>WNGJ01001426.1_pt1 | contig 23507 bp, 26 predicted proteins | sample 5400611 | NCBI WGS metagenome assembly WNGJ01 (sample SAMN13153375, study PRJNA577476) | soil metagenome | isolation source: 40 cm soil or saprolite under Garry oak tree replicate 1 | place: USA:California | collected 2016-06-15
CTTGCAGATAAGAAGAGTGTACAGACCATCGACCCCTATGGAGTGACCGTCGACCCACAAGGCATGGTCTGGTTCACGGAGATGAGCATCAACCATGTCGGCCGCCTCGACCCGGCTACAGGCCGCATCCGTTATTTCCCTGTACCAGGCCCGAGGGTCTCGCTGATGGAGATTGCCAGTGATGCGCACGGGACCATCTGGGTGACTTCGTTCAGCTCAGGGCTCCTGCTTCGGCTCGATCCGCGTACCGGAAGGACCACCCCCTACTACCCCTCGCTCACTGGTAAGGACCCGGGCGGCCTCTACGGCTTGGTCGTGGCCCCATCGGGCGACGTCTGGGTGACAATTCTGGCAGAAAACGTGATTGCACATCTCGATGTCGCGGCCAAGCGTTTCATCTACTATCGCATCCCGGCCTCCGGTAGTGAACCATTGGCGATGGTGATGGGTACCGACCATGCCCTCTGGTTTATCGAAATCGACAAGCTTGGCATGTTGCAGCCTTAGACCAGCCTGTGCCTTGCTCTCCACTATCAGTCTTCAGTAAAGTCCGCGCATGCAGCAGTTTACGTGCTGCCGCCTCGCCTGTCCACTAGCAATCAGCCGCTCCAGGGTGCCACGTTACTCTGCATCGAGTTTGACAATGTACTTGTTCATGGGATCTCCTTTGCGGGCACAAGGATATCCTTGTGCCCGCAGCTCCGCATGCAGGCGTGGGCTCCCATCGACACGTCGATTGTGCTGGAACGCTTCCACGATCTTTTCTGCAAGGAACGCATCTTCTCGCCTGTGCCGACTTGGTTCTCGCTTGCGCCAGGCGTAGTATCCACTCACGGAAACCTCCAGCACCGCACACATCAGCGCAACGCAATACTCATTGCTGTGCACAGCAATGACCTGATAGGTCATCATTGGTCGTGCGAGAAGATGCTGAGCGCTTTTCCTCTCAAAGAAGGCAAGACAGCGAACATGCTCATGGCAAGCAGGAGCACATTTATGGTCGCATGTGTGCCATCTGCCGACAGGACCCTGCACAGCGCCGACACTGATCAGCGCAGGCTCTCAGCTGGGCATCGGTGCCTCTGCCTACCTGATCACAGGAAACTGCACATTGGTCGCACACATCAGCGCAAACAGTGCAGACGGCTGCGGAGATGGGGGAACCCCGCAGCATGAAATCTTCGCTGGTCTGGCAGAGCTGGGCGCAGTCCTCTAAGGAGTCGTCAAGGAATAACATTGTCAATTGAGAGAGCGCGAGGCAGGATGGTGTAGTTCCATTCGCCATGGAAAGAGTCAGGTTGGATGGAGAGCGTGGCCATCTCTTCATCGGATAGTTTGCGCCCTGCTGGGTAGCGGTTGGTGTCCAGTTGGCACTGCACGGTCAGCCCGGCTTCGGTCGTGGTCGCAGCGATCAACTTGAGGATCACCGCGTAACTGGTGAGTGGCTTGCCACGCCAGTTCTGGCTGATCCAGGCGAAGAGGCGATGCTCAATCTTGTTCCATTTGCTCGTGCCTGGCGGCAAGTGGCACACCGTGATCGACAGGCCCGTCTCATCGGCCAACTGCTGTACCTCCCATTTCCACAAGCGCACGCGCGAGCCGAGGCTTTCGCCACCATCGGCACTGATGAGCAATCGCGTCGCCTGCGGATACTGCTGTCGTCCCACCTCATTCCACCAGCGGCGAATGCTTTCCACCGCAAAGGCGGCCGTGTTGTGATCAATGCCCACATTCACCCAGCCCGTGTTGCGACCCAGGTCGTACACCCCATACGGGGTGGCTCGACCCAGCCCGGGGATGGGGAAGTCGTAGACCTGCACCTGCTCTGGCTCCCCTTGCGGGCGCCACTCGCGCCCAGCATTCTTGAAGTCGCCCACCAGTTCTTTCTTCTTCGCATCGACTGACACCACCGGCTCACCCACGGCCAGAAACGCCTCCGCTTGCGCATTCAGGTGCGCAAACTGCGCGTCGCGATCCGGATGTGTTCCCCCTTCCCGCGTCTTCCGGTTCGCTTGCAAGCTGTACCCCAGCCCGTGGAGCAACTCGCTCACCAACTCATGGGAGACCTGGTGACCCATCTGTTGCAGTTCTTTGGCCAGCTTGCGCACACTCTTGCTCGTCCAGCGCAGCGGCGACTCTGGGTCTCCCCGCGTCACCGGCTCCACCAGCCGTTCCAGGTCCTCGCGCATACGTGGGTCCTTGCTCACCGTGCTCTTGCGTCCGCCTCCGATCCTGCGGATCCGACCTTCCCCTGCTCGTTGCCCCTGCTGCAGTTCCTTGATCCCGGCACTGATCACCTGCCGCGCGAGCCCCGTCGCTCGTGAGACGATAGAGATCCCTCCCCAGCCGATTGCCATGGCCTCGTTGGCCGCGAACAGGCGCCGAGTCCGTTCATTGAGTTCGCCAGCTATTCGCTCGTATCGACGCTTGATCTCTTCTTCTCTTTTCACGCCTCACAGTCTACCATCTCTCCCCCGATCTTGCAAATATTATTCTCTGACGACTCCTAAGAGCCGCAGATGATCGGGCGCTACGTGGGGACCACCTTGCTGGACAGAATACTGGATCGTTTGGGTGCAGATCAGATGACACTCTTTACAGTCATCAATAGACCGTTGAACAACTTGATTCGTTGCTTGCATACCTCATCCTCCTTTGTATAGAGTAAACATGTCAATCGAGATCGTTCGGGGGAAACGCTTCACTGCTTTCCTCCCAGAGAACAGAGTACCGCTTCTCGGTGGTCACCCTTTTTAGCATACCTCCCTGTTCCAATTGACTTATCCAAACGTACGAGACGTGTGTCAGAGCAGGTTGACGGTGATAGTTTGCCGCTGCTCTGCTCCAACATCGTTGAAGTCAGTGAAGGGAAGGTCTCGGCTGCCGGTTGGCGAGGAGATCGTAGCATGGGGCGCTGCGCTTTTGCGATCTTTACGGCTCTTCAGTATGGTTGTTTCCTCCTCTGACTGTCCCAGATCATAGAGGAGAGCCAGTATGCCTCTTGGGAGCGCAGAACCCAGGGGTTGCGCAACGAGATTTAGCACAGCAGCAAACCGGTTTGAGAGCATCTTTTACTGCTCTCCTATGTTCACAAGGGAGAGGCTTTTCTGACCCTTGATCAGAAAAACACGAATTTCTCTGCCGTCTATCCGGCTGATCGCATGTCCCCAACCATCGCGGTGGGAACCTTTGCCATCCAACTCTTACTCGCTGGACCGACCCTCTCCGAACAACACGCGGGCTACTTCACGGAACTCAATACCATGCTCAGTGGCCCATCGAACTGCTCGGCTCCCCAGCCTGTTGGAGGTCCAGACTTCACCTTGACGCTGGACAAGAAAGGCACGGTGACGCAAACAGGGACTGCGACCGTGAACTTCTGCCGGAGCCTCACCTCGCCAGGGATCGGAGCGGATGCACGGGTGACAGCGGAAATCAACGCGACACTGAAACGGTTCACAAACATCAAAAAAGTCGTCATCCTCATCCTGGATGGGCGCTGCTTCGGTGACGCGAACGGGAAAGACCTCTGCCTCAAGTAGGACACAGGAGCAGCTCTCCAGAGCATGTTCTGCTTGATGCTCTCGTCTGGTTGTTCCCACCATGCTGCACAGGACGGTGGGAATGTTTTCGTATTTTTTCCTGTAGTGACTCTATATAAACGTAGAAGCCTGGGACCTGCAAGAGGAGCCACCACATTTCTGCTTCTCAGATGAAGATTGACAGTCCGCTGGTTCCCGTTTGAGGCGACGGTTCTCCCCTTCCAGTTTGCTCTGATGCCCACGCCCAGGAAAGGCCTGCTCTCCCCGCTCGGGAACCTGTAGGTACCAGTGGCGCAGCGTACTATACCAACTTTGCCACCCAGACGGCCCAGTGATTGATCAAGCCAACTTATCCATCTTCGACTTCTTGAGGTATTGTGAACATGCTCTCAGCCTGATCGCTCTTTGGCGCGACACCAGAGAGCAATACATGGTAGAGTGAAGCAGTATACTGGCACTGCATCGCCTAAGGGAAGAGGAAACAAAGCCAGCAAGCCGACCTAGTTGTTGTCGATTTGCGGCTTCTTGTTGAGGGCGCTTCTTATGGCCTCTCTTAGCGTTAGTGAACCCTAGTACTCCTAGGGGAGCCATGTGATCTCTTTCACACTGCCTGTGTGAGCCATCTCCCAGACAGGACCTGCTCTCACCTCTATGCTTTGTAGCAGGGTGTATCAGTCTGTAAAAACGGAGAAAAACGGTGATGAAAACCGATCGAAAAAGCTGTCTGTTCTGTTATCTTCTCGGGAGCGGTCTGATCGGTCTGCTCGCTGCCTGCAGCTCAAACGCTAGCTCAAACCAAACAGCAACTGCGAGCCAGCCTGTGGCAACATCTACCCCTGCTCCTACCCAGGTGAGCCACGCAGCGAAGCTGTCAGTACGGTTTGGCTGTAAAAGTGGCGGCAAGGTCGGCTTCAGTGCAGATAAATCTCATGGTCTAGCCTGTGTTCATACCCTGCCAAAAGCAGTACTGACCATCTCTGTGACCTACTGCAATGGGAGCGTCGATCAGAGCAGCAGCCTGAAGGGAACGTTTCTCGCCGATAATACCGGTTACTATGAGTGGCACTGGATGCCCCAGGCGCCTTTCCAGAATGGACCAGCCTACTGGAGCGGGACAGCCAGGGTGACGGCGCAACTCGATGGTCAGGTCGCTACCAGCCAGTCCAGCTTTGTGGCTGATTGATATTTATTAGTGCTGCGTTTGTGCTTCTGGGCCGCCGACGTGTGGTTGACCTGCGGAGGAGCCGCTCATTTGTTGCTTCAGTGCAGCAAGTTGCGCCTCGACATCGTGTTCGGCAGAGATCTGTTGCAATTGCTGGTCGATATCGCTGTTGGGCGCACTCAGCAATTCCTGGTCGCCAAGTGCCCCATGTTCCAACAAGGTATCAAGAGCGCCAGCGCGGGCCTGCATGGTCAACACTTTATCCTGGGCGCGCTGCATGGCGAGGTTCAACCCGGTCATTTCGTTGGAGATGCCAGTGACGGCCTCGTTCACATTCACCTGTGCCCGGGCCGCCTGGTACTGCGCCTTGACCATCTCCTTCTGTGAGCGGAACTGCTCGACGCGCTGCGCTACCTTCTGCTCCACCTCTTCTAAGTGCGACTGCTGGGCAGCCAGTTGTGCGAACTGCTGCTTGTACGCATCGATCTGTGCTGACAACGCCTCCTTCCGCTGCAACGCCGTGCGCGCTAAATCTTCGTGCCCCGCCTGCAGTGGCTGTGCTGCCTGCGCCTGGAGATGGTTAGACTGCTCTTCCACCTGCGCCTCCAGCAGTTCAATATGCTTCTCGTTCGTTACCACCTCCGCAATCGCGCGGCGCTCGTCTCTGAAGCGAGTCTGTATGCTAGCATACCTATGGATGCACCGGAGACAACGGGAGAAAGTTGAAATGTAGTCTACGCTAGAGAACTTTTCCTGGTACAGGAGTAGAGTTGATAGGTGATTCAGAAGCCGCCAGTCGGCATGGTGCTGGATCTGCTCTTCGAGGGCCCCGATGTCATCGGCGCAGACCTGCGCTCGGCAGCAATCCGTTCTGCCTCAGCTTTTATGCTTGCCCGCTGCTCTTCTGAGAGCCGTCCCAGGGCAAGCTCACGGCTGATGACTTCTAAAAACGCAGCCGTCTGTAATCCTTGTTGATGAGCAAGTTCCTGGAGCGTAAGAAACGCCTCGTGGGACAACCACCACGCACGTTTATCTTTATGTACATTTGTTTTCACGGGTATACACTACTTCCATAAAAACCATAGGGATGCCTGCAATCTACCACTATTATTTACGGCACCAGGTTACCGATCGTTTCTTGCGGTGTCTGTGCCCTCTTCTTGGCCGGTTTTGGATGGTTTATTCCTACTATTTGGAGTATTGGTCTTTTTACTTGCCGATTAGCACAGATTCCTCAGCGATCATGAAGCAATGCATCCCTCTTTACTGATGAGCTTTGTAAGAGCATTTTTCAACAGGCTGGGGGCGTTATGGGTACTTCTCCTTTATTTAGCAAGTAAGCTCCGTTCGTTGTAGGCAAGCGAGCAAGAGCATCAGGCTGAGGAAGCCAGAAAGCATCCTCGCTCCATGCCTCGAGAGGGAATCAAGGACAGAAGTACATCATGAGACGGCGTTCCTTCACCTTGTTGCTGCTACCTCTTGTTGAGCTTACCACGAAAATTGCGCCAGAACCGATTCTTACCCACAATTTACAAACGGAGGCGAAAGGGCAAGGGGAAGGGTAAAGCAAAAGCAACTGCCTTCTCCGGGGATGCCTGTACTTTCCACCCAGATGCGTCCTTCCATCGCTTCAACCAATCGTTTACTGATATAAAGTCCCAGACCCGTTCCCTGTCTTGTCCCGCCCAGGTCTCGCTGGAGACGAACAAATTGCTCAAAGAGTAAGGGCGCCTCGGCCGGTGGAATACCTGGCCCGGCATCCTTGATAGACACACGCGCCATGACGGGAGGGCTATCTCCGTCACTCTCACAGGGGACTGCACGAATGACTACGGGTGTCTGCCTGGGAGCAAACTTGAACGCATTGTTGAGCAAGTTCCGCAGCACTTGACGTGTATACTGAGCATCAGCCCGAATAGCCAGCGTTTCGGGAACATCCAGCTGAAGTGCATACGCAGCGCGCGTTTGTGGGTCAACCTGGGAAAGCGTGTCCTCTATCACCTCGGCAACCGAGAGCACCTCGGAGTGAGGTGGCCTCATCCTATTGTTTGCTGCGGCGGCATCCAATATTGTGTTGACGAGCAGGTTGAGTTCATCACAGCCCCGCAAGGCGTGATCGAGAAAGCGTGCTTGAGTGGATGCGTCGAGCTTCTCGCGATGGTCACGCAACAGTTCGAGGTAGCCTTGTAGTTTAGTGAGGGGAGTGCGCAGCTCATGGCTCACGTTCAGGAGGAGCTGGTTCCTGGCTTCGTTTAACTGCAGCTGCCGTTCTTCGGCCTGCTGTGCCTTGACACGAGCCAGTTGTGAGAGGTCCAGCGTGTGACTGAGGAAACCGACCAGCACGCCTACGACCAGCAGTGCCGATCCTCCGAGTAGAAAGGCGAACAGCAAGCCAGGGGGCCAGTTCAGACTCCCCGTAATGAGCGTGTTCAGCACAACCAGCGCCAGCAGGACACCTCCAACGCTGAGCAGTGCTCCGCGTTGTTTGAACCACCAGCTTGCCAGCACCACGAAGGGCACAAAGAACATGGCGAAGCTAGGGTAATGCGTGATCCACATGCCCGTTGCAACAATCGTACAGCACAGCAGATAACAGCACACGACGATGCTGAGGCGCACCCGCAACGGTAAAGGCCATAAGGGAAATGACCTGGTATTGAAAATTCGCGTAGAGCACCTCTTTTTGCTCCCAAACCACAAGCGACGACACGGTGGTGTTCCCAGTCGGTATTGTAGAGAAATGAAACTCAGCCGTCAAGTAGAGCGCTTTCCCTCAAGAGAAGTGCGTTCGACAAAGGTGATCAGCACACCATCGGGGTTGAAGACAACACACTCTTTTGTCCCCTACGGTTTGAGCGTGACCGACGCTGTTGAACCTCATTGAGCACTCAAAAAATTCGCATGGGCGTTCGTTGCCACTCTCAGGCTCAACAAAAAGATCGTATTTCCCATACATGCCTGGTGCCCATCGTCACTTTCTATCCGGAGTGAATAGTACGACAGGTGTCACTCAAGCGATTGGGCGATGTCTTTTCTCGTGGATCATGAACCAGGACCGAGAGTCTTGCGCCCGTCTGTCTTGCGAAACGCTTTCATTTTATTGCAATTGATGAAGCGGGATCGCCGTTCTCTTGTCCCTCACAGGCAGGGTAACCTGACGAGAAAACGGCTGCCCCGGCCCAATTCGCTTTCGACAGTAATCTTGCCCCCGTGCTGCTCCGCAATGCGCTGCGCAATGGCGAGGCCGAGACCTGCTCCAGGTTGGAAGCGCGCGTTTTCCGCCCGCTGGAAGCGCTCAAAAATTCTGGGCAGGTCGCCTGGGGGAATGCCCATGCCGGTATCAGCCACGGTGATGGTGACCGTCCCTTCGTTCAGGCTCCCAACAATTTCCACTTTGCCCCTGGCAGGCGTATATTTGAAAGCGTTATCCAACAGGATCAGAAAGAGTTGCGTGATGTAGTCGGGATTGCCCCAGACGAGTGCTCCTTCTAACAGTTCCAGATCGCAGCATTCCAGTGTGGGTTCACTCTCCGTGGGATGGCGCTGGCTGCAGAGGTCGGTGACCACGTCTCTCACCAGCACAGGTTCGTAGGCCGCCGAGACCTGGGCATCCGAGCGGGCCAGCATGAGCAGGTGGGTGACCATGCGTGCCATGCGGTCGGTTTCGATGCGCACGCGCTCCAGGGAGTTGGCCTGGAACGCCGGGTCCGTTGCTCCCACCTTCTTCATGAGATCGAGGGAGGAGAGCATGACCGTGAGGGGCGTACGCAGTTCGTGCGACACGTCGAGCAGAAACTGACGCTGCAGGTCATTGACTTTCTGCACCTCTTGATAGGCATCTTCCAGCGCCAGCAGCATGCCATTGATCGTCTGTGCCAGGCGGCCAATTTCATCGGGGCGTTTGCGAGGAGCGAGACGACGGGAGTGATCCTTCGTGGCCGCGATCTCAGCAGCGGTGCTCGCCAGCGACTCCAGGGGATGCATCGCCTGGCGCACCAGCAGCCAGAGCGCCAGCGTCGCCAGAGCCAATGCCACAGCGACCCCCGGATAGAGGATGCTTCCCAATTGGTTCAGCGCCAGATAAAAGGCCTGGGGGGAATGGGCCACGATGATATAGCCCAGCACGCGATGGTTGATCACGACCGGTTGGCCGTACACGAAGAGGGGCGTCTGCTCGACCAGCACCTCCTGCACCTGGTCAGCGGCGATGGCCGCAGGGAGGAGGGGCAATCTCCACTTCCAGAGGTTGCCCGACCTGGCCAGGATGGTACCATGCTGATCCTGCACCTGTAGGAACGTATCTGGCGATTTGAAGACGACCAGTGGCGGCACACAGAGCGTCGCGCTTCCTGGACACGGGTGGATGGCCACCTGCAAAATCGCGGCCTGGTGGCGCACGTCCTGGTCGATCATTGCCAGCAGATTACTCCTGGTGAGCTGGTAGATCGTCACGCTAAACGCCGCCAGCAGCAGCAGCACGATGAGAAGGAACCATAAGGTCAGGCGGGTGCGAATGTACATCAGCTTATTCCCTCAGGGCGTAGCCATAGCCCCGGATCGTCTGGAGCAAGCGTGTCCCTCCGTGCGCCTCGAGCTTCTGGCGGAGATGATTCATGTAGACCTCCAACACGTGGGAGTCGATCTCGCTGCTGTAGCCCCAGATGCGCTCCAGGATCTGCTCGCGGCCCAGGACTTGCCGGGGGTGGCGCAGGAAGAAGACCAGGAGATTGTACTCCTGGGTGGTCAATTCGATGGGATGCCCGGCCCGCCAGACTTCCCTTGTCGCCTGATCGAGTTCCAGGTCGGCATAGACCAGCGGTTCCCCTCCTGCTTTGTGACGGCGCAGCACGGCGCGGATACGTGCCACCAGTTCGTCGATGGCGAACGGCTTGGGCACATAGTCGTCGGCCCCCAGGTTCAGCGCGTTCACCTTGTCCATCACCTCGTCGCGCGCAGTGAGCATGATGATGGCGATATCCTCCTGGAGCCGCAGGCGGCGGCACACCTCGAAGCCATCGGGGCCAGGCATCGCGATATCCAGCAGGACGAGGTGCGGTTGATACTGTTTGGCTGCGGCCAGACCGGTCTCGCCATCCACCGCGGTATACACCTCGAACCCCTCAAAAGCGAGACCTTTCTGGAGGAGGGGTAGAATCTGCAGATCATCGTCTATCACGAGGACGCGGGTTGTCACATTCGTACCTCCGTCGTGGTGTGTTTGACCAGAGATGTTTCGCTCAATCGACGCATCAGCTCCCAGCCCATGAACATCAGCTTTCCTCACCTATCGTATCACACGGCCAGGTCCGGTGTTCTGTGTACGCCTCCGGAATGGAGGGCCATCTGACCGTGAGCACACAGCTCTCTTCCAGTACTTGCCAGTGATGCGGGAGGCCAGCCGACCAGATGAGGTAGTCGCCCTCGCGTGAGAGGAGATGGGCTTCCTGGGGAAAGCTGATCTGCACGCGGCCCTTGCACAGGATGCAGAGCGTGGTCGCTTGCTCGCTCATGCCCCACGATGACCGCTCTTCTCCAGCGGAATACGCGCCCCACTTAACTTCGACCGCGGAGGTTGCACACAAACCGCAGGTGTGCGCAAGAAAGTGACCAATGAACCAGCCTTGATGAGACGCTCCATCCACCGAGGCATTCCCTGAAAACACAGAGTGTGCCTCCGTGAGCCGGTAGTACTCCTGATCCGCCTCTTCGTTCGGGGTGGTGCTGTCTGAATTCATAGAGCAAGACTCCGTTTCATCAGTGAGAAGGCTGTGCCGATTCCTCACGAAAACCACTGCGACTGAGGGATGAGTCCCTCACCGGCGCCCACCTGCGCGGTGGTGCCCTCCGATCCAGCGTGCTGTGGGTTGGGACATTCGCCACCCCTTGAATTTCAGCTCTAGAAGGCTGTCGGGAGCGGTGTCTCATTTCACCACACCACACTCGACAGGTCCCTGCCCGGTGTGACGGTGCAGCAGGCGACAGTGCCAGGGAGGACGCACTCCAGGATGTACGCCTCCCTGCATAACATCCCGCCTGGATTAGGGATTGAACTCAGTGAGCGTCTGAAGCCCGTTGCTGGTGCTGCTGAAGAAATTCCCCACGGCCCAGGCTTGACCGGAGCTGGGGTCCGCCGCAGCCGCGCTCAGGATATTCTGGCTCGCGCTAGGATTGGGGCTGGGGACGACACTCCAACTGCTCCCATCCCACTGTTCGATCACGGTCTGGTCGGTACCGTTGTTGATATTGATGAAGTTTCCCACGGCCCAGATGTCGGTGGCGGAGACGCTGGCGATTCCTCTGAGCTCCCCGGAGCCTGGGCTGGAAACGATGCTCCAACTCGTGCCATTCCACTGCTCGATCAGGGTCTGAACGCTGGAGCCAGAAATGAACTGCCCCACGGCCCAGACGTCGTTGCTAGAGACCGCCGCTGCTGCTAGTAGGGTGTCAGAAGCCGAGCCGGCGACGTTGGGGCTGGACACCACGCTCCAACTGGTGCCGTCCCAGTGCAGGGTGAGCGTCTGCTCGGAAAAGCTGGTTTCCGCAAACCCCACGGCCCAGATGTCGGTGGCGGAGACGGCTGTCACTCCATTGAGAAAGTTGTTTTGCGAGACGACGTTGGGGCTAGACACCACGCTCCACTTGTGGCCGTTCCAGTGCTCGATTAGGGTCTGATCGACGCCGCTGGACACGAAATCCCCCACCGCCCAGACATCTCTGGCGGAGACGGCCGTGACTCCGTTTAGAAAGCCGACCTGTTTTGGGGCTTTGACGAGGCGCCAACTCGTGCCGTTCCAGTGCTCGATGAGTGGCGGGGTCGCAGTGTTGACCTTCCCGACGGCCCAGACATCCTTGGTGGAGACGGCCGCCACGCCGAGGAGGGCATCGTTCGAGCTGGCATTGGGACTGGCCACGACGCTCCACGCGGTGCCGTTCCAGTGTTCGGTGAGCGTCTGCTGGTCGGTGTCTCCTACCGACCAGACGTCGTTGGCGGAGACGCTGGCCACCCCGTTGAGTTCGTTTTCCGACCCGGGACTTGGGCTGGGGACGACGGTCCAGGGGGTCGCCTGCGCCTGTGCCACCGCTGGTGCCAGGAGCAGGGCGATCAACACCGCTCCGACCACACACGAAAAGAGACGGACCTTCAAAAGCTTCATGATACTCCTCTTAAGCTTCTGCTCTCTGGAGGGCAGGAGCAAAATATACACAGACTCTGCGTGGGGCCTCAGCGTTGTGGTCATGCACGTCGCTGAGGCTCCAGGAAGAAGCATGCTGGTCTGAACGATGCGATACTGGCCAGAGCCGCCAATCGACGACCGCTCCTTATGCGGCCAGTGCGGCTAGGCCAGGCGTGCAGACGAACCACTTGCCGAACAGCCCCTCACCCGTGGTCTCGCCGGCAGCGGTATCTCCTGAGTAGGTGTAGAGCAGATGACCATTGTACTGCACCTGATTGCCATTCGCGTCATTGAAGACGCTCAGCGGTCCAGAGAGGGAAGAGTCGCCGAGAGGCGTACCTGAGCCGGTGAAGAGCAGCGGGGGCCAGATCTTTGGACAACCGCCGGTGCAGGCAGTCTTTGTTGTACTATCAGGAGTGAAGTAGTACAGCGTCAGGCCCTGTGGAGTGGCGAGAATCGTCACCGCTTTGCCTTTCACCGTGGCTGTGGCTAGCCTGACCGCGAATGAAGCCAGGTCGGGGGTGGCGACATACCATTTACCGAACAATCCTTCCCCCTTGGTCTGGCCGGCAGCGGTGTCCCCTGAGTAGGTGTAGAGCAGGTAACCACTGTACTCCACCTGGGTGCCATTGGTATCGCTCAGGGTACTCAGCGTGCCAGGGAGGGTTGTTGCGCTGGTAGGTATGCCCGAGCCGGTGAAGAGCAGTGGTGGCCAGACCTTTGCGCACCCGCCGGCGCAGGCGAGCTTCGCCGCCGTATCAGGAGTGAAATAGTACAGAGTCCTTCCTTGAGTGTCGGTTAAGATCGTCAAGGCTTTCCCGTTCACCGTGGCTTGAGCGGTCTGCACGGTGGAAGTACTGGCAGTGGTGGCCGTAGCAGCGGCAGTGGGAGTGCTCGAAGTTGACCCGGTACTCGTGGTGCCCCCGCAAGCGCTGAGGACCATCACCAGTACAAGTCCGATGGCAACGAAGAAAGTACGTTTCGGAATTCCCATCTTGAATGTTCCTCCTAAGTAAGAAATAGTGACGTCTAGTGAGTACCCACACCCTTACTCTGATTGATGCGACCATATCTGACCGGGCACGTTGTACCCCCGGAGTGGCTGGACAAAGGATAGCCATCCATCCTTCTTCAGAATGCTCTGAGAACGATGAATCTGTGTTCGCTCGTGAAGCGAGCAGCCCTGGTCGGCTTTCTGAGTAGTCTGAGGTACTTCCCTGATGTTACTAAGGATAGCTGCACTACCTCAATAGAAGCTCAATAGAAGCTCAATTTCAGGTAACGATTTGGTAAATGGGGCGCATCATGTTTTTCTCCCTTGCTCTTGAGAAGCAGGTCGCGAGCAAACTACCAGGAGCATGTTGAAATGCAACGTACTCAAACATCTATGGTATACTGGTTGAGGTAGAGGTGATCTACCAAGCTCAGTTGAGCGTATAGTTTGATGCTACTCCATATGGAAAACGGTCCTTTGCTTCCGGAGGTGCAACCGGTCATCTCTCTGTAACAGAATCGGCTTGATCATGTCAGTAGGAGAGCGAATTGCCTTACAGATGCTCTACGACTGGACATACTGACAGAAGGAGAATCTACAGTGACCACGTTCAAAGAAGAAAGTTCGCTCGTCGCTGAGCTACCGTCTCAGCAGTATTTCGTCGAGCAATACCAGCAAGTTCGCCGCTTCTCGGAGCACTTGTGTGAGCCGCTTGTCACCGAAGATTACGTCATTCAATCGATGCCAGATGTCAGCCCGACCAAGTGGCATCTCGCCCACGTCAACTGGTTTTTCGAGACATTTCTCCTCTTTCCAGCAGTTCCTGGTTACCAGTCCCTTCATCCACAGTATGCGTACCTGTTTAATTCCTACTACAACACGCTGGGAGAACGGCACTGCCGACCCAATCGCGGTCTGATCTCCCGGCCCACCGTCGAGGAGACCTACCGGTACCGCCGCTATGTCGATGAGCACGTCCTTGACCTGTTGGAAAAGCTCGATGAGAGACAGCTGGCAGCAATTGCGCCCATCTTTATACTGGGTCTGCAGCATGAACAGCAACATCAGGAACTGATGGTTACGGACATCAAACATGTGCTCTCCTGCAATCCGCTCTACCCGGCCTATGTGGCCCGCATACCCACGAGCGCCTCTCGCGTCCCCCCTTTGGAATGGGTATCCTTTCCTGAAGGGCTGCACTGGATTGGACATGAGGGAGATGGGTTCGCCTTTGACAATGAAGGACCCCGGCACCGCCAGTTCGTGCAGTCGTTCCAACTGGCCTCACGCCTGGTCACGAACGGGGAATACCTGGAGTTCATGGAGGACAGAGGCTATGACAACCCCCTCTTGTGGCTCTCCGAGGGCTGGGCCACGGTGCGGGCTGAAGAGTGGAAGGCGCCGCTGTATTGGGAAAAGCGGGATGGCCATTGGTGGGTGATGACCCTCAACGGGCTGCGCGAGGTAGACAAGGCTGAGCCGGTCTGCCACGTCAGTTACTTCGAGGCGGATGCCTATGCGCGCTGGGCCGATGCGCGATTGCCGACGGAAGCCGAGTGGGAGGTCGCAGCGCAAGGAGTTCCGGTCGAAGGAAATTTCGTGGAGAGCAGTCTGTACCACCCGGCGCCCCTCAACGCTTCCGCCACCGATGTGGAACTGGCGCAGATGTATGGAGACGTGTGGCAATGGACCCAAAGCTCCTACGCGCCCTATCCGAACTTCAAGCCAGGGCCGGGGGCGGTCGGGGAATACAATGGGAAGTTCATGTGCAACCAGTACGTCCTGCGCGGCGGCTCTTGCGCCACCTCCCGTTCCCACACCCGCTCCACCTACCGCAACTTCTTTCCGGCCAATGCCCAGTGGCAGTTTATGGGCATCCGCTTAGCGAAGGGGGTGTGACATCCAACAGCCGAGGCCGAGCCCACTAGGGCTCTACGACTTTGAACCCCAGCGCAAGACCTTTCGCGACGAAGTGCTGCAAGGGTTACAAGATGCGCGCAAAGAACTGCCGAGTAAATACTTCTACGACGAGGTCGGATCGCAGCTCTTCGAGCAGATTTGCGAGCTGGACGAGTACTACCTCACACGTACCGAGCTTGCCATCATGCAGGAGCGGATGGCTGAGATCGTCGCGCTGCTCGGACCGCATTGCTTGCTCATCGAGTACGGTAGCGGCAGCAGTACGAAGACCCGCATGCTGCTGGATGCCCTGCAAGACCCGGCTGGCTACGTGCCCATCGACATTGCCAAAGAGCAGCTGCTGCGCTCAGCGGCAGCACTGGCGCTCGCGTATCCCGAGTTGGAAGTGCTGCCGGTCTGTGCCGACTACACGAGTGACTTTGAGCTGCCTCCGCCAGCAAAGCCCATCTGGCGGAGGGTCGCCTACTTCCCTGGATCGACCATCGGCAACTTCGACCGAGAGCCGGCCAAACGCTTTCTGCAACAGATTGCCAGGGTCTGTCAGGGCGGTGGTCTGCTCATCGGCGTGGATTTGAAGAAGGACTTCAACATCCTGCATCGTGCTTATAATGATTCGCAAGGGGTGACCGCCCAGTTCAATAAGCACTTGCTGGTGCGCATGAACCAGGAACTGGACGCCGACTTCCAGCTGAGCCAATTTGGGCACTATGCCTTCTATAACCCGGGTCAGAGCCGGATCGAGATGCATCTGGTGAGTCTGAAAAACCAGACGGTTCGCATTGGGGAGAGCGAAATTGCCTTCAAACTGGGCGAGAGCATCTGGACGGAGAGTTCGTACAAATATACGCTCGAGGAGTTTGCACAACTGGCGGCAAGCGCGGGCTTTACCGTCGAGCAGGTGTGGACAGACCCACGCAAGTTGTTCAGTGTGCAGTACCTCACTGCTGGTTAAACGTGCATCTGGTGGATCCATAATGAGGCCTTGTTTGGAAACGACATTTCTGCACCCATACTTTGAGGCAAGCGCATGAAATTCGCCATCCTCACAAAGACCTTTCACTTTGAGGCAGCGCATCACCTCCCAGGGCATCGAGGGAAGTGCGCTCGTCTCCACGGTCACTCCTATCGATTAGAGGTCACCCTCCGCGGGCCGATCAAAGACATACCGGGTCACTCTGATCACGGGATGGTGATGGATTTCAGCCACCTCTCGCAAATCGTCCGTGCTTCAATCATCGAACGCCTTGACCATTACGATCTCAATGAGGTGACAGGAATTCATACAACTGCCGAGAATCTGGCCCACTGGATATGGGACGTCCTGATCGCAGCCGAACTTCCGGAAGAGTTGCTCTATCGCATTCGGCTATGGGAGACGGAAGGCAGCTTGGTGGAGATTACACGAGAAGAGCGCGGGGACTCTGTACCATGAACGTGATGGAAATCTATCGCTCTGTCCAGGGCGAGGGCTCGCTGATGGGTGTTCCAACAACCTTTGTGCGCTTCTTCGCCTGTAACCTCCGCTGTTCATGGTGTGATACCAAGTATTCTTGGAGCGTGCGCGAGGGAGGCACATGGGAGACCCTGGCTCCACAGGAAGTTGCGAGGCGTGCCAGCGCGCTGGGTGCCTGGCACGTTGTGCTGACCGGCGGCGAGCCGACCTTGCAGCGGGAGCTTGCCAAGCTTGCTGCATTGCTCAAGGAACAGAGATATCACCTGACCGTTGAGACGAATGCGACCGTCTTCCCAGAGGCCGTCGTTCCGCTTATCGATCTTTGGAGTCTCTCTCCCAAGTTGAACAGTGCTGGTGAGCACTATCTACGCCACCCGGTCATCGAGCGCTTCCTTGCAGCGCTGCGACCGGATCAACAACAGTGGAAGTTTGTGGTCCGTGACGACACTGACGAGCAGAGTCTCCGTGCTCTGTTGCTTCGCTACCCCCTGTTTGCAGAACACCAGTTGCCAATTATTCTGCAACCAGAAGGCGATACAGCAATACAAGACTATTCAACTGCACTTGAGCAACTTGCCGAGCGGGTGCGAGACCCTTTTTGGGATGATTACTACGTGCGCATCCTCCCCCAAATGCACGTGATCATCTGGGGACGACGGCGATGGGTGTAGAAGAACCTTTGATGCGTTCATCTTCGCGAGTGGAGCAAACGTGATTGCGACCTATTCGGTCCGCCGAGGAAATTCACAACGCTGAGCGATTTCCGCCCAAGGGCCTTCCCGCCAGGGGTATGGTCCTGGCTGGACAAGAGCTCGAGCGATTCCACGGTCCAGCCTCACAACCATCGCCCTCCCGCACTTGTTGCGTCTGTCCGCGACCTTGATGTCACTCGGTGTGAGTGTCCCCTCTGCACCTGACTGTCCGCGTGTCCCATGATGGAAGGGGTCGAGCGGTCTCCACCGAGACAGGAGGTGCCCCACATCTCGCACCGTCCAGGGCACGGCACGTGACGTCTGCCTGAGAGCGGTCTTGCTCCCGCACACAGCAGATGACGGTGGACGACACCATCGATGGTGCTACTCTTGCTCCTCCACTCTCGTGAAGCCCACGCCAGTGCTCTCTTCAGGATAGCATCAATGCATCCACTCAACGGCACGAAATCGCTTCTTCAGGCTCTGCTGATTGGACACCTCCTTCGCCGTGTCAGGAAAACCGCCGGTGTCTCCGCGAACGTCGGACCACGGAGTGTTGGGCACCGCTTGCCGCTCGCCGTCCACGTAGATCGCATCCACCCGCTCGTTGAAAAAGCAGAGCAGGCTGCTGATCGGCGAACAGACGGGCAGCGGGTCGCCGTAGCTCCACACGATGTCTTTGAACACCCGATCGCCGATCTGCGCGGACCAATATGCTGCCTGGCCCTTGTAGGGACACCTGGTGGCAGTCGCGGTCGGCTCTAAGAGCTCTCTACGAACGTCCTGCTCCGGCAGGTAATAGCGGGTCGGCAGACCCGTTTCGAGCACCAGCCGGGGGCGTCGGCTGTCCGCTATGGTCACGCCAGCGAGCACGACCCGGACATGGCGGGAACTCGGCAGAATATCCACGCGCTTATAGGGATCGCGTGCATGCGCGAAGACCTGCTCATCCTCTTCGTACCAGGCGTCCATCAGGTGCCAGTACAAGGCCAGGTAGCCCTTGATCGGCGGTCCGTCGGGCAAGGGACTCGGATAGCTCCAGGCCGCATCTTCGGCCACGCGGTCGCCGACCCGAATCGTCCAGTAGGACGCCTCGCCTTTCAGGGGAGAGTGGCTACGGCGGTCAGTCGCCTCCATCACCTCCATGCCCACGTCTCCTAGCGGAAGGTAGAAGACCGGCAACCGTCCAAATTCATGCAACAGCATGACATGGGTGCTATCGGCCACGGTGATGCCAGCGAAGACCACGCGCACGCGCCGACGGCTGTCTTCCCAGCGAAAGCGCAACCCCTGGCTGAACGAGGGCGAAGCCAAAGGACCAAGAAACACATCTTCAAAAACTGGGTTCATCCTGTCTGTCCTTCTCTCTGCAGCGTGCGACGAGCAAACGTGCTCACTCATGATACCACATACCACACACTCCTAGAACACGTCCTCTTGAGTGCATGTGTGGGCAGAGTCGCTTGTTGTCTCCTCACGAGGGAACGGCCCGTGCTGTCCGAGAAAAGAGGGAGGAGGGCTCACCCATCCACAACAAACGACCATGGTGCATCACTCCGCCGTCTTCCCGTTCCTTCCTCTTTGTGCGTCAGGAGACGGTGCTGGCAGCCCTCCAACGCGCACGAACGCTCTTCCCCTTTCCGATTTTGGGGATCGATACCGATAACGGTGGAGAATTCATCAATGAAAGAGTAATTGCCTATTGCGAACAAGAACAGATTACGTTCACGCGGGGACGCCCGTCTCTGAAAAACGATCAGTACCCATCCGTGTCTTTTCCATTCAACGTTGCACAGCGGGGATGTTTCGGTCCTCGAGGAGGGCATCCGATCCGGCACCAGTGCTGCACACCTTGTACCAAGGGCAGGAAAGGAGAAAACGCGTCCTTGGCTGGCGGCACACCCAGAAAGACCCCTTCGAAGGAGAGTGGGAGCAGATCCTGTCCTGGCTGGTAGCCACCCCGAGCGGAGCAGCGGCGACATTTTCCGAGAATTACAGCGCCTCTCCCCAGGACGCTATCAACCCTTGCAAATCCGCACGCTTCAGCGAAGCATGAGGAAAATACGAGCCCCCCTCTTGTAAACGCGCGAGGAGCAATGGCAAACTGAAGTGATCCGTGGCCCATCACCCCCGCCAGTTTCCGCAGCAGCAAGACCCACCAGGATATCCTGACCACCGCCAATTGAGCAAACCCCTGGGTTAGATTTTGGGTGAGGCAATGCGATAGCGTCATGGGTAGTGCTATGCTCTTCTTCCCCACTGTGGAAGCACCACATGTGAAGGGGTGAATATCCATTCATTCCCCGTTTCGGTCAAATGCCCGTAGAGCACCAAATATCGCTCGAACTTCATTTGCTCATCATAGTGCAAGAGCGTCAATGACCCCTGCTCCTCCGATGCGGGGACCGGTCTCTGGTGCGGGATGGGCAAGGTAAAACACCGTTTGTCCCGATCAAAGACGAGAGGAAGTGGCAGCACCACCGGGTAGCCATCGATACCAGGATAGCTGAGAGCCACACGGCTGAACGCTTCGATGTGCATGAGCAGTTCTTCTGTCCACTCAATCATTGATTCACCTCCACAACTTCAGGGGACTGCTGGAAATTGCCATCGGGCCACCCGAGAAAGCGGGTTGGTCGGACACGAATGAGCGCTCGATGCGTGTACCCTGGCATGGCCTGCTCCATGCTCGCTAACGATTCGCGGGCGGAAGGCTGGCGTCGTGCCCAGCCGGCAAAATACCGTTTCCAGCCAGACATCAGATTGGTATCATCGACCTCGGCCAATCCTTGCACCAGCAGCACATGTTTCGGCTCCCCTGGCCCGCTGCCAACCGGCGAGAAAAGGATGGCCACCTTGGGGCGCTGGCGCACATTCTCCACGCGTTTGACCGCGACGGGAGAAGAGATCATCAGGGTACCTGTATCGGGATCAAAGTGATTGAGAAAGACCGGCAGGGCCACCGGAATATCACGGGCCGTTGTGCTGGCAAATTGACAGGTAAACGACTCTTCAATTGCATGGTACATCCAATCGGGCAACTGGTTCATCTTGTACCAACCTTTCTTTTTTCGAGAGAGCTTTTTTCCCATCGTCTTTGCCCGCCGCCCCTGCGGGCTGGCAAGGGCGGCATTCCCCAAGTCCATTTCATGGGTAGAGCGACGAGCAGGGTTCGATTGCTGTTGTGCGAATCGTGCGCGTCAGGCGAAGACCGGGGAGATATCGATATAGATACGGAGGTCTTGAAGCAGATCGCCCCTCTTGCGCAAGATCGACGTGCAAGGAACAGTCACCACCTTGCCATCGTGGCGGGTATAGTCGATGAGCGCCTCCACAATCTCGACATCACCTTCGTCCCACGTTTGCACAAAATTGTGGCGTAATCCCTTAATCGCTCCCCAGAAATCGGCAATTCCGCGTACTACGGCATCACGGCCAACGACTGTCTCGGCATTGCCGAAACGAAGGCGCACATCCTCTGTGTGGAGAGGTGCAAACTTCTCCACATCCATGGAATCGACCACTGCATAGTAGTGTTTTACCCAGTCGGACATAGAATCCTCCTTCTTTGGTACGTCAGTACCAGGTACCATTTCGATCACGTAAAAATGGCTAGCCAACCATGTCACCGCCATCGGCGAAGAGCATGCTGCCTGTCATATAGGCGGCAAGGTCACTAGCACAAAACAGTGCAACACGAGCGACATCATCCGGTTGCGCAGCGCGTCCGAGCGGCAATTTCGCCGCGTACTCATCCAGCACACTGCCCATCCCGAAACTATCCAGCCAGGTACGCTTTTCGGCTACCCCTGGCGTGTAGCAGAGTGTCGGGGCCACTGCCAGCACGCGAATATTGTGCGGCCCAAACTCAAAAGCGAGACTCTTGGTGAGACCGGCCACGGCATGCTTAGAAGAGACGTAATGGGCAGCATTCCCGCCGCCCGTTTTGACCGCCGCGGTAGAGGCCAGATTGATAATGACTCCACTCCGGCCTGCGTCGATCATGTGTTTTGCCGATTCACGTGCGCAGATAAACAGCGAGCGTAGGTTCAGGTTCAGCAAATGATCCCAGTCCTCGTCTGAGATCTCAAGCGCGGCGGCGCTGGGGTAAGCGCCCGCATTATTGACCCAGATATCAATCCGACCAAAATCTTGAACGATGCGCGCAACTGCCGCCTTGATCGCTGCACCATCGCAGACATCGAGATGGAGAGCCGCTACCTTTCCATCGCGCCGGAGCCGAATTTGCTGCGCAGCATTGTCAGCAGCGGCCTTATCGATATCGGCGATGATGACGGTCGCCCCAGCTTCTGCCAGGCGATCGGCAATCGCGTACCCGATACCACGGGCCGCCCCTGTGACAACAGCGACCTTACCCGTGAGGGAGATAAGATCACCAATTGATCGTTCGCTGACATCATAAATAGCCACAGGTGCCTCCTTCTAACAAGTAGTCCATGTACAACAGGATAAGCGTACAACCGTTCGTCCCTCTCTTAAGGAGAGAAGGATTGAGTGATGCTCAGGGAAAGCGCCGGTCTAGACCGCTGATTGCGACTCCAGGGTCCCTTCCTTTACCCATTTGCGGATCGCAGAGAGAGTAGCCTGGACTGCGCCCAGGTAATCACCCTCCATCTGCCTGGCGTATGCCTGCTCTTCGGATGAACCTGGCGGGATCCCCTCTTTTTCAAGCGAGAAGGTGAAGCGCAAGGAGAGTTCTCCGTTGGCATCTTCTTCGATCTCGTTTTTGATTGTGCCAAGGGTGCTTCCTGAGAGACGGTCGAACTGTACCATTCGCTTGGGATAGAACGTCACGCGCTCACGGGCGGGTTCGCCACGAAAGACAATGTCTCGCACAAGGTAATTGTTGCCGCGCTCGACCGTGTCGCATTTCGTCATTTTGGGGACGAAAGGCAGGGCATTCTCCGCCTTCAGCTCCAATCCTTTCCATACCTGGTCGCGGTTGAGGACTGGGATGTCGGGGTCACCCCTGTCGTTGACGGGAACAGATCGAGTCATAGTAAACATGGTGTTGCCTCCTTTCATTGCTCCTGAGCCGAGATGTTGTGAACGACGTTGGAGCCATGGACTATAAACGCTATGCCTAAGTCAATACTATCGTTCAAAATATCCGAACAGTAACGATAATGCCGATACTTATTCCTGGGTTGCATTTACAGCATCATTGTTTCCAATCTCCCCAACCCCTCGATTTCCGCAACCATACGATCGCCTGATCGCAAAAACTCTGGTGGTTTTCTTCCGTACCCGACACCGGCTGGAGTACCCGTTGCGATGACATCACCAGGTTCGAGTGTCATAATGGTAGTAAGGTGTTCGATGATTTCCTGGATCGAAAATACCATGCTCGCTGTATTCGCGTGCTGCTTTACCTGCCCATTCACTGTTAACGTCAGTGTGAGCGCCTGTGGGGCTTGCACAAACTCAGCAGGTGTAATGAAGGGACCCATGGGAGCAGATCCATCGAAGCCTTTCAGCATTACCCAATCGAGGCCAAAATAAGAGCGTTCTTCTTTGGGAACCCAGTCACGTGCAGAAATATCATTGACAATGCTATAGCCCGCGATACTCGCCATGGCTGCCTCACCGCGCACGTTGCGGACCCTCTGTCCGATAACCACCGCCAATTCCACTTCCCAGTCGATCATTTTCGCATATTCAGGAAGTGTAACGGTTTCACCAGAACCGACCAGCGTTGTGGTTGGAGGCTTTAAAAAGCAGTAAGGAAACTTCGGTGGTTGTGTATTGTCCATTTCTGCGTTGTGGTCGCTATAATTTGCCCCAAGGCAGATGAGCTTATTGGGATACATCAGAGGCGGGAGCCAGTGAATTTCATCTGCCCTGAGCTGGCTTTGCTGCCTATCTTGTTCGGAATAGCCAAACCAGTCCTCAACGATTGAGGAAAGTTTTGCTCGCCAGTAAGGCCAATGCTGCATCATTTGCATAGGCGAGGCAGGCTTCGCCTGAGGCAGGGAAAGTGCTTCTGTTAGACGAGCATCGCTCAAGACGGTTACTACGTCAATATACTTCCCCCGGGCATAGAGAACGATACGTTCCTTCCCAGAGACCAGGCCGCTGCCAATTTGGTACTTCATTCGATGCCTGCCTCTTTCCCCAATACCGCGAACATGGCGGCAATATCCTGTTCTCCTCGTCCCTCCTCCGCGGCACGGTCATAATATCCTGATGCTAAGTCAAGTAAGGGGGTCGGGCAACCGGATTCCCTGGCAAGCGATTTGATGAGTGGAATAAATTCTTGCACCTGGTGTATAGAGCCCAGAGGTGGCTCATAGTGCCTGGTAGCCATCATTGGTCCACGTGCTGCTAACATCGTGGAACCTGCGATACTTGGATTGATCACCTTCATCACCATCTCAGGGTCAAGACCCGCCTTCGTACTCAGTACCATGGCCTCCGCGGCGGCAAGCGTATGAACCGCAACCAATAAGTTCGCGACGCATTTCATCTTTGAACCGGCTCCAAACCCCCCGAGGTAGAAATTATTATCGGTGATGGCTTGAAGAACGGGCAGGCAGTGATGAAATACT
>WNGJ01002214.1_pt1 | contig 23507 bp, 25 predicted proteins | sample 5400611 | NCBI WGS metagenome assembly WNGJ01 (sample SAMN13153375, study PRJNA577476) | soil metagenome | isolation source: 40 cm soil or saprolite under Garry oak tree replicate 1 | place: USA:California | collected 2016-06-15
GTTTTACTGGATGTCAACCCAGGCAGCATAGTAGCCCCTCTGAAGCTCTTTGACGATATGCCATACTCTGGCATAGAAAGGACTTCAAAAAGAGCGGCCTTCGCGCCCTTTTTGAGTCTTTTGCTGCTGATCGAGAAGTTCAAATTGCAGCCGTGCGAGTTGCTGCTGAGACTCGATATACGCTTGTTCAACGAACAGTAGACGCTCAACTAGATCAGGTTTGCGCTCACGTAAGTAGCGCCGACGAACTGCCCCTGGATCTCGCCCAGGATCGGTTGGCAAGCGGTGAGTCCTTCCAGCTTTGTGCGAAGCCCGTCTTGATGTGGCAGCATGGGAAGGCCGGTGCTGTTGGTAATAGGCATAGGCTTCTGCATTTCCCAAAACACCTGCTTTTTTGATGCCTTTTCCCTGTGGATCAAGTTGTTGGCTCTGCTGACAAATGGCCTCAATTGTTACTGCTCTGCCATCCTTGACGAGCCGATCTACAGCCGCTTTTACCAGGCGTACCGTGCGTTCACGCACTGCCTGGTAATGCTGCTGTAGCCACGGACGATCTTGCTCAGGAGTGGTGTTCGACATCGAGTATCGGGTCATAGCTCTCATCTTTCCTGTATTGTTCTACAAGGGTCATTTCTTCCAACTCAGCGTCACATCGCTGGAGTAATGCCTGCATTTTGATAATCTCTGGCCCGACCCCACGACGTTTCACCTGCTCTAACCGGATCATGGCCCACTGTTTCTGTTCTAGCAGTTCATCGCGCAGAGCTGGATCGGGAACCTTGTAAGCACAGCCTGTACAAGCGAATGAGATTGGGCAGAGAGCATGACAGGTGCATTCCCCTCCAATGACGCGCGTGAGAGTTCCCGCAAGTTTGCGGGCATTCTCATATTGCTGGCGAAGTTCTGCTGGGGTTCGCACCATGGCAGCTTCAATTGAGCCCAGATGCGTTGCAAAGCGATCTAGGAGCATGTCTGTAGCTGCTACCACTTGCTCCCAGCGTGGAGCTGCGTAGTAGCTTGTCACCTCCAGATTCTTCTGGTGCAAAATGACCGCTATCACGTCTAATGGAAGTTGCTCAACATGACGCGCGTGGGTAGCAAAGACATGCCTCAAGCTATGCGCTTTGAGCGAGACAATCTGCCCATCACGGGTTTCAAAGACGAGTCCATGACAGAGAAAACGCATGCAGGCAGTTACAGCAAAATCAGAGAGATGACGTTTGTTGAGCTGAAAGAGATAGGGACGTGCGGGAAAGCAATGCGCTCTGCCATTGTTAGGATCAAAAGGGACTGAAGGCAGGTGGCCGCCAGGTGGAAGCTGATAATGGTCCCTCAGTACTTGAACGGTTTTCTCAAAATTCCGCTGTGTTTCCATACCGACAAAGTAATCAGCAGGCTTGTCTGTTCCTTTGGGGACAAGTCGGAGGACCAGTCGCTTCGCTCCCTCGACGACGACGGTGTGTAGGCACTCTGGTGCCAAACTCACCTGCAACATTTCCGTAATCCTCATACCGGTGGTGGTCAGCAGATCGATGCCGGTCAGCCCAAAGGTAGCAGCGGCAAAGAGCGGCTCAACCTCGAAGAGGATTTTCTGCGTATGGCGCTGCGCCTCGATGAGAAAATGGATCTGGGCTTTCGGGCTGGTTAGCAGGCCAGCAACACTGGTACGAAATGGAGCACGAGCCATCTCCTCGTCTTCACTCAGGTATCCCCAGGATTCCAGGTAAGATCGCTGCCGTTCGACCTCTACCAGATCACCGCGAAAGGGATGGTCTCTGAGCAAGCCATAGCGTAAAAGATCACCAAACCAGAATGGGCCTTCATGGGCGCCAGCTGTGTCCCCTGTTGGCGCTAGAGGCTGGGCACGCACAAACTCAAGAAAGTACCATGCCTGCCCTTGATTCTGTTGTTTCACCTGCTTCTTTGCCCTCGCGATGGTTGATGCCCGATAATGCTGCGCGTGTGCCAGAACAAATCTCGGTCGATCCCACACGATGAAGTGCAGTCGCTCGCCTCTGTTTACGTCTTCATAGGAGAAAGCGAGCGGAACCTTTTCTTGCCCTGACGAGATTTGGCCTAGCGCCTCCTGAAAGGTAGAGCGTAATCGCTTCAATTCGTTCCATCTCAGATGAGCTTCTCCTCGTATTTTAGCGAGGTGCGGGGTGAGTGCATCGGTTTCACGTTTCCGTCGCGTTTTTTGTTCTTCGATGATTTCTGATCGGCGAGAATGTTGTTTTGTTACATACTTAGGGACGAGTGGCAGTATCCATTGTTGATAGAGAGCCTGTTCAGCTTTGGGCAATGCTCTCCAATATGCTTGGGAGTACTCTGCCACGACTGTGTAAGCACGAAAAAACTCATCGCGCGTTTGGAGCGTATCAGAGAATTGTGGATCAGCCAGATAGCGCGGGAGATGCTCTTCTGGCTGCCAGCAAGCCCAACTCGTCAGTCCATAAGCTGGGAAAAGGGCGCGCCAGCGACAATGAAGATTGGGAAGGTATTTCTGGACGGTTGATGGGTCAAGGCCGATGTAGGTTTCCAGAACAGCGGCAAGCAGCACCAGGTGCTCAAACCACAAGGCCCCATCTCCATAAACCGTGCGAATGAGATATTGGAAATACCGGGAATCCATTTGACCCCAATCAAGGCGAGGTGCATGAAGAATGGCAGGCGAAACTAATCCTTCGAGATCCTGCCACTGATATCTCTTTTTGGGACGAGGTTCCCGCACGAGTGCAGCATTAGTCATCTCCCATACCTCCAACTGCTAAGAGATCTCCCCATCCAACTTCCTGGTTACTCACAGGAGCATATCTGTCAGACTGTGGAGGTAAGGACGCCCTTTTTCGTAACGAGGTCTTCTTTTGTTGCGCTTGCGCCAAGTAGCTCTTCAGCTTTTCATCGAGTCGCTGGTGCAGCACATCCTGCATTTGAGCATGATGAATGGCTTGAAAGTAGTGTTCGTACGCTTTTAAGGTATCAGGGCTGCGCCAAGCCATATACCTGACCATTTCTTCCTTGCGGCGCTCAACCTCTCCAGGGGTATCGGCGGTCTCATGAATGAGTCGCATCATCTGGCAAACATACCAGTGGCGGAGTCCGTGAATATTCAAGTCAATACCGATGGTCTTACACAGCCGTTCCCAATGGGGAATGAAGGCGTCATAGCCATAGGGTTTGCGCCTACCCGACAAAAACAGCGGCTCGTGGTCGTCTAACTGAGCAAGAGTTCGATAGCGTGGATCAACACGCACTCGATCATCGTTCACATAGCTGTGTAGGAGTTTAGCGGTCTCCATACTAAAGCGGATTACCTTCACCCGTCGTCCATGGCTTCCTTTGCTACAAGCTGCTGCCTCTTGCTTGCCTCCTCGTTTCCTCCAATCTCCCACAGTGAGAGTGAGCAACTCAGTAATGCGTGCGCCTGATTCGTAAGCCATGCGTATGACAATCTGGTCACGCCTGCTGATCCTGGCCTGTGTAAACCCATTACTGAGGTGTAGGTGCAAGGAAGGATCGTCGATGGGTTCTGGAATCCATTCTTTGTCCACAAGACGGAAGTAGTTATCCGACGTTCGTTTTCGCTGCGGTTCCTCAATACCGCTTTCTGGCGGCATCTTGGGACGAGAGCGAGGTATCTCTGCATCTTCCTCATCAATTTTTTCAAGCAGATGAATCACTGGACTGGTGAGAGGATGCTCGTGGAGATACTCACTCGCGAGCAATGCTCCAGCGTAAAATCGCTTCAAAGCAGAGAGAAATACTCGCACCGTACTCGGACTTTGTGCAGAAAGCACAACCATCTCATACATGCCATACCGACGAACTTTGCAGTGTAGTTTCTGAAGCAAGTAATCTCGAACCGCTTCCCGGACACTTTCAGGTGGGCTGTCCCATTGATCTTGCCGCTGCTGCCTCCAGGGATCGGAGTCGAGAAAAGTAAAGTAAGGCAACAGGGCTGAAAGATAGGTATGGGCAGTTCCATCAGAGAGTTCCTGGCGGAGCTGCTGGTAGAGTCGCGTTAATGCTAAATGAGGATGCCCCTGGCCATCTACTACTATTCGTTCAAATTGGCTCACGATTCCCTCTGGCCTCCGTACAATGTGGAAGCCTTTTTGTTGTGTCATCACCCGTTCAAAACCTCCTGTTTCTTAGAACGGAGTATGACATATCCGGTAAGGCTCCAGAAGACTTATTGGCTATCTTTTGTTAGAATCAATATTACACTATGCATGGTAGTACAGCCAATGTGCGGAGCACATGATCCAGGCCGCAGGCGGCAAAGCCTTGTTCGTTCAGACAGACGGTCTGCCATCGTGACTAATTCGTGCGAGGGAACCGACTGGCTGTGATCTGCCTGTGAGGTCCAAGCATTACACTCCACAATGGAAAGGTATCCATATGACAACGTAATGAGGCGTGCAATGATCGGGACTCTTTCAAACCGCATGTAGTCGTCTGGGAAAAGGAGGAAGAAGATGAACAAGATTCTGGTGACATTTGCTACCCGTGCAGGCTCGACCTACGAGGTCGCTGCGCGCGTGGCCGAGGTGCTGCGCGCCGGGGGGGCTACCGTGGAGGTCAAGCCCGTCACGGCGGTGCACGAGGTGAAGGACTATGATGCCGTCGTCGTTGGCAGTGCTATTCGCATGGGTCACTGGTTGCCTGAGGCGGTGGGGTTTGTCAAAAGCAACCGCGAGACCCTGAGTCGCATCCCGACCGCCTACTTTCTGGTGAGCGGGTTGCTCAGAAATGATACTCCCGAGACGCGGCGCCAGGTGCTAGCTTTTCTCGATCCTGTGCGCGCCCTGCACGAGCCGGTCAGCATTGGCCTGTTCGCGGGCAAGCTGGATTACAGCACGATAGAAGGGCCCGACCGCAGCATTGCCGAGGCTGTGAGCTCGGCTGAGGGGGACTGGCGCAACTGGGAGGCGATTGGTGAGTGGGCGCACAACCTGCCGTCGGTTCTCGCTCACGCGTAATGACCACAATTGGGAAGGAATACTCCTCACGAAACTATCAAAAGCTGTCATCTAGCAGTTTGTCGGAGAGAAGCACATACACCCTCCGTCAGTGATGGTCTTACTGGTGAGCATGAGGAGAACATTCAATACAGTAGACGACGACCAGGAGCTCGCGTCTGAGCGACTATCTGCCCCCCGACCTGCCGTGCTGCCCATCTGGCGTGTGTGTCTACAGATGGTCACGTACGCCACGGGCAGCCCAGGCCCGCGCGATGAGATGGATCGAACCATCGGCGGCCATCGGGAGCGTGGCACGAATGCGCTCTCGCAAGGCACTGCGTTGCTCCTCTGAGAGTGACATCGCATAGCCAGGAGCAGGCGCTTGACCACCAAGAAAAGGTGACCAGTAGTCATCAAAATCACGGAAGACAGTGGGGACGTCGATCATACGTACCTCGACCTCTCGCAAACCTTCGGTGCGAAACAGCTGCATGAGTGGCTCCGGTTGGCAGATGGGGAAGCGTTGCCCCTCATCCAGCTTGGACGCGGCGGGATCGAGCGCCAAGGCTGCATCCCAGAAGTATCGCATAAGTTGCATCTGGCCAGCATAGTCCCAGACGTACGCCCCAACTGTCCCCCCCACTCGCGCCACACGTTGCATTTCAGCTACAGCACGGCTCGGCTGCGGCACGAAGTTGAGCACGAGTCCAGCGACGACTGCATCATAGCTGGCTGATGCTTCCGGCAAGGCTTGTGCATCTCCAAGACGAAAACTGACACGACGATCTCGTACCTGCTGGCGTGCGAACGTGATGTATCCCTCTGATGGATCAATACCCATGATTTCGCGAGGCGATGCCATGTCGAGAATGGTCTGGCTGAGCGCACCTGTACCGCACCCAATATCGAGCCAACGGGCGCCTTGTGGGATCGAGAGCCAGGCTACAAACTCGCGGGCGACCAACCGACTCCAACGGCCTACATAGGGCTCGTAGGCTGCACCACTTGCCCACGTGTCTTTCCGCTGAGGTTGTTCCATACGTCCCCCTTCCTTTCTGGCAAGCATTTCTTGTTCGTCAAGGTTCGCTCGTCTTTACAGAGCATTTTACCATAGAAAATGATAGTTCTCCTTACGTCACTGATGCTCACAATAGTATCCAAGCTCTACTTCAGAGACTTTTTCAACACGCTGTTGTATTTCACGACGAAAAACCTGCAGCAGATCTGGCCCTGGCTGGCGCAAATAGGATACAGGCGCGCCGGCTGGTACGGTTATGACTGGATTGATAACGATGGGATTAAGAGTGCTGACCGCATCATCCCACAGTTGCAGCGCATGAAGGTCGGCGACGACGTGCCGATCTGGAAGGGAAACAACTTCAAGGTCGTGGCGGTCGACCCCAACCGCTCCCTCGTGCGGGCAAGCCAGAGTGGGCATGATAGCTACGTGTTGGCTCTCTACCCCGTCGATGCAAGTCACACGCGCCTGGTCTGGCGGATCCATAATGCTCCCTACCTCTGGACATCGCTCCGGGCATCCTCCAACTCTTCAGCGATGGTGTCGAGCTCATCGCGGTGCGGCAGAACATGCTTGGCATCAAAGAGCGCGCAGAGGGGGTGATCTGGTACTGTTGATAGCTCATGTGGTGAAGAGGAACATACATGGTCCTTCACAATATCCTGCTGGCCAAAGGAATCTTGCGGATCAAGAGGCTCGCCAGGAAGCACAGCGGGAGCGTGATGAGCACCGCGATGCCCCATTTGAGCAGAGGATACAGCGCCACCACGTGGAAGGCATAGGCAAAACCTACAAGCACCGGGGCATGGATCAGGTACACGATGTAGACATTGGCGGCCAGGCTTCTCGCCAACCTCCCCTGATGATTCCAGCGTTGTCGGAAGAGGGCCAGCAGGCCCATACACACTCCCACAACCATGAACGATTCCCAGAGCGCGTAGCCAAACGCAAGCCAGTGGAAACCACCCGCCAGGGGATAGCCAGCCTGTTGCGTTCCTGCTGCCCTCGCAGCTTGCATCATCGAGGGAAACACCAGACCTCCAAAGATGAGAGTAGCAAGGAGAGCGATCAGCAACCAGTCCCTTCCCATCCTGGGGGAGAGCTCGAAGAACCAATTGCGACGATACGCGATCAGACCGAGGATGTAGAGGCTAATATACTGGGGAAGATAGCCTACTGGCACGTTGAGCGGTTGAAAAATCCAGCCTGCCGGCCCCCAGATGCGCACTACAAAGCTCACGAGACCCAGCGCGAAGATAAACACAGCGATTGCTCGATAGCTTGGAAGTTTTCCGATCGCGCAGAAAAGATCTGGGACCCTTGCGATCATAGGAGCCAGGCGTAAAGTAGCCAGCTAGTAAGAAAAAGAGCCCATGCCTGAGGCCATGCCTATGGCATTCGGGATCGTCAGGAGGATCCCGGTGAGCAGATTGGTGGCTGGATCGTGATAATCCCAGGAACCGATCGCTCCATAGGTATCGTCCAGGTGCACCACCAGAACCATACTGATCAGGAGGATACGGAGGTTATCAACGAATAACACACGAGAGCCATTCGATGCTCCGGCTTGTGATGTTGGCGCAGCGCCTGCTGCACTAGTGGGTCAGTTGCCAACTCCTGTCGTGTTGCCTGCCAGTTTGTAGAAGTGAACGGAACGGATACGTTGTGGGAGGACATAGGTGGTGGTAGCCCCTGACCCACCCAGTCGATGCCGCCTGGCATAAGCGCGGTCACGACGGGCATGCCGCTTGCCTCCCCAGACGAAGGGAGTGGGGTGTCTATTCCAGGCGTCAATAGTGTCACGAAACCAGTCTTTGAGGATCTCCACGTCATACACATGCTGCCCCGAAAGCGCCCGCCCTTTGATGATGCGCTGCACCGATTCGGCCATGTTGAGCCAGGAGCCGGCATTGGGTGTTGAGAGCAGCAGGATGCCTTGCTCGGCACACCACTGCACGATGCTGTGGCTTTTATGCCCAGCCAGATTGTCCCAGATGAGCAGCACCCGCACCGGAGGGAAAAAGCGGTCCAGCTGCTTGGCGGCCGGATAGATATCCCAATCTTGCCAACGTCGCCCTTTGGGAACCACCTCTGGCGGTGGAGGGCACTGCTTGAGGATGGCGGAGAGTTCCCGCTTCAGCCAGGGATGCAGGAGAGCATTGGTAGTCCGCTCCACCGGTTCCGCGCGTAGCTCTCCAGTCGCCGGACGCAACAGGGTGAGCAGTTTGAGTGGCTTGCCACGGATGTATTGATGGGCCAGGCGTGCCGGCTGGCCTTCGGGTTGCCAGGAGGAGCCCGGCTGCGGGATCGTTTGGTACGGGCCCCCTTCATCTTCACACCAGAGCTGCAGCCCGAGGCGCTCGGCGAGCTGATAGGCTCGCTCGATCATCGCTTGTTTTTTCTGGCTTAGCGGATCAAAGCGCGCGAACACCTCGCCATCCTTGCTGCGGTGCAACGTCTTGCCGGTCTGGCACCAACTACGGCTTCTCTGCCAGCTGTAGCCCGCTTCGTGCAAGGTGTGGATGATCGTGAAGGTGCTCACACGCGGCAGGCCATCTGGAGCCGCCCGCAGAGCTCGGCGTAACAGAGTGAGCGACCAAGTCGCCGTCCCATCCTCCTTGCGAGACGGGGGGCGATGCAGTTCTTGTGCGATACGGGCGCGCTCGGCTGGTCCATACTGGCGGGGATGTCCGGATCGAGGCAGATCATCCGGGGCTGCGAGTCCACGCGCGTTGAAGCGACGGATCAAGCGACTAACCGTCTCAGAGGCGCGCCAGCCAGCGCTCTTCGCAGCGTCGATCAGACTGCTGCCTTCGGATACAGCCAACAAGGCCATTGCTCGACGATGACGGCAAACCGCTGCACCAGGGGCGCGCTTCACACGTACCAGTTCGGTTCGTTCCTCTTCAGTCAGGACACGAAGGGGTTGGGTAAGGGGATGAGACATGAAAATTTCCTTCGAATACGTGGGGGGATGGGTTTCTTGTGCCTTCATCGTATCACAACACGACAGGAGTTGGCAACTGACCCACTAGGGAGCTGAGATGTTAGCTGTTCAACCTGGAATGACATTGTCTTCTCCTTTCACCTGTATTGCTTCTTTTTCAACGAGCCTGTCCAGAACGTTTATGGGATGCCGTGATGGAGCATGATGACGTTCCTTTTCCGACAGCGATCTCCCGTCTCCCGGCAACTGCTTTGTCCTCATCAAGAGAGGGTTACCATTCGCCTATCACTCACTGCTCACAAGAGCAGCCTATGGAGTCACACGTGTCTCACAGTTACTTTGGAGGCAACAACGAGGAAGGGTCACCAGCTCCTTTCATGTATTGGCAAAGACACCGGTATAGGATGAAGGAACACGAGGAAGTAGCCAACATTGCTGTGATATATCTGTGAAATTGAGAGGACATGTGTTGATACCGCTGTGAGATCAAGAGCATATGCTGGTACTAGGCGACGTTCTACCGCGTGCACCGGCTACTCCAGCAGTTTGAGCCGAGAAGCCCTGCTCGCAGAAGCGCAGAGGCCTGGTGATAGAACAGGCATACGTATCTTGTACATGGAGGTTGTTATGGCTACAGTGTCTCCACAGACGTGGGAGCGCACTTTGCTCCCATTGGCCTACGAAGCAGAACATCGGGTTGTTGCTTCGACTCCCACACCGGTGAGTGATAAGGTCTTGCTTGATCGTGCTTATGCGTATTGTGATGCGCTCACGTCCATGAACAGCCGGACCTTCTACGTAGCGACCGGTCTGCTGCCACCCAACAAACGGCGAGCTATGCGGGCGCTTTATGCATTTTGCCGATTGAGCGATGACATCGTCGACGGCGCGGAAGAGCACGCGGAGGCAGCGCTGGCAGTCTGGCGTCGAAAAGCGCTCGCGCCTGCGCCACCTCCTGGTGATCTGGTTGCCGTCGCGTGGGCGGACACCCGGTTTCGCTATCAGATTCCCCAGCCCTATGCTGAACAGCTCATCGACGGCGTCGGGCGTGACCTGTGCCAGAAACGCTATCGCACGTTCGAGGACGTGGTTACGTACGCCTATGGCGTAGCATCCACCGTTGGATTGATGTGCATGCACATCATCGGCTTCGCGGGCGAACAGGCCATCCCCTATGCGGTCAAGCTGGGTGTCGCTTTGCAGATCACCAATATCCTGCGCGACGTCGGGGAAGATTGGTGCTGCGGTCGTGTGTACCTGCCCTTGGACGAGATGGCCGCATTTGGATTGACAGAAGCAGACTTGCATAGGGGGAAGGTGGATGATCGCTGGCGCGCGTTTATGCGCTTTCAGATCGAGCGTAATCGCCGCCTCTACTCCGAGGCTAGACCGGGTATTGCACTGTTAAACAGAGATGGACGCTTCGCTGTTGCGGCTGCCAGCGAACTCTACTGTGCCATCTTGAGCGATATTGAAGCACACGACTATGACGTTTTCAACCGGCGGGCGCATGTGAGCGCCTGGGGCAAAGCGCGCAGGCTGCCTGGCATCTGGTGGCGGAATCGATAGAGAGAGGAGAGGTGGATATGAAGTCATATGATGTCATTCTCGCCGGAGGCGGCGCCGCGGGACTGAGCCTGGCTTATCACCTGGTGTGCAGTTCCCTGCGCGATTGCTCAGTCCTGATCGTGGAGAAGGATGCCAAGGATCAGAACGACCGCACCTGGTGCTTCTGGACGGACCGGCCCACGCTCTTTGAGAGCATTGTGTATCGCTCGTGGAGTCAGCTTCAGGTGCTTGGCAAGCGCTTCGAAAAGACCCTGGACCTGCATGCGTACCGCTACAACATGATCCGTGGGATCGATTTCTACCGCTTTGTCCGGCAAGCATTGTCGGAGAATCCACAGGTGGAATTTCTGCAAGGAAGAGTGGACCGGATCGAGGACGGCGAGAGACAGGCCAGCGTGCTGGTCGACGGGCAGAGGTATACAGGCGCCTGGATCTTTGATAGCCTGTTCGACTGGTCTGCGTTCCAACCTGACCAGGCCCGTTACCATGCCCTCAAGCAGCAGTTCAAGGGCTCTGAGATCGTAACACCGGAGAGAACATTCAACGCCCAGGTAGCTACCTTCTTAGACTTTCGCACGTCGCAGGAGCAGGGAACGCACTTCTTTTATGTGCTACCCTTGTCCGAGCGCCATGCGCTGGTGGAGTCCGTCCTGTGTACCACAACCCCCGTTAGTTGGGAGGCCTGCGAGCAGGCGTTGCGTGTCTACCTTGCCACCATTCTGGGAATCAAAAAGTACAGTATCACGCGCGAAGAACAGGGCATCAGCCCCTTGACCGACTGGCCTTTCCCTCGGCAGACCGGTGAGCGCATCATGACCATTGGCACCCTGGGTGGAAGGGTCAAGCCTTCCACGGGGTATGCCTTCATCCGCATGCAAGAGGATTCGTCTGCTATTGTCCGTTCGTTGCTCTCGGTGGGTCATCCCTTCAGCGTGCCGCATAGTCCGCGCCGTTACCGCTTCTTTGACTCAGCGATGCTGGCGATCATGACCCAGCGCGCAGAGAGGATCGAACCGATCTTCACGGCGCTGTTCAAGCGCAATCCGGCCCAGCGGATCTTCCGCTTTCTGGATGAGGTGGTCTCGCCGTGGGAAAACTTTTTGATGATGCCCTCCCTGCCGCCCCAGTTGTTGTCGCAGGCGTTGCTGCGCTTAGCTACTGTGCGCAGGGTGTGAAAGGAGAGAGAAAGAGTATGAAGGAGCAATATAGTTATGCGCGCCCCACTGCCCTGGTGATCGGCGCTGGTCTCGGAGGTATTGTCACCGCTGCCCGCCTGGCCCGAGCGGGTTTCCAGGTAAGGGTGTTGGAGAAGCAAGATGTTCCGGGTGGTCGATGTAACCAGCTTGTGCGTGATGGACATCGCTTCGACACCGGCGCCACCCTGTTTCTCATGCCCGAGGTCTTTGCGGAAACCTATGCGGCGCTCGGTGAGCGCATGGAAGACCACCTGGAGCTGCGCCGCATTGATCCGACCTACCAGATTCGCTTCGAGGATGACACGCAGCTCGCCCTCACCTCCAATCTCAACGCGCTGCAGGCCCAGGTGGAGGCGATCGAGCCTGGCAGCTTCGGCGGCTTGCTGCGGTTCCTCGTTGAAGGGCACCAGTCGTACCACCTCTGCCTGCAGCGCTTCGTCGGGCGCAACTTCTCCCACTTCTTCGACTACTTCAGCTTGCAAAACCTCCCACTGCTGTTCAAACTGAAAGCGCTGGTCAAGCACTATGACAACGTTGGTCATTACTTTGAGGACCCGCATCTTAAGGCGGCCTTCACCTTTCAGAACATGTACCTGGGACTGAGCCCGTTCGATGCCCCGGCCACCTATTCGCTGGTGCAGTACACCGAACTGGCCGATGGGGTATGGTTTCCGCTAGGAGGCATCTACCGCGTCATCGAAAGCCTGGCCGCGATTGCAAAGGCGCACGGGGTGCGCTTTCTGTACAACACGCCGATAAAACGGATCGAGGTCGATGGTGATCGTGCAACCGGTGTGGTGCTGCAGGACGGCTCCTTTCTCGGCGCCGATGTGATTGTGGCCAATGCGGACCTCCCTTATGTCTACTCCCACTTACTGCCTGACAGCGCCGAGGCTCACCGCCTGGAACGCTTGAAATACACATGCTCGGCCATCATGTTCTATTGGGGGATCGATAGGGTCTATCCGCAGCTTGGGACGCACAACGTGTTCCTGGCAGGCGACTATCGTGCCAGTTTCGACCGCATTTTCAACGATCACCTGATTCCGGATGAGCCCAGCTTCTACGTGCATGCGCCAGCACGCACCGATCCATCAGCCGCTCCGGCCGGCGAAGACACGTTGATGGTGCTGGTTCCCGCCGGGCACCTGGACGCCAGCATCGCTCAGGACTGGGATGCCCTGCAAGCGCGTGCCCGTGCAGCCGTGATCCGTCGCCTGGCAGCAAGTGTAGGCATCGCCGACCTGGAACAGCACATGAAGTTTGAGGTCAGTTACACGCCGCGCGACTGGTTCAGCATCTACAACCTGGCGAAAGGGGCGGCATTCGGACTCAGCCACAACTTCATGCAGGTGGGATACCTGCGGCCACAGAACCGACACCACCGTTACGGCAACCTCTACTTTGTTGGCAGCAGCACGCACCCGGGTACCGGCTTGCCAATGGTGCTCCTGTCGGCTCGCCTGACCACGGAACGGATCCTGGAGGAAAGCGGTGGCGTACCCCATCCTGCGATGCGTCTGAGACCTGCGATAGCTGGCTAGAAAATGGATATCCGGTGCAAGCCGGCCTGCACATTTTTTTGAGTCGTAATCAGAAGGCCTTAGCGAGGACATGTCTCAGGGTGGAAAGTGTATGAATTCCCTCAGTTTACCACGTTCCCTGATGCAGGGATTGTCAGAAGACGAAGTGCGTACGCGCCGGGCCCATGATCAGGGCAACAATGTCGGGCTCCCGACCAGTCGCTCTTACGCTCAGATCTTGCGTGAGAACCTCGTGACCCTGATCCATATCATCCTGTTCGCGCTGAGTGCTGCCCTGTTCCTGCTCGGCCGCCCGCTCGATGCCATTAGCACGGTGGGTATCATCTCGTTCAATATCGTGGTCAGTCTCATTCAAGAGATCCGTGCGAAGCGAGCCCTCGACCGCATTGCCTTGCTCAGTCGTCCCAGAGCCACCGTCATACGGGACGGGAAAGAGCAATCGATTGACCCGGCTGACCTGGTCGTTGGGGATCTGCTCGTGGCTCAACCAGGGGACCAGATAGTGGTCGATGGTCCCCTGGTGGACACGCGAGGGATCGATGTCGATGAATCTCTGCTTACGGGTGAGTCCGATCTGGTTCGCAAAAGTAATGGCGATACTGTCTATTCAGGGAGCTTTTGCGTGAATGGCCGCGCTCAGTATGAGGCTGTGCGGGTAGGAGCCCAAAGCATGGCGTACCAACTTACCGCGGGCGCATGTGCCTTTTGCCGGGTACTGACGCCCTGGCAGTCTGGGCTAAACCAGGCCCAACACATGGCAAATCCCTGCTCCGGCGCCTGGCCTATTTTGTCATCCCGGCCGCTTTGACGACAAGTCTCGCAACAGTTTTCGTCTTCTTGATCTCTGTCCTGCTTGCCGTCTATACGGGACTATCAGAAACCCTGGCAGTCGCGACGGCTCGTTCAACCATCACCGTCTTTGCCACAGTCTGTGGGATCCTCCTGCTGGTATTTGTCGCACCTCCCACACGTTTTTGGGCAGGGAGTGACGTCCTGCGCGGGCAGGGGGACTGGCGGCCGACGATCCTGGCAGCGGTGCTCGTGACAGGATTAGTCGTTCTCCTCAGTCTGTCGACCGGGCGCGCTTTTTTTGAAATTCAAGAACTGACGCTGCTCGATGCAGCGGTGATCGGAGGTGTTGCGCTGCTGTGGGCGCTTGCACTGCGCTTCATCTGGAGAAGGCGTCTGCTTGAGCTCGTGCTTGGCATCGAACTGAAAGGGACATGAGGCAGTCAACCCTGGCAAGGGCGGCAGAGGAGTCCTCATCAGGCATTGCATCCTCCCTTTTGAGGAGAGAGCGATGCCCAGGAGACAGCACCTGAGAGCAATCAGCTTTACGCTCTTAGATACCAAAACACAAGGTGTCATCAGCCATCAGAAAACGAGCAAGGATATGCTTTTCCCGAGTCCACAAAGTAGCGACATAACACATGAAGAAATTAAATCCATATTTGTATATTTCTCTCTTGAAAAACTATATCAAATATGATATAGTTCGAACAGGGGCTTGAGATGAGTCGTGAGCAATCAGAATATGAAAGACAGTGGCGAGACTATCGAACTGAAAACGGAGTACAACCTGTTAGGGAGTTCCTTTTTTCGTTACCTGATGAAGATCGGGCTGCAATCCTTGAGAAATGATATGGAACAGGATTTTCTTGACGAGATGATCGAAGAATCAACAAAGAGAAACCCAGACTTCCCCACGTTAATGGAGGAAGCGCGCCAAAGACGCGCACTGCTGAGTCATCTAGCTGCTATTCGAAGTCGCTCTAAGATTTCACAAAAAACAATAGCAAAACGGATAAAAACTTCACAGCCTGCTATTGCACGGCTCGAGGCAGGTATTGTCGATCCCCGATTATCGACCCTCCAACGCTATGCAGCTAGTGTAGGAAAGCGTATAGAGTGGACGCTTGTTGATGCTTAATTCCAAGTGAGAGACACCCCCAATCCTACCGGGAAGAGCTCCTTTTTACAGGCTCAAGGAGGAGCTATTTTGTGTTCTCTGTTACAGGTTCTTGCAAGTAGGCTGTACTAATAGCTCCAGTTGAGGCCGCATTGCGAGCAGTGCCTGGCGGGTTGATCGCTCTCGAAAGCCCGGCGAAATGCCCCATACCGCTCACCGTGCCAGATAGCCTCTATAGATTCCTGGAAGATGTTCCCCAACACGCGCTCCTCTTGATACTCCCTGGCACTCTTATGTCCGAAGGGAGCAAAACAGCACGAGAGCACATTCCCGCTCGAAGTGATGTAAGTCAGCGTGTAAGGGCGCCGGCAACCAGTCCAGGGACGATCACCAAAATCCCGTAGCAGGCTCTCCAGGGGTGTGGCGGAACCTGCTGCATTGAAAACGATGCCACGTTCCTGACACCTCTGCTCGCAACGCTGTACGAGGTCCAGTTCTTCGCGTGTGGCACGGCGGAACAGGCTCTGTTGTGAGTGGGCCAGCCCTCGCTCGAAGTAGACCAGTCGCTGCAAATAGACCTCACGTATCCCATGCTCGTATGCCAGGTCGATGAGTCCCGGCAGTTCGTGCAGGTTCTCTTTCATAGCGGTGAACCACAGAGAGACTGCTGGTTTGCTGGCGTTCTGTTCTTGCTGTCTGGCAATGAAGGCGCGGATATTGCGCCAGATTTTAGCGAAGGCGTCCACACCACGCACACGGGCATACGTCTCGCGCGTTGCGCCGTCCATCGAGAGACGGTATTCATCCAGTCCAGCATCGATCAATTCCTGGCCCCGCTTGGCATTGAGCAGGATCCCGTTGGAGTTAAAGAGCACATAAATCCCGCGTGCTTTGAGGTAACGAATCATCTGCGGCAGGTCTTTATTGAGCAATGGTTCGCCCAGGCCGTGCAGCACCACGCGCTCCAGTTCAGGAAACTGATCGACGATGTAGCGGAAGTCCTCGAAGCTCAGGTCGCGGTCGTCCTCCCGCGAGAGCAGCGTGCGCGGGCACTGCTGGCACAGTTCGTTACATCGGCTGGTCGGTTCAATGTAGATCGAGCGTGGCAGTGGCATCCTGGCTGTAGTCATACAAACTCCTTCATAGTTGCCAGGGCAGTTTCAGGCATGCGTCCTCATCGTTCCTGCATAGCGCAGCGTTGTACGCACCATGTAGAAGGCGGCCTTCATACTGCCAGCGATCGTGCCGGCTACCTTCGAGCGACCTTGGCTGCGGTGACGATAGTGGATGGGTACTTCGACTATACGGTAATGCGCCCGCGCCGCCTTGACCACCATCTCGACGGGCCAACCATAGGTCATTTCGCGCATCTCCAGCGCCGCTAACAGGGAGCAGCGTACAGCGCGAAACGACCCGATGTCGTGCAGGGGCACACCATACAAAATATGGATCAGGCGGCTCACCAGCCAGTTGCCCAGGCGGGCCTGGGGTGGCACTGCTCCACGTTCGGCCCGTTCGCTCACCCGTGAGCCAATGACGAAATCCGCACGGCCTTCGCGCATTGGTCCCAGCATCATGGGCAGGTCAGCGGGATCATCACTTCCATCACCATCCATAAAAATAACAACCTCAGCCCCGAGGCTGCACGCTGTTTTGAAGCCCTTCAAACAGGCTCGTCCATAACCTCGTAGCGGTTCGCTGGCGACGATTGCTCCTGAACGTTGTGCTATAGCTGCTGTAGCATCTGTACTGCCGTTGTCGACCACGATCACCCATTGCGCAAAGTTTGGTGGGAGCTCCGCAAGCAGGCGGTGGAGAGCTGCTTCCTCATTCAGCGCCGGTATGACGATAGCAACCTTTTCGGTTACCATAAATCCTATAACTCCTCTACAAGATTATCATCAGCGCTATACAGTCCTCATTCGTCATATGTTGTTCTACTATAACACGCTAAAGTGATGAAATTTTTTCAGGAACTGGCCTGCTACCGGCTCCTGTTATAAAATCAGGAAATCAGGCAAGTTGTCATTCCTGGCGCTCATGCTCGAATGCTCACCGCTACATAAATCAATCCGAGGACAAGCAGGCCGATACCCGGTAGCCAGAGTGAGAGCATGAAAGGCACAAAGTTGCCCGGGGTGAGATGCTCCGCCAGGAGCAATTCAATGATGGCAACCGCCACTACAATGAGGCTAGGCGTCACTGCCCCCGCACCTATATAGCCACGACGAGTCATCAATGCTATGCCCAGGAGGGCAAGTCCAATGGCGAGCAGAAATGTAACGAGGTCCTGTCCTCTCAGTACAGGAATAACTGGCTTGAAGGAGAGGAAAACGGCCATGCCTATGAGCGTTGTCAGGATGCCGCCTATCATCAGGCGATACGGATTGAGTGCCGCGGCTAACAGCATACCAAGACCGAGCAATAAAACGCCTACCGGGTAGGCATAAGGGTTTGGGTGCAGTAGCCAGGCTGCCAATAAACAGAACACCCCTAAAATAAGCAATAAAAATGCCTGTAGGCGGCTATTGGTGCGTTTAGCCGCACGTGCAGGGTTCTTCCTGGACATACTCTTCCGCCTTCTATGAGTGATGGACATCAATTGTTGTAAAGAAGAGGATACCGTTTCTCTTTTCTACCACTATCCTAAGCCATCCAGAACTCTCTTAGCTACACAGTCGTAAGAGGAGCGGAGTGGCATAGGAGGAGCGAATGGTACAGGATTTTTTCCAGCCATTCAGGTAGATCTTGCCTGAGTCCATCAGGCGATGAAGGTCTGTTTGCGGCGGAAACAGCAGCACCGCGCCCGTCGGCATATAGCGGACGGGCTTGACCGACGTTTCGGAAACGTCGCAATCTTTTGCATTGCCAATTGTTTGCATGTGGATCAGGAAGGCGACGCCGAGCCGTGCGATATTGATGGCTGCGCAGTAATCTCGGTCGCCATTAAAGGCACAATGGGAACAGATCAGCCAGCGACCCCATTTCACCGGATCAGTTCGATGGGGCAGACGAGCAGAGCGATACGTCCCTGCAGGTTTCCCACACCGGGGGCAGGTATGCGAAGTGCCACGAGGCTTTTCCGAGCGGAAGCGGATGCCTGCCAGATGGCTCTTGTAGCGCAGGATATGCCAAATCGCCGAACGGATCGTCGTGTTGTTGCGCCAATTCCTCCACTTCCCCCGCACCCCACGGCCTCGCCCCACCGTCTTGAGTGTGGTCAGGGACTCGCCGCAGATGAGGGAGCAGCCCCAGACCAAAGCTATGAGCAGGAGCAGATTGGCAGCCAGATGAGCCAGTTCGCAGTTGCGCGCCTCATAGAGCCTCCAGCATCGCTGGATTTCCTGGGTGAAGATGGCTCGTTTGGGATCATCCTCGGCCAGTTTTGAAGCAGCAGCTTTGAGCTGGTCAATTTGGCGGCGGGTGCGTGCCTGATGGCCGTCGAGTCCTCCTGTATCGAGAAAGAGGGGGCGGGAGAGTTGCACCGGGTGCTCTGGCTCACTCTCGTTGGAGCCGAGCACCACAGCCGTGATCAAGCCTTTAACGCCCCAATCGAAGCCCAACACGCGTTCGATGGCCTTCCAGTCGGGAAGGTCCGTTTTTTTGACCTGCACAATCACATCGAGCACCACGATGCGACGGCCATCAGCTTTGACCTCTTCCCGTAAGGTGGGGGCCATGCGCATCCCTTCCTTGAGACGTTCCACTACGACCTCCGGCAATGCCAGCACCACTGGCTCTTTGCGCCACTGCCACTTGCCTTCCTCACTTGGAAAACGGAAGACCAGCGTCGCCGTGCTGGCTTGCACATCAAACGAGAGACGATAACTCTGCCCCTTGCTCCCACCATCATCTCCAGCATAGGTGAGCATGCCGACTTTGAGGAGGGGAACGGCCTGCATCTGCTCGTACCGCTCTGGGAAAGCCCCCTGTTCGAGGAAATGATTGCACGCCTGTTCGACGACATTTTGCATGGTGACGAAGGCCGTATCACCTTCCTCAAGCGTCTTTTGAAGGGCATCGATGGCTTCTTTGATGCTCTTGCGGTCCTTGCCCGCCGGTCGCTTGTCCGTTTTGGGACGGATAAAGCCATCGGAGAGGATCGGCTGGATCAGCTCGAACACCTGTTTGCGCTCAGCCTGTCCGCGCATGATGCGCCCTGCTGTTTCACTTTCGCAGCGCCATTGCCGATCTCCATGAGGATCAGGCGAGACGATGAACTCCCCAACCTGCTTCCAGGCAGGGCCTGCGTGCTCCAAGCGGAAGTCATCCAGATGCGGCCACAACTGCACCAAGGCCTCGTTCACCACTTGCCGGGACGCATCCAACAGGCGAAGAGCATCGGCCTGAGCCTTATCGGGAAGGCGAAGGTCGTAGCTTAGGGGCTGGTAATGACGGCCTGCGCGCATTGTAAAAGTTCCTTTTGTTTGTGGGAACGCATTCCATAGAGTCGTCCTGAAAATGAAGCGATGAGCGCCAGCAGATCAGCGGTCAATTCCTGCTCCGGCGTTTGCTCTTCCCCGGGATCAAGGACCGTGAGAGTGACCCCAAAACACGAAAACAGCGTTTCTAGAAATTCTTGTCCGAAGCGCGTCAAACGATCTTCATACGTGATAGCAATCTCAGCCACCTTGTCCTCACAGACCAGTTTGAGGAGCCGCGAGAGCTGCTTTCGCCCAGCTTTCAGACCTGATCCAATGTCGGAAAGCACCAGCGTTTCCTGACCTGTGCGCTCGGCTTTCGCCCAGGCTTGCAGCCGCTCCAGTTGGGTACTCAGGTCATCGATTTGTCCGCGTCCACTCACCCGTCCATACAACACCAGCAGTCGTCCATCGATGGTGCCGACTACGCGCTCAATTTCCGAGCGAGGGATACGCATCTCACGGCCCACCTGCACGACCTGGATGCGACCTGCTTTGATCCAGCGCCGCACCGTCATCGGGTGCAGACCCAGTTCGTGGGCGGCAGTTCCTACCCGCAACAGTTTCGGTTCTTGCTTTGCCATCGAAACTTTCATACCTATCAAAAAGTTATAGATAGTGTATGATAAGTTACGGAATTTGTCAACTGTCTAGTACTGACATCCACTCATAAATAGGTGGGGAGGTGATAGAATCAAGGGAAGAACCTGAGTCTGAAGAGGAGGAAAGACAGATGGAGTGGAACACCACCTGGGAAGATCCCTTAACGAAGTATCTGCGAGCATTCGATGAGTTGATCGGCGATCGGCGCACGCGGAGGACCTTGCAGGAAACGATCCGAGCATCATCGGAGCGGGCAGCCTGATTTGTCAGCAGATTGCGGCGCATTCGGCGGTACTGAGCAAAGGCAAGAAGGGTTGGCAGCGCGTGGCGCGGCTGGCGAGTGGAGCCAGTACGCAACGGTCGGACCTGGATGCAGAGCATCTGACCGAACAGGTGCGCAAGGTAGCGGTGCAGCAATTGGAGCAAACCCCGGAAGAGGAGCTGTGGCTGATCGCCGATAGCTCTGATCTGCGCAACCCCTATGCGCAGACCATGCCGTATCTGATGCAGGTGCGCGGCCTGGATGAGAAGCTGGTTCCTGGCTACCGGACGCTCAATGTCCTGGGGGTGACGCCTGGACGACGCGGCTTGCTCTACCATCGGCTCTGAAGCCGCCAGGCTCCCGACTTTGTCAGCGAGCCGAAAGAAGTGCAACAAGCCCTGGAGACGGTGAGCCAAGCCATTGCCCCTCTCAAACCCCAGAAGACGGTGACCTGGCTTCTGGACAGCGGCTTTGATGATGTGGCCGTCTGGCGCACCATCTGGGAACAGCAGGAGCATCTGGTCTGTCGCGTCTACCACAGCGAGCGTACTGTGGTGTTTCAAGACCGCCAGGGGCGCTGGGTGCAGGGGGATCTCGCCCAAGCGCTCGCTGGCCCAAGCCGAAACGACGCTGGAAGTCAAGCGAGGCAAGCAACCCCACGCCAAGAAGCAGCCCATCACAGCCGAGATTGCCGCCTGCCCGATCCGCTTGACCTACTGGACGGGAGTGCGTCGCAAAGAGAGGGGGCAGCAGATCAGCAAAGGCGTGTGGCTGGTGGAAGTCCGCATCCTGGGCACCGAGCAAGAGCCGTGGCTGCTGCTCACTGATTGGCCGGTCGAAGACGAGCACAGCGCAGTGCGCATCTTTCAGATGTATCGACAACGCTGGAGTGTGGAGGACAGTTTCAAATTTATCAAGCAGTGTTTGGGCTGGGAAGAGGTGCAAGTGCTCGATTGGCAGGCCGTTCGCACCTTAGTCGCCTTGGCCTGGGTGGCCGCAGGCTTCCTCTACGAGTTGGGTGTGAGCGGGCAATGGGCCGAAGTCCAACTGTTGGCCAAACTGGGTGGCTGGGAGCGGCACAAAGACCGCCAACCCGGCAAAATCACGCTCATGCGCGGCTTGAGTCGCTTGGCGGAGATGCTGGCCACCCAAGCGATGCTCACGGACTATGCGGCTCAACATGGTGAACTGCCACCCAAGATTACCGCTTTCTTGCAGGGTTGGAAACCTCCCAGCGGGTTATGAGTGGATGTCAGTCTAGTACCCTTGCCTTTGCAAGTAGCGGGTCAACCGGCCGATGGCGACCTCGGTGAAGAAACAGCCTGCAGCTGGATTATCAGGATCATCAAGCAGTTCCAGCACACGCTGTATCGGCATGAACTGGCAGCGCAGAATCCCTTCCACTACGCCTTGCGTTGCCTCCAACCCCGCTTTGAGCCGCAGCGTATCTGGACTCTCCGCCTCCAGGTACGACCAGGGAAGCTCGATCCGATAAAAATAGACGCCTTCCCCCTCGCCCAATGTATCCACGTCTGCATTATTGCTGGTTGCAGGTGGACCTAATGGCTCAAGCATATCCAGGTGAATGGCGCCTTTGACCATTTCCTCGGTGAGTTCCAGGAGCGCCGTTTGGTCGTGGAGATGCTCCACGACTTCTTTTGACTGCCGAGCGAAGAGCTCCCCTTGCTCAGGTATCTGTGTGTATCCGCGTGGAACTGCCAGGACCGGCATAGTGGGGTGATGAAGCCTGCGCCGCTGCCAGAGGATTCCGACATAGATCTGGCGAGTTTGAGGCTCTTCTGCGTAAGCCACGATGACCGATCCTCCGCCGGCATATTCGCGTTTCCACACCCCATCGTAAGGCCGCCCGGCTGGGGCATTGGGGTGCAGGCCGTAGGTATAGGCGATACCGATCATCGTGTTGGTGGCGGTGAACCACTCCAGGGCTTGTATGTCACTCCGTTGCTGTTGTGCATACGCTGCCAGTAACTCCTCCAGTCGAATGCCGTTGGCTTTGAGTTCCCAATCACGGGCGACCAAGGGATCAAGGGCATAGGAAGGTTTCTCTTCGTTGTTCTTCATAACATGCTGCTCCCTGCTTTTCACCTGACACATAGGCCAATCCATTGTAGAGTTGGACCGCGCGCACCCTCGAGAGCAAGGCTCCAAAGCGGAAAAGACGCCAAGAAGCATGTGCTTTTCACGAACAACAGTGCCTACAATGCCACTGCTGCACGCTGTTGCTGGAGTTGGTAGTAGATTGCCCCCAACACCACTCCGAAAAGCAGGTCGATGGGAAAAGTGGAAAGGAACCTCCCAAAATCGAGGTTGAAAAGTGCATGATGGCTCATGATGTTCGCAAGCAGCAGGTCGAAGACAAGCCACCAGACAAAGCCGACTGCAAGCCCCGAAAGGAGCGCGCGACTGATCGTGATGATCCTCTCCCTTTGGAGCGCGCCAAAGATGAGACCAAACACTCCACCCAGCACGATGATCAAGAAAAAGCCGGCGAATCGACTGATGGTCGGGTCTGCAATGGTGATCCCAAACCAGTGTAACGCCTCCGGTAAAAGGCGCCCTGGCGTCCCATCCGTCACAAAGTCGAGCATGGCTAGCACCAGACCGGCAAGAAGCCCTGCTATCAGACCCCTGCGTATTGTTTGCATTATATTCTTCTCTTTCTCGCCCTACACAAACCAACTCGCGATGCGTGCTATGCGATGATGCTCTCCTGCCGCTTGTAGCCTTGGTGCAAGCCATTGATCGACACCCAGCCTGCGCCCTGCTGGGACAGCCACCAGTACGAGTGCAAGCAATACCATCTGGCCATATATCCAGATCCATCCGGTATAGGCCAGGCCACCATACAGTTGTAGAGATAAGATCGTCGCAAGAATAGCGCCGAAACGTGTAAAGAGTCCAAACATCAGGCTGATGGCCACCAGCAGCTCTGCCACCCAGACGCCCGCCGCCAATGGCACAAATGCTGTGCAGCCGGCTGGCGTTGACAGGCTGGTACAGCCTGCAAGAAACGTGTGCTGAAGTATGTAACCATACCCAGGAATAATCGTGTG
>WNGJ01005753.1_pt1 | contig 23489 bp, 16 predicted proteins | sample 5400611 | NCBI WGS metagenome assembly WNGJ01 (sample SAMN13153375, study PRJNA577476) | soil metagenome | isolation source: 40 cm soil or saprolite under Garry oak tree replicate 1 | place: USA:California | collected 2016-06-15
GAAGGCGACCTCGCGGCCCCCGCTACAACGGAGCCACCCCGCACCTCCGGCAGGCCACCCTCGGTCGAAGGCGACCTCGCGGCCCCCGCTACAATAATCCGGATCGGCAGGGTCGTGCTGGGCGGCGGCCAACCGCTGGCGCTCATCGGCGGACCGTGCGCGATCGAAAACGAGAAGCACGCGCTCGAGACGGCCGAGCGGATCGCGACGATCGCGGCCGACCGACGCGTGCCCTTCATCTACAAATCGTCCTACGACAAGGCCAACCGCTCGTCGGTCCGCGGCTACCGTGGGCCCGGTCTCACCGAGGGGCTCCGCATCTTGAAGAAGGTCCGCGACACGCTCGGCGTGCCCGTGCTCTCCGACGTGCACCAGGTGGCGGAGGTCGCGCCCGCGGCCGAGGTGCTCGACGTGCTCCAGATTCCCGCGTTTCTCTGCCGCCAGACCGACCTCATCGTCGCCGTGGCTCGGACGGGCAAGCCCGTGAACGTCAAAAAGGGTCAGTTCCTGGCGCCCGACGACATGCGAAACGTCGTCGACAAGATCGTCTCGGTCGGCAACCGCTCGATTCTCCTCACCGAGCGCGGCACCTCGTTCGGCTACCATAACCTCGTGGTGGACATGCGCGGACTGCAAGATATGCGCGCACTCGGCTTCCCCGTCGTCTTCGACGCGACACACTCCGTGCAGCTGCCGGGCGGCGCCGGCGACCGCTCGGCGGGTGAGCGGAAATACGTCCCCGCGCTCGCCCGGGCGGCGGTCGCCGTCGGGATCGACGCGCTCTTCATGGAGATGCACGAGGATCCCGACCGGACGCTGCCGGACGGTCGGCCGCTGTCCGACGGGCCGAACATGCTGCGCCTCGACGACCTCCCGCGGCTCCTGGACGAGATCACCTCGATCGCCGCGGCTCTCAAGCGATGATCCGGCGACTGGCCGAGCGTGTCCTCCGCCTCGAGGCCGAGGCGATCCTCGGGCTGATCCCGAAGCTCGACGCGAGCTTCGAGCGCGCCGTCGAGTTGCTCCGCCGCTGCGCCGGCCGCGTGATCGTGACGGGGATGGGCAAGTCGGGGCTGGTGGGGCGCAAGATCGCGGCGACGCTCGCTTCGACGGGCACGCCGGCGTACTTTCTCCACCCCGCCGAGGGCGTCCATGGCGACATCGGCATGGTGGCGCGTGGGGACGTGGTGCTCGCCCTGTCGAACTCGGGCGAGACCGACGAGGTGCTCGCGGTCCTGCCGCCGCTCAAGCGCCTCGGCGTGCCGATCGTGCTCCTCACGGGGAATCCGACTTCGACGCTCGCCCGCCAGTGCGAGGTGGTCCTCGACGTCAGCGTGCCTGAGGAGGCGTGCCCGATGAACCTGGCGCCGACCTCCAGCACCACGGCGGCGCTGGCCGTCGGCGACGCCCTCGCGATGGTGCTCCTCGAGCTTCGGGGCCTCCGGCCCGAGGACTACGCGGCGCTCCACCCTCGGGGAACCCTCGGCTGGCGCGCCCTCGTCCGCGTGGCAGACCTGATGCTCACGGGCGAGGCCGTCCCGCTCGTGGGGCAGACGACGCCGCTCCGCGACGTGATCGTGGAGATGACGAAGAAGCGGAAGGGCGTGACGACCGTCGTGGATGCCGCGGGTCGGCTCGTCGGCGTCATCACGGACGGCGATCTGCGTCGCCTCCACCTGAGCGGCCCGCCGATCGACGCCCTGAGCGCGGGCGAGGTGGCGACTCGGGAGCCGAAGACGATCCGCGGCGACGATCTCGCCGCCAAGGCGCTCGAAGTGATGGAGACGTGGCAGATCACGAGCCTCGTGATCGTCGACGGTGAGAGCCGACCCATCGGCCTCATCCACATGCACGACATCCTGCGAGCGAAAATCGTCTAGCGTCCGCCGTTTTCTCTTCTCTCCTCCGGTGGGCTGTGATAGGCTGGTACCGAAATTGCATCTAGGGACTACGCTGCGACTCATGACATTGCACAAACCCCGGTTGAGCGATCCCAGGCGCCTCGCCGGCCTGATTCTGGTCGTCGTGGCCGTGTTCGTGGTCGCGGTGGCCGGCACGCTGGTCGCGAAGAGCCGGACAGCGCGTGTCGAGGCCACGGGCGGGGCGACCTCGAGCGCCGATCTCCGGATCAAGGAGGTCGAGCTGGAGGAAGTGTCCGGTGGCGTGCGCTGGCGGCTCCGGGCCGAGCAGGCGCTCGTGTTCGAGCCGGAAGGGCGCACAGCCCTCAAGAAGATCGCGGTGGACGTCTTCGAGCGCGAGCGCTCGTGGACGATGGTCGGCGAGGAAGGGGACCTGTTCCACCAGACGGGCAACGTGGAGATCCGGCGGAACGTCGTGCTGACCTCGAGCGACGGCTTCCGGCTCGAGACGAGCGTGCTCCAGTGGCAGGGCGCCGAGCGGCGACTCTGGACCGACGCGCCCGTGCGTCTCTCGCGTGACGGCGCGGTGGTGAGCGGCACGGCGCTCGACGTGCGCATGCGGAACGACACGACGACGGTGGCCGGGCGCGTCCGCGCGACGTTTACCGGGACCCCGACGCGATGAGGCGTCGGGTCGCACTCGCCGCGGCGGCGGCGCTCGGGCTCGTCGCCCTCGCGATTCCCGCGCGCGTCCCCGCGCAGGCGCCGGCGTCGTCCGTCGCCAAGGCCAAGGGGGACGGGAACCAGCCCCTCACCGTGGACGCCGACCGAATGGAGCGGTTGGGGAAGGAAAGCCTGGTCATCTTCACCGGCAACGTCGTCGCCCGGCAGAACAACTCGGTCCAGTACGCCGATCGGATGGAGGTCTACCTCGCCGAGAAGGGCGACCGCGTGCTGCGGACCGTCTCGACGGGCGGCGTGCGCATCATCACGCGTGATTGTCGCACCGCCACGGCCGCCCGTGCCGAGTACCTCGATCTCGAGCAGCGCGTGGTCCTCATCGGCAACGCGCGCGTCTGGCAGAACGACAACGTCGTGAGCGGTGACACCATCACGATCGATCTCTCCGAGGACCGCTCGGTCGTCCAGGGGGGCAGGCAGGAACGGGTCAAGGCCGTCTTCTACCCCCGCGAGGAAGGCAAGCAGAACGGGCAGGGGCGCACGCCCGGCGAGTCGTGCAACAACTGACGGGACGGACCTGAGGGGATGGAAGGGCTCGTCGCGCAAGGGCTGGTCAAGTGGTTCAAGAGCCGCAAGGTCGTCGACAACGTGTCGCTCGACATCCAGCGTGGAGAGGTCGTCGGTCTGCTGGGCCCGAACGGCGCCGGGAAGACGACATCGTTCTACATGATGGTGGGCCTCCTGCCGACCGACGGCGGCCGGATCTTCCTCGAGGGAGAAGAGATCTCGCGTCTGCCCATGTACCAGCGCTGCCGCATGGGCGTCGGCTACCTCCCGCAGGAGTCGTCGGTCTTCCGCAAGCTCACCGTCGAGGAGAATCTCCTGGCGATCCTCGAGACGCTCGAGCTGACGCGCGGCGAGCGACGACAGCGTGCGCGTGAGCTCCTCGCCGAGCTCGGGTTGACGGCGCTGGCGGCCTATCCGGCTTACACGCTCTCCGGCGGCGAGCGGCGACGCCTCGAGATCACCCGGGCGCTCGTCACGGACCCGCAGTACCTCCTGCTCGACGAGCCCTTCACGGGCATCGACCCGATCGCGATCGGGGACATCCAGGAGATCGTCGGCCGCCTGCGGGAGCGCGGCATCGGCATCCTCGTCACGGACCACAACGTGCGCGAGACGCTCGCGATCACCGATCGCGCGTACATCCTCTACGACGGCAAGATTCTCGTGTCCGGCACCGCCACCGAGATCGCCACCAACCCGGTCGCGCGCGAGATCTACCTCGGCGACCGGTTCGCGCTTTAGGCCCGGGGGAGCGCCAGCCCATGGCCATGGAAGCGCGCCTCTCGCTCCGGCAGAGCCAGCGGGTCGTCATGACCCCGTTGCTCCAGCAGGCCATCCAGCTCCTGCAGCTCTCCACGCTCGAGCTCCAGGAGGTCGTGCAGAAGGAGCTCCTCGAGAACCCGCTGTTGGAAGAGATGCCGGTGGACGGCGCCGAGACGCCAGAGGCGGGCGAGGCCACGCCGAGCGCCGAGGCGACGCCGGCGCCGACGGTGGAGCCGATCACCGTCGATCCGCCGCCGACCGCCGAACGACAGACGGACGAGCTGCCGTTCGACCCGATCTCCGTGATGTTCGACGAGCCGGAGGAGCGCTCCCTCGTCGCGCAGGAGGAGCGGGAGGACGTCCCGTTCGAGAACATGGTGCGCTCGGTCTCGTCGCTCGCCGACCACCTCGAGGAGCAACTCCGCTTCGCCACCGAGGACCCGGCGGCCCGGCGGATTGGCGCCGAGATCATCGGCAACCTCGACGAGGACGGGTACCTTCGCGCGGAGCTCCAGGAGATCGCCCAGCGGTGCGCCGCGACGCCCGAGGAGGTCGAGCGCGTCCTGACCGAGATGATCCAGAAATTCGACCCGATCGGGGTTGGCGCGCGCACGATCTCGGAGTGCCTCCTGCTCCAGCTGCGGTCGAACCCGCCCGTCGACCCGGTGTCCGTCGAGATCGTCGAGCGGCACTTCGAGGACCTGAGCCGCCGCCGCTACGCGGACATCGCGCGGGCGTTGAAGCTGTCGGCCGACCGGATCATGGAGTCGGTCGAAGAGATCATGGCGCTCGAGCCCAAGCCCGGCCGCCGCTTCGGCGGCAACGACTCGCGCTACATCGTGCCGGACGTCTTCGTCTACAAGCTCGGGAGCGACTACACGGTCGTGCTGAACGAGGAGGGGATTCCGCGCCTGCGCGTGAACTCCCTCTACCGCTCGCTGCTCCGGAGCTCCGGCGACGAGGCCCGCCAGTACGTCGAGCAGAAGTTGCGCTCGGCCCTCTGGCTCATCAAGTCGGTCGACCAACGGCAGCGCACCCTGCGCAAGGTCACCCAGTCCATCGTGAAGTTCCAGCGCGAGTTCCTCGACAAGGGCCTGCCCTACCTCCGGCCCCTGGCGCTCCGGGACGTCGGCGAAGACATCAGCATGCACGAGTCCACGATCAGCCGCGTGACGACCAACAAGTATGTCGAGACCCCCCAGGGGCTGTTCGAGCTCAAGTTCTTCTTCCACAGCGGCATCGCCTCCGGGGATGGCGAGATGGTCTCCTCCGTCTCGGTGAAGAAGATGATCCAGGATCTCCTGGGGAACGAGGACGCCACCAAGCCCCTGTCCGACCAGGAGGTCGCCGGGATCCTCAAGGGCCGCGGCCTCACGATCGCCCGGCGCACCGTGGCGAAGTACCGGGAGGAGCTCGGCATCCTGCCCTCGCACCAGCGCCGGCTCCAGCCACGCAAGCGGTGAGGGAGTCGGCGGGTTCCGGCGTCCGGGCCGTGGACGAGCGTCTGTCCTTCGTCTTCATCACCGGGCTCAGCGGCGCCGGGAAGAGCTACGCGATCAAGTGCTTCGAGGACATGGGCTTCTTCTGTGTCGACAACCTGCCCACGACGCTCATTCCAACCTTCGCTGATCTGATCGCGCGGTCGGGCCAGACGATCCGGCGGGTGGCGCTGGGCGTGGACGTCCGGGAGGGGGAGTACCTTTCCCACCTGCTCGACGCGATCCACGAGCTCAAGACGCGCGGCCATCCCGTCGAGGTCCTCTTCCTCGAGGCGAGCGAGGAGAGTCTCGTCCGGCGGTACCATGAGACCCGCCGCCGCCACCCGCTGGCGGTCGATGGCAACGTTCTCGAGGGCATCCGCGCCGAGCGCAAGGCGATGTCGCACCTGCGCGAGATCGCCGACCGGATCGTCGACACCTCGGGGCTGACCGTCCACCGACTCAAGGAGCTCCTCGTCGAGCACTACGTCACGCCCCGGACGCGGCCGGGCCTCGCCGCCCTGCTCGTGTCGTTCGGCTTCAAGCACGGCGTCCCGTTCGACGCCGACCTGGTCTTCGACGTGCGCTTCCTGCCGAACCCGCACTTCGTCCCGGGGCTCCGAACCTTCGACGGGCGCGACGCGCGTGTGCGAGAGTTCGTCCTCGACAATCCGGAGGGCCGAGAGCTCCTCGAGCACCTCAAGAGCTTTCTCAAGTTCCTGCTCCCGCGCTACGAGCGCGAGGGCAAGGCCTATCTGACGATCGCGATCGGCTGCACCGGGGGCCGCCATCGCTCGGTGACGCTGGCAGAAGAGCTCCGAGGGTTCCTCGACGAGCTCGGTTACGCGCCGAACGTCGTCCACCGCGATCTGGAGAAAGAGTAGAGGCCCGTGCCGCATGACCGGCTGGCGTTCTGCTTCGGGATCCACAACCACCAGCCGATCGGGAACTTTGACCACGTGCTCGTCGAGGCGACGGAGCGCGCCTACCGTCCGTTTCTCGAACGCCTGCATGCGCGGTCCGAGATCCGGCTCGTCGTGCACTGCACGGGCAGCCTCCTCGAGTGGCTGCGAGAGCACGCGCCCGGGACCTTCGACCTGCTCGTCGCGCTCGCCGGGCGCGGCCAGGTCGAGTTGCTGACGGGCGGATTCTACGAGCCCATCCTCGCCGTCCTGCCGGACCACGACAAGTTCGGCCAGATCGAGCGCCTCACCGCCTTCCTCAAGACGCACGTCGGGATCCGCCCGCGCGGCATGTGGCTCGCCGAGCGCGTGTGGGAGCCGCACCTGCCGCGCGTGCTGGTCGAGGCCGGCGTCGAGTACGTGCTCGTAGACGACCGCCACTTCGCCCTGGCCGGCCTCGATCCCGAGGCGCTCGGAGGGTATTACCTCACCGAGGACCAGGGCACCCGGCTTCGCGTCTTCCCGATCAGTCAGCGGCTCCGCTATCTGATTCCGTTCGCCGAGGTCGAGGCGAGCCTCGAGTATCTCGCCACCCGGCGCGGCAAGGTTCCGGCGGTGACGATGGTGGACGACGGCGAGAAGTTCGGCGTCTGGCCGGGCACGCACGCGCACGTGTACGAGAAGGGATGGCTCGACCGGTTCTTCGACCGTCTCCTTGCGACCGAGTGGCTCGACCTCGCCACGCTCTCCGATGTCGTGGACCGGGTGGAGGCGACGGCCCCCGTCTACCTGCCGACGGCCTCGTACCGCGAAATGGGAGAGTGGGCACTCCCCCTGGCCGCTCAGCGAAGGCTCGAGCGCGCCAAGCACGACCTCGAGCGGCTCGGCGGCGGCGACGCGGCTCCGCCTGTCGGGCGCGGTCCGTGGGGCCCTGGCGCGAGCCCCGCACGACGGCCGCCTCACAGAGGCGCAGGTCGCGCTCTGGCGGGGCCAGGCCAACGACGCCTACTGGCACGGGGTGTTCGGCGGCTGCTATCTGCCGCACCTCCGTCGTGCCGTGAAGAGCGCCCTCCTCGAGTGCGAGCGCCGTCTCATCGAGTCGGGCGCCCTGCCCACACCCGCGTGGACACGCGAGGACGGCAACGGCGACGGGCGGGAGGAGGTCTACGTGAGAACGCGGGAGCTCACGCTCACGCTCAACCCGGCGCTGGGTGGCGCGATCACCGAGCTCGGCTACCTCGGGCGCGACCTCGACGTGGGCGACGTGCTGGCGCGCCGTCCCGAGATCTATCACGCCGAGGTTCGCGCGGGGAGTCGGCGGGACGGCGGGGCGGGGGTGAAAACCATCCACGACGCGCCCGCGCCGAAGGAGGCCGGGCTCGAGGCGCTGCTCGCCTACGACGAGGTCCGCCGCGGCTCACTCCTGGACGGCTGGTTCGACGCCGGCACGACGCCGCTCGACCCCGTGTCGCCCTGGGAGCGCGCGCTCCTCGCGCTCCCGGGCGAGCCGCTTGGCTGCACGACGCGGGCGGTGGGCGGCGCCATCGCCGTCACGTTCACCCGCGGCGCCGAGGCCCCCGTGAGCGTCGAGAAGGCGGTCACGATCCGTGAGGCAACCGTCGAGGTGCGATACCGGCTCACCGCGCCCGCCGCCACACCTGTGGCGGGGCGCTGGGCCGTCCAGTGGAACCTGGCGCTCACAGCGGGGGACGCCCCGGGCCGGTACCTGACCGCGACCGGCCGGCCATCGCTCGGCAGCACAGGCCGCGAGCGGGACGCGGCGGGCGTGGCGCTCGTCGACGAATGGATTGGCGTACGCGCGCGCCTCGCGTGGGCGCCCGCCGCCGAGCTCGCATGGGGCCCGGTCCAGACCGTGTCGGTGTCCGAGGCCGGCTTCGAGCGGATCTACCAGGGGACGGCGGTCCTCGTCGTCTGGCCGGTCGGGCTCCGCGCTGGCGAGACGCGCGAGCTCGTCGCCTCGATCACGCTGGAGCGGCTGTGAACCTCGACGACCCGCGCGCCGTCCAGCAGGGCGATCCCCACCGTGTGGCGGAGATCCTGAGCGCCTTTCCGGCCCAGTGCCGTGCGGCGCAGGCGCTCTGCAGCGAACCGCCCCTTCCGCGCCTGCGTCCGTCACTGATCATCATCGCCGGAATGGGGGGCTCGGCGAGCGGCGCCGACCTCCTGGCGGCCTCGGGCCTCCCGCGGCTCGACGTCCCCATCCTCGTGCACCGGGGGTACGGCCTCCCCCTGACCGCGGGCAAGGATGCCCTCGTCGTCGCCGTGTCGTACTCCGGCGACACGGCGGAGGTACTGTCGGCGGCGGACACGGCGCTCGCGTACGGCGTCCCCGTCGTGACGCTCAGCGGGGGCGGGCGCCTCGGGGAGCTCGCGACGTCGCGCCGGCTCCCCCACGTGCGCCTGCCCGGCGGGCTCATGCCGCGCATGGCGCTCGGCTACCTGTTCTTCGCTCTGGCGCGGGTCCTCACCGACGTCGACCTGCGCGTCGCGACGGATGCGGAGCTCTCGGAGGTGGTGACTAGCCTCGAGTCCCTCGCGCACGAGCTCGGGCCGGCCCGCGCGACGGCGCAGAACGAGGCCAAGCGGCTCGCGCTGGCGATCGGCGATCGGCTCCCGGCGATCTACGGCGGGCCGGCGACGGGCGCGGTCGCGTACCGCTGGAAGACGGACCTCGAGGAGAACGCCAAGCTCCTGGCGCTGGCCGGAACGGTGCCCGAGATGAACCACAACGAGATCGAGGCCTGGCGCGGGCCCGCCGCGCGCAGCCGCCACCTCGTCTTCCTCCGCGAGGACGGCGAGCCCCATGAGATCGCTCGACGCTTCGCTATGCTCCACGACCTGATCGTTCCGGCCGCCGGGGGCGTCAGCGAGTGCTGGGCGCGCGGGACGGGCCCGGCGGCACGGCTCCTGGCGCTCGCCTATGTCGGAATGTGGGTGAGCTACTACGCGGCACTCGCGCGCGGGGTGGATCCGTGGCCGGTACCGCTGCTCGACGAGGTGAAGCGGCGACTCGCGTGAGGCCTGTGCGCTCCCGTGTTGAGGCGCACGGAGTGACCGTGTTAGAGTGGCACAATTCGACTGCGATGCGCGGAGGATGCGATGGCGCGTGACGAATACCTGTTCACGTCGGAGTCGGTGACCGAGGGTCACCCCGACAAGATCGCCGACCAGATCTCCGACGCGGTCCTGGACGCGATCATCAGCCAGGACCCGACGGGCCGCGTGGCGTGCGAGTGCCTGCTGACGACGGGGCTCGTCGTCGTGGCGGGCGAGATCACAACCTCCTGTTACGTGGACATCCCGCGCATCGCGCGCGACACGATCCGCGGGGTCGGCTACACACGCGCCAAGTTCGGGTTCGACTACGAGACGTGCGGCATCATCACGGCGATCGACGAGCAGTCATCGGACATCGCGATGGGCGTCGACGCGCTCGGCGCTGGCGACCAGGGGCTGATGTTCGGCTACGCGTGCACCGAGACGCCGGAGCTGATGCCGCTGCCCATCATGCTCGCGCACAGGCTGGTGATGCGGCTCGCCGAGGTCCGGCGAAATGGCATCCTCGACTACCTGCGCCCGGACGGCAAGTCGCAGGTCACGGTCCGCTACGTCGACGGCCAGCCGCGGGCCGTCGAGACGGTCGTCGTGTCGTGCCAGCACAGCCCCGACGTCACGACCGAGCGGATTCGCGCGGAGGTGGTCGAGCACGTGATCGTCCCCACCATGCCCCTCGAGATCCTCGACCCCAAGGCGTGCGTCTTCCACGTGAATCCGACGGGCCGATTCGTGACCGGCGGGCCGATGGGGGACACGGGGCTCACCGGACGCAAGATCATCGTCGACACCTACGGGGGGTCGTGCCCGCACGGCGGCGGCGCGTTCTCGGGGAAGGACCCGACCAAGGTGGATCGGTCGGCGTGCTACATGGCGCGCCACGTCGCCAAGAACATCGTCGCGGCGGGTCTCGCCGCCCGCGCGCAGGTCCAGGTCGCGTACGCGATCGGCGTCGCCGAGCCCGTGTCGATCATGGTCGACACGTTCGGCACGGGCAAGGTGTCGAACGCCGTCCTCGAGAAGCTGATCCGCCGCCACTTCGATTTCACCCCGGGCGGGATCATCAAGTACCTGAATCTCCGCCGACCGATCTACAAGCAGACGGCCGCCTACGGGCATTTCGGGCGGTCGGAGCCCGCGTTCACCTGGGAACGGACCGACCGCGCGAAGGACCTGCACGACGACGCGGGTGTTTAACATCGGAGGGGGCGGCTTCACAGGCGCGCCCTGAGGGCGCGACGGCCCCCTCCGAGGCCTCCCCCAAAGGGTTCGAGTGCGCCGGCGAGGCCGCGTCCGCGGAGGATTCGGGCTTGAATCCGGGAGGAAAGGACGAAGCGCCGCATGGTTGAGCACGACGTCAAGGACATCGCGCAGGAACAGCCGCTCAAGGGCATTCGCCTCGGTGCGTGTCTGCACGTCACCACGGAGACCGCGGTGCTCATGCTGACGCTCAAAGCCGGCGGCGCCCAACTGGCGCTGTGCGCCTCCAACCCGCTCTCCACACAGGACGACACCGCCGCGGCGCTCGTGAAGGAGTACGACATCGCCGTGTACGCGCACAAGGGCGAGGATCACGCCCGCTACTACCGGCACATCGAGGCGGTGCTGACGACGCGTCCCCAGGTGACCATGGATGATGGCGCCGACCTCATCTCCCAGCTGCACGGCGCCCGTCGCGATCTCCTCGGCGACATCATCGGCGGCACGGAGGAGACGACCACGGGCGTGATCCGCCTCCGCTCCATGGAGCGCGATGGGGTGCTCGCGTTCCCCGTCATCGCCGTGAACGACGCCGACACCAAGCATCTCTTCGACAACCGCTACGGGACTGGCCAGTCGACGATCGACGGTATCCTGCGCGCGACCAATATTCTCCTCGCCGGCCGCACCGTCGTCGTCGCGGGCTACGGAATGTGCGGCCGGGGCGTGGCGGCGCGCGCCAAGGGCATGGGCGCCCACGTGATCGTCACGGAAGTCGAGCCTCTGCGGGCGCTCGAGGCCGTGATGGACGGGTTCCCGGTGATGCCGATGGCGAGGGCGACGGAGGTGGGCGACGTTTTCGTGACCGTGACCGGCAACACCTCCATCATCCGACGTGAGCACTTTCAGCGGATGAAGGACGGCGCGATCCTCGCCAACTCCGGCCACTTCAACGTCGAGATCGAGTTGGATCCGCTCGCACAGCTCGCCACGGGCCGTCGCGCCGTGCGCCCGTTCGTCGAGGAGTTCACGCTCCCTGACGGACGGCGGCTCTACGTCCTCGGCGAGGGACGCCTCATCAACCTGGCCGCCGCCGAGGGGCATCCCGCGGCCGTCATGGACATGAGCTTCGCGAACCAGGCCCTGGCCGCCGAGTACATGGTCAAACACGGTCGGAGCCTGGCAAAGAAGGTGCACGGCGTGCCACGCGAGATCGACCGCGAGATCGCCCGCCTCAAGCTCGCGTCGATGGGCGTAGAGATCGACGAGCTGACGGCCGAGCAGCGCGCGTACCTGACGTCCTGGACCCACGGCACCTGAGCGTCCGCGTCGGCGCGCCATGAACCGCGGCCAGCCGATCGGGCTGCTGCTCCTCCTGTTCCTGGCCCTCGGCCTCGTCGCGCAGCTCGTTCCGCTCTACACCGACTGGCTCTGGTTCCAGGAGGTCGGCTATACCGCGGTCTTCACCACGACGCTCGCGCTCCGCGGAGCCCTCTTCACGGGCCTGGCGCTCAGCGTCCTCGTCTTCCTCTACGTCAACCTGACCCTGGCCGCGCGGACCGCCGCGCCCGACGTGATCTGGGAGCTCGAGGACCAGCTCGGCCTGCCGGGGCGGGTGGTGATCGAGCCGCTGATTCGGCGCTTCCTGCCCGTCGTGCTCTTCGTGATCGCGCTGGTGGCGGGGCTGCGCGCGACCGTCCACTGGGAGACGCTGCTCGGCTATCTCAACGCCATCGAGTTCGGCGGGACGGACCCGCTGTTCGGCCGTGACCTCGCGTTCTTCGTCTTCATCCTACCGTTCTGGCGGCTCCTGTACGGCTGGGCGATCACGATGGTCGTGAGCACGATCATCTTGACCCTCGTCGTCTACATCCTGCAGCGGAGCCTGGTCCTCACGACACGCGGTCCGCGACTGGCGGCCGGCGCTCGGACGCATCTGCTCGCGCTCGGCGCGCTGGCGCTGGCGCTGAAGGCCGGCGGCTTCTGGCTCGACCGGTTCGAGCTGGTCTTCTCTCCCCGCGGGACCGTGTTCGGTGCCTCGTACACGGACATCCACGCGTCGCTCCCCGCGCTCGGCGTGCTCGCGGTGGTGAGCGGTGTCGCCGCCCTGGCGTGTCTCGCGCAGATCGCGCGCCCGGGCCTCCGCCTCCTGGCGGTCGGCCTGATCGTTCTCGGGCTGGTCTGGGTGATCGGCCTCGGCATCTACCCCGCGCTGCTGCAGCGGTTCAGCGTGACGCCGAACGAGCTCGTCGCCGAGCGACCGTTCATCGAGCACAACATCCGGATGACACGCCAGGCGTACGGGCTCGACCGGATCGAGGAGCGGAGCTTCCCGGCCGACGAGACTCTCGACGCCCGTGCCCTCGAGCGGAACGCGCCGACGATCGAGAACATCCGGCTCTGGGACCACCGCCCGCTCCTGCGGACCTTCGGGCAGCTCCAGGAGATCCGGACGTACTACAAGTTCGTGGACGTCGACAACGACCGGTACACGATGAACGGCGAGTACAAGCAGCTCATGCTCTCGACCCGCGAGCTCTCGTACGCGCACCTGCAATCGCGCATCTGGATCAACGAGCACCTGACGTTCACCCACGGGTACGGCGTCGTCGTCGGACCCGTGAACCGGATCACGCCCGAGGGGCTGCCCGAGTTCCTGGTGAAGGACATCCCGCCGCAGTCGACCGGCGGCTTCCCGGCGATCACGCGCCCCGAGATCTATTTCGGCGAGGTGTCGAACGAATACGCCCTCGTGCGCACGCGACAGCGGGAGCTGAACTACCCGTCGGGCGACCAGAACGTCTACACGACCTACGCCGGCACGGGCGGGATCCCCATCGGCACCTTTCTCCGCAAGCTCCTGTTCGCGGTCCGCTTCGGCGAGATCAAGATCCTCCTCGCCAATGACCTCACCGCCGAGAGCCGGATCATGATCCACCGCGCCATCGTGCCGCGGGTCCGTCAGATCACGCCCTTCTTTCGATTCGACCGTGACCCCTACATGGTCGTCACCGACGACGGGCGGCTCGTGTGGATGCTCGACGGCTACACGACGACGACGCGATACCCTTACTCCGACCCGGTCCCCGGTGTCGGCAACTACGTGCGGAACTCCGTGAAGGTGACCATCGACGCGTACCACGGGGCGGTGCGGTATTACCTCGCGGATCTGACCGACCCGATCGTCCGCGCCTACTCGCGCGCGTTCCACGGGCTCTTCCAGCCCCTCGACGCGATGCCCGCGGACCTGCGCGCGCACCTCCGCTACCCCGAGGACTTCTTCGCCATCCAGGCGCGGAAGTACGCCACGTACCACATGCGCGATCCCCAGGTGTTCTACAACAAGGAGGACCTCTGGACCGTGCCTCCGCGGACCATCGACGGGCGTGAGCGGGAGATGGAGCCGTACTACACGATCATGCGGCTGCCGGGGGAGAAGAAGGAGGAGTTCATCCTCCTCACGCTCTACAACCCGAGCCGGCGCGACAACATGATCGCCTGGCTCGCCGCGCGCTCGGACCCGCCGAACTACGGCAAGCTGCTCGTCTACGACTTCCCCAAGCAGAAGCTGGTCTTCGGCCCACGGCAGATCGACGCGCGGATCGACCAGGACCCGGTGATCTCGCAGCAGTTGTCGCTCTGGAACCAGCGCGGCTCCACGGTGATCCGCGGCTCGCTGCTGGCGATCCCGATCGACCAGTCGCTGATCTACGTCCAGCCGCTCTATCTAGCCGCGTCGGAGCAAGGCGCCCTGCCCGAGCTCCGCCGCGTGATCGTCTCTTACGGCAATCAGATCGCGATGGAGCCGACGCTCCAGCAGTCGCTCGCGCGCATCTTCGGCGGCCGCGCCCCGGGTCCGGCGCGCGCGGTGGGGGCGCTGCCCCCGACGGCGCTCGAGGCGGCAGCGACGCGCCAGCTCGCCCAGCGGGCGTGGGAGATCTGGAGCCGAGCCCAAGACGCCCTCCGGCGAGGGGACTGGGCGACCTACGGGGCCGAGCAGAAGCGGCTGGAAGAGACGCTCCGGACGCTTACAGAGTCCAAGTAGCCGCTTCGAGCGGATTCCCGGCGCGCTCGAGCCGCGGGTCACCCGTGGGGGTGTCGAGCGCGGGCTGTGCCCGCGCAACCGGAGTCGGACGCGGCCGCCAGGGTGACCGGTGGGCGGTCTTCGAGCGCGGGCTGGGCCCGCGCAACCGGAGTCGGACGCGGCCGCGCGCGTGACCGGTGGGGGGCGTCGGGGGGAGCGGCGCCGCTCCCCCCCACCTCGACTAAGTCCGGGCGCGGAGGAAGAGCGAGACGCCGATCCCGAGGAAGATGATGTTCGCCGTCCACGCGGCGAGGAGCGGGGGCAGGAGATCGGCGCGGGCGAAGGCGAGCGCGACGTAGTGCACGACGAGGTAGCCGGCCATGATCGCGAGCGCGAGGCCGACGCCGAAGAGCCGCCCACCGCGCGGTGACTGGAGCGCGAAGGGAATCGCCACGAGAACCATGACCAGGTTGACGAGCGGGAACGAGAGTTTCGCGTACAGCTCGACGAGATACTTGCGGACCTGGAAGCCCGCCGCCTCGAGCTGAGCCACGTAGTCCTTGAGCTCGAGGTAGCTCATGGACGTCACCGGCTTCTGGATTCGGATGAAGTCGTCGATCTCCTCTTTGGTGTCGAGCGCGGTCCACACGAACGGCACCGTCTGCACCTTCCCGTCGGGACTGAGCTCCCGAAACGCGCCCTCGCTGAGCTCCCAGCCCACCGGCGTCCAGTGGGCGCGCCGTGCGTCGAGGCGGTCGACCAGGCGAAACTCGCGGTCCACCTCGAGGATCGTGACGCCGTACATATCGTTCGTCCCCGGGTGGAGGAGCTCCACGCGGAAGAAGCGGCTGTCGGAGCTGCGCACCCACAGATGGAGCCGCGACTGCAGATGCCGCGGCGCCTGGCCGCGGATCTTCACGCGGTCCACTTCCTCGCCGCGCTCGTTCAGCACGGGCAGCACCAGCTCCTGGAAGAGCCCCGCGCCGATCGCCGCGGCGATCCCGAGGCCCACGATCGGGACGCTCACGCGGTAGAGGCTCACGCCGGCCGCCTTCAGGGCGGTCAGCTCGTGGTGCTTCGAGAGCGTCAGATAGAGGAAGATCGTCGCGACCAGCACGATCGCGGGGAGTGCCTCGTGGAGCGCGGCCGGGACACGGTAGGCGAAGTGCTCGGCGATGTACAGGAGTGGCGGCTTGATCCGGAGGTATCGGTCGAGCGTCTGCAGGAGGTCGATGACCACGAAGAGGACGGCCGCCACGGCAAGCCCGAATCCCGTGAAGGTCAGGTACTCGCGGACGAGATAGCGGTCGACGATGTGCGTCGAGTGACGTGCCGGGTGTGACTCGTGGTGCCGACCGTGGCGCATCGGGTGGCGCGGCTCCCGACCGCCGAGCGCCTCCAGCAGGCGCCACAGGAGCGGCAGCGCGGGCGGGCGCCACTCGCGGGCCGTTGCCACGAGAAAGCCCCCACCGACGAGGGTGAAGAGCGCGTTCGGCGCCCAGATGGCGATCCCCGCGGGGACCTGCAGCCGGAGCGCCGCGCCCTCGAGCGACGTCATGACGAGGTAGTAGGTGAGGAGGATCGCGAAGCTCCCCGCGAAGGCAACCGACCGGCCACCGCGATGCGAGCGGATCGCGAGCGGGAACGCGACGAGCGCGAAGACTAGCGCCGCGAGGGGGAGCGCGAAGCGCTTGTGGAGCTCGATCAGGTAGGGCGCGCGCCCGTGCCGGTCGGCCCGGAGGTCTGCGACCCGCGCGGCGAGCTCGGCGAGCGTCAGGTCCTTCTCCGGCTTCTCGATACGCGGCGCGCCCTTCAGCGGGGAGTCCACTGACAGGTTCAGGTCGTAGACCCCGAAGAGGGTGTAGCGGTAGCGGGCGGCGCTCGCCGCACCACCCGACGTCGCGTCCTTCGACAGGCCCTTGGGCGGGTCCGCCGGCATCACGTCGGCCTCGCTCACGGCACCGTTCAACAGGCGGAGCGTGATACGGCGGTCCAGCTCGTCGGTCAGGAGCCTTCCCTCGCGCGCCGTGATGATGCGAGAGAGCTTCGGGTCGCGCTCGTCGGAGACGAGGAGCCCGCGCAGGGCGACCTGCGAGGCGCTCACGTCCTCGACGTAGATGATCACGTCTCCGAAGGTCGTGTTGAAGACACGCTCCTGGAGCCCGCTCGCCGCACGGGCCTGGACGATCCTGAACAGCTGGCGCTGGAACTCCCGATTCGCCAGCGGGTTCACGGCGAGCGTGAGGCCGGCCGTGACCCCAGTGATGACCAGGGCGACCGCGAGCACGGGTCGGAACAGGCGGAACGCGCTCACCCCCGCCGCTTTGAGCGCGATGATCTCGAGATCGCCGGCCAGGCGACCGCCAGCCAGGAGGATCGCGATCAGGAGCGCCATGGGCAGGGTGTGGGCGAGGAAGGACGGGAGCATGTAGACGAGGAGCTGGACGACCAGGTAGAACGGCACGCCCTTCGTCACGACCAAGTCGGTCAGGTGATAGATCCGGTCGATGATGAGGAAGAACGTGAAGAGGGCCCCGCCGAAGGCGAAGGGCGGGATGAGTTCGCTCACGATGTACCGGTCGAGGACGAGCGACCTCACCGCTCTGTTGTACCATAGCCACGTGGACCGGCCCTCGCGAGAGCTCCTGACGGTCGCGCTCGTCCTCGCGGCGCTCGCGGGCCTCGGCGGCGCCGCCGTCGGCGCGGCGGGCGTGCCCGACCGCCTCGACCGGTTCCGCGAGCTCGCGCTCGCCCGGCAGGCCCGGGCCCAGACGGGCGGGGAGCTGACGGCCGACGCCTATCGCGAGATGTACGCGCTGCTCGACGAGGAGATCGTGGAGAGCCTCGCGAGCGGCGGACCGTTCGCGTCTCCTGGATTCCTCCAGGAGCGCCTCGACGCCTTCGGCGACGTGTGGGGTGGCGCCCTGCTCGGCGTCGTCGGCGTCGACCGCCTGGTCGTGGGCGCGTTCCGGCTCGCGGATGCACCGGGCGTGAGCACGGTCCGCGTCTACGGGCGCCTCCGCGGCGAGGCCGCGCTGCTCGCGACGATCCACCGTGAGGGCCATCCCGTCGTCTACCCCGCCGCCCCCGCGCCGGACGGCGCGCCGCAGTTCGTCACCGCGTGGGAGGGCGCGTCGTCAGGACGCGGCACGCGCGCGCTTCGCCTCGAGCTCGCGCGCCAGGCGGGCGACTCGGTCCGCGTCGTGTGGTCCACGGCGGAGCTCTTCCCTCAGGGGTTGGTCGCACGCTCCTACACGGTCCGGCCGAAGGAGATCCGGGTGCGCTACGAGCTGCGCTATCCGGGCTGGACGCCCGGATGCGACGCGCAGACCGAGGGCGAAGACGTCTACCGACTGGCCACCGACACGGGCGTCTTCGCGCGGCCGACCCGCACGTACCATCAGCCCTGGCACCAGGAGCTCCACGCCGCCGTCTGGCGCCTCCTCGAGGCGCTCAGCGTCGGCGACGAGGCGACGCTCGCGGCGCTCGTGCCCGACGCCCGGCTCAGGCGGCGCCTCCCGCCGGAGCTCCGCGCCGAGCCCGCGTGTGACGCACCGGAAGACGGTCCGACGCCTCGCACGGTGTCGGTTCCGGCCTCGGAGGGCCGCACGCCGTGGGAGCTCGTCTTCCGGCGGACGGCGGACGGCTGGCGTCTCACGCGCGCAACGCAGGTGCTGCCGTGAGCCAGCCCGGGGCGCCGATCCCCGACCGCTACGAGCCGTCCGACGTCGAGAAGCGCTGGTATCCCGTCTGGGAGGCACGCGGCTACTTCCGCGGTGATCCGGCCGCGGCGGGCAAGACGTTCTCGATCGTCATCCCGCCGCCCAACGTGACGGCGGCGCTCCACTGGGGCCATGCGCTGAACAACACGCTCCAGGACGTGCTCGTCCGGATGAAGCGGATGGACGGCTTCAACACGCTCTGGCTGCCGGGGACGGACCACGCGTCGATCGCCGTCCACGTCATTCTGGAGCGCCAGCTCGCCGCCGAGGGAAAGACGCGGCACGACGTCGGCCGCGAGGCCTTCCTGGAGCGCGCCTGGCGGTGGAAGGAGGAGACGGGCGGCGCCATCATGCGCCAGCTCAAGCGCCTCGGCGCTTCATGCGACTGGTCGCGCGAGCGCTTCACGATGGACCCGGGCCTGTCGCGGGCCGTGCGCGAGGCGTTCGTGCGGCTCTGGGAAGAGGGCTTGATCTACCGCGACGACTACATCGTCAACTGGTGCCCGCGGTGCCAGACCGTGCTCTCCGACCTCGAGGTCGAGCGCGAAGAGCGCGACGCCGAGTTCGTCTATATCAAATACGGGCCGTTGACGCTCGGGACGGTGCGCCCAGAGACCAAGCTCGGTGACACGGGCCTCGCCGTGCACCCCAAGGACAGGCGCTACGCCCAGTACGTCGGCAAGACGCTCGAGGTTCCGTCGGTCGACGGGACGGTGTCGATCCGGGTCGTCGCCGACGAGGCGGTGGACCCCAAGTTCGGCACCGGCGTCATCAAGGTCACGCCCGGGCACGACCCGGTCGACTTCGAGATCGGGAAGCGCCACGGCTTGCCGATCCGCACCGTGATCGGGTTCGATGGCCGGATGACGGCGGCCGCCGGCCGCTACGCCGGGCTCGATCGGTTCGAGTGTCGGAAGCGGATCGTCGACGACATGAAGGCCCTCGGGCTGGTCGAACGGATCGAGCCCTATCGCCATACCGTGGGCGTCTGCTATCGCTGCAAGACCGTCGTCGAGCCGCTCGTGTCCAAGCAGTGGTGGGTGCGCACGAAGCCGTTGGCGGAGCCCGCGATCAAGGCGGTTCGCGACGCTCGGATCAAGATCATCCCGAGGAGCTGGACGAAGACCTACTACCACTGGATGGAGAACATCCGTCCCTGGTGCATCTCGCGCCAGCTCTGGTGGGGTCACCGGATCCCCGCCTGGTACTGCGATCGCTGCGACACGGTCCACGTCTCCCGCACGGACCTCGCGGCGTGCCCGAGCTGCGGCGGGCCCGTGCGCCAGGATCCCGACGTGCTCGACACGTGGTTCTCCTCGGGCCTGTGGCCCTTCTCGACGATGGGATGGCCGGACGACACGCCGGAGCTGCGCGCGTATTACCCGACCTCGGTGCTCGTCACAGGATTCGACATCCTCTTCTTCTGGGTCGCCCGCATGGCCATGCTGGGCCTGCATTTCACGCAGGCGGTGCCCTTCCACGACGTCTACATCCACGCCCTCGTCCGCGACGCCGAAGGCCAGAAGATGTCGAAGTCGAAGGGCAACGTCGCCGATCCGCTGGAGGTGATGGACCGGTACGGCACGGACGCCTTCCGGTTCACGCTGGCGGCGCTCGCCGGCCTCGGGCGCGATGTCCGGATCAGCGACGAGCGGATCGAGGGGTACCGGAACTTCACGAACAAGCTCTGGAACGCCGCACGGCTGGTGCTGTCGAACCTCGACGGATACGATGCGGCGAAGGCCCGGAAGGCGGAGCCGGCCCTCGCCGATCGCTGGATCCAGAGCCGGCTCGCCGCGACGGTCGGCACGGTCCGCACCGCGCTCCGGCGCTATCGGTTCAACGACGCCGCGTCGGCCGTGTACCAGTTCCTGTGGCACGAGTACTGCGACTGGTACCTCGAGATCGCGAAGCTCTCCCTCTATCACGCCGAGCATCCCGACGCGCGCCTGCGCACCCAGCACACGCTGGTCGAGGTGCTCGAGACGACGCTGCGCCTCCTGCACCCGTTCATGCCGTTCATCACGGAGGAGGTCTGGCAACGGCTGCCGCACAGGGGCGAGTCGATCATGATCGCGCCCTACCCGAAGGCCGCGAGGAAGCAGCACGACCCGACCGCGGAGCGCGAGATGGGCGTCGTCATGGACGTCGTGACCGCGGTCCGCAACATCCGCGGGGCGATGCGGATCGCCGACGGCGTGACCCTCACCGCCACGCTGCGTCCGGCGCGCGGCGCCGAGGCGCTCTTCGCCACGACCGGCCCGCTGGTCGAGACCCTGGCGCGCGCGCGCCTCCGGATCGACCCGCGGGCGAGCCGACCGCGGAACTCGGCCCTCGCCGTTGTGGCGGGCTCGGAGATCTACGTCGAGCTCGCCGGGGTCATCGACCTCGCTGCGGAGCGCGCGCGGCTCCAGAAGGAGATCGAGCGGGTCAAAGAGAGCGTCGAGTTCCGCAAGAGGAAGCTCGCGCGCCCGGAGTTCGTCGAGCGCGCCCCGGCCGAGATCGTCGCGCGCGAGCGCGAGCGGCTCGCCGCCGACGAAGCGCTCCTGGAGAAGCTCACGGCGAGCCTGGGCTGGGTCGATGACCGCTAGGCCGGCGCCGGTCGTCCGTCTCTCCGTCGTCGAGTCCACGCAAACGACCGCGTTCGGGCTCGCCGCCCGGGGCGCCCCCGACGGCACGGTCGTCGTCGCGGACCACCAATCCGCGGGGCGAGGACGGCGGGGCCGGTCGTGGAACGACGCCCCCGGGACGAGCCTGCTCGCCTCGATCCTCGTCCGGCCCCGGATAGCGCCCGCGCTCCTGGCCACGTTCTCGATCGCGACAGCGGTAGCCGTCGCCGAGGCGCTTCGTCGCGCGACGGGCATCGAGGCCCGGCTCAAGTGGCCAAACGACGTCCTGGCGCGCGGTCGCAAGCTCGCGGGGATCCTGGTCGAGACCCGGATCCTCACCAACGCTGGCACGGGCGTGTCGGAGCCACCCCGCACCCTAGGCAGGCCACCTACGGTTGACGCCGACCTCGCGGCCACCGTTACAATGGTCATTGGTGTGGGCGTGAATCTCGCGCAGCGCGCCTTCCCGGCAGAGCTCGCTGACCGCGCCACCTCCGTGGCGATCGAGACGGGCCGGGTGCCCGACCGTGACTCGGTGCTCGAGGCGGTGCTCCAAGAATTCGACGCGTGGCGCTGGCGGCTCGAATCGCAAGGCTTCGGCCAGGTGCGCGAGCGCTGGCTGGCCCTCAGCGAGAGCATCGGGCGCCGGGTGAAAGTGGATGCCGTCAGCGGGCTCGCCGTCGGCCTCGACGTCGACGGCGCGCTCCTGGTGGACGACGGCCGGGGAGTGCAGCGGATCGTCGCGGGCGAGATTGCGTCGGAGGGAGAGCATGCTGCTCGTCGCTGACGTCGGCAACACGAACACGAAGATCGGCGTCTTCGATCACGACCGGCTCCTCGTGTCCTGGGTCCTCACGAGCCGGCGGGAGCAGACCGCTGACGAGTACGGCGTGTTCATCGAGACCCTCCTGCGGGCGCGCGGGATCCCGGCGAGCGACATCCACGGCGTCGCCATCTCGAACGTCGTGCCACCCGTCCAGCAGACGCTCGAGTGGATGTGCGAGAAGTACTTTGGCAAGGCGCCGTTCGTCGTCGAGCCGGGAGTGAACACGCGGATGCCGCTCAACGTGGACGCGCCGCGTGAGGTCGGCGCCGACCGCTATGTGGACGCGTTCGCCGCGAGCGTTCTGTATGGGCCGCCGGTCATCGTCGTCAACTTCGGCACCGCGACGGCGTTCAACTGCGTGAACGCGCGGGGCGAGTTCGTCGGTGGCGCGATCGCACCCGGTCTCGGGACGGCGGTCGATGCGCTCGTGAACCGTGCGGCCCGCCTCCACCGGGTCGAGCTCGTCCGGCCCAAGGAGGCCATCGGTCGTGACACGACGACCAACATCCAGTCCGGCGCGATCTACGGCTTCGCCGGCCTCGTGGACGGGCTCGTCGACCGGATGCGGTCGGAGATGGGCGGGAGCGCCCAGGTGATCGGGACCGGCGGCCTCGCCGCGCTCATCGCGGGCGTCGCGCGCACGGTCGAGCGCGTGGACGACCACCTGAGGCTCGTGGGGCTCCGCATCCTCTACGAGGAAGCGCACCCCGCGGCGCCCGCGCGTTGACACGCGGGGCGGCCGACGAGTATACTCATACGAAATATAGTATGCGGGCACGAGGCCGATCCCTATATACGGGGATCGGGGGCAGGGCACCGGCGACTGGCTGAGGGGAGGAGCGCCGATGGGGATGTGGGTTGGACGGGGACGGAAGGCGAGGGTCGCGTACGGGTTCGATGACATTGCCCTCGTGCCAGGCACGGTGACGATCAACCCGAACGAAGTGGACATCGCCTGGGAGCTCTGCGGCCATCGCTTCGAGCTGCCGATCATCGCCGCCGCCATGGACGGGGTCGTCGGCCCCAGGCTCGCGATCGAGATGGGGCGACTCGGCGGGCTCGCCGTCCTGAACCTGGAGGGGATCTTCTCACGGTACGCGAACCCCGAGGACGTTCTCGACCGCATCGTGTCGGCGAGCCAGGACGAGGCGACCAAGATCATCCAGTCGATCTATGGTGAGCCGATCAAGGAAGAGCTGATCCACCGACGGATCCACGAGATCAAGAAGGGTGGGGGGCCCGCCGTCGTGTCGTCGATCCCTCAGCGCGCCGAGCGCTTCGCCCAGATCGCCCAGGAAGCGGGCGCGGACATCTTCGTCGTCCAGTCCACTGTCACGACCGCCCGCCACATCGCCACCGAGTACACCCCCGTCGACTTCCGTAAGCTGAAGAAGCACCTCGCGATCCCGCTGATCATCGGCAACGTCGTCACCTACGAGGCGTGCCTCGAGCTCGTGGACTGCGGCGCCGACGCGCTCCTGATCGGCGTCGGGCCGGGTGCCGCGTGCACGAGCCGCGAGGTCCTCGGGCTCGGTGTGCCTCAGGTGACCGCGACGGCCGACGCGGCGGCGGCGCGCGACTATCACTACAAGCAGCGGGGGCGCTACGTCCCGATCATCACGGACGGCGGCATGATGACGGGCGGCGACGTGTGCAAGGCGCTCGCGGCGGGCGCCGACGCCGTCATGATCGGCTCGGCGTTCGCCCGCGCCCACGAGGCGCCGGGCCGGGGCTACCACTGGGGCATGGCGACGCCGCATGCTAACCTGCCGCGCGGCACACGG
>WNGJ01003133.1_pt1 | contig 23484 bp, 20 predicted proteins | sample 5400611 | NCBI WGS metagenome assembly WNGJ01 (sample SAMN13153375, study PRJNA577476) | soil metagenome | isolation source: 40 cm soil or saprolite under Garry oak tree replicate 1 | place: USA:California | collected 2016-06-15
GCTGAAATGATTCAGGACGACCCATTATTGCGAATGGAGCACATCTCCAAAGCCTTCCCCGGAGTCGTCGCCCTGGTAGATGCTCATTTAAGTGTCAACCGTGGCGAGGTGCATGCACTTGTGGGTCAAAACGGTGCAGGTAAATCGACGCTTATCAAAATCCTCACAGGCGCCCATCGTCGCGATAGCGGCAACATTATTTTCGATGGCCGCGCTGTTGATTTCCAATCTCCGCAGCAGGCGCAGAATAATGGTATCAGTACCATCTATCAGGAAATCAACCTCGTCCCATTCCGCTCTGTTGCAGAGAACGTTTTCATGGCCAGAGAACCGCGACGCTGGGGCTTCATCGACTGGCGCAAGATGCGCGCGGAAACTGCTACCTTGCTGAAGCGCCTGTCTGTCTCCATCGACGTTACGCAGCCATTGATGAACTACAATATCGCTATCCAGCAGATGGTTGCCATAGCTCGTGCTATTTCGTTCAAGAGCAAGCTGGTTGTCATGGATGAGCCTACCTCTTCGCTCAATGAGCGAGAGGTCGAGACCCTCTTCACGATCATTCGTCAATTGAAGGCTGACGGCGTCTCTGTGATTTTCGTTGGTCATCGTCTGGACGAACTCTACGCGATTTGTGATCGCGTGACCATTATGCGCGATGGCCGGACAGTGGACGTACGCGAGATGAAGGGCCTGCCGAAAGTTGAATTGGTCTCTAAGATGCTGGGCAAAGAACTGGGTGAAGTACGTCGACATGGCCAGACCAGCTTCAAGGTTGGGCAGCACCATGTTGAACAGGAAGTGCTGTTAGAGGCCCAGGGGCTGCGTCGCGGGCGTGTATTGCAAGGTGCGAGCGTTGATGTGCATGCGGGCGAAATCGTCGGACTCGCTGGTCTGCTTGGCTCAGGTAGGAGTGAGCTCGCGCGCGCAGTTTTCGGCGCTGATCCTTTAGAACAGGGCAAGGTTAGCATCGATGGAAAACCGGCGCACTTTCACTCGCCTGCTGATGCCATCCACGCCGGCATCGGCTTCTGTCCAGAAGACCGCAAAATGGATGGCATTATCCCCTATCTCTCGGTGCGCGAGAATCTTACCCTTGCCGCCTTACCTATACTTTCTCGCAATGGCATTGTCTCCCGTGAGAAGCAGCAGGAGATCGTCGATCAGTTCATCAAACGGCTTGGCATCAAGACGACGGGGCCTGAACAAAAGATACGTGAACTCTCTGGCGGCAATCAACAAAAAGTCCTGCTGGCGCGCTGGCTCTGTCTTAATCCCAGGTTATTGATTCTGGATGAGCCGACACGCGGTATTGATGTCGGTGCCAAAGCCGAGATACAGGCATTGATCGAAGAATTAGCGGAGAAGGGGCTTGGAGTCCTGATGATCTCATCTGAGCTAGAAGAACTGCTTGAAGGCAGTGATCGCGTAGTGGTATTGCGTGATGGGCAAACCGTGGCTTCGCTAGAACGTGAAGACATCAGCCTGAGTGCTGTGATGGAAGCAATGGCGCACGGAGATGACGACATTTCTCCGGAGACAGCAAAAAAAGAGGAGGAAGCGTCGCATGGCGAAGCTTGATTCAGCCACAACTACAGTCGCGCATCGCTTTGTGCTACCAGAACGTTTGCGCGATTTTGGTCAGACTTATGGTGGGCTGACAGCACTCCTGCTGATCATTCTTTATGATATCCTATTCAGGCCACACTTTCTCCAGGTGCAGTCACTTTCCAATGACTTGCAAGAGGTAGCGCCGATTGCGATTATCGCGACAGGTATGACGCTGGTTATCGCCACCGGCGGCATTGACCTGTCTGTTGGTTCATTGATGGCCTTTGCCGGTGCGCTGGCCCCGATCATCTTCCTGAGTCCACTTCTGGCAAACGTTCCGTTGCTTGGAAACACGCTGGCCCTGATTATCCCCCTCATAGCGACGGGCCTTCTTGGCCTATTCAATGGTTTCCTGATTACGAGATTTCGTATTCAGCCAATCATTGCTACGCTGGTCTTATTTATTGCCGGTCGCGGTATGGCATTAGTCCTGTCCAATGACAAACTCCAGGACTTCTATAACCCCGGCTTTCAATTTATTGGTCAGGGCACAGTACTGGGAATCCCTTTCCAGGTGATCTTAATGCTCATCATCGTGGCCGTTTTCGCGGTAATCATGCGTATCACCACCTTTGGTCGCTATGTTTTGGCAACAGGTGGCAATGAGGCTGCGGCACGCCTGGCTGGTATTCCCGTTAACCGGGTGAAACTCGCCGTGTACACGATAAGCGCACTGCTAGCAGCACTGGCCGGGTTTATTATCATCGCCATCAATTCGTCATCAGATGCCACTCGAGTAGGCCTTAACGGAGAATTGGATGCTATTGCCGCTGTCGCCGTTGGCGGTACTCCGCTGACAGGTGGACGGGCAACCGTCGTCGGAACACTCATCGGCGCATTGATCATTTATCTCATTGGGGCAACGCTTGTATCACAGAATGTTTCGTTCGGAGTAGCGCAGATGATTAAAGCCGCCATTATTCTTGTCGCGGTCTATTTTCAGCGGCAGCGCAAAGGGTAGTTGGAGTTTGAAGTAATTATGGCAGATATTTCTACTACGAAAGCCAGTGGTAGCAGCAGGCTGGCAACTGGATGGACCCGCGGCAAGAGCATCTTGCAACGTCAGGGCGCATTGATTGCGCTTTTAGTATTGATTCTGTTTGGCGCGTTGCGCTATGATAACTTCTTTTCGACTTATAACTTTCTTACCGTGATCTCATACAACACAACGTTTGGCCTGATCGCACTGGGCATGACATTTGTGATGATGACCGGCGGCATCGACCTTTCGGTTGGTTCGTTAGCGGCCCTGTGCAGCGTCGTAGCAGCTCTGGCAAGTCCCTATGGCCTGTTAGGGGCGATTGGCGCTGCTGCTCTGGCAGGTCTCATTGTGGGACTCTTCAACGGTTGGGTTATTGCCTGGCTCCGCATACCGCCGTTCCTTGCCACACTTGCCATGCTGCTGGCAGCTCGAGGCATGGCGCTCGTCCTTGCGAAGGATGCAACGGTCAGTGTGAATGCTACAGCAGATTGGGCTGGACTCAGCCAGGGTGTTCTGTTCGGTATCCCTCTTCCCGTCTTTTTGCTCGTGGTATACGCCATTGGTTCGATTGTGCTCAACTTTACCCGTTTTGGTCGTCACGTATTGGCGATTGGTGGCAATGAGGAAGCGGCTCGTCTGATGGGTCTACCCGTGGAGCGTATCAAGCTGGCGGTATATGCGATCAGTGGTTTATTGGCTGGTCTGGCTGGCGTATTGTTAGCAGGACAGACCTTCACTGGATCACCGAACGAGGCAGTAGGCTGGGAACTGACAGCCATCGCCGCCGTCGTTGTTGGCGGCACACTCCTGACTGGCGGCATGGGCTCGGTCTGGGGAACGCTAGTAGGGGTATTGTTGCTGGGCCTGGTCTTCAATATCTTAAACTTTGAGAATGGCTTTGGCTTGATTAGCCTGGGTGTGTCCTGGCAATCAGTCATTCGCGGAGCCTTCCTGCTTATCGTCGTACTCTTACAGAGTCGCCTGACCCGCGCTAAGAAAGTGCGGTTGGGACAAGAGCCGTCTGGCCCTTAAGAAAACAAACAGTCTCCGAGCTGGAAGAGGGGTTCCCTTTGATTATCACGGATGTTACGACTATCAGACTTCGCTTCCCTATGTCTATCGCAATGGCGGACGCAATTCACTACATGCCCGATCGTCCCACGCTGCTGGTGCAGGTGCATACGGATGAAGGAATTGTTGGGTTAGGAGAAGCAGCGGCCTATGGTGGCTTCCTGGAAAGTATAGAGGCGATCATCACAGGGGAACTGCGGCGCACGATCGTGGGTGAGGACCCATTTCGAGTCGAGAAGCTGTGGCAGATGATGGCAACGCGGGCGCACCAGCGAGGCCGGCGTGGTATGCTGATGATGGCGATAAGTGGAGTCGATATTGCGCTCTGGGATATCATCGGACAGGCGACACGCACACCACTCTACCGGCTACTCGGGGGCTATCGCGATACCTTGCAGGCGTATGCATCCGCTGGCTTCTATGCCCAGGATAAAGATGTACACGCGCTGGAAGAAGAAGTTGGTGGTTATGCTGAGCGTGGCTTTGGCTGTGTCAAAATGAAGGTTGGCCGTCAGCCCGAGGCGCTTTTGAACCCATTAAGAGAAATGTCGGCGGCAGACTATGCTACTGTGACCTTCGAGGAAGATGTTACGCGTGTGCGCGCTGTTCGCAAAGCGATCGGCTCCAATGTGAAGCTGGCCATCGATGCGAACAACGCCTGGACGCCCTCGCTGGCGCTCACCTTTATGCTTGAGGTCGAGGACCTGGACATCTACTGGCTTGAGGAACCAGTAGCCACAGAGGATCTTGATGGGTCGGCGATGGTCGCCCACCAGCTCGCTGTTCCCGTATCAGGCTACGAGACGGAAACAGGACTACCCGGCTTTCGCGAGCTTATCACGCGCCACGCCGTCGATATCGTCCAACCAGATGTGATCTGGTCGGGCGGCATCACCGAGTGCCGCAAAATCGCGGCGCTTGCGCAAGCCTATTGTCTGCCCGTCATCCCCCACGTCTTCTCATCGGCGGTGAGCACAATTGCCAACATGCACTTCATCGCCTCGATCCCCAATGGCAGTTGGCTCGAATGGGATCAAAACCCGAATGCGCTTCGCTCCGACCTTTTCGAGGAACCGCTGACCCTTGATAAGAGAGGCTGCGTGCAGCTGCCGGAGCGACCAGGGCTGGGCGTGAAACTGAATCAAGAGACTGTCAGCCGCTATCGTATCGATCAGCAGGGTCCGTGAATGATTGCCAGGGCGACCCTCGCGGTCGCCCTGGCAGTCAAATGGTATTCCTGGCAATCATTGTATCAACACACTATACACAACATATGGAGGGTAAACAATGAGGCTAGAAGGCAAAATTGCGATTGTAACCGGTGGGGCGCAAGGCATGGGGCGCGCAATTGCGTTACGCTATGCTCAGGAAGGCGCTTCAGTGGTGATCGGAGACCTCAAGCAGGCAGACGCCCAAAAGGTTGTCGATGAGATCGCAGCCAGCAACGGCAAAGCGATGGTGGTAGCAGTAGACGTGCGTAACCAGCAGCAGGTCCAGGCAATGATAGATACAGCGGTCGATCAGTTTGGCGGCCTGGATATCCTGGTGAACAATGCGGGCGTCGGCAAGATCATCCCATTTTTCGAAACGACCGAGCAGGACTGGAATTTTATATTCGACGTTAACTGCAAGGGGCTGCTCTGGTGCAGCCAGGCTGCCGCGCAAGTAATGATCAAGCAAGGCCGGGGTGGGAAGATTATCAACATGGCATCCCAGGCGGGACGACGAGGCGAAGCTTACGTGCTGGCCTACTGCGCCAGCAAGGCATGCGTGATCAGTATGACCCAGTCGATGGCGCTCGCGTTGGCCGAACACAAAATCAATGTCAACGCAATTGCTCCAGGCGTCGTAGACACTCCGCTCTGGGTAGAGATTGATAAGCAGTTTGCCAGGATCATGAACCTGGAGGTTGGCGAGCCCAGGCGCAGAGCTATTGCGTCGATCCCCCTCGGTCGGATCGAGCAGCCCGAGGATATTACAGGTCTGGCCGTCTTTCTCGCATCGAACGAATCCGACTACATTACGCAGCAGTGCATCAACGCCGATGGGGGTAACTGGCCCAGCTAATCACTCATGTCAGGAAAAATGCATGAAACAAGAGCCTACGCTCTTCCTTCATCGCTTCTCAAGAGATCGTACAAAAGACTTGCAATGGGTGTAGGTGACTCCACCTGTTGTGCTGTATTTTTGAAGAGACCAGCATCCTTCAGCGCTATCGCACTCTGGTTGAAAGTCACAGTTTTCTCGGCAATCATCTTGCCATAGCTCTGATAGATGGGAGCGGGAAATAACGTGTGTGTCAGCATGTCGACCACTGCTTTTGGATCGACCCCGTTTTTCTCGGCCATCGATAGTGCTTCTATCAGGGAGTGTACTGCTGAAGAAATCAGGAAGTTTCCAACGAGCTTGACAAGCGTTGCCGCGCCGACCTCTTCGCCAAAATCGAAGATACCCTGTCCCCCCATTGCCTGAAGGAGTGGTCGGACTTGTTCTTTAGCTCTCTGTAGACCTGCAAAAGGAATCCAGAGCTTTTGGGCGACAGCTGCCTCAGGTCTTCCAAAGATGGGAGCCTCGACATAGGCACAGTCATGTTGTGCATGGATTGCGGCAAGCTTCTTTGACGTTTCCGGCAACACCGTGCTCATCGAAAGATGGATCCCACCTGGTCCCAGTTGCTCTAAAAAACCATGGCTCATGACGACGCTTTCCAGTGCCGCGTCATCCCATACAATGGTTACGACAATCCCCCCGGTCGTCACAACTTCAACGGGTCGGGTCGCCAGTTGCGCCCCCTGAGCAACCAGCGATTCCGCTTTGCTCGCAGTGCGATTGTACACCCGGAGAGCATACCCGGCATTGAGGAGATTGGTAGCCATTGGGAGACCCAGATGGCCCAGTCCGATAAATCCGATTATTTCACTCATTTTTATCAATCCTCCTGAATGAGTTGACTTACCAAACGTGACGTTAACGCCAGCGTCATGTTTGGCACAAAAAAACCTAACGATGTTCTGTTTCCTCAAACCAGCGCTCGAAGCGTTCGATATGGGCCTGTAAGTCCGCACGAAATTGCTGGAGCGCACCGATCTTCTGGTCCGCCTCAGCGAGATGTTGGCGCAGGATGGCGAGGACTTTCTGTTTTGGTTGTCTTCCACTCGGGTCAGTGAAATAGAGGTCGATGACGTCACGTATTTCATCCAGGCTCAGTCCAAGCTTCTTTAACTGGTCAATTTTGCGCAGGCGGGCAAGCGTCTCCTCTGTGTAGTAGTGCTGACCCTTGCCTTCACGCTCACCTGGAGGGAGCAGTCCAATGCTCTCGTAATATCGAACGGTGCGCGGAGTTACCTCAGCTCGTTCCGTCAAATCACCTATGCGCATGCGGTCATTCATCGCTCACTCCAAATGTTACGTTAACGTCATGTTGATAGAATATCATCTGAGCGAGGCATTGTCAAGGGCCTTACGTTACACGTGAAAGGAGAATCTGGGAGCGTAAAGATTCCATCTGCCTGGACTACTAGTGGAACAAAGTTCACGACTGCATGAAGAGTGCTCGGGACTAGAAAGACACGTGAACAGATGCGGATTTTAGGGACGCAAGGATTATTAACTATCCCGAATAGCCGGTGAGGGATATCCGATATCCACAAACCACTTGTCCAGATGCGGCAATCGCTGGTTGAGCTCCTTGGCCGTGTTCAACAACAGCGCTTTGACTTCCTCGGTCAGTTCCATCCTCGTTCCTCCAAAAAACTTTTCTTGCTGGAATATACCATCAGGGTTTCACGCTCCTCACTCAAAGACGCCTGAGAAATGCAACTGTATCACATGTTCTGAAGCGGAAGAACATCCTCTTGTTGCAAACGCACCCGTAATCTTTCATCGCCTGGCCGCATGTGATATACTCTTCCTGTCATTAAAGATATGCTCACACTCTATTTTTGCCTACTTGAAGCAAGAGTGGAAACAATGTCATTAGAAGGGTCACAAATAGGCCGATTCCGCCTTCTACGTCTGCTCGGACGCGGGGGCATGGGCGAAGTCTACCTTGCGGAGGATGACCAACTGAGACGGCAAGTAGCCATCAAGGTCATTCAGGCTGAATATCCCGACCCCGATGCGGCTCGTCTTTTTCAGCGCGAGGCCAGGGCTATCGCCATGCTCAACCATCCTCACATCCTGCCGCTCTTTGACTTTGGTGAGGCAACCATCTATGGAACAACCCTGACCTATATGGTCATGCCCTTTTATAAAGAGGGCACTCTTGCAGTCTGGATGCAACAGCACAGGAATGCTGCCCTGCCCTCTCCGCAAGATGTTGGGTTTATTGTACAGCAGGCGGCCGGTGCCCTTCAGTACGCCCACAATCACCAGATTGTGCACCAAGATGTCAAGCCTTCCAACTTCCTCATTCGCAGTAGTGAAGACGCTTCAGGCCGTCCTGATCTGCTGTTGGCTGATTTTGGCGTGGCAAAATCCACCAGCACCACGGCAAGTGTGAGCCAATCTGTTCGCGGCACACCGGCTTATATGACCCCAGAACAGTGGGAAGGGACGCCTGTCCCGGCGACCGACCAGTATGCCCTGGCAATTTTGGCCTACGATCTGTTGACGGGTCATCCTCCTTTTCAAGGAGGCCTGGGGCAAGTGATGTATCAGCACCTCCAGGCGACACCACAATCCCCAGGCACACTCAATCCACGCATTCCAACAGATGTCGATACGGTGATTCTGCATGCGCTGGCGAAAAAACCTGAAGAGCGCTTTGGTTCCATCTCTGCCTTTGCACGCGCTTTCCAGCAGGCACTGCCCGTTGATAGCTCCAGTCCCACCAGAGCGAATACTCTACACGAGCCAGGCAGGAGCGATATCCATGCGGCGTTAGTGATCAGTGAGGCAGAGGCGCTGACAGGTACCCACCTTATACTCACCCTCTTGGGAGGGAGGCAAGTTCCTGTCTCTGTGCCAGCAGGTACTCAGGACGGGCAGATGATCCGCTTAGAAGGCCAGATCAAACCAGCCAGCGATCGTGACTCACCAGGTGCATTGATCCTCACCATTACCATTGCACCCCCAGAAGAGCAGGCTTTCCTGTCCAACGCCAATAATGATGCGACGGTCATCAGCAGTAGCTCCGTCACCGACGCCAAAGGTACAGGAGAAATTGCTCTTCCATCCCACGCCACCGTCAGCACAGGGACCAGTAACCGCCGTCGCGGTCTCTCCAGGGGTACAGCGATTCTGCTGGTGGGATTGGCGTTACTCGTTGCAGTGGGGGGCAGCGTTGGATACTTCTATTTCACGAGGAGCAATCAGCAAAATCCCTATCCTCCCTATGGAACACTCGCATTTGATGACCCCTTGAGCGATAATAGCCACGGCTACAACTGGCACGATAGTGGTGATAGTTTAGGTAGGTGTGCATTCACGGGAGCAGCGTATCACGTAAATGCACTTCAACAAGGTAGTAATCATTACTGCATAGCAAGCCCCAGCTTCAGGGATTTTGCCTATCAAGTACAGATGACGATTGTCAAAGGCTATGCAGGGGGTATCGTCTTCCGTGTCGATTACACAAAAGGGGACTTTTACCTCTTCGGCATCGGCCAGGATGGGGGGTATCAACTCGGCTTCTTCAACAATGGTGCTTTTCATATATTACGCACCAGAGGTTCAGGTACTGCTACCAACGCTGGTCTGAATCAGTCCATCCTGCTGGCAGTTGTAGCCAACGGCAGTACCATCAATCTGTATGTGAATAATAAAAATATCGATAGCGTGAACGACAGCAGCTACACCCTGGGTCAAATTGGCGTTTTTGAGTCAAATCGGAATGATCCGACCGAGGTAGTGTTTAGCAACGCGAAGGTGTGGACCTAACTCGACTTTGTACATTTTCAGCCAATCGCTTGGTAGAGCAAGGCGTAGGAGACATCCGGATAGGGTTTCGCGGGAATGACGCCACTGCGCAGGGGAAATGCAACAAGCAATGGTTTCCCCCTCAAAAATAGGAGGCTGTTGCATTTCCTGTGCGTCTTTTAGCAAAAGAGTGTGGAACCCTGACCATCTCTGGGATAACTTAGTTTTCGGAAGTCCTCAATAGAAACTCAAATCGCGGCATTTGTTCAACAGGCGTATCTTTTTAGGGATTGTTGGATATGAGCGAGGATGGACGATATTTCGTGGTGAACCCTGCTTTATCGGAAGCCCTCACACCATCGCTCAAATTAGACCTGAGTGCGTTGGCTATTCGAAGGATGGCCGATCATTTTGGGGATGATGAGTTTCTGGTAGGAGCGATGGTTGAGAGGGCGATTGGTCGCTAAGCTCGTTTGCAGTTACAGCACAAAGTGTTCCGAAACGTCATACATGCAGTGTCTGTGAATGATTGCCAGGAATCCTATTTGACTGCCAGGGCGACCGCCAGGGTCACGATGTGGGTACACCATACACTTTTCCCTTCTCTGACGCTCGATTCCACTCTGGACAGCAAGAGCGGCAACATGGCTCTTGCTGTCCAGCACTGAACGTCTTTCTCAAAAAGGAGAGGGGACAGGACGTTTGGGGTTCAGCTCCGGTTGGCAGCACACTGCGGAGAGTTTCTGGGGTGTCTCATGCAGATACCTCCCTCAAGCCGTTGGCTCCGGCTTTTGCTCAACCAACTCGCCCTCGATAAAGATATCGACCGCTCTCTTGTTCGGTGGCGGATGGATTCTGTGTCATCATGTTCTTGTCTCCTTGTGTTTGTTCGGAATGCACATTACGGAAAAAGGCTTTTCTTTGCCGGTTGCAGGTCGGTCCATGAAAAGGTTGGGCTGTGTGAGAGTGGTCCCTTGGCGAGAGAAGCTACGCGACCGGAACCCAGGCCAGATACCCAACTGCAATAAAAGCAGCCAATAGTAGCAGCACGATGTTCGCGCCGATGGCGCTGTATTCTTTGAGGGTGGTGTGGAACACCGCCGCGCTTACCATCACCAGGACGAGCCCGATTGCCGCCGCAATGGTCAACTGGGGGAGAATGTTCGTGAGCTTGGGTAGAATGAGCCCGAGCGCGCCCAGGATTTCGACGATGCCAATAAAGCGCACCAGCCCGGCTGGGACGCTCCCTACCCAGGCCATATTTTTCTTGAGTCCTTCTAGAGGCATGAACGTCTTCATCACGCCAGCCAGGAGAAAAGCCAGGGACAGCAGCCCCTGGACGATCCAAAGAACGATAGTCATGTCTTGCTTTCCTTTCACAGCGCAACGCCTGTTTGATATCGAACAGGTGTTGCATAAACACTTGTTGTTGCTTATAATACTACTGTGGAATTGGGAGGCAGATCAAGAGGCAATTTTGCCGTTTTGTTGTTTAGGCAACAGCCAGGCAAGAATGTTGAGAAAGTCAGCCGGTGGGGATCACGTCTCCCCGTACGGACAGCGAAGAAGGAGTTTGTATGACACTTGGAGAGAAAAGCGTGGACCCGCGAGTCAAGCGCACGCGCCAGTTGCTCCAACGGGCGTTTCTGGAGTTGTTTGAGGAGAAAGGAATCGAGTCGATCAGTATTCAGGAGATTACCGATCGCGCGACAGTTAACCGTGCCACCTTTTACGCCCATTTTCCTGACAAATACGCACTCCTCGATTCAATAGTGCGTGAGCTGTTTCAGCAGCTGCTGGCCCAGCATCTTCCTGCAGCGCCGGTCTGGAACATGCAGAGTCTGCGTGCGCTGGTCAGAGCGACGTTTGCCTTCTTAGGCGAGTTTCACCACAATTGTACAGCGAGCGACAGTCACTTCGATCCGCTGATAGAGCGAGCGGTCCAGCAGGAACTGGCTGAGGTGTTGCTGAGCTGGCTCAAGCAGGCGAGGGTTGCGGGGATGCGTCCTGGAGTGCGACTGGAACTGGTTGCCTCAGTCATCAGCTGGGCCATCTTCGGCCCGGCTGTCCAGTGGGGCCGCAACGAACGCACACCCTCCGCCGAGGAGATGACCAACCAGACCCTGCTGGTCATCACCGAGGGGCTGGCACACCTCGCACCCGGCTTTTTGCCCGCATAGAAGGCTTTTGTGGGAAACATCCCTCAATGCCGTTCTGCATTGGTTTCTAAGTGGATCAACACAATGGCTGAGCACGGGAAGTGCGGAAGAACCAATTATACATCGGCGTTAATAACACATCTCCGCTTTTCTGACCATCGACGAGAATAAGTCTAGAAAGGCTGAGAAGAGTCCAATTCTGGAGTGACGAAGCGGCCAGGTTTAAATTCGATGAACTCTTCGCGAGCGACGCTCTTCTCCTGGGACGAGTGACCTATCAGGGCTTTGCCAGGGCCTGGCCTTCCATGACCGATGAACAAGGCTTTGCTGACAGGATGAACAGCCTCCCCAAGTACGTTGTTTCAACGACCCTGCAAGAGGTTGCGTGGAACAATTCAAGGCTGATCAAAGAGAACGTCGTGGAAGAAGTCTCCAGGCTGAAGCAGCAGCCCGGTCAGGACATCTTAGTTGCCGGCAGTGGCCAGCTTGTACACACGTTGATGCAGCACGACCTCATCGATGAGTACCGGTTCATGGTCCATCCCGTTGTTCTGGGGAGCGGAAAGCGTCTCTTTAGAGACGGGAGCGATACGAAGGTTCTGAGACTTGTAGATACAAAGACGTTCAGTTCAGGCGTCGTTGTACTTTATTACGAGCCTGCAAAGAAATAAGAGGAACGAGGGTCGTTGAGTCCGAGCATGTAACAGATCTTCGATCCCGCGTGGTAAAGTAAGAAAAAGGAGAAAGTTATGTGCCGGAACATCAAGACCCTGTTCAATTTTGACCCCCCAGCTACCGACGAGGAGATTCGGGAAGCCTCGCTCCAATTCGTGAGAAAGCTCTCGGGCTTCAATAAACCTTCGAAGGCAAACGAAGCGGCGTTCAATCGTGCCATCGAGGAGGTGACTACGGCTGCCCGGAATCTGCTGGATTCGCTGTTGACCAGTGCCGAGCCGCGCGATCGCGAGGTCGAAACCGAACGTGCTCGCGCAAGAGCTGCGAACAGGTTCGGAACTGAAAAGAACGAGGGTGAGAGAGTCTCCTAGTCTTCAACTAGCAAGCGACCGGCGCCAAAAAATAATACCGCGCAAAATGAGCGGTATTTGCACGCTATGTCAACCCCCCAAAAGTCCTACCCCCTTGCTGCCACACCTTGCATTGCCCAGCCGCGCACCAGTTCAAACAGGTACAAGGGAGCCTGCTACTCTGGAGGCGCGGTTCTTATCTTCTCACCAGCATTTTCAAGAACTTGCGCACTAGCAATGTGCCGGTGAGATAGACCAGCATGACGGCCAGGGTTGGCAGGTCGATGGTGTAGTGGGCGATCATGAAGGTTGGGAGGTATTTTTCAAATGGGTGAACCAGGGGTGTGGTCACGAACGTGAGCCAGTAGGAGTATTGGCCGAAGGTGAGATGGGCGCAAGTCAGCATGAAACGTGCAAAGAGCAGCAACAATGTTAAGACCAATGCCAGGGCGAGTAGCGCGTTGATGAAACCAATTATGGCGGCGAAGAAAGTCCCTATACCACTCCGGGCACGGCGCGCCTTTGATGCGCGCGGCAGCAGGTAGCGTGGGATGGGCGTTGTAATCATTGGCAGCATCGGTTCAGTCATTTCATTATAGAAAGTGTAACGCTTTGCTTTTTGACGCCGGCGACTCATGGTTGTTTGCTCGCTCTCTAGCAATGAAGGCTGACAGGCTACAATAACCCTTAATATAAAATTAACGAAATGGGAGAGGTTTTTCGTACCTTATTATCCCACAATTTCAATCTCCGCGTCCATATCATCTTCACCTGATACATGTACCTGTTCCCATCCTTCGTATGGTGCTTCTAACAAGGCCCTTTGCAGTAGGCCATCGTGATAGGCGACGACCTGTTCACCGACCATGCGGCCGCGTAGCTTATCGCGCGCGAGGCAGACTGCAGCCGGGGTGTTGAAGATGAGCAGACAGCCGTAGTAGCCGAAACGACGGGATAGCTCGCGCAGCTTGTGGCGAGCGTCGGGGTAGAGTGCGGTGCTATCGGCTACTGTGAAGCGTCCCAGGATCATGCGCTTCTGGATGATGTAGTAGAACAGATCGAAGGTGTCGCGGTTGACTTGCTGGTTGGTTTCGTCGTCGCAGATCATGGCGCGGCAGAAATCGGATGAGACGATAGTGGTTGGGCTGAAACGCTGCGCGGCAAAGGTGCTTTTGCCGGAACCGGCAGGGCCACATAGCACCAATAAAGTTCGACGAGGGAGGGTGATTTTGTCTGTCATGCGAGTAGTCCTCGTTGGGAGCAGCGAGAACCACCAGGGCGACCGCAAGGGTACGCCCCTACCCTATACGCGAGAGCTATGGCGTTCGTATAGGGTAGGGGCGTACCCTTGCGGTCGCCCTGGCAACTCTGGTAACAGCAATGTGACAGCGACGTTGCACCGCCCGCGTCTGGCGTACCCTTGCGGTCGCCCTGGCAACTCTGGTAACTGGCTCGATCTCGTGTCATTGCGGTACTTCCTCTCCTTTGATATAATGGCCCTGCACATACAGGTTATATAGCAGAGGCATCTATTTAATCAAGTCCACATTGCATTTATCATACAACGCGCAACATAGAGAGGGAGTCTAACGTGTCCGTAGAGATGAAATTTACCGGTACCGAAATTCGCGAGCTTTTCCTGGATTTTTTTGTGAGCAAGGGGCATTTGAAAGTTCCCAGTTCGTCGCTTGTGCCTCGCAATGATCCTACTGTGCTGCTGACCACGGCGGGTATGCAGCAGATGATTCCTTACTTTCTGGGACGCGAGACTCCTCCCGCGTTACGATTGACCTCGGCACAGAAATGTTTCCGCACCACCGATATCGATAAGGTGGGCAATGAGCGCTCCCTCACTTTCTTTGAGATGATGGGCAACTTCTCTGTGGGCGACTACTTTAAGCGCGAAGCTATCGCCTTTGCCTGGGAACTGCTGACAGGGGTGTTCAAAATTCCGGCGAATAAGCTGTATCCGACGGTTCATCCTGAGGATGACGAGGCTCCCAGGTGGTGGAGCGAGATCGCAGGCTATCCCGACGAGGCCATTGTGCGCCTGGAGGATAACTGGTGGGGACCTCCGGGCGCGTCCGGGCCATGCGGACCCGATTCTGAGATTTACTATGATCGCGGCGTCGAGCATGGCTGCGGGCGGGCAGACTGCAAGCCGGGCTGCGAATGCGAGCGTTTCCTGGAGATCTGGAACCTGGTGTTCATGCAGTTCTACCAGGACCTCGATGGCACACGCACACCTCTGCCGAAAAAGAATATCGACACGGGCCTTGGGCTTGAACGAGTGAGCATGGTGCTGCAGGGCAAGGAGTCGGTCTTTGATACCGACCTGTTCCGCCCGATTATCGACAAGTTTGCGGCGCTTGCCAACACCACTTATGGAAAAGACCACAAGGCGGACACCTCCCTGCGCGTCATCGCGGATCACGGGCGCGCGCTCGTCTTCCTGGCGGCTGATGGCGTGCTGCCCAGTAACGAGGGACGCGGCTATATCTTCCGCCGCATCCTGCGCCGCGCGGTGCGGCATGGTAAGCTGCTGGGGTTGGATAAGCCGTTCCTGTCTGAAGCCGCTGATACGGTTATCGACCTTATGAAAAGCCACTATGTTGAGTTAGGCTTACAGCGCGACCGCATCGTCGAGATTCTGAGCCTGGAAGAGAAGAAATTCAGCCAGACGCTGAATGCTGGCCTGTTCCTGCTCAATAACCTGATCGAGGATTTGAAAAAGCGTCAACATACGGCCATTCCTGGAGAAGTGGCCTTCAAACTGTACGACACGCACGGCTTCCCCCTGGAACTGACGCAGGAAGTGGCGGCGGAACACGGCTTCACCGTCGATGTCTCCGGCTTTGAGCAATCGATGCAGCGCCAGCAAGAACGCAGCCGCTCGGCCACCGCCTTCGCGCAGGGCAAGGACGAGGCCGCGCTGACGGATATTCTCAAGCGCGTCGGCCCGACGGAGTTCACCGGCTACCAGGGCATTTCCGGCAGTGGCAAAGTGCTGGCGCTCGTAGTCGATGGCGTCGAGGTCGAGGAGATCAGTGCGCCGCAGTCCGCGCTGGTCATCCTGGATTCCACGCCGTTCTACGCGGAAAGCGGCGGGCAGATTGGCGATCGCGGCGATCTCAGCGGCTCGATGGGCATCTTCTCGGTGCAGGACACGCGCCGCCCGCTCAAAGGACTGATTGTCCATTACGGGGAGATTCGCGAAGGGTATATGCGCGTGGGTGAGAGTGTGCAAGCCAATGTCATCAGCCAGCGCCGCGAAGATACCATCCGCAACCACAGCGCTACACACCTGCTGCATAAGGCGCTGCGCGACCTGCTCGGCCCACAGGTGGAGCAGCGCGGCTCGCTGGTGGAACCGGAACGCCTGCGCTTCGACTTCGCCAGCCCGCGCGCCTTGACCGCTTCTGACCTGGCGCAAGTTGACGAACAGATTAACGAATGGATTCGCGCCAACCTGCCTGTGCAGACGAAGATCATGTCGTTACAAGATGCGCTACAGACTGGCGCCATGGCGCTCTTCGGTGAAAAGTATGATGACCTGGTGCGTGTCGTTTCGATGGGCAGCAGCACCGAGCTATGCGGCGGCACGCACTGCTCCGCCACGGGTCAGATCGGCACGTATATCACTACGCAGGAGACGAGCATCGCCGCCGGTATTCGCCGTATCGAGGCGTTGACGGGGCGCGGGGCGGAAGCCTACTTACGCCGGCGTTCCGCCACAGTAGACAGCCTCAGCACGAAATTGCAGACCCAGCCTGAGCAGCTTGAGACGCGCGTGGAACAACTCGCGCAGGAACTGGCGACGGCGCGCAAACAGATCGCACAAATCCAGCGCGAAGCGGCGCAGCAGCAGACGGAAACGCTGGCCCGTTCAGCCCAGGAGGTGAGCGGAGTTCCTGTTGTCGCTGCCGCCGCGAATATCCCGGACGACAAAGTATTGCGCGAGATGGGCGACGTGGTGCTGAAGAAGCTGGGGAAACCCGGCGTTGTCGTGCTGGCGGCCACTTTCGGCGAGCGCGTCGGTTTGCAGGTGAGCGTCTCTCCGGAACTCACAAAACGCGGAGTGCACGCGGGCAAAATTGCCGGGGCCATTGGTGAACGCCTGGGTGGAAAAGGCGGCGGCAGACCCGAATCGGCGCAGGGCGGCGGCAAGAACAAAGCGGAGCTGGGTGCAGCTCTCGATATGGTGGCAAAGTTGGTCAAAGAGTCGCTGTCGTAGGGACAAAGGGACAAGCACAAGGTCCCCTCCACACACCACACCACTCCTTGTCCCTACAATTGGGACGTTGTGAGAGCCGCTCCAATGGCGCCAGGAGACCACCTTTGCATATATATGACTTTTGTGCTATAACGTAGTAGCGGTTCGACGCGCATATTACCAATTCTGGCAAGTTGGCCGTTGCAGTATCGTTTACAGCGCCACATGGAAGTTGTGCTCAGGCGTTCTCAATAACTAGAGAGGGCGACACTGCAAGTCGCCCTGGGATCGACATAGACCAGGAAATTACGCATGAGCAATCCCTTTCAACGTATTCGCGATTTCATAAGGCAATTCTCACAAAACGGAAAAGACTACGAGCTAGACGGCGCGTATAGCGCGCTGCATCCTGGTGGAGAGAGCCAGCGACAGTTGTATACTGCGCTTGATATCGGTACGGCCTATGCAAAGGCGCTGATTATCGAGGTGCAGGACGACGTCGGGGTCGTGCTGGGAGTAGGACGTAACGCGCAGAGCTATAGCCACATGTCTGATGGCATCGTGATCGATATTCCCGGCGTCATTGCCAATTGCAACGAGGCGCTGATCAAAGCAGAACAGTCGGCAGGCGGCATCATCGCCCCTCCAACGGTGATTGGCATCGCGGGCGAACTGGTTAAGGGCAGCTCAATTACCATCACCAAGCAGCGGCAAGACCCCACCAAACCCATTTCGCCGGAGGAACTGGAGAACGCGATCTCCAGCGCGCAGCAGAAGCTGCATAAGTCGGCCAAAGAGCGCATTGCCGCCGAAATCGGCTATACCAATGTCGAAGTGCGCTTGACCAACGCGGCGGTGATCTCAGTGCGCATCGATGGGCAGACCGTGCACAATCCCATTGGTTTTCGCGGACGCCACTTTGAATTGACGGTATTCAGCGCATTCGCGCCGCTCATGCAGCTGGGCGCGTTGGAGACGGTGGCGCAGGGACTCGACCTGACGCTGATCTCGATTGTAGCCGAACCATACGCCCTGGCGCGCTGTTTGAGCGCCGATGCCGGACCGGATAGCGGGGCCATTTTCATCGATATCGGGGGCGGTACCACCGACATCGCCCTGGTGCGCCAGGGTGGTATTGAAGAGACGCGCATGTTTGCCCTGGGGGGACGCACATTCACGCGACGGCTGGCATCGAACAAGGGGCTTTCGATCAAAGAGGCCGAGAAGCTCAAACTGCTCTACAGCAGCGGCAATATTAAAGGAGCAGAGCGGGACGAGATCCGCGGCATCTTAGCGTCAGAGATGCAGACGTGGATGGACAGCATTGAATTATTGATCGGTGAACAGTCCAAAGAAGAGTTGCTGCCACCGGCCATCTATATGGTGGGGGGTGGCTCGGCGCTGCCAGACCTGCGCGAGAAGCTGGAGAACTTCCCGTGGAAAGAACGCCTGCCATTTTCGCGCGACCCGCTCATCGAAACGATTCAGCCGGGCATGGTGACGACCATCGTCGATCCCAATCATCTCCTGAAAAATGCCCAGGATATCACACCTATGGCGCTGGCATACCAGGCGATCGAATTGCAGGACGAGAACAACGTGCTAGAGAGAGCATTAAACCGGGTCATTCACCGCATGCACATCTAATACGCGACTAGAAAGATATGGGAACATCTTTCTCATCTGAACGTATAGAAGTATAAAGCACTGAGATCATCAATTTGTAGGGGGGAGAAGGGCTATGCCTGACGAGCAGATCATTTATCTTGATCCAAACGATGAACTGACAAAGGTGCGAGAGCGGATCGAGGAGATCCCTGCACGCCATATTATTCTGGTGGTGCCGCAGCAAACACAACTGCGCAGCCACGTTGGTTGGCGTTTACTCCATGCCCGCGCACGCGAGATGGGCAAGGATATACTGGTGATCAGCACGGATCGCCAGGTGCGCGCCGTTGCGAAAGCTGCCGGTTTTAAGGTCGCTGACTCGCAAGAATCGCCCGTTTCAAGTAAAACTCGCCCGGGCAGTCGTCCGACTCGCGGTGGGATAGGGGGAGGTGGAAAAACCACACAGCGTCCTCGCACACAGGGTGGCAGAGGCACAATTGATAACCGTGCGCCGCGCCAGCGCGAGCAACTGCCTCCCCGCACGAGACCCGCACAAGATCAACCTGCCCCCAATACCTGGCGCGAGGCTGAGAGCAGAGCTTCTCAGGTGGAAGAGACCAGGACAGGACAGGGCAATGCACCGGCTCCAACCCCATTCGTTATCGAGGAAGACGACGAATTTGATCAAAATTACGAATTTCGCGTCGATCCATCGCAGTCGACCACCGTGCGTCCCATGGCGCCGCGTCACGAGGATGAGGAGCCAGACCCGCTTATCGAGGATTATCGCACATCGCAGCGCATCCGCGAGGCTGCTCAAAGTGCCCACACCGGGGAGATGACGCGGCCCGCCGACGAACGAGCATTACGAGAGCCTACCAGCGCGATGCCTGGCCCACGTAATACCGTGCCGCCACCGCCTGACCAGGTTCATCCTGATCCTTTCGAGGAGATGGAGGATATCTCATCTGTTCCGCTGCCTGAACAGCGTGGCTCAACCTTTGTGCATGATGTAGATGAGGGCATTCCCGATATCTCCGATATTCCAACGGATGTGCATGAAATTGAGTTCCTGGGCGATCAGGGTGATTTCATCGGAACGCAAAATATTCCAGGTCGCCAGTGGCCCGATGCGATTGTCAACGAGCCAGAGGAAGACCTGCCACGTGTTTATGGCACGCGCCCTCGCAGCAGCCGTTCGGGAGCACTGCCGCGCAGACCCGTACCCGAGTTTGGCGACGAAGATTTGCTGCCACCCATAGAAGATCAACCCACGCTCACTCCTAACCACTCGCCCAGGCCATCGGGCTCACTCAGGAGGGGTAATCGTGGTGCGCAGCCTGCCGCTCAAGGTCCCCAGGCTCCACAGGCTCCACAGAGCCAACAGCGACCAGCGCGCAACGTTTCCGCGCGGCCTGGGCCGCCGCCATCCAGAGTAACACCCAGGATAGGAACGCCAGTCGCACCACCGGCAGCACGGCGCGCCGGTAGCACAGGGCGTCGCGGCAGCCGCATCGCCACCGTGATCCTGGTCTGTTTCCTGCTGCTTTTGCTGGTGGGTATTGGATTGCTCTATTTCGGCACCACCGCGACGATCACGATTACCGTTCCTTCGAGAGCCCTGAGCCTTAACCAGATCAAGCTCAATGCCACTACCAACGCGGGTGCGCACGGCAATGTCACCCCGCAGGTCCTCTCTTACAACGCAAGCGTCACCGGTCAGGGAACGGCGACAGGCACCACCCCCCAAGGGAAGGCCAGAGCTATTGGCAATGTCACCTTTAGCAATACCGGGTCACAACCACTCATCATTCCTTCACTTACTCTTGTCTCTACCACTGCTAACCCGGGCAGCGCAGGCATACTGTTTGCCACAACCGCCCAGGCGGTTATACCCGTGACCAATGCGAATAATCCTCCTGTGCCGGTACCAGTTCAGGCGCAAAACCCGGGCGGTGCGGGGAATGTAGGCCCAAATGCCATCAATGTCATTCCCGCTGAGAGCATCACGAAAATCGCATCGTTTAATAGTGTTCCCACGTCAACCATCAGGTTAAGTGTGACCAATTCTACGGGGCTTCAAGGCGGGGGGGCGATCAATGTGCCAGCGGCGACCAAAGGCGACATCCAGGCGCTGACCGCGTCGCTGCATCAGCAACTCCAGGCCAGGATCAACATGTGGCTGAAAGGGCAGCTACAAAAGGGCGACATTGCAGGAAAGCTGATCCCGGATGTGCTGGGAAGCAAGAGTCCGTTGCCGCAGGAGCAACTGACCCAGGTGCCAGCCGTTGGGCAACCTCTCACAGGGAAATCCTTTACGGGGCAACTCGCCGTACATATCAGCGTGCTGGTAGTCCGTTACGCCGACCTGGTGACTGCCGCACAAAATCAACTCAACGCGGCGGCGCTGAAGATGCAGCAGCCGTATGAGCTTGCCATGCAGATTCCCATTATGCTAGGGAAGAATGTGACCAGCACTCCCTCAAAGGACGGCTTATCCATCTCCATCACTCTCTCGGCGAAGGGGCAGATCGTGCAACATGTCAACCTCGATGATATCCGCGCTTTAGTGGCCGGCAAGACGGAAGACCAGGCCAAAAGCGAAATTCAGGGCGGCGAAACCGGGTTACACCCGGTAGAGACCGTCTCGACTGTAGTATCTCCCTCTTTCTTGCACCTTATGCCGTTCCGCACGGAGCATATACGCATCATCATACAACCAATGCCAAACGGGTAGGGTCTGTCTTCCTGGCGATCATTCACAGACCCTGTACCAAACGGGTAGGATTGCTGGACAAACGCTCGCTCCTTCGTTAGAATGCTATAGGGAGTAATGTTTGCGTCTGGAGAGAGCGACATGGCGCGTTTGATGGCCCTGGATGTAGGTGATGCCAGAATAGGCGTCGCGATTAGCGATGCCTCCGGCTTCCTGGCCTCTCCCTACATAACGCTGCACGTTTCTCGTGATGAAGCCCAAACATGGGCTGCGATCCAACGACTCATTAGCGAAACGGAGGCTGAAGGTCTTGTCGTTGGACTGCCCATTAGCCTGGATGGGCAGATTCATACCCAGGGAGCGCGGGTACAGGCCTTCGCGGAACGCTTAAAAGAGCATATCTCCATCCCCCTTACCTTCTGGGATGAGCGACTTTCGACAGTTGAAGCGCAGCGTTTGCTCGCAGAACGCCAGCAAGCTCCGCCGAGGGCCCCTACAGGCAAAAGAAGCAGCGGTGGTAGAATGCGTAGGACGACGCGGCGCAAACATCGCCAGCACGAGATAGACGCGCTGGCAGCGGCTGTTATTCTACAGGAATACTTGGACCATGCATCGAGCAAGATAGAGGATTAGAAATACATGAAAAGACGAGGATCACGCGCCGCTATCATTGCAGTGCTTTTGCTTGGTCTCCTCATATTTGGGATCGTCTACTTTACGTGGACGACGGTGACGGATGTATTCCAGCCGGCCAACGCCAATGCAACAAGCACGAAACCTTTTGTGATTAACAGTGGTGAATCGGGGGCGCAGATTGCCGATGCGCTCCAGGCAAAGGGGCTGATTCGCAACGCCCTCGCTTTTCGCATCTGGGCCAGGATTAAAGGGCTGGATACGCAACTACAGGCAGGCGCGTACAACCTCAGTCCGAATATGACGATTGATCAGATCATTGCCTTGCTGCTTCACGCTCAGCCCGATGCCGTGCCGGTGACTGTCCTGGAGGGATGGCGGCTGGAGGAGATTGCGAACAAGTTTGCACATAACGATCCAGCGTATCCGCCGCTGACCAAATTCAATGAGCAGGATTTTCTGAAATATGCGATGCACCCGAATTTGTTTCCCGGCGCCGCCAATTTCCCAATTCTGAAAGATATTCCGCCGGGCAAGAGTATGGAGGGCTTCCTCTTCCCGGATACCTACCTCATTCCGGTCAATGGGACAGCCCAGGACGTAATCACTGCCATGTTGAAAGAGTTTACCAGCAAGGTACAGCAAAATCACCTGGATACGCTGGCAAAGCAGAATAAGCTCTCGGTCTACCAGATGGTGATCCTGGCGTCTATCGTGCAGCGCGAGGCGCTCTTCGATGATGATCGTCCACTGGTAGCAAGCGTTTATTGGAACCGTATCTTCAAGCCGAATGCTGAAACCGTCAGTGAGCTGGACGCGGACCCGACGGTGCAATACGCGCGCGACTCGCAGCCTGGCACGAAGAAGTATTGGACGCCGTTGCAGGCAGCAGGACGCCTCGTGTTTCCTACCAGCCCCTGGAATACGTACACACATCCGGGATTTCCACCTACTCCCATTTGTAGTCCTGGCCTGGCCAGCCTGATGGCGGCGGCAGCCCCGCGGACGACCTCGTTTTACTTCTTCCTATCGAAACCAGATGGGCATAATGTGTATGCAAAGACGAACGCGGAATTTATAGCAGACGAGCAAAAATACTTATCACATTAGAGAGTAACGACCCATGTTGAATTTGAATATCTGGCAAACCGTTTTTCTGGCCTTGCTCCAGGGTGTGACTGAACTATTTCCTATCAGCAGCCTCGGCCATACGGTGATTTTACCCGGACTCTTTGGTTGGGCCAACCTGATTAATGATACGGGTTGTGGAGGTCAGAGTTGTTTTCTCCCCATCATAGTGGCACTGCATCTCGGCACCAGCATCGCGCTGGTGATCTATTTCTGGCGCGACTGGTTGGGGATTATCTTGACCCTCTTCAAAAGTATCAAAGAGGGCGAAGTTCGCACCGGTACCGATGAGTGGGTGAGCTTCCTCATCATCATTGGAGTCATTCCAGCGGGTTTAATCGGTCTCTTTTTAGAAACGCCGCTCAAGACCCTATTTGCTTCGCCGGTAATCGCCTCGGCGTTCCTGGTGCTCAACGGCTCTATCCTTTTCGCGGGGGAGCGCATGCGGCGGCGAGTAGAGGCGAAGGAGGCTCTTACAA
>WNGJ01003564.1_pt1 | contig 23483 bp, 20 predicted proteins | sample 5400611 | NCBI WGS metagenome assembly WNGJ01 (sample SAMN13153375, study PRJNA577476) | soil metagenome | isolation source: 40 cm soil or saprolite under Garry oak tree replicate 1 | place: USA:California | collected 2016-06-15
TCGAACGCGGGCGTGCCTGCAGGCGGCATCTCCTTCGGTCTGGTCTCGAACCGTTTCAACATCAACCTCGCCCTCCAGGCGCTGGCCGCCCAGGGCAAGACCCGGACGCTGGCGCGGCCCGAGATCGTCACCGTGGAGAACAACAAAGCCGCGGTGTCGCTCGGCGAGGAAATCCCGTATGCTACGGTCAGCTCGGCCGGCACCCAGATCCAGTTCAAGGAGGCCGTGCTCAAGCTCGAGGTGACCCCGACGGTGCTGAGAGAGAAGATCGGCGATCAGATCGTGGCCAAGATCAAGCTGATCGTGGTGGTGGAAAACAATTCCCGTGGCGACACCATCACGCCCGCCGCCGGCGTGGCCGTGCCCATCATCAACCGCCGCAAGGCCGAGACGCAGGTGCTCATCAAAGAGGGCGACCGCCTCGTCATCGGCGGCGTCACCCAGGGTACCGTGTCGACCACCGTGCGCAAGGTGCCTCTCTTCGGCGACATCCCGATCTTCGGCTGGCTCTTCAAGCAGAAGGAGAACAACGAGACCGGGCGAGAGCTCGTCGTGTTCGTCACGCCGTCGATCCTGCAGGGGCAGGGCGGGGCCGGCCTGGCTCTGACGCCGGTCGCTCCGCGGTAGCGAGGGCTCTTGGGCGGGGAGTTCCGCTTCCTCACGGCCGGCGAGTCCCACGGGGAAGCGCTCACCGCCGTCATCGACGGCGTCCCCGCTGGGCTCCCGCTGTCCGAGGCCGACCTCAACGCGGATCTCGCGCGTCGCCAGCGCGGCTACGGACGCGGCGGTCGGATGAAGATCGAGCAGGACCAGGCCCACATCTCCTCCGGAGTCCGCGGGGGCAGCACCCTCGGCAGTCCCATCACGCTGACCGTCCAGAACCGCGACTGGGAGAACTGGAAGCAGACCATGGCCGTGGGCGAGCCGCCCGCGGGCGCCACCGCCAAGGCCGTGACCCGACCGCGCCCTGGGCACGCCGACCTCGCGGGCGCCATGAAGTACGGCCACCACGACATCCGCAACGTGCTCGAGCGGTCCAGCGCCCGTGAGACGACGGCCCGCGTGGCCGTGGCTGGAGTGGCCAAGCGCCTCCTCTCGGAGTTCGGCATCACCATCCTGAGCCACGTGACGGAGATCGGCGGGGTACGCATCGGGGCCCCGGAAGTCCCGTGGGAAGAGCTACGGCGCCGCGCCGAGGCCTCCGAAGTCCGCTGCGCGGACCCCGAAGCGGAACGGCGCATGATCGAGGCGATCGACCAGGCCAAGGCTGCCGGCGATACCCTGGGCGGGGTCTTCGAGGTGGTCGCCCTCGGCTGCCCCGTGGGCCTGGGCTCGTATGTCCAGTGGGACCGCAAGCTCGACGGCCGCCTGGCCCGAGCCTTCTGCTCCATCCATGCCATCAAGGGCGCGGAGATCGGCCTGGGCTTCGAGGCGGCGCGCCGTCCCGGCTCGCAAGTCCACGACGAGATCCTCTTCGACGGCGACAGCGGCTTTCACCGCGAGTCGAACAGCGCGGGCGGTCTCGAGGGCGGCGTCACCAACGGTCAGCCCGTGATCGTGCGTGCCGCCATGAAGCCCATCTCGACCCTCCGCAAGCCGCTCCGCTCTGTGGACATGGCGACCAAGGAGGCGGTGGAGGCAGTGGTGGAGCGCAGCGATGTCTGCGCCGTGCCCGCGGCCGGCGTGGTCGGCGAGGCCATGATGGCCCTCGTGCTCGCCGAGGCCTTCCTCGAGAAGTTCGCGGGGGACAGCATCGACGAGGTCCGCCGCAACTACCAGGGCTATCTCGACTACCTCAAGACCTGGTAGTAGCCTGGACATCCGATGATCGACGTCCCCGTCAAGCTCGGCCCCCGCTCCTATCGCGTCGCGGTGGGCGCGGGGCTGCTCGCCCAGGTCGGCCCGGAAATCTCCCGGCTCGGGGTGGGGCGCAAGCTCGCCCTCCTCACCGATCCTGCCATCAAGGCTCTCTACGGCGAAATCGTCGCCCGAAGCCTGGCCGGAGCGGGCTTCGAGGTCACCACGGTGCTCCTGCCGGAGGGCGAGCGCGCGAAGACGCTCGAGGTCGCCGCGCAGACGTGGGATCGGCTGCTCGAAGCAGGGCTCGATCGAGGCTCGGCCGTGGTCGCCCTCGGAGGCGGCGCGGTGGGAGACCTCGCGGGCTTCGTGGCCGCGACCTACATGCGCGGCGTGCACTTCGTTCAGCTCCCCACCACCCTCCTCGCCCAGGTGGACGCCTCCATCGGCGGCAAGACGGCCATCGACCATCCGCGCGCCAAGAACTTGATCGGCGCCTTTCACCAGCCGCGCCTCGTGCTCGCCGACACGGGCGCGCTCCAGACCCTGCCCGAGCGCGAGTACCGCTCGGGACTGGCTGAGGTGATCAAGCACGGCATCGTGCTCGACGCCGCGTACTTCGACGAGGTCGAGCGGAGCGCGGCCGCCCTCGCCAAGCGCGAGCCCGAGACCCTCGAGCGGATCGTGGCCGGCTCGTGCCGCCTCAAGGCCTCCGTGATCGAGCGCGACGAGCAAGAGGCGGAGCTACGTCACGTGCTCAACTACGGGCACACCATCGGACACGCCATCGAGTCGGTCACCGGCTATGCGCGCTTCGCCCACGGCGAGGCGGTGTCGCTCGGTATGGTGGCGGAGGCGGGCGTGGCCGAGCGTCTGGGCCTGGCCGCCACGGAGACGCGGGCCCGGCAAGTGCACCTGCTCGAGACGATGGGTCTGCCCGTGCGCGAGGTCGGGGAGGCGCCCGAGCGCGTGATCGAGGCCATGGCGCGCGACAAGAAGGGCAAGGAGGGGCGCGTGCCGTTCGTGCTCGCCCCGGAGATCGGACGCTTCCGCATCGTCTTCGACGTCCCCAAGCCCGTGATCTTGGAGGCTTTGGCCGAGCTCGGCTGAGTCGCCCAATTCTCTCGGGCGGCTCCCGACGGCCGTGCTAGATGTAGATCATTGTCCTGCCACCCGCCGTCCACGATAGTTCCGTCGAACAGCCGCGCATGACGACACGGCTCGGCTACCACCCTGCGCTCGACGGCATCCGCGCCATCTCCATCCTCGCCGTCATGCTCTATCACTCGGGGCTGATCCACGGCGGCTTCCTCGGTGTGGACGTCTTCTTCACCCTGAGCGGCTTCCTCATCACCACGCTCCTGCTCGAGGAGCGCGCGAATATAGGAAGCATCTCGCTGCGTGACTTCTACTTCCGCCGGGCCCTTCGGCTTCTCCCCGCCCTCGTGCCCGTGGTCATCGTCTCCGGCGTGGCCATGATCGCCACCGCGGGCCCCGCCCGCGTCGGCGGCATGTCGCTCTTCGTCCTCGCCGTGATCTTCTACGTGGCGAACTGGGCGGCCATCGCGGGGCTTCCTCAGGGCATGCTCGGGCACGCCTGGTCGCTGTCGATCGAGGAGCAGTTCTATCTCGTGTGGCCACCCGTCCTCGCCCTGCTCCTCCGCCGCGTGCGCGCGCGATGGCTGCTCGTGGCCGGTCTCCTCCTCGCCGCCCTGGGATCGATCCTCCTCCGTTATCACCTGGCGGTGAGCGGAGCGACGGGCCGGCGCTTCTACCTCGGCACTGACGCGCACGCCGATCCCATCCTCATCGGGTGCGCCACGGCCTGCCTCGTGTCGTGGGGGTACATCCGCGGCGGGAGCAACCCGTCGGCCTCGACGAGGTGGCGATGGCAGGCCGCCGCGCTGGCCGCTGCCGCCGTGCTGGTGGCAGTTCTCGTGATGGCGCGCCTGCCCGACGACTATGCGCGGCGGGGGGCGAGCACCATCGTGGCGGTGGCCGCGGGTATCCTCATCGTGGACGTGCTGCGGCCCGGATCGCGCTTGGCTCCCCTTCTCGCCTGGTCACCGCTCGTGTGGATCGGGAAGCGCTCCTACGCCCTCTACCTGTGGCACCTTCCCGTGTTCTTCCTCGCGGGAGCCCTGTGGGCCTCAGGTATCCTCGAATACCTCCCGTCGCGAATCGTGCCGGCGTGGGTGATCACGTTTGCCATGGCCGCGGCCTCCTACCGCTGGATCGAGGCGCCGGCCCTTCGCCTGAAATCGCGATTCGCGGCGCGGCCCGCCGATCGCACGCCCGTCGCGCCCTCCGCGGCCGTCGCGCCCGCCCTCTAGCGACCCGTCCAAGCAATTCCCGTCTCCTCGCGAGCAAGACTGTTCCGCTTCGCTATCTAGCGACCCAGCAGCCGCTGCGCCTGCTCCAGGTTCCTCCGCGCGTCGATCCATTCGGGATTCAGCGCGACCGCGCGCGCGAACTGCTCGGCCGCCTCCCGTAGCTTGCCGTCCTGGGCCAGGGCAAGACCGAGATTGTTCCGCGCCTCCGCGTAATCCGGGTTCAGGCGGAGCGCCTCCCGGAAGTGCGAGAGCGCCTCGTCCCGCCGCCCCTGCACGGCCAGGGCCGCCCCGAGATTGTTGTGCGCTTCGGCGAAGCGCGGCCACAGCCTGAGCGCTTCGCTGAAGTGCGGCACCGCCCCCGCGGGATCGCCCCCCTGCGCCAGCATGAGGCCGAGGCTCAGATGGGCATCTGGATAGCCAGGCCGGAGACGGATGGCCTCTCGCAATTCCGCCATCGCCTCCTCGGTCCGGCCGTGGGCGCTGAGGGCCGCGCCGAGGTTCGCGCGCGCGATCCCTGAGCGCGGATCGACGTCGACGGCGCGCCGCCACACCGTCTCGTTGTCGTGCCAGATTTTCGCCTGCGTCCAGGTCAGCCCACCCAGCGTCGCGATGACGAGGAAGGCGGGCAGCGCCGCCGCGCGGCCGAGAGCGGCCACGCCGGCGCCGGCCAGCATCGACCAGCCGAGGCAGGCGAGATAGCTGTACCGATCCGCGGCGATCTGGTAGCCCGACTGCACGATGCCGCTGGGGGGAAGCAGGATGACGATGTAGGCGGCCCACGCGATCAGCACCGCGGGCACGCGGCGGCGGAGGGCGAGCGCGCATGCCGTGACCGCCGCCACCGTCGCCACGCTCAGGATGATCCGCCAAGGCTCCAGCGCGAGAGGCAGCCTGAGCTCGTAGAGGATGGCGAGGTTCGTGGGGACGAGGGTCTTCCCGAGATAAAAGGCGAGCTGGTAGCTCAGGATGGCCAGGCGCCCCGACCATGGCAAGGCCTCGAGGGGAACCGGGCTCCCCCCGGCCAGCTGCGCCCAGAGGGCAAGCGCAGAGGCACCGGCGCACAGGGCGACGAAGGGAAGTTTCTCCACCAAGACCGCTCTGGCCGCGGGACCCAGCCAGCCGCGAGGCCCACCGCCCAGACGACGCAGCGGATACACATCGAGTAAGAGCAGGATGACGGGCAGACTCACGGCCATGACCTTCGACATGAGCGCCAGTCCGCACAGGACCACGGCCGCCCAGTAGGGCCACCGCCCGCCCCCGTCCGCGGAGGCTCGACCCTCGCAATACTTCAGATAGGCCCAGATGGCGAGGAGGAAGAAGAGCCCGGAGAGCACGTCCCGGCGCTCGGTCACCCACGCTACCGACTCGACCCGCAGCGGGTGCAGCGAGAACGTGAGGGCGGCGACGAGCGCGCCCACCCTGACCCGCATGCGGTCGGAGGTGAGCCGCTCGGGCAGTGACAGGAGAAGGAGCTTCGAGGCGAGGGCATAGACCACGGCGGCATTGGTCGCGTGGAGCAGCAGGTTCGTCAGGTGATAGCCGAACGGCGTCATGCCCCAGACGGCGTGGTCGAGGCCGAAGGAGATCCAGTTGAGCGGCATCCAGTGACCCATGAGGCGGCTCGTGAACATCCACCGGAGCTGGTCGGGCCCGAGCCCACGGTAATGAGGATTGCGCAGGAGCAGAGGACTGTCGTCCCAGTCGATGAACCCATTGGAGAGAGCGGGAAGGTAGCAAAGAAAGGTCAGGACGACCGCTGCCAGGGGGAGCAGAAAGCGCCCCTGGTCAGACACGTGGGGACGCGCGGAACCTGAGTCGGCGTCACCTTGCATCCGCGCGAGTCTGTCACGCCGCGCCGAAGCGGGCAAGCGGGGAAAAGCATTGACTCTCGCGCCTTTGGCGCATATAAAGGATGAGCCATGGCGAACCCGATCCCCCAGGTCGGAGGGGCCGTTGCCGCCCCCGACCCCGTGGCGGCCGGCGCAATCCGTCGCTACGAAGAACGCCTCGCCAAAGACCCGGCTGGACTCGCCTTTGCCCCGCTGGCCGACGCGTATCGCAAGGTCGGCCGGGCGCGTGAGGCCATCCGGCTCTGTCAGCAGGGCCTCGTCCGCTTTCCTCAGTACACGACGGCGCGCCTCATCCTGGCCAGGGCATATCTCGACGAAGGCAACGGGGAAGAGGCGCTCGGAGAGCTCGTGCGCATCCTGGAGGCGAGCCCGAAGGACACGCAGGCGCATCGTCTCGCCGCGGACATCCATCGCAAGGCCGGTCGGTGGAACGAGGCCCGGGAGCATCTCGAGCGCGTGGTCAAGCTCGAGCCGAGCGACCGCGAGGCGCGGCTCACCCTGGAGGCCCTCCAGGCGGGCGGCCGCGCAGGAGAGGGCTCACCCCTCGGTCGCGTCCTCGAGGACGACACGTTCGCGACGATGAGCTTCGGCGCCCTGTGCCTCGAGCAGGGCCTGCCCGACGAGGCGGCGCAGATCTTCCTGCGCCTCGTGAAGAAGAACCCGGGCGATGCCCGGGTCCGCGAGCGCCTGGACGAGGCGCTCCGGGCCAAGACCCAGAAACGGAAAGGTTGAGCGCATGCAGGTGTCCACGGCCGAATTCAAGAAGGGACTCAAGATCCAGCACGACGGGCAGCCGTACACCATCGTCGACTTCCAGCACGTCAAGCCGGGCAAGGGCGGCGCCTTCGTGCGCACCAAGCTCAAGCACATGCGGCAGGGGCGGGTCATCGACAATACCTTCCGCGCGGGCGAGAAGGTGGAGCTGGTCGACTTCGACGAGAAGCACATGCAGTACATGTACAAGGACGACCGCTACCATTTCATGGACACGGAGACGTACGATCAGATCTCGCTCTCGCCCGACGAGGTGGGCGACGCGCGCGACTTCCTCAAGGAGAATACCGAGGTCGACATCCTGTTCATCGATGGCAGCCCGGTCACCGTGGAGCTTCCCAACTTCATGGAGCTGGCCATCGTCAAGACCGATCCGGGCATCCGCGGCGACACCGCCTCGGGCGGATCGAAGCCCGCCCAGCTCGAGTCGGGCGCCGTGATCCAGGTGCCGCTCTTTCTCAACCAGGGCGACGTCGTCAAAGTGGACACGCGGACGGCCGAGTACCTGAGCCGCGTGGCTACGGCCGGCTAGGGCATGAGATAGAGCATGGCCAAGGAGCGCGTGACCATGGCAGGGATCCTGGCGCCGCGACGGTGGACGCCCGCGGAGATCGTCGAGCTCGCGGTCGCCCACGACCTTGCGGAGCTCGAGGTCGAGGCGGGAGGCATGCGCGTGCGGGTGGTGCGCCGCCACGCCGAGGCTGCCGCGCGAGCCTCCGCGGCGTCGCCGCCCACCGCGCTGGCTCAGCCCTCCCCCGCCGTGGCCGCGGAGGCGGCGGCGGGCACGATCACGATCGAGGCGCCCATGGTCGGGACCTTCTATCGATCGCCGAGCCCCGAGGCTCCTCCCTTCGTCAGCGAGGGCGACACCATCAAGGAGGGGCAGACCCTCTGCGTCATCGAGGCCATGAAGCTCATGAACGAGATCGACGCGAAGCTCGGCGGGCGCATCGTCAAGGTCCTCGTCGACAACGCCCAGCCCGTCCAGTTCGGCCAGCCTCTGTTCCTGCTGGAGCCTCTCAAGTAGCGGCGGGCCGCACCCATGTTCCACAAGATCCTCATCGCCAACCGGGGCGAGATCGCGCTCCGCATCCTCCGCACCTGCCGGGAGATGGGCATTCGCACCGTCGTCGCCCACTCCCAGGCCGACACGGACTCCCTGCCCGTTCGCCTGGCTGACGAGTCCATCTGCATCGGCCCCGCCGAGGCGCGGGGGAGCTATCTCAATATCCCAAGCATCATCTCGGCCGCCTCCATCACGGACAGCGAAGCCATCCATCCCGGCTATGGCCTGCTGTCGGAGAACGCCGCCTTCGCCGAGATCTGCCGCGCCTGCGGCATCACCTTCATCGGCCCCTCGCCCGAGGCGATACGGCTCATGGGGGACAAGGCGCAGGCGCGGGAGATGGCGAAGCAGGCGGGAGCCCCCGTGGTGCCGGGAAGCACGGGCCCCCTCGAGGGCGTGGACGAGGCGCAGGCCCTCGCCGACACGATGGGCTATCCCGTGGTGGTCAAGGCGGCGGCAGGCGGCGGCGGGCGCGGGATGCGCGTCGTCCGCTCACGGGAGATGCTGGCCCGGGCCTTCGCCACCTGCCAGTCAGAAGCCGCGCAGGCCTTCGGCTCCTCGGAGCTCTACCTCGAGAAGTTCGTCGAGGAAGCGCGCCACGTCGAGGTCCAGGTGCTGGGCGACCGGAACGGCATCCGCGTGCACCTGGGCGAGCGCGATTGCTCCGTGCAGCGACGGCACCAGAAGCTTCTCGAGGAAAGCCCCGCCTCCGCCATCTCCGAAGCCACGCGAGAGGGGCTGTGCAAGGCCGCCCTTGCCGTGGCCAATGCCGTCAACTATGTCTCGACGGGCACCGTGGAGTTCCTCGTGGAGCGGAGCGGCGAGTTCTACTTCATCGAGATGAACACCCGCATCCAGGTCGAGCATCCCGTGACGGAGATGGTGACGGGCATCGATCTCGTGCGCGAGCAGGTCCGCATCGCCGCCGGCGAGCCGCTCGGCTACAAGCAGAGCGCCATCCGTGCCTCGGGCCATGCCATCGAGTGCCGCATCAACGCCGAGGATCCCGAGCACTTCGTCCCCTCGCCGGGAACGGTGACGGCCTGGCTGCCTCCGGGTGGCCACGGCGTGCGCGTGGACAGCCACATGATGCCGGGGGCCTCCGTGCCCCCGTACTACGACTCGCTGATCGCCAAGATCATCGTGCACGGCCGGGACCGCGCCGAGGCCATCGCCCGCATGCAGCGCGCCCTCGCCGAGACGGTGGTGGAGGGCGTCAAGACCACCATCCCCTTCCACCAGAAGCTCCTGGCCGACCCTGTCTTCGTCTCGGGAGAGTACGCGCTGCCGCGCCTCGAGGTCGGTCTCTAGCGCGTGACGCTGCCCAGCCCCCTCTACGTCATCCTGGATGGGCAGGCGTCCGGGGGGAGGCGCCTCGACGAGCTGCTGGACGCGGTGCTCGCGGGAGGCTGCCGGATCGTGCAGCTTCGCGAGAAGACCATGCCGCCGGCCGGACTCTTCCCGCTCGCCCAGGCCTTGCGCAGGCGCTGCCGGGAGGCCGGAGCGCTCTTCATCGTGAACGATCGCGTCGACCTGGCCCTGGCCGTGGAGGCCGACGGGGCGCATGTCGGTCAGGACGACCTGCCCGCCCGCGAAGCCCGCCGGCTCTTGCCTCCGCCCATGATCCTCGGCGTCTCGACCCACAACCAAGACCAAGCGCGACGCGCGCGTGACGACGGCGCCGACTATGTCGCGGTGGGCAGCATGTTCCCGACGGGAAGCAAGGTCGGCTTCGAGCTCGTGGGACCGGAGCTGGTCAGACGCGTGCGCGCGGATATCCCCGTCCCCCTCGTGGCCATCGGCGGGATCACCCGGGACAATCTGAGCCAGGTCATGGAGGCCGGCGCCGACGCCGTCGCCGTGATCTCCGCCGTAGGCAACGCGCGGGATCCCGCCGCCGCCGTTCGCGGATTCCTCGAGACGATTCGCTCGGCCCAGGGCGGCGCTCGTTGAGCTTTTCGAGCCGAGACGCTGCTCGGTCGATCTCGCAGGCCAGGCGAGTGCTGAGATGAACCCGTCCCGGCTTTTCTGGCCCGTGGGCATCGCGCTCGCGGCCAGCCTGCCCTTTCTCCCGTCGCTTCAGGGTCAGTTCCTCTACTGGGACGACGTCACGAACTTCCTGATGAACGAGGGCTATCGGGGACTCGGCTGGCCTCAGCTTCGCTACATGCTCACGACCACGCTCCTGGGCCACTGGATTCCCCTGACCTGGCTCACCCTGGGAGTCAACTACGCCCTGGGCGGCATGAATCCCTGGGGCTACCACCTCGGCAATCTCCTGCTCCACTCGGCCAATGCCGTCTGCCTCTACTTCATCGCCCGACGACTCCTGGCCAGCGCCTCCGGGGAGACGCCCGCGCGCGTGATCGAGAGCATGCCCGCCCGCGTGGGCGCGGCCTTCGCGGCCCTCGTCTTCGCGGTTCATCCCCTGCGGGTGGAGTCGGTGGCCTGGATCACCGAGCGCCGCGACGTGCTCTCCGGGCTCTTCTTCCTGCTGTCGATCCTCTTCTACCTTCGCGCGACGGACGGCGGCGGCTTCATCCGCGGGCGCTGGCGCACCGCCTCGCTCCTGGCCTTTGCCGGGGCGTTCCTGTCCAAGTCCATCGTCATGACGCTGCCCGGCGTCCTCCTCCTGCTCGACGTCTACCCGCTTCGCCGCCTGCGCCTGGGCTGGCGTGCCCTTCTTCTCGAGAAGTGGCCGTACGCGGCCATCACTGCGGCGGGCGCCGTCGTGGCCATGCTTGCCCTTCGCATCGGCGCGTCCGCCTCGGCCTGGAGCCAGACCGGCATGGGCGCACGCGTCGGCGTCGTCGCCTATGCTTTCTGGTTCTATCCGTCGCGCTGGGCGTGGCCCGTGGGGCTGTCACCGCTCTACGAGCTGCCTCCTCGGGTGGACCTCTGGCAGGGACGCTTTCTCGGTCCGCTCCTGGCGCTCGTTGCCGTGACCACGTGCCTCATCCTGCTGCGGCGGCGCGCCCCATGGGCGCTGGCGGTCTGGGTCTACTCGGCCCTCGTCCTCCTGCCCGTGAGCGGGATCGTGCACGCGGGCTTCCAGCTCGCCCATGACCGCTACAGCTATCTCTCGGGGCTCGGCTTTGCCGTGGTGGCGGGCGGCGCGCTCTGGGCGCTGCTCCGCGCCGAGGGCGCAGGCCGGCTCGGCAGGGCGCCCGTGACGCTGGCGCTGGCGGTGGCCGTCGTGGTCGTCCTTGGTCTTGGCGCGGCCAGCTGGGGGCAAACCCGGATATGGCGCGACTCCGACTCGCTCTGGGAGCGTGCGGTGGCGCTGGACGCGGATTGCGTCGTCTGCGCCAACAACCTGGCCGCGGCCCTCGTGCGGCGCCGGGAGCCCTCGTCCGCCGTGATCGACAGGGCCGAGGCCCTCGTGCGCCATGCCATCGAGCTGCGCGCCGATCACTTCACGTCGTACGACACGCTGGGCGTCATCCTGACGAACCGCGGACGGACGGCCCAGGCGGAAGAGGCCTTCCGTCACGCGCTGAGCCTGGCGCCCAACCAGGGCGCCCCCGCGGCCAACCTCGGCGCGCTCCTGGCCAGACAAGGGCGCTATGCCGAGGCCGTGCCCTGGCTGCGCAAGGCCACCGCGGCGCAGCCGGCGTTTCCTGGTCTCCGGAGCAATCTAGGCTATGCTCTACGCAACCATGGCATCGAGCTCGCGCGGCAGGGCAAGCTCGACGAGGCGGTGTCCCTGCTCACCGAGGCCTCCCAGATCCTGACCCAGGACCCGGACACGCATCGCAATCTCGGCCAGGCGCTCATGGAGCGCGGCCGCGGCGCCGACGCGGTGCCCGTGCTCGAGCGCGCCCTCGCCCTCGACGCCGGCTCGGAAGCCACCCGGTTCCTGCTCGCCCAGGCACGCCTCCAGGCTGGGCGGCCGACCCCACGGTGAGCAACGGGCGATGAGCATCGCGCGCCGCGCGCTCCTCCCCATCCTCGTCTTCGCCGTGGCCTTCCTGACTTTCTGGCCGGGGTTGACCGGTGAGTTCGTCAACTGGGATGACCACGACAACATCGTCAACAACCCGGGCGTGCACGGGCTCGGCCGCGCGCAGCTCGAGTGGATGTGGACGAGCGCGGTGCTGGGGCACTACATCCCGTTGACCTGGATGAGCTTCGGCCTGAACTTCGCGCTCGGTGGCCTCAACCCGCGCGGCTACCACCTCGTGAACCTGCTGCTTCACGCGGCCAATGCCACCCTCTTCTTCTGGATCGCGCGGCGGCTCCTGAGGGCGGCGCGCTCGTCCGACACCCCGGACGAGGCTGCATCACCGGGCCCGGTGGACTTCGGCGCGGCGTTCGCCGCCCTTCTCTTCGCCGTTCACCCGCTTCGCGTGGAATCCGTGGTGTGGATCACCGAGCGAAAGGACGTGCTCTCCGCTTTCTTCTTCCTGCTCTCGATCCTGGCTTATCTCCGCTCCGTCGCCACCGAGACGATCCGGCCCGTGTGGAGAGGGCTCTCCCTGCTCGCGTTCGCGGCGGCCCTGCTCTCCAAGGCCTCGGCCATGCCCTTGCCCGCCGTGCTCCTCCTGCTCGACGCCTATCCTCTGGGGAGGATCCGGCGGCTCGGCTGGCGGCGCTGCCTCCTGGAAAAGCTGCCGTGGGCCGTGATCGGGGCCGCGGGGGCTCTGCTCGCCCTCACCGTCGTCCTCAAGGGCACGGGCGTCACCGGGTACGAGAGCTACGGGGTGGCGGCGCGCGTCGCCATGACCGCCTACGCCTTCATGTTCTACCCGGCGCGCTGGCTCTGGCCCGTGCAGCTCATCCCCCTCTACGAGCTGCCCCCGCGCCTCGATCCTTTCTCCACCCGATTCGTCGTGCCCATGGTCGCCTTCGTCCTGATCACCGCGGCGCTGATCGCCCTGCGGAAACGGTGGCCGGCCGGCCTCGCGGCCTGGACGCTCTCCGTGGTGATGCTGCTTCCCATCAGCGGCGCCGTCCACTCGGGCCACCAGCTCGCCCACGACCGCTACAGCTATCTCTCGAGCCTGGGCCTGGCCTTGCTCCTGGGAGGCGGGCTCACGCGCCTCCTCGACGCGGACATGCGACGCCGACTGGGTCCCGTGATCGTGCGGAGCGTCGCCCTGGGGGCGGCCGTGCTCGTCCTCATGCTGGGGGTGGCGACCTGGGACCAGAGCAAGATCTGGCAGGACTCCGAGACGCTGTGGCGCTGGGCCGTGGCCATCGATCCCCGGTGCGCGGTGTGCTGGAACAATTTCGGGACGTCGCTGACGGCCCAGAAGCGGCATCCCGAGGCGGAGGAGGCCTACCGGCGGGCGCTCGGGCTCAGGCCCAAACGCGCGACCGTGGCCAACAACATCGCCACCGCCCTCCATGGCCAGCGCAAGGACGTGGAGGCGGAGGAAATGCTGCGCCTGGCCCTCAAGCTCGATCCCAACCTCACGGGCGCGCTCGCCAACATGGGAGCGCTGTATGCCCAGACCGGCCGCCTCGCCGAGTCGCTTCCGTATTTCCGCCGCGCCTGGGCCCAGGACCCATACTTCGCGAATCTCGCCCACGATTATGCCGCGGCGCTCCTCGAGATCGCCAAGTCCGAGCGCGAGGCCGGCCGCGCCATCCAGGCCATGGCCCTCCTGCAGGAGACGCTGGTCGTCTCCCCTGCCGATGCCGAAGCGCGACGCCAGCTCGACGCCATGACGGCGACGCGCACCCGGGCCGCGGCCCGCTCCGACCGTTGACCTCCCTCGCAAACCCGCTATAATGGCGCCGCCCGTCAACCCCGACGTCCCGCGTGGAGGAGGACACCGAATGAAGACCCTGCGATTCCGCCACCTGCTGAGTGCTCTCGCCATCGCGGCCCTCGTGCTGCCCGGCGCCGGGCCCGCTGATGCCCAGTCCAAAGGCACCATCAAGATCGCCACGCAGAGCCCGCTGTCGGGCGGCCAATCCGCCCTGGGCGAGGGCATCAAGCTCGGCGCCCAGCTCGGCATGGAGAAGTTGAAGGGCAACCTCGAGAAGAAGGGCTACAAGGTCGAGCTCGTGCCCTTCGACGACCAGGCCAAGCCGGACGTCGGCGTCGCCAACGCGAAGAACATCATCTCCGACAAGGACATCATGGTCGTCATCGGCCACCTCAACTCCGGCGTGGCCATCCCCTCGTCCGAGGTCTACAAGGAAGTCGGCCTGGCCATGATCTCGCCGGCCAACACGAACGAGAAGGTGACCGATCGCGGGTACCCGAACGTGAACCGCGTGTGCGGGCGTGACGACGTGCAGGGCCCGGTGGGCGGGGAGTTCGCGGCCACCGTCATGAAGGCGAAGTCGGTCTACATCGTGCACGACAAGACCACGTACGGCCAGGGCGTGGCCGAGGCCTTCAAGAGCGACGTCGAGAAGAAGGGCGTGAAGGTGCTCGGTTTCGAGGGCACCGAGGAGAAGTCCAACTTCGATCCGATCATCACCCCCATCAAGGCCAAGAATCCCGACCTCGTCTACTTCGGCGGCATCTACGACCAGGGAGCGCCGTTCTTCAAGCAGGCGCGCGAGAAGGGGCTCAAGGCGAAGTTCCTCGGGCCCGACGGCTTCGACTCGTCGGACCTGGTGAAGATCGCCGGCAAGACGGTGGTCGGCATGTACTACACGACGGCGGCGGCGCCGACCTCGAGCCCGGCGGCCAAGCAGTTCGTGGACGAGTTCAAGAAGAAGTTCGGCAAGAACCCCGAGCCCTATGCGGCCGAGTCCTACGTCGCGACGGGCATCGCCATCAAGGCGCTCGAGTCTGTGGTCGCCGGGGGCAAGGCCCCGACCCGCGAGGCGGTGGCGAGCGCCATTCGCAAGGTCAAGTATGCGGGCATGACCGGCACCATCGAGTTCGACGACAAGGGTGATCCGAAGAAGGCCTCGTACTACGTGATGCAGGTCAGCAGCGACAACCCCGAGAAGTGGTCCGAGAACAAAGAGGCCAAGCGGCTCGCCATCGCTGCGCCCGCGGCCAAGAAATAGCCGAGCGCGGGAACCCGGCGGGAGGGTGGCCTCTGCCCCCTCCCGCCTTCCCTTCTCTGGGACCGAGTGCCGATGGACGTTGAGCTCCTGCTCGGCATCTTCCCGCAGGTCCTCCTCGACGGCATCACCCTCGGCTTCATGTATGCCCTCATCGCGCTCGGCTACACCATGGTGTACGGCGTCCTCGAGTTCATCAACTTCGCGCACTCCGAGATCTTCATCTTCGGCGCCTTCGTCGGGGTGGAGCTGTTGCTGACCTTCAAGACGGCCGGCTGGCTCGACGTGCTGCCCTGGGTCGTCGTGCTCGTCGTGGTCTTGCTGGCGGGCATGGCCGCCTCCGGGCTTCTCGCCGTCCTCGTGGAGCGCACCGCCTACCGCCCCCTCCGGCACGCCCCGCGCCTGATCCCGCTGATCTCGGCCATCGGCGTCTCCTTCTTCCTCCAGGACACCATTCGCCTCGCCGAGTCGCTCTGGCGCAATGCCTTCAACCTCGTGTACCCATCCATGGACGCGCTCAATCACCGCTTCGAGCTGACCCAGACCATCGACGTCTCCATGAAGTCGCTCGTGGTCATCGTGGCCGCGCTCCTCATGCTGTGGGGCCTGCATAGCCTCGTCAACCGGACGAAGGTCGGCAAGGCCATCCGCGCCGTCGCGGAGGACCAGGCCGCGGCCAGCCTCATGGGCATCAACGTCAATCGCATGATCTCGCTGACCTTCCTGATCGGCGGCGCCATGGGCGGCGGGGCGGGCGTGCTGTTCGGCATGCAATACAGCCTGATCAATCCCTACACGGGCTTCATTCCCGGGCTCAAGGCCTTCACGGCGGCGGTCCTGGGAGGCATCGGCAACATCCCGGGCGCGATGCTCGGCGGGCTCTTGCTGGGAATCCTCGAGGCCTTCGGCGCCTCCTATCTTTCCCTGCTCACGGGCGGAGCCTTCGGAGCGGAGTACAAGGACATCCTTGCCTTCTCGATCCTCATCCTCATCCTGATCTTCCGGCCCAAGGGTCTCCTCGGCGAGATCGTCCGGGAGCGCGCGTGATCACGGGGCTCCTCGAGAAGCCCGTGTTCGCAACACCCCTCGTGGTCGGGCTGCTCGCCCTCACCACCTGGGGCGTGACTCGCTCTCCGCGCTCGATCGTGCTGTTCATGCTCTTCCAGGCCTCGATCCTGGTCCTCTACTTCGCGCGGATCCCGCGCGGGCCCAAGACCCTCCTGACCGCCGTCACCTGGGCTATGTCGCCTTCTTCGCGGTCGGAGCCTACTCCTGGGCCATCTTCGGATCGCCCCAGGCCAATCAGATGTTCGGGGGAAGCGCCTTCCCGCTGTCGCCGTGGTGGTTCTTCGTCTTCCTCCTGGTCGGCGTCGGCGTGGCCGCGGGAGCGGGCATTCTCCTGGGCCTGCCCGTGCTGAGGCTCCACGGCGACTACCTGGCCCTCGTGACCCTCGGCTTCGGCGAGGTCATCCGGGTGCTCGCCAACAACCTCGACAAGCCCATCAACGTCACCAACGGTCCCAAGGGCATCACGCCCATCGGACGACCGCCCATCTTCTTCGCCCCGCTCCTGCAGGCCGTCGGGATCGACCCGAGCTCCAACGTGATCTACCCGCTCTACCTCTACGCCCTCGTGCTGCTGATCGTCGGCGTCACCGTGCTCGTCAACCGGCGGCTGGAGGACTCGCACATCGGCCGGGCCTGGGAGGCGATCCGCGAGGACCAGACGGCCGCGCAGGCCATGGGTGTGCCGCTCGTGCGCATGAAGCTCCTGGCCTTCGCCTGCGGCGCCTCCTTCGCGGGGGCGGTCGGCGTGCTCTTCTCGGCCAAGCAGATCTTCATCAACCCGGAGTCCTTCACCTTCATGGAGTCCATCGGCGTGCTCGCCATGATCATCCTGGGGGGCATGGGCTCCATCCCCGGGGCGATCCTCGGCGCCGCCGTCGTCACCATTCTGAACCTCCAGGTCCTCAAGGGTTTCTCCCTCTGGCTCAACGAGCTCCGCAACGCGGGCACCATGATCCTCGGCTACAACCTCGCCAACCTGCCCACCCAGCTCGAGCCGGCCAAGTACGAGCGCATGATCTTCGGCCTCATCCTCGTGCTCATGATGATCTTCCGGCCGCAGGGCATCCTGCCCGCGCGGCGCCGCACGCGCGAGCTCCAGGAGCCGGCGGAGCCCTGAGATGACGGCGCTTCTCGAGGCGCGCGGCGTCACCAAGCGATTCGGCGGGCTGATCGCGCTGAACAAGGTCGACTTCATCCTCGAGGAAGGCCGCATCGCCTCCATCATCGGGCCCAACGGCGCGGGCAAGACCACGTTCTTCAACGTCTTCACCGGCCTCTACGTGCCCGAAGAGGGAACGGTGAGCTTCCGGGGCGCTCCTCTCCTGGGCCTGCGGTCCGATCAGATCACCGCCCTCGGCGTCTGCCGCACCTTCCAGAACATCCGCCTGTTTCGCAACATGACGGCGGTGGAGAACGTCCTCGTGGGCATGCACGCGCGGGTCGGCACGGGGGTGTGGAGCGCGCTGTCGCGAAACCGGCGCTTCAAGACGGAGGAGCGGGCCCTGTGGGCGCGGGCGGCGGAGCTGCTCGACACTGTCGGGCTCCGGGGACGGGCCAATGAGATCGCCCGCAACCTGCCCTATGGCGACCAGCGCCGCCTCGAGATCGCGCGTGCCCTCGCCTCTCGGCCCGCCCTCCTCCTCCTCGACGAGCCCACGGCCGGGATGACCCAGGGCGAGGCGCGGGATCTCATGGCGCTCCTGCGCCGCCTCATCGCCGACCTCGGCCTCACCATCCTGCTCATCGAGCACAACATGCGCGTGGTCATGGAGGTCTCGGACCACGTCACCGTTCTCGACTACGGCGAGAAGATCGCCGAGGGGCGCGCCGTCGAGGTGCAGCAGGATCCACGCGTGATCGAGGCGTACCTGGGGCGGCGGAAGTGGACGCCCGCGGCGGGGGACAGCCGTGCTTGAGGTGCGAGACCTCCACGTCTCCTACGGAGAGATCCGCGCCTTGCGCGGCGTCTCCTTCGAGGTGCGCCAGGGCGAGATCGTCACCCTCCTCGGCAGCAACGGCGCGGGGAAGACCACGACCCTCCGCGCCCTCTCCGGGCTCCTGCACCCGCGCGAAGGCGATATCCTCTTCCAGGGTCAGTCGCTCCTCGGCGTCGCCTCTCATGCCATCGTGCACCGGGGCATCACCCACGTGCCCGAGGGCCGGCGCATCTTCAATCGGCTCACCGTCCTCGAGAACCTCGAGATGGGCGCCTTCACGCGCGCGGACGCCGGCGTGCGCGAGGACATGGACCATGTCTTCTCGATCTTCCCGCGGCTCCAGGAGCGGCGCAGCCAGGTCGCGGGCACGCTCTCGGGCGGCGAGCAGCAGATGCTGGCCATCGGCCGCGCTCTCATGGCCCGCCCCACCCTTCTCCTGCTCGACGAGCCCTCCATGGGCTTGGCGCCCGTCCTCGTGGAGCAGATCTTCGAGACCGTCCTCGCCATCAACAAGCAGGGGGTGACCATCCTGCTCGTGGAGCAGAACGCGGCCATGGCCCTGTCCATCGCGGGCCGCGGCTATGTCCTCGAGACCGGCGGCATCGCCCTCGAGGGCTCCGCGCGGAACCTGGCCGACAACCCCGAGGTTCGCCGGGCCTACCTGGGGGAAGCGTGACCGACAATTCACCAGAGGGGGGCGCGATGAGAACGCACGGATTGACCTACGAGGAGCACGCCTCCGGCGCCGCGTACGAGACGCGGGGCCGCACGGTGACGGAGGCGGACGTCTGCGCCTTCGTCAACCTGTGCGGCTTCAACGAGCCGCTCTTCTACGACATGGAGTTCGTGCAGACCTCCTCGGTCTTCAAGGGCCGCCCCGCCCCCGGCGCCTTCACCTTCTGCCTCTCCGAGGGGCTCGTCATGCAGACGGGCCTCATCCACGGCACGGGCATGTCGTATCTGGGCAGCGAGATCAAGATCGTCGCCCCCGTGCTCGTGGGCGATACGCTCCGCGTCCGCGTGGTCATCACGGACAAGCGCGAGACGAAGAAGCCCGACCGCGGTATCGTCACGTATCGGCACGAAGTGGTCAACCAGCGCGGCGAGCTCGTCCTGGAGGCCGTGATCAAGCGCATGATCCGGCGGGCCGCCGCGACGTCCTGATCCGGGAGGGTCTCCTGTGAGCGTGAAGGGCCGAGTGGTCCAGATCAATATCTCTCCGGGAGGCGTGCCCAAGCTCCCGGTCGCCGCCGCGCGCGTGACGCCGGACGGGCTCGAAGGCGACGGGCACCGCGACCTCGAGCACCACGGCGGCCCCGAGCGGGCCCTCTGTCTCTTCTCGCTCGAGCAGATTCGCGCCCTTCAGGCCGAGGGCCATCGGGTGACGCCCGGAGCCATCGGCGAGAACCTGACCCTCGAAGGTGTCGACTGGGAGCGCGTGCAGCCGGGCGCCGTCCTGGAGCTGGGCGAGGAGGTCCGCATCGAGATCACCCGCTACACGAGCCCCTGCTTCAACATCGAGCCGAGCTTCGCGGGCGGTGACTTCGCCCGCGTCTCCCAGAAGCGGCATCCCGGCTGGAGCCGCGTCTACGCCAAGGTGCTCCAGCCGGGGCCGATCAGACAGGGCGACCCCGTCCGGCTTCTCGATCCCGTATGAGAGCGGCCGACGCCGTCATCATCGGTGGCGGCGTCACCGGCTGCTCGCTCGCCTTTCACCTGGCCGGCGCCGGCCTTGGCCGCGTCCTCGTCCTGGAGCGGCGCTTCGTGGGGGCGGGCGGCACCGGCCGCTCCGTGGGCATCATTCGCCAGCTCTACCCGACGCCGGAGACCACGCGCATGGTCCTTCGCTCGCTCGACGTCTTCGAGCGCTTCGACGACGCGGTAGGAGGCGAGGCCGGCTTCCATCGCTGCGGCGTCCTCATCGGCGTCAGCGCCGCCATGCGCCCCACCCTCGAGAAGACTCTGGCCCTTCAGCGAGGTCTCGGTGTGCGAGCGGAGATCCTCGATCCCGCCGATCTCCACCGCCTGGAGCCGCGCATCGATCCCGCCGGGCTCGGCGCCGTCCTCCACGAGCCCGGCTCGGGATACGGGGACCCTCCCGCCGTCAACGCGGGGTACGCCGAGGGCGCGCGACGGCGCGGCGCCGTCATCGAGCAAGGGGTGGAGGTGGTCTCGCTCCGGACGTCGGGCGGCAAGATCACGGGCGTCGTCACCGCCGCGGGGGACGAGATCTCGTGCCCGGTCGTCGTCAATGCCGCCGGGCTCTGGTCTCCGGCGGTGGCCCGGCTTGCCGACATCGAGCTGCCCATCGTCATCGGACGGCATCCCGTCTTCGTCGTGGAGCGCGATCCCGGCTTCGGTCCCGACCACATGGTCTACATGGATCTTGCGGGGGGGAGCTATCTTCGCCCAGAGACGGGTGGCCTCACCCTGACCGGCTCGCTCATCGACGACGAGACCCAGCACCCCATGGATCCCGAGCTGCTCGGCGCCGAGCCTTCCTTCGACGAGGCGAGCGTGGCCCTCGAGCGCACGAGCCGGGCGGTGCCGCGAATGGCGGAGGCCCGTTACGCGCGCGGCTGGGCCGGCGCCTTCGACATCACGCCCGACTGGATGCCCATCCTCGACGAGACCGGCCTCGAAGGCTTCTTCGTGGCGGCGGGCATGTCGGGCCACGGCTTCAAGCTCGCGCCGGCCGTGGGCGAGATGATGGCCGCCCTCATCTCGGGCGCCCCGCCCCCGGTCGACCCCGCCCCCTTCCGCCTCTCGCGCTTCGCGGGCCGCGCCATCAGCGGCACGTTCGTATCCTCGTATCTCGGCTGACGTCCGCAGCTTGACGGTAGTTCGTCGCCATGTACACTCCTGAGCCATGACAAGCCCTGCCGCTCAATCCTCGCGCATCGGCGTCGACATCGGCGGCACCTTCACCGACCTCGTCTGGGTCGACGACGCCACGGGGGCCGTCAAGGTCGGCAAGCTCCTGACCACACCCAAGGACCCCTCGCAGGCCGTCGAGCAGGGCGTGGTGACGCTCCTCGCCGACGCGGGCGGCGCCGCCGCGGAGGTGCGGTCGGTCATCCACGGGACGACGCTGGCCACCAACGCCCTCATCGAGCGCAAGGGCGCGCGGACGGGACTCCTGACCACCGCGGGCTTCCGCGACGCCGTCGAGATCGGGCACGAAGGCCGCTACGACATGTACGACATCTTCATCGACTCGCCCGCGCCGCTCGTCCCCCGCCACCTGCGGCTCGAGGTGACGGAGCGCATGGCCGCGGACGGTCGTGTCCTCGTGCCACTCGACGACGGGAGCGCGCGGGCGGCCATCGCCAGGCTCCGCGACGCGGGCGCCGAGGCCATCGCCATCTGCCTGCTCCACGCCTATCGCAATCCCGTCCACGAGCGGGCGCTCGAGCAGCTCTGCGCGGAGCTCGCTCCCGGCGTGCCCGTCTCCACCTCGTCCGAGGTGGTGCCCGAGATCCGCGAGTACGAGCGGACCTCGACCACGTGCGGCAACGTCTACGTCATGCCGCTCATGGCGCGCTATCTCGACGACCTCGAGCGCAAGCTCCACGATCTGGGAATCCCCGGCCACTTCTACATCATGCTCTCCTCGGGCGGGGTGGCCACGCCGGCCACCGCCAAGCGCGTGCCCATCCGTCTCGTCGAATCGGGCCCAGCCGCGGGCGCTCTCGCGGCCGCGCGCATGGCGCGCGAGCTGGGCGAGCCCAAGCTGCTCTCCTTCGACATGGGCGGCACCACCGCCAAGGCCTGCGTGATCGACAAGGGCGAGCCCCTCCTCGCCCGGGAGTTCGAGGTCGCGCGCGCCGACCGCTTCAAGAAGGGCTCGGGGCTGCCCGTCCGCGTTCCCTGCATCGAGATGATCGAGATCGGCGCGGGGGGCGGCTCCCTGGCGCGCGTGGATCGCATGGGTCTGCTCAAGGTCGGCCCCGACAGCGCGGGCGCGGATCCCGGGCCGGCCTGCTATGCCTCGGGCGGCCAGGTGCCCACGGTGACCGACGCGGATCTGCTCCTCGGATATCTCGATCCCGGCTTCTTTCTGGGCGGGCGCATGCGCCTGGACGTGGAGGCGGCCCGTCGCGCCGTCGAGGAGAAGGTGGCGCGCCCCATGGGGCTGACCACGACGGAGGCCGCCTGGGGCATACACCGCGTGGTCAACGAGAACATGGCCGCCGCCGCGCGCGTGCACGGCATCGAGCGCGGCAAGGACTTGCGCGCCTATCCGCTCTTCGCCTTCGGGGGCGCCGGCCCCGTGCATGCCTGGCAGGTGGGACGCATTCTCAAGGTACCGCGCGTCCTCGTGCCCTTCGGCGCCGGGGCCATGTCGGCCTATGGCCTTCTCGCCGCTCCTCTCGCCTTCGACTTCGTCCGCACGGCCACCCAGCGGCTCGACGCGGCCGACTGGACGCAGATCAACGCCCTCTTCGGCGAGATGGAGGACGAAGGCCGCGCCGTCCTGCGCCGCGCGGAGGTGGACGCCACCGACATCACCATCCGCCGAACGGCCGAGATGCGCTACACGGGCCAGGGCCACGAGGTCGAGGTCGAGGTGCCGGCGGGCACGCTCTCGGCGGCCAGCCTGGCCACGATCACGGCCAATTTCGAGGCGGCCTACCGCGCCCTGTACAGCCGCACCCCCCTGGGCGTGCCCATCGAGGCACTGAACTTCCGCGTCGTGGTCTCGGGTCCGGTGCCCGAGATCTCGGTCTCGGGCCCGAAGAGCGGCGCGCCGGCCGCGCGTGTCGCGCTCGCGCCGAAGTCGACGCGCAAGGCCTATTTCCCGGAGGCGCGCGGCTACGTCGACACGCCGGTCTATGACCGCTACGCCCTCCAGCCGGGCGCGGCCTTCCAGGGTCCCGCCATCATCGAGGAGCGCGAGTCCACCACGGTGGCCGGCCCCGGCGCGATGCTCCGCGTGGACGACCGCCTCACGCTGATCATGGAGCCCGGGTCATGAATTTTGACCCGATCACCCTCGACATCTGCTGGAACCGGCTGATCGGCGTCGTCAACGAGCAGGCGGCCGCGCTGATGCGCACGTCCTTCACGTCCATCGTGCGCGAGGCGGGCGATCTGTCCGCGGGTGTCTTCGACCGGCGAGGCTGGATGGTGGCGCAGGCGGTGACGGGCACGCCGGGGCACATCAACTCCATGGCCCTCGCCATGAAGCACGTTCTCGACGTGTATCCGGTGGACGCGTGGGAGCCCGGGGACGTGGTCATCACCAACGACCCGTGGAAGACGTCGGGCCACCTCAACGACGTCACCATCTGCAACCCCGTCTTCCGGGGAGGCGACCTCATCGCCTTCTTCGCCTCCACCTGCCACTCCGCGGATATCGGCGGCCACGTCCTCTCCGCGGAGGCGCGCGAGGTGTACGAGGAAGGGCTCTTCATCCCCATCATGAAGCTCTACGAGGGCGGCCGGATCAACGCGTCGCTCGAGGCCATGATCCGATCCAACGTGCGCGTGCCCGACCTCGTCATGGGCGACTTCCATGCCCAGATCGCCGGGGGAGCCGTGGGCGGCGCTCGCCTCCTCGAGTTCATGGAGGAGTTCGGGCTCGAGCGCCTGGAGCCGCTCTCCGACGAGATCGTCACGCGGACCGAGCGCGCCATGCGCGAGGCCATCGGGCGTCTGCGGCCCGGCACCTACGAGT
>WNGJ01000616.1_pt1 | contig 23479 bp, 21 predicted proteins | sample 5400611 | NCBI WGS metagenome assembly WNGJ01 (sample SAMN13153375, study PRJNA577476) | soil metagenome | isolation source: 40 cm soil or saprolite under Garry oak tree replicate 1 | place: USA:California | collected 2016-06-15
CGCGGCCGGTGTCTTTCCCGTGCTCGTGGGTGCCTCCAGGAAGCGTTTCCTCGGCAAGCTGCTCGCAGCGGCGGACGGAAGCCCGCGCCCGTTCTCCGCGTGTGACGACGCCACCGTGGCGGTGACCGCGCTCGCCGCCGCCGAGGGGGCCTGGTGCGTGCGGGTGCACAAGGTGCCGGCCAACGCGGACGCGGTCCGCGTGGCCGCGGCCTGGCGGCAGGCTGACCGCGGGCGAGAAGGCGGCCATGGAGATATCTGAGGCCGCCGCGGTCGAGGAGCTCAACGTGGAGTTCTACGCCGCGTTCGAGGCCGGCGACCTCGACCGGATGGCGCGGGTCTGGGCCGAGGACAAGGACGCGGGCGGCAGCGTCATCTGCGTCCATCCGGGTGGCCCCATGGTGCGCGGCCGTGGCGCCGTGCTCAGGTCGTGGGCACTGATAATGGCCAACACGTCGTACATCCAGTTCGTGCTCACTGACGTGCTGACCCAGATCTCGGGCGATATGGCGGTCCTGACGTGCGCCGAGAACATCATCACCGCGTCGGACGAGGACGGTGCGGGGTTTTCCGCGGGCGGCAACGTGGCGACCACGAACGCGTTCGTCCGCACCGATGACGGCTGGCGGCTGTGGCTGCATCACGGGTCGCCGGTGATGCTGCGCTCGGACGAGGAGGATGAGTGAGCGCAGGTCACCGGCCGCAAGGGCGCCCGCCCGCCGGGCTTTTGGCACCGCTGGACAGAATCGAGCTCCGGGGGCTGCGCGCCGTGGGCTACCACGGCGTGTACGAGCACGAGCGCCGCGGCGGCCAGGACTTCGTCGTGGACGCCACGCTCGGCGTCGACACCCGCCCGGCCGCGGCCGCCGACGACCTGTCACGTACGGTCGATTACGGCAGCCTGGCCGCGCGGCTCGTCGGCATCGTCACGGGTCCGCCCGTCCGGCTCATCGAAACGCTGGCTCAGCGCCTTGCCGAGGAATGCCTGGCCGAGCCCACCGTGACGGAGGTGGAGATCACCGTGCACAAACCGCAGGCGCCGGTTCCGGTTCCCCTCGACGACGTCGCGGTGACCATCTCGCGGCGGCGGACATGACGGATGCCTCCGGCGCCGCGCGGCGGGTGGTGCTCGCGCTCGGCAGCAACCTCGGTGTCCGGCTGCAGAACCTGCAAGGCGCGGTCGACGCGTTGCAGGACGCGCCACAGGTGAGTATCTCCGCGATCTCGCCGGTCTACCAGACCGAACCGGTCGGCGGCCCGGTGCAGCCCGACTACCTCAACGCCGTGGTGATCGCGGCCACGACGCTGCCGGCGATGATGATGCTCGATCTCGCCCAGGGCATCGAGAAGGCGTTCCACCGCGCTCGCGAGGTCCGCTGGGGGCCGCGGACGCTGGACATCGACATCGTCACCTACGGCACGCAGGTCAGCGACGGCCCCAGGCTCATCCTGCCGCACCCGCGCGCGCACGAGCGCGGGTTCGTGCTCGCGCCCTGGCTCGATCTTGACCCGGACGCCCAGATCCCGCACCGGGGACGGGTGGCCGACCTGCTCGCGAGCGTCACAGACCCGCGGATCCGGCGGCTCGACGACGCCCTGATCCGGTCACCGGACTGATCGCCATGAAACCTACGAAGGCCCGGATCATCGTGCTCGTCGCCGTGGCGTGCGCGGCGGTCAGCTGGCTCCTGCTCGGGCTCGTCTACCGCTCGCTGCCGCCGCTGCCGTGGAGCGGTGTGCCGACGCTGCTCATCGTGGGGCTCGCCGAGGCGTACAGCGGGACGCTGCTTCGCGCGAGGATTCACCAGCGGCCGGGCACCAAGCCGGTGGAGCCGATCGCGGTCGCGCGGATGGCGGCTCTGGCGAAGGCGAGCGCGTACGCCGCGGCGGTCATCGGCGGCGTGGCGGGCGGATTCTCGCTTTACGTCGCGGGCTCGATCGACAAGGCGTTCCCGCGCCGTGACGCGTTCGCCGCGGTCGCCACGTTCGTGGCCGCCGCGTTCCTCGCCGCGGCGGCGCTTTACCTCGAGTACTGCTGCCGCGTGCCGAAGCAGCCAGACGAGGAGGGCGAGACGCATTCCGCCAAGCGAAGGGAGATGGGCTAGCGCGCCGGCCACGACGGGGTGCGCCGCCCTTCGCTTATGCTGGCCGCGTTAGCCTGGCCTACAGCTACGACGCCGTCCGGTACCCGGCGAGGACTGGAACGAGATGGATCCTGCAGTGCCCGCAGAGCGCGCCCCCGGCGACCAGACTGCCCTCGCGGGCAGGCCCGCGAGGCTCAGGGTGGGTGTTGTCGGCGCGGGCCGCGTGGGCGCCGTCCTCGGCGCGGCTCTCGCGCGGGCAGGTCACCGCGCTGTCGCTGTGTCGGCGGTCTCGAGCGCGTCCAGGGACCGGGCCAGCCGCCTGCTTCCCGGCGCGGCGCTCACCGACCCCCCCGGTGTCCTCGCGGCAGCCGACCTCGTGCTGCTCACGGTGCCGGACGATGCGCTGCCCGGGCTGGTAGCGGGCCTGGTGGCCACCGGCGCCCCGATGCAGGGCCGGCTGCTCGCGCACGCGAGCGGCAGGTATGGCACCGCCGTGCTCGATCCGGTGGCCCGCAGGGGCGCATTGCCGCTTGCCCTGCATCCGGTGATGACGTTCACCGGCCGCCGCGAGGACCTCGAACGCCTGAGCGGTGTGTGTTTCGGCGTGACCACCCCGGATGCCCTGCGCCTGGTGGCGGAAGCCCTGGTGATCGAGATGGGCGGGGAACCGGTGGTCGTCGCCGAGGACGACCGGGATCTCTACCATGCCGCGCTGGCAGGCGCGGCCAACCACCTGACCACGCTGATCGTCGAGTCCGCCGAACTGCTGCGCGGCGCGGGCGTGCCCGATCCCGCCCGGATGCTCGGCCCGCTGCTCTCCGCCGCCCTGGACAACGCGCTGCGGCTGGGGATCGCGGGCCTGACCGGGCCAGTCGCCCGCGGCGACGCTGGCACCGTGGCCAGCCATGTCGAGGTGCTCAGGAGGGTGTCATCGCCGGCCGCGGCCGGCGCCTATGTCGCCATGGCCAGGCTCACCGCCGACCGGGCGATAGCCGCCGGCCTGCTCAAGCCCGAAGACGCCGAGCGGCTGCTCGATGTGCTGAGCGGGACGCGGGAATGACGCGGGAATGAGGCCGGTGCTCGCCCGCGACCGCGTGTCACTCGCCGCGGAGCTCGGCGGCCTCGGCAGGCCCGTCGTGCTCGTGCCGACCATGGGCGCGCTGCACACGGGTCACCGGGCGCTCCTGCGCCGGGCACGGGAGCTTGCCGGGCCAGGCGGCGGCGTCGTCGTCGTGAGCATCTTCGTCAATCCGCTGCAGTTCGGCCCGGGTGAGGATCTGGACCGCTATCCGCGCACGCTCGACGCCGACATCGCCGTCTGCGGTGCGGAAGGCGTGGCGGTGGTCTTCGCGCCGGGCAGCGCGGAGATGTACCCGTGCGCGCCGGCGGTGACGCTCGATCCCGGGCCCGCGGGCGAGCGCCTCGAGGGTGAGTTCCGGCCCGGTTTCCTCCGCGGCGTCCTCACGGTCGTCAGCAAGCTGTTCGGGATCATCCGGCCGGATGTCGCCGTGTTCGGCGAGAAGGACGCGCAACAGCTTGCGCTGGTCCGCCGGATGGTGGCCGACCTCGATCTCGGCGTCGAGATCGCCGCGGTGCCGATCGTGCGCGACAGCGACGGGCTGGCCGTCTCCAGCCGCAACCGCTACCTGTCAGCCGCGGAGCGGGCGACCGCACGGTACCTGTGGCGCGCGCTGAGCGCGGGCCGGGACGAGGCGGCGTCGGGCCCGGGCGAGGTGCTGGCCGCGGCCGGCGCCGTGCTCGATGAGGCGGCGCACGCGGATCCGCCGTTGCGGCTGGACTACATCGCGCTCGCCGATCCGGCGACGTTCCTCGCCGCGGGACACGGCGCCGCCGTGCTGGCGGTCGCCGCCCGGGTCGGCACCACCCGGCTGATCGACAATGTCGCCGTCACGCTCCCGGCACCGCAGGCGGGGCCATGACGCCGATCGCGGCGCGGCTTGCGGCCCCGGTGCCCGGCTGGACCGTGCGGGTGGACATTGTGATCGCCGGATCGGGCGTGGCGGGCCTGACCGCCGCTCTTGCCGCCCGCAGGGCAGGCCGCGTCCTGCTGGTGACCAAGGCGCTCGTGGACGCCGGATCGACCCGCTGGGCGCAGGGCGGGATCGCCGCCGCCCTCGGGCCGGGTGACTCGCCAGGGCAGCACCTGCGCGACACGCTCGAAGCGGGCGGCGGGCTGTGCGACGAGGCGGCGACCCGTCTGCTCGTCACCGCGGGCCCGGCGGCGATGCGGCGGCTGATGGCACTCGGCGCCCGCTTCGACACCGCGGCAGACGGGACGGTCGCGCTGACCCGTGAAGGTGGTCACCTGCGGCCGCGAATCGCGCACGCGGGCGGTGACGCCACCGGCGCGGAGATTTCGCGCGCGCTCGTCGCGGCACTCAAGGCGGCCGCCGACGCCGATCCCGGCATCGAGGTGATCGAGCACGCGATCGTGCTCGATCTGCTGCGCGGGCCAGGTGGGCGCGCCGCCGGGCTCACCCTGCATGTGATGGGCGAGGGCCAGCGGGACGGGGTCGGCGCGGTAGCCGCCCGCGGCGTCGTGCTCGCGACCGGCGGGCTCGGGCAGGTCTACCAGGCCACCACCAATCCGGGGGTGTCCACGGGCGACGGGGTCGCGCTGGCCCTGCGGGCGGGCGCAGAAGTCACCGACCTGGAGTTCGTCCAGTTCCACCCGACCGCCTTGTGGCTGGGCCCCGGATCGCTCGGCCGTCAGCACCTGGTCTCGGAGGCGGTGCGCGGCGAAGGCGCCTTCCTCGTGGACGAGGCGGGAACCCGGTTCATGGCGGGCGTGCACCCGCTCGCCGACCTCGCGCCGCGCGATGTGGTGGCCAAGACGATCGTGGCGCGGATGGCCGCGACCGGCACCGACCACGTCTACCTGGACGGCCGGCACCTCGGCCGCCGCACCTGGGAGCGGCGTTTCCCGACCATCCTCGCGAACTGCAGGCGGCACGGGATCGACCCGGTCGGTGACCCGGTCCCCGTGGTGCCCGCGGCGCACTACGCCAGCGGCGGGGTGCGGACCGACACCTGGGGCCGGACCAGCGTGCCCGGCCTTTACGCGTGCGGCGAGGCCGCATGCACCGGCGTGCACGGCGCGAACCGGCTGGCGTCCAACTCGCTGCTCGAAGGTCTCGTCTTCGCCGAACGGATAGGCGCCGACCTCGCCGCCGGCCCGCTGGACTGGCAGGACCCGGTGCCCGATGACCGGCCGCAGGGCCTGGTCAGCCCGGATGCCCGCGGGGAACTGCAGCGGATCATGTCGGGGCGGGCCGGCGTCCTCCGCGACGGCGCGGGCCTGGCGTCCGCGGCAGCAGACCTTGGGCGCCTGCGCGAGCTTCCGCCGGGGCCGCCCTGCACACAGGCATGGGAGGCGGCCAATCTCCATCTGGTCGCCGCGGCGCTGGCCGAAGCGGCAGCGCGGCGGGAGGAAACGCGTGGCAGCCACTGGCGGCAGGATTTCCCAGACCGCGACGAAGCGTGGCTGGGACACCTGATCAGCACGCTCAGCGATGGCGCGGTGCAGAGCAGGTTCATCGAGGGGGCCGGCGTCAGCGCCGGCGCGAGAGGGGAGCCGGAATGACCGCAGCCATGCGTGAGGTGCTCACCGCGCAGCTCATCGAGCGGCTGCGCGCCGCCGGGCTTGATCCGCAGGAGGTCACCCGGGTCGTCTCGGCCGCGCTCGACGAGGACCTTCCCGGCCGGGCCGACGTCACCACGGAGGCGACCGTTCCCGCCGGCACGCAGTCAACCGCCCACCTGACCGCACGTGCCGATGGTGTGGTGGCGGGGCTCGCGGTCGCGGAGACGGTCTTCCGGGTGGCGTCGGCACGCGGTGTTCCCCCCGCAGGCAGCGCCACCTCCGCTGCCGACGGCGCCGCGCAGCCGTTCGGGATCATCTACCACAGATCAGATGGCGACCGGGTGCGCCGCGATGACGTGCTGTTCACCGTCACGGGCCCCGCCCGGTCATTGCTCGCCGCCGAACGGACCGCGCTCAACCTGGCCTGTCACCTGTCCGGGATCGCCACGCTGACCCGCCGCTGGGTCGACGAGGTGGCCGGCACCGGCGCGGCGGTCAGGGATACCCGCAAGACGCTGCCTGGCCTGCGCGCACTGCAGAAGTACGCGGTGCGCTGTGGCGGCGGGGCCAACCACCGGATGTCGCTGTCGGACGAGGCGCTGGTGAAAGACAACCACGTCGCCGCGGCCGGCGGGGTGGCCGCGGCGTTCGCGGCGGTGAGCAAGGCGGTCGCCGGCCTGCCCATCGAGGTCGAGTGCGACACGCTCGCCCAGGTCAAGGAGGCCGCCGAGGCGGGCGCGACGCTGATCCTGCTCGACAACTTCGCGGCCGCTGACCTGGCGGCGGCGGTCGCGCTCGTCGCCGGGCGGGCGCGCCTGGAGGCGAGCGGAGGGCTGACGCTGGAGCGCGCGCGGGCGGTGGCCGCGACCGGAGTGGACTATCTCGCGGTGGGCGCGCTGACCCATTCCGCCCCGGCGCTGGACCTTGCGCTGGACCTCGCGCCGGGCCCAGGCTCTGTTGCGCACGAATCCGCCAACCACACCTCGTCAGGACGATCATGCTGCTGACCATCGACGTCGGGAACACGCACACGGTCCTCGGGATCTTCGAGGGCACCGAGGTCATCGAGCACTGGCGGCTGGCGACCGACCCAGACCGGACCGCGGACGAGATCGCGGTCGTCCTGCAGGGCCTGCTCGGGCAGAGCCCCATTCTCAAGCAGACCGACATCAGCGGCATCGCGCTCTGCTCGACCGTGCCGTCGATGCTGCACGAGATGCGCGAAATGTGCCGGCGATACTACGGCGACGTCCCGGCGGTGATCGTGGAGCCGGGTGTGAAGACCGGAATCCCGGTCCGGGTCGACAACCCCAAGGAAGTCGGCAGCGACCGCATCATGAACTCGCTCGCGGCTGTCCATCTCTACGGCGGCCCGGCGATCATCGTGGACTTCGGCACGTCGACGAACTTCGACGCGGTGAGCGCGAAAGGCGAGTTCGTCGGCGGGGCCTTCGCGCCGGGCATCGAGATCTCCGTGGACGCGCTGTCGCGGCGCGCCGCCCAGTTGCTCAAGGTCGAGCCCGCCCGGCCCAACCGGGTGATCGGCAAGAACACCGTGGAATGCCTGCAGTCCGGCATCATCTATGGGTTCGTTGGCCAGGTCGAGGGGATCGTGGAGCGGATGGCCCGCGAGCTCGCACCCGACGACCCGGACTCGGTGACCGTGGCCGCGACCGGCGGACTGGCGCCGCTCGTGGTCGACGAGGTGGGCCTCATCGACGTCTACGAGCCGTGGCTGACGTTGATCGGGCTACGTCTCGTCTATGAGCGGAACACGCCGGAATAGCTGCGGCGCTTGGCCTGGATGCCGTGGCGAACACCTGTTGTGCTCGCTCACGGCGTGCCGGGTAACCTTCGGCAGGTGACCGATCAGCAGCCCCAAGGTGACCGCGACGACCTGCCCGAGCAGATGCGGGTGCGGCTGGCGAAGCTCGACAGGCTCCGGGCCGCGGGAGTCGACCCGTACCCGGCCGGCTTCCCGCGCACCACGACCATCGCCGGGCTGCGGGACAAATATGCCGGCCTGGACCCCGGGGCGGCGACGGGCGACCGCGTCGGGGTCACCGGCCGGGTCATCCTGAACAGGCCGACCGGCAAGCTGGTCTTCGCCACGATCCGGGACGGGACGGGCGACCTGCAGGTGATGCTCTCACTCGACCGGATCGGTGCGGGGGGACTCGCCGCGTGGAAGCGTGACGTGGATCTCGGTGATCATGTTGGTGCCGAGGGTGAGGTGATCACCTCACGCCGGGGTGAGCTGTCCGTCCTCGCCGAGCGGTTCGCCATCACCTCGAAGTGCCTGCGGCCGTTGCCGGACAAGCACAAGGGCCTGACCGACATCGAGTCGCGGGTGCGGCAGCGGTACCTGGACCTGATCGTGAATCCGGACGCCCGCAGGATGGTGGAGATCCGGGCCGCGGCCGTCCGCGCTATACGCGAGGAAATGACGAGGCGGGGCTTCATCGAAGTGGAAACCCCGATGCTGCAGCGCGTGCACGGGGGCGCCAACGCGCGGCCCTTCCGCACCCACCACAACGCGTACAATCTTGATCTTTACCTGCGCATCGCGCCGGAGCTGCATCTCAAGCGGCTCCTCGTCGGCGGTCTTGAGAAGGTGTTCGAGATCAACCGCAACTTCCGCAACGAGGGCGTCGACGCCACCCACAACACCGAGTTCACGATGCTCGAGGCCTACGAGACGTACGGCGACTACGACACCGTGGCGGCGCTCACGCGTGAGCTCATCCAGCGGGCCGCGGGTGCCGCGCTCGGCACTACCGTGGTGCGCCGCGCGGACGGCACCGAGCTCGACATCGGCGGGCTGTGGCCGTCGAAGACCGTGCACGAGGCGATCGGCGAGGCACTCGGCGAGGAGATTACGCCGGCCACCCCCGAGCAGCGGCTGCGCGAGCTTTGCGGCAAAGCGGACGTGCCGCTCGACCCCAGATGGGACCGCGGCCATGTGGTGCTGGAGATGTACGAGCGGCTGGTCGAGGAGCGAACGGTGGAACCGACGTTCTTCCGCGACTTCCCGACCGAGGTTTCGCCGCTGACCCGGGCACACCGCAGCGATCCCCGCCTGGCGGAGCGGTGGGATCTGGTGGCGTTCGGGACCGAGCTTGGCACCGGCTACACCGAGCTCATCGATCCGGTGGAAGAACGGGCGCGGCTCACCGCGCAGTCGCTGCTCGCCGCCGGAGGTGACGCCGAGGCGATGCAGCTGGACGAGGACTTCCTGCGGGCACTGGAGTACGCGATGCCGCCGTCTGGGGGGATGGGCATGGGCATCGACCGTCTGCTGATCATGCTGACTGGCGCCAGCATCAGGGAAACGATCCTGTTCCCGCTGGTCAGGCCCGAAAGCTAGGTGAGCTAACCCTAGCCCGCTGCCTTGACCGCGCTCGCCGAGGGCCGTCAGATAGCGATTCGCACGGCGCCCACATAAACGTTCCAGTAGACCTGCTCGACGTGCACCGTCTCACCGAAATCGGGCGCGTCGATCATCAGCCCGTTACCGATATAAAGCCCGACATGGCCGATGTCCTGGTAGAAGAACACCAGGTCGCCCGGCTCTAGCTGATTCCTTGAGATGTGCACACCCGAGTTCCATTGGTAGCCGGTGTAATGCGGCAACTGGATACCAATCTGCGCGTAGGCCCACATCACCAGGCCGGAGCAGTCGAAGGCGTCCGGGCCCGCGGCGCCCCAGACATACGGAGAACCCTGCTTGGCGAGCGCGAAACGCAGCGCACGCGCACCCAGGCTGTCACCGACGGGTGCCGTGACAGGGAAGTTACCGGTCTGGTTGGCGATCGCGAGCGCCTTCTTGTAGGCGGAGCTCTCGATCAGATTGACCTTGTTCTGAATCTGGTTCCTTTTCGCTGCCATCTGCCCGACCAGGCCCGCGACCTGCTGTGCCTGCTGCTGCGCCGTCTCCTGCGCCCGGTTCGCGGCGGCCTGCGCGGTCTGCAGCCCACGGACGACGGCGCCGTTCTCCGACTGCAGGTGATCCATTATCGACGCGCGGTCGATGAAGCCCTGCGGGTCGTTCGAAGTCGCCAGCTCAAGCGTGGGGTCGTAACCGCCGCTCACATAGCTTTGCGCGGCGATCTGGCTGACCTTCCGCATGCCGCCCGCGAGTGCGACGGTGTCGCGTGCCGCGGTCTTCGCCGCTGCCTTCGCGGCGCTGCGCGTCTCGGTCAGCCGGACCTGCAGGCCGTCATACTGCTGGCTGAGCGTGTCGATCTCGTGCGCGAGCAGCCTGGCCTGGGCGACAAGCTCGTTGAAACTTGGCTGCGGCGCCCCGGGTTGCGCGTCACCAGAGGTGAGCGGCAGCGCGAGGCTGAACGCGACGAGCGCGGCGGCGAGCACCAGCCCGCGTTGCCACGGCCGTGTCACCGGTGCGCGGAAGCTCCCCCGCCGGAGGGGCAAACCGTTCCCCCGGCTTGATCCGGGCAGACCGCTGCCGCGATGCGAGCGCTCCACTCAGGCCTCTCCTCTCCCACGCCGCCTACCGGGTTAGCTGACGGGTTCGGGCCGGAGCAGCCCTACCGCGGCGCGCCCGAGTCGGAGGCGCGGCTGCGGATTCACCCCGGGGAAGGCTTTGGGTCCCCGGCTCCCTGGCACGGCAGCGACCAGCCACGTACCAGGGACTCGGCGGGTCACGCTGCGTCACCGCGGACGCGGGAACGCAGCAGATGACGACAGCGCTGGACATTAATGGATGTCGCGCTTGTCGCTCAACCTGAATGGGAAAAATTTTTGGTCCGATAGCCGGCCGGGGTGGTCACCTTTAGTTACCGCCCCGGCTCGCCGGCCCGCCCGGCTGGGCCGGCTGGGCCGGCTGGCACCGGCCTGCCGCACACCTGCGCAGGTCACAAGGGCACTGACGGCACCAACCGCGCAAGTGTGATCTGCGCGTAATGTGTGCGGATTGGAGCGTGACCATACAACCCGCAGTACGGTTAGTAGCAACGATATAACGGTCAGTAATAGTACGTCGAGCATGTGATTCTCACGATCCGCCGGCCTTGCCTCCCGCGCCGCGGGCCGGCCGCCGTGGTACGGGTAGGGTGTCCGGGCGATGGAGTTCACGATCAGGCGGGCGCGTACCTGCGACGTCCGTTCGATCCGCGGGCTGGTTGATGCCAACGCGGACTCTGGCCGGCTGCTCGCCAAGGACACGGTGACCCTCTACGAGGACGTGCAGGAGTTCTGGATCGCGGAACGAGCCGCGGATGGCACGGTGGCCGGATGCGGGGCTCTGCACGTGATGTGGGAGGACCTCGCGGAGATCCGGACCATCGCGGTGGCGGAAGCCTGTCACGGTCAGGGTGTCGGCCACCGGCTGGTTGACGCGCTCCTTGCCACGGCGCGCGAGCTGGGCGTCCGCCGGGTGTTCGTGCTCACGTTCGCGACCCGGTTCTTCGCCCGGCATGGTTTCGAGGAGATCGAGGGAACTCCCGTGTCGCCCGCGGTATACGCGGAACTGCTGCGTTCCTACGACGCGGGCGTCGCCGAGTTTCTCGACCTCGACCGGGTCAAGCCGAACACGCTCGGCAACACCCGCATGCTCCTGCACCTGCACGCGGCCGGCCCGCCGCCGCGCGCCGTCGTCCGGCGAGACAACCCCCCTCCCTAACGGCCGCGCGGAATGGCGCGGGCGGGATACGGGGGGCGCTCAGAGCAGGCGGAGCTGGCGCCCGGCGGGGCGGCGGCGCAGCGGCGGTGCGGTGCGCGTGATCAGTTCGGAGCTGATCGCGGTCAGGAACGGCGACGGGCCCGCGGGCCGTTCGCGGTCGCCGGACCGGCGCCGCGCCCAGGTCAGCAGGAGCGCGGTGCGTGCGCGCGTCATGCCGACGAACAGCAGCCGCCGCTCCTCGCCGGGCGCGGCGCCTGGCAGCCGCAGCGGCAGCAGGCCGTCCTCGCAGCCGGCGATGAACACGACCGGAAATTCCAGGCCCTTGGCAGCGTGCAGGGTGAGCAGCGCGACCGCGTCGGCCCGCGGGTCGGCCGCGTCGGCCTCGGCGCCGAGCGAGATCTCGGTCAGGAACCTGCCGAGATCGCTGCCGCAGCGCCGGGCCAGCGGCGCCAGCACCTCGGCCGCCGCGCGCACGTCGATGGCCTCGGGCGCCGCCGCCGGCAGCGTCGCGGTGACCGCGGCGACGGCGGCGCGCAGCCGCGCCTGGACCGTCATGGCGCCCGTGACCGCGCCGCGGGGGGCTTCCGCCGCGTTCGCCAGCCGCAGTTCACGGGCGAGCAGATGAACCCCGGGGCGGTCGGCGAGCCGGTCGTGCGAGCGTTTCTGGAACGGCAGCCCGGCGCGGGTCAGCGCCTGCATGAGCGGACCCGCCTGCGCGCCGGTGCGGTAGAGCAGGGCAATGTCGGACAGCCCGAGCCCACCATGACCGTGGCCGTCGGCCCGCCCGGAATCCAGCGAGTGGAAGGACGAGCCGCCGAGCAGCCCATCGATGGTCTGTGCGATCCACGCGGCTTCGGCGTGCTGGTCGGCGGCCTCGTGCGCGGTGATCGGCCCCGCCGCGCGCGGATCCGCGAACACGGGACGCAGCTCGCGGCCCGGGACCAGCGTGACCGGGGCGATCGCCTGCAGCGCGCCGGCCACGATGGCGGGACCCGACCGGTAGTTGGTGGTCAGAACCGCGGTATGGGCGCTGGGGTAATCGTCGCGGAAGCGCAGGAAGAAACCCACGTCGGCGCCGCGGAATCCGTAGATCGCCTGATCCGGGTCCCCGATGACGGCCAGCCCGGCACCGTCCGCACGCGCCAGGCGCCCGAGCAGCGCGTACTGTGCCGCGTCGATGTCCTGGTACTCATCCACGCTGATGTGCGGCCAGCGCGCACGGTAGCGCCCCGCCAGCTCCGGTTCATCACGCAGCAGGCGGCCGGCAAGCTCGACCAGGCCGTCGAAGTCCACCAGGCCACGGGCCAGCAGCGCCTTGCGGAAGGTCTCCCGCTGCGGCTCGGTGTCCGCGCCGCCGGCCTCGCCTGCGAGCGCGGCAAGCAGCGCGCGGCCGGCGGCGGGCGATCCGGTCAGCTCTGTCGCCACGCCGAGCTGGGCGGCCTCGTCCGCGACCGCGAACCCCTCCGGCAGCCCCGCGCGGTCGTGCTGCTCGCGCAGGATCTTCAGGCCCAGGCCGTGAAACGTGCTGACGGTGACCAGGCCCGCCGAGCCCGGGATCGCCGCGGCCAGACGGTCGCGCAGTTCCTGGGCGGCTCGCCGGGTGAACGTGATGGCGAGGAAGCCGGCGGGGGCGAGGCCGCGCCCGCCGATCAGGTGCGCGATCCGGTGTGTCAGGGTCCGTGTCTTGCCCGTGCCCGGACCCGCGATGATCAGCAGCGGTGTCGCCGCGGCGGCCGCCGCACGCTGATCGGGGTCCAGGGCGTCGAGCAGCGACCCGCCCGGCGCGCCGGGCTCCGCGGCGGACCGGGCAGGGACGGCCGGCCCAGGCGCCAGGGCCGGCGCGGATCGCGTGCTCGGCGCAGGGTGCGGCAGCCGTTCGGGATCAATCTCACGCGCGCTGGCACGGCGGTGTGTCAGTGCCCCGGCCGGCTCATTGGGCTCGAAGAGCACGGGGACGCTCACCGGCGCCCGGACTTCGGCGGGCCGAAGCAGCCTGATCCCGCCGTACTCGCCGTCATACCCGGCATCGGCGAGGACTTCGCCACGGCGGAGCCTCGCTATCGCCTCGCCGAGCAACGTGCCGCCGGCCGCCCCGATCTCCTCGCATGGCACGTCACGCAGAATGGCGAGTTCTGGCCCGAGTGCGCGCACCAGCCTGGATACCTCGGCGGTGACCCGCTTGCTTTTTGGCCCGGGGCCGAGAAGCTCCGAGACGATCTCAGCCAGCGGTACCAGATTCCAGCAATCCGGCGCACCCGGGGGACGGAAGCCGGCCGGGCGGTCGGCCAGTTCGGACACGCGGTGCAGTACGCCGACGGTGAGCGGCTTTCCGCATTCCGGGCAGTTGCCGCCGCAGGCGCGCGTCTGGCCGGGCATGAAGCGGACGCCACACTTGCGGTGCCCATCCAAGTGATACTTGCCTTCTTCGGGAAAAAACTCGATCGTGCCCGCCAGCCCGTCGCCGGTTTCAAGCGCCCGCCTGATCGCGAAGTAGTCCAGATCGGTCTGCAGCGTTGTCGCCTCGCGGCCAAGCATTGGCGGTGAGTGGGCGTCCGAGTTGCTAACTAACCGGTACGGGTCGAGTACAGAGCACATCCAGTTCATGGGCGGGTCGGAGGAGAGGCCGGTCTCGATGGCGAACACGTGCCCGGCGAGATCCGCGTAACACTCCGCGACCGAGTCGAACCCGGATTTGGATCCGAGTACGGCGAACCATGGTGTCCACACGTGCGCGGGAACCAAGTAAGAGCCTGGATCGCTCTCAAGGGTGATCTCGAGCAGGTCACGTGAGTCAAGCCCCAGGATCGGCCGGCCGTCCGCCGCCAGATTCCCGATCCTCGCCAGCGCGGCGGTGATGCGGTCCGCGGCGGCAAACGTCGGCGCGTACAGCAGATGGTGGACTTTGCGCGTGCGATCCGCACGCCGGTAGATCGTCGCGATCTCGACCGAGAGCATGAACCGAATGGACTGGCCGTTGCCCGGCGGACTGGTGTACCGAACGTGTTTCTCAATGTCCGGTCGGAGGCGGAACAACCCGGGCTCGGCCGCTACCAGATTCTCCTTCAGTTCCGCGGACCACGCCGGGTGGGTGAAGTCGCCGGTGCCGATCACTGTCACGCCTTTGCGCAACGCCCACCATGCGAGATGCTCGAGATCGCACTGCTTACTGCACGCGCGGGAGAACTTCGAATGGATATGGAGGTCAGCATGGAACATGCCGTGACCCGCCTCCTCGCGCCCATGTCGTCTCCCGCCGCGCGGCGGCGGTCCCGGCCGGTCTCCGCCCCGATCTTGCCACGCGCCGGGGTTCGCCCGGCGCAACCGCGGCCAACTTACACCCGCGCCCCGGTCTGCGTGCCCGGTGAGGGCCGCCCGGCCCACCGCGGCCGGCACGCGGGCCAGCCTGTTCGCCGGTGCCCGGACGCCGGGAGGTAGCGTCGGGTGTACCTGGACGAAGGAGCACGGCGATGCGCACCGACCTGGCAGCACTCACCCCGCCACTGGTGATGGCGGCGGCCTTCATCGCCGGAGTCGTCGTCCTCCTGCGGCATGAGATGGCGCCCCGCCGGCGCGGCAGGATCGGTGAGCCGGAGGACTCCGGCTCACCCAACCGCCCACCTGATGAGATGGCGCCGCCGGTTTCCACACAGGCCCGGAGCGGGCGGCAGAAGGACGGTGGCGAGCCTGCTTCGGGCGATAATTCTGCCCGCAACCATGCCGCCGGTTCTGGGGTGCTGGATCTGCCGGGCCGCGAGGATGATGGCGGCATCGGGCGCGCAGAAGGCCAGCCGCCCGCGCCGCCCAAAGCCTGATTACGGAGCGTTACCCGTGCCTTCCGAACCGACAGCAATCGCGTTCGCAGGAAGTACTTGCCAGGTTACATCCCTGGCTCCAATTGTCATCGGCGAGTATCAGGGTATATGTTTGGCACTCGAAATAGGCTTACTCCAGTAGAAGGGCTGTCCCCGATGGCACAGAAGGTGAAGGTGACGGTCGTCTGCGACCTTCCGCATGACGGTGAGGTCGAGGGGGAAGAGACGGTTTCGTTCTCGTTTGACGGCACCGCGTACGAGATCGATGTATGTGCTAAGCACGCCAAGGAACTTCACGACAAGGTCAGTCCGTTCGTCGATCACGCGCGCAAGGCGAGTGGCGGCGGCGGCCGCAGGCGCCGTGCCCGCGGCGGTCCGGGCCGCGAGCGCAGCTCAGAAATCAGGGCATGGGCGAAGCAGGGTTACAAGGTCAATGAGCGCGGCCGGATTCCGGCGGCGATCGTTACCGAGTACGACGCCGCGCACTAAGGGTTCCGGTGCGCTAAGGCCACCGTGCACGAGGACTGCCGCACCAGGTGGGCTTGCTTCCGCATGCTTAGGCTTGCCTGCAGCCCGGTCGTTTCCGCGTACGGATGTTTCGTCCGGGTTAACTTTGGGGGGTCCCGCGCCGGGCGCCGGCCGTATGTGGCCGGCCCGGCGCGGGACCCGGCCGGATACGCCCACGCACCCGGATACCCGCTGGATGCTGCCTGGATACCGCCGGGGCCGCGGGCCCGGGCGCGAGGCACCGCTGGCCTATGATCCCGCCGGAGCGTCACTGGCCCGCCGCTCATCGATGAGCGGCGGGCCGTTCGCTTGCGGCGTAGAGGGAACACCTCAGGTCCACCAGGGGGTTTGATGGGGTGAACGTCCTATGGCCGGGGAACGTCTTCAATGTGAGGCAAACCGCATCAGATGCGCTGTCCGGCTCGCGGGCTAATATGCGGAAGGGACAGGGTCGGACGTTACTGGCCTGCCCGACCGCTCTGTGAGGAGCGACATGTTTGAGAGGTTCACCGACCGCGCGCGGCGGGTTGTCGTCCTGGCCCAGGAAGAGGCCAGGATGCTCAACCACAACTACATCGGCACGGAGCACATCCTGCTGGGCCTCATCCACGAAGGTGAGGGCGTAGCCGCGAAAGCGCTCGAGTCTCTGGGGATCAGCCTGGAGGCGGTGCGCCAGCAGGTCGAGGAGATAATCGGCCAGGGCCAGCACGCCCCGTCGGGGCACATCCCGTTCACGCCGCGGGCCAAGAAGGTGCTCGAGCTCTCGCTGCGCGAGGCGCTTCAGCTTGGCCACAACTACATCGGCACGGAGCACATCCTGCTCGGGCTGATCCGCGAGGGCGAAGGTGTGGCGGCGCAGGTGCTCGTGAAGCTCGGTGCCGACCTCAACCGCGTTCGCCAGCAGGTGATCCAGTTGCTGCACGGCTACCAGGGCAAGGAGCCGGCCGCCGCGGGTGCTTCATCCGAGTCGGCTCCGTCCACGTCGCTCGTGCTCGACCAGTTCGGCCGCAACCTGACGGCGGCCGCGCGGGAGGGCAAGCTCGACCCGGTGATCGGCAGGGAGAAGGAGATCGAGCGGGTCATGCAGGTGCTGTCCCGGCGGACCAAGAACAACCCGGTTCTGGTGGGTGAGCCCGGCGTCGGCAAGACCGCGGTCGTCGAGGGCCTGGCACAGAAGATCGTGAAGGGCGAGGTTCCCGAGACCCTCAAGGACAAGCAGCTCTACACCCTTGATCTCGGCGCTCTGGTGGCGGGCAGCCGCTACCGCGGTGACTTCGAGGAGCGGCTGAAGAAGGTCCTCAAGGAGATCCGCACCCGCGGCGACATCATCTTGTTCATCGACGAGCTGCACACGCTGGTCGGCGCGGGCGCGGCGGAGGGCGCGATCGACGCGGCCTCGATCCTCAAGCCGATGCTCGCCCGCGGCGAGCTGCAGACCATCGGCGCGACCACGCTGGACGAGTACCGCAAGCACCTGGAGAAGGACGCGGCACTCGAGCGGCGGTTCCAGCCGATCCAGGTGGCCGAGCCGACGATCTCGCACACGATCGAGATCCTCAAGGGCCTGCGCGACCGCTACGAAGCACACCACCGGGTGTCCATCACCGACGGCGCGCTGGTGGCGGCGGCCCAGCTCGCGGACCGCTACATCAGCGACAGGTTCCTGCCGGACAAGGCGATCGACCTGATCGACGAAGCCGGGTCGCGGATGCGTATCCGCCGCATGACGGCCCCGCCGGACCTGCGTGAGTACGACGAGAAGATCGCAGGTGTGCGGCGCGAGAAGGAGTCGGCGATCGACTCGCAGGACTTCGAGAAGGCCGCGGCGCTGCGGGACAAGGAAAAGCAGCTCCTGACCCAGAAGGCGGCACGGGAGAAGGAGTGGAAGGCCGGCGACATGGACGTCGTCGCCGAGGTCAACGAGGAACTGATCGCCGAGGTGCTCGCGACGGCGACCGGCATCCCGGTGTTCAAGCTCACCGAGGAGGAGTCCCAGCGGCTGCTGCGCATGGAGGATGAGCTGCACAAGCGGGTCATCGGCCAGCACGATGCGATCAAGGCCATGTCGCAGGCGATCCGGCGTACCCGCGCGGGGCTCAAGGACCCCAAGCGGCCAGGCGGGTCGTTCATCTTCGCCGGGCCGTCCGGTGTCGGCAAGACCGAGCTGTCCAAGACCCTGGCCGAGTTCCTGTTCGGTGACGAGGACTCGCTGATCCAGCTCGACATGAGCGAGTACATGGAGAAGCACACCGTGTCCCGGCTGTTCGGCTCCCCGCCCGGCTACGTCGGTTACGAGGAGGGTGGCCAGCTCACCGAGAAGGTGCGCAGGCGGCCGTTCTCGGTGGTCCTGTTCGACGAGATCGAGAAGGCACACCCCGACATCTTCAACTCGCTGCTGCAGATCCTCGAGGATGGGCGGCTGACCGACGCCCAGGGCCGCGTGGTGGACTTCAAGAACACCGTGATCGTCATGACCACGAACCTGGGCACGCGCGACATCTCCAAGGGGGTGTCCGTGGGGTTCGCGCGGCAGGGTGAGGCCGAGGGATCCTATGGCCGGATGAAGTCCAAGGTGCAGGAGGAGCTCAAGCATCACTTCCGGCCCGAGTTCCTCAACCGCGTGGACGATGTGATCGTGTTCCACCAGCTCACCCGCGCCGAGATCATCCAGATCGTGGACCTGATGGTCGCGAAGGTGGACGAGCGGCTCAAGGACCGCGATATGGGCCTGGAGCTGCGCCCAGCGGCCAAGGCCCTGCTGTCCGAGCGCGGTTACGATCCGGTGCTCGGCGCCAGGCCGCTGCGCCGCACGATCCAGCGGGAGATCGAGGACAACCTGTCGGAGAAGATCCTCTACGGCGACCTCAAGGCCGGGCAGATCGTCCTCATCGACGTCGAAGGCGAGGGCGAGGCGGCGAAGTTCACCTTCAACGGTGTGCCGAAGCCTGATTCCGTGCCCGACGCGCCGCCGGCCGAGGTCGAGGGCGCCGCGGCCGACCAGTAGGACAGGCCGGCGGCGCAGCCAAGCGCGACGCCGTGGCCCGGGCCCCGCGGGGCCCGGGCCACGATCCTCCTGCGGTCACCGGGGCAGGGCATACATGCCGCCGGCGAGCGGCTCGGCGAGACCGTCCGCGACGAGGCTGTCGAGCGCCCGTTCCCGCTGCGCGGCGTCCGGCCACACCTTGTCGAGCTCCGCCTTCGTGACGGTGTGTGCGCCGCGCAACACGGCCAGGATGCGGCCACGGCACTGGCGGTCGGTTCCTTGATAACGCTGCCCGGCGCGCCGCTGCCCGGCGGGCGGGAACCCGGCAAGCCGCCACGAGCACGACCGCGCGACCGGGCACCGGCGACATGCCGGGCTGGCGGCGGTGCACACCAGCGCTCCCAGCTCCATGACCGCGACAGCCCACCGGGCGGCCACCGCCGGCTGCGAGGGCAGCAGCGACTCCGCGAGCCGTGTCTCGGCCACGGAAAGCGTGCGTGGCGGGAGCGCCGCGCCTGCGAGCAGGCGCGCGAACACCCGCCGGACGTTCGTGTCGAGTACCGCATGCCGCTGGCCGAACGCGAAGCTCGCGACCGCCGCCGCCGTATAGGGCCCGACGCCGGGGAGGGCGAGCAGCTCATCCCGCGACGCCGGAATCTGCCCGCCGTGGCGCTGGGTGACGATGCACGCGATCGCGTGCAGGTTGAGCGCCCGGCGTGGATACCCGAGGCGCCCCCACTGCCGCACGGCCTCGCCGGCCGGCTCCGCGGCGAGCGCGGCGGGGTTCGGCCATCGCCCGAGCCAGTCCAGGTAGACGGGGACAACACGGGAGACCGGCGTCTGCTGCAGCATGATCTCGCTGACGAGCACCGCCCAGGGGGATGCCGCCGGTTCGCGCCATGGCAGGTCGCGGGCGTGTCGCCGGTACCAGTCCAGGACCGGTTCGAGGTAGCTGTTGGCCATGTCAGGCACGATCCTCGCATGCCGGGGCCGGGGCCGGGGCCGGGGCCGGGGCCGGGGCCGGGGCCGGCCCACGGCGGGGCCGGGCCACGGCGGGTCGGCAGCCGAATCTCCGAGTCCTTCTGCATACTCTGTGTATGTATCCGAACTCGCCTCGTGATAATACATGGCCAGATCGGCAGAAAACCTACTGGCGGCGCCGGGTCTTCGCACTCATGGCTGGTTTCGCCGTGCTCGGGCTCCTCGCCTGGGCGTGTTCGGGGGCGCTGAGCGGTGCGAGACCGCAGCGGCAAGGCGCCTCCCCGGCCGCGCGGCAGGACGGGCCGGCTTCGGGCGCGCCCGCCGTGGCGCCGGCCGCGGCGCCGCCGTCCCGCACGCCACATGGCCACGCCTCCGCGCATGGCGGCGGCGCCGCGGCTGGCCGTGCCCGCGCGGCAGCCGTGGCGCGGGCCGCCGCCGCGCGCGGGGCCGGGCCGGCCACCGGGCCAGGCGGGCGCTGCGCGCCGGGTGACCTGGTGTCAAGCCTGTTCGTGAGCCAGCAGGTCTATCGGCGGTGGGTCAGGCCGCAGTTCTCGATCTACCTCGTCAACATCGGACGTGGCACCTGTACCTTCGATGTCGGAGCACGGTCCCTGCGATTGGTGATCAGATCCGGCCAGGTTCGCGTCTGGGGCTCCGCCGACTGTGCGCGCGGCGCCCGCCCCGATGTCGTGCGGATGCGCCGCGGCGTGCCGTTCGTGACCTACATGTCCTGGAGCCGGCGCCGCTCAAGCCCGGCCGGCCGCTCAAGCCCGGCCGGCGGCTCGGGCCCGGGTTGCGGCCCCGCACAGCCGGCCGCAGGCCCCGGGACCTATACGGCCGTGGTGACAAGCGGTGCCAGCCGCAGCAGGGTGGAGGTGTTCGTGCTGCACTAGGGACACGCCCCGGTGCCGCGGAGCGCGATCACGGGCACCGGGGCTGGCGGTCAGACGTACCGTTCGAGGATCGACGACTCAGCGAGCCTGGAGAGTCCTTCGCGGATGCTGCGCGCCCGGGCCTCCCCGACGCCGCCGACCGACTGCAGGTCATCGACGCTGGCCGCGAGCAGCTTCTGCAGCCCGCCGAAGTGCTCCACGAGCCGCTCCATGACCAGGCTCGGCAACCGTGGCACCTTGGCGAGCAGCCGGTAGCCCTTCGGGCTCAGCGGGCAGTCGAGCATGTCCGAGCCCTCGAAGCCGAGCACCTGCGCCACCGTCGTCAGGTCTACCAGTTCGGTCGCCGCGAGCTTGTCGAGCCCGGCCAGCACCCTGGCCGTCCTCGCCAGGGCCGGGCCTCCCGTGCCCGGGACGTAGTCCCGCACGATGAGCTCTCGCTCCGCGCGCACGCCCGCGACGAGCTCGTCGAGCTGGAGCGCGAGCAGCCGGCCGTCGGTGCCGAGCTCGACGACGTATCCCTCGATCTCGTCGGCGATTTTGCGGACCATTTCGAGCCGCTGCGCAAGCGCGCTGACATCCCGCACCGTGGCGAGATCCTCGATCTCCAGCGCGGACAGCGTCCCGGAGACCTCGTCCAGCCTGAGCTTGTACCGCTCCAGCGTGGCCAGCGCCTGGTTGGCCCGGGACAGGATCGCCGCCGAACCTTCCAGCACGTAGCGCACTCCGTCCACGTAGAGCGCGATGATCCGCATGGATTTGCTCACCGAGATCACCGGATGACCGGTCTGCCTGGCGACCCGCTCGGCGGTACGGTGCCTGGTGCCTGACTCGTCGGTGGGGATCGTCGGATCTGGCACGAGGTGGACCGCCGCCCGCACGATCGTGCGGTTTGTGTCACCGAGGACGATCGCGCCGTCCATCTTGGCGAGTTCGCGCAGGCGGGTCGCGGAGAACTCCACCTCGAACTCGAATCCGCCACTGCACAACGCCTCGACCGAGGCGTCGTCACCGAGCACGATCAAGGCGCCGGTGTTCCCGCGCAGGATGCGCTCCAGGCCATCACGCAGGGCCGTTCCAGGCGCGACCGCCGCAAGCGCGGCCCTGCGCCGCTCGTCCCTGCTCTTGTCGGTGCCTTTGCCGGTGCCCTTGTCGATTGCTGGCACGAGACCCCCGGAGATCGCTGGTCCCGGTAAGTCTAGCGGCGCGGCGGCCGGTGGGCGCCGCGCCGTGACCGCAAGCCGTTCCGGGCATGCCCAGCGGTCCGCTGCCGGTCAACCGGCCAGCGCGGCCGTGATCGCGGCACGAATGTCGCTGACCTCTTTGACGGCCATGAGGCTCGCCAAGCTGTCAGGATCCGAGGCCGCGCCCGATGCGGCCGGCCCGGCTGCCTCGGGCCCGGCTGGCGCCGGGCCCGAGGCGGACCGGCTGGGCTGGGGCAGCCGTCCTGTCCCGGCCGGCACGATCGCGACGCGAAAGCCGAGCCGCTCGGCCTCGGCCAGCCGGCGCTGCACTCCGGCCACCCTGCGCACCTCGCCCGCGAGCCCGACTTCGCCGAGAACCACGACGCCGGCCGGCACGCTCAGGTTGTTCACGGCGCCCGAGATGGCGACCGCGAGCGCGAGATCGACCGAGGGCTCGGAAAGCCGGACGCCACCGACGGTGGCGGCATAGACGTCGCGGCGGCCGACCTGCAGCCCCGCTCGCTGCTGCAGCACGGCAAGCACCATCCCGAGTCTCGACCCGTCGAGCCCGGACGTGACCCGGCGTGGCACGTCGAGCATGCTCGCCGCGACCAGCGTCTGCACTTCGGCGAGCAGCGGCCTGCGGCCCTCGAGCGTGACCGTGACACAGGTGCCTGGAACCGGGTCGGCCCGCCGGGACAGGAACAGGCCGCTGGGGTCCGGCAGGCCGATGAGCCCGTACTCGCCGAGGTCGAAGCAGCCGAGCTCGTCCGTCGGCCCGAACCTGTTCTTGATCGCCCGCACCATCCGGAGCTGCGAATGCCTGTCCCCCTCGAAGTGCAGCACGACGTCGACCAGGTGCTCAAGCGTCCGCGGTCCTGCGATGGAACCTTCCTTCGTGACGTGGCCGACGAGCACCGTTGCCATGCCGCGTGCCTTGGCCGTGTGGATGAGCGCGGCGGCGACCTCGCGCACCTGCGTCACCCCGCCCGGCGCGCCGTCCGCTCCCTCGGCGGCGATGGTCTGCACGGAATCGACGATCAGCAACTCCGGCTTGACCTGCTCGACCTGGCCGAGAATCGCGCCAAGCCCGGTTTCCGCGGCGAGGTAGAGATTCGGGGCCACGGCGCCGATCCGGTCGGCGCGGGCGCGCACCTGCGGCGCCGACTCCTCACCGGTCACGTAGAGCACCCGGCCCGAGCCTGCCACCAGCGCGCCGACCTCGAGCAGCAGCGTGGACTTGCCCACCCCGGGCTCGCCGGCCAGCAGCAGCACCGCGCCTGGCACCAGGCCGCCGCCGAGCACGCGGTCAAGCTCGTCCATGCCGCTCGGCCTCGCGCGCGCGGCATCGGCGTCCACATCGCCGATCGGCAGCGCGGGGGCGCTCACCGGGCCCGGGCCCGCCGTCCGCAGGCCGGCCCGCACCAGCCGGGAGACCCCGCTGCTTTCGACCGTGCCCCACGCCTCGCACTCGGCGCACCGGCCCACCCACCTGGCCGTCTGCCAGCCACACTCCGCACACCGGTACGCAGGACTGGTCGATGACTTCGCCATGGCACGGAGCGTAGAACCGGCCACCGACATTTCGGCTGGCAGCCCGTCACGCGGAGGCGCAATCTCATCGGGCCTGCCCGCACTCGCGGACCACATAAGCTAGCCAGGAGACTAACAGCGTGCTCGAGAGTTCCCGGAGCGGGCTCCAGGGAAGTCGCCTGGGAGGCGAATTTGGCCGGCGCGGTAAGGGTTCCCGACGCGGCTGTCGCGTTGTCCACCGCATCGGTTTATCCGGAGCGGAC
>WNGJ01001524.1_pt1 | contig 23466 bp, 23 predicted proteins | sample 5400611 | NCBI WGS metagenome assembly WNGJ01 (sample SAMN13153375, study PRJNA577476) | soil metagenome | isolation source: 40 cm soil or saprolite under Garry oak tree replicate 1 | place: USA:California | collected 2016-06-15
GCAATCACATCTACGGTCATTTCGTCACCTCGACCCAAACTGCTTCCGGCTTCCGCGCCAGCCTTGACCGAGGAGCGGGGTGCCCGTGAACCGGACAGGGTTCCGTGCTGTTTTCGCGAATCATGGGTCGGTCCCTCCTTACTGAGCAGTGCGCGAGTTCGCTCGGGATCGTCTGATAATCGCGATTTGACCGCATCGGGTGAACGCCCCATTTTGGGCTTGCGGTCGAACCCTGCGGTTTAGCTCAAAAGTTGATGTTGCATGGCAAAGAGGGCCGCGGCTGGTCGGGTCGAGACTCCGACCTTGGCGTAGATGTTCTCAATGTGGCGCCCCACTGTTTTGGGCGAGATGAAGAGTCGTTCAGCCACGTCCCGGTTGGTTCGGCCCAGACTGATCAACCTCAATACATCGACCTCGCGCTCGGACAGGCCGGCCGGCCGTGTCTGCCGGCGGGACATGTTGCTGTGTCCGGCCGCGGCGAGCACCGCCTCGACCGCGTCATGGCCAAGTTTGCCCTCCTTTACTGCGGCGCCTAGCGATCGGGCGGCCTGGTCCGGCACGAGCTTGGGGCGCCACGGTCGGTCGGACGTCATCGCCTTGAAGGCGTCCGCAGCCGCCAGGATTCGCGCTCCCGTTGAAATCCGATCACCGCTCAGTCCTCGCCATGACACCTCCCCAGAATTCGCTGCGTGAGATAGGTGCTCAGCCGCAGTGTGTCCCACTGACTCTGGGTTAGGGGTCGCAAACTCTCCAGAATGCCGTTCGGCACGCCGGTCTTTCCTAATTCCTGAATCAAGCCCGCGGCTGCTATCGACTCCACCTGGCCGGCATCGAACCCGAGGCTGGCAGCCGCTGTGCGCGCGAGGCGCGAGACAGCTGGTGAATGGTCGCGGGTGAACCAACATTTTATGTCTGCGAACTGCGCGCAGCATTCGAGAGCAACGCTCAGACGATCGGCTGTCAGCGGCTCCGACGGCGTGGGGTCGGCGTCGATGACCAGGTCCCAGAGCGACTCGTCTTCGATGCCGGCGAGGATCGCCCAGGCGTGCCGATGGAATGCCTCGGCAACAGCGGGGTCGTAAGCCCTCCCCCGTCGCCGCCGAAGCATATCCTCAGCCCACTGACGACCCCCGACTTGAGTGACGACATCGACATCGCGCGCGACCATCACAACCCGGGCGGCGATCGGTATCTCCTCACCGGACACGCCGTTCGGCATCCCTCGTCCGTTCCAGTATTCGAACTGATAACCGAGCGCGCGGACCAGCGTGGCCCCGAGCCCGAGCTGGGCGGCAAACATTCGCGCGACCTCGCAAGTTGCCGTCGTAATCGCGCGCGCTTGCTTTGGTCCCGCGGCCAACATTCCGGCGACGACTCTCATCCTCTTGGTGGCCGGAAGGCCCGCGCCAAGGTGCCTCACGATGTTAGAAATCAGTTCAGGGGGCTCTGCGCTGATTACCGGCGCCATGGCTCTGCGAAATGCCATCTCATCGCCGCCGCCTGCGGCAGCATCCTGGTCGGCATGCGAGTTGCAGCCCACGAATCTGAGCAACGAGACGTAGTACACGTCCGAACAGTCCTGGTGACTAAGCCCCATCTGCCGGGCCACACCGTGCGCGAGAACGCAGGTTCTCAGCGCCTGACCCTCTGGCTGGCCCATGCCAATGTCCGTGCCAATCGAAAGAGAAGCGACAAGCTCGGGCAGCCTCAACGTGAGGCTCTGCGGCTTCACGTCACGCGTCAAGAAGAAAATGGCGCACGCTCGTGTTGAAGTCGTCAGGTTTCTCCATGTTGCTGATGTGTCCCGCCCCCTGGATCATTCGAAGTTCAGAATCGGGAATTGCGGCATGAAACTGTTCGGCGACACTAAGCGGGCTGCGTCGATCGCCTTCACCCCAAAGAAGCAGCGTCGGAACCTTGATGGTGGTCAGCGCGGGCGTGGTGTCAGTGTCAGCGAGAGATTTGGTCATCAATCGGAACCCCAATGGGTGGAAGTCCGCCACGACGGCCGCCATCTCTGACGCAAGCTGTGGTGAGGCGTTAAGGAAGAACTCTTCAGGCACCCACTCAGCCACAACCTCCTGACGTGGCCGCGAGGCATCGCGGTAGCACCTGGCCCGTCGCTTCTCGACCACATCTTCGGGAAGCGAACCTTTCCAACCCGCGTATGTGTCCGCCAAAACGAGGTGATCGACTCGCGTGGGATAGAGCCGATAAAGCTCCTGCGCAAGCATTCCGCCCCACGAAAGGCCAAGAACGTGGGCACGTCCTATGCCAATTGAATCGAGAAACTTGGCGAGGATGTGCGCCCACTCAGCGACTGTGAATGGATCTGGAGGATCGGGCGAAGAACCAGCACCAGGTGCATCCCACGCCACCAAGGTGAACCAATCCGCAAGGCCATCGAGTTGAGGCCTCCAGCAGCGAGAGTCGCAGAGGAAGCCGTGCAGAAGGACCAATGGCGGGCCCTTGCCGGCGATTCGGTAGGCAATTGACCGCCCATCGGGGCCTGCACTAAGAAGCCCGCTGCCACTCACGTCTTATTGGAGCCACTGGCGCCCAATGGAGGCTTCACGGTGAGAGCTTATTAGAGAGTCGTGCCTGTGGATGGCGGCCGACCGAGGCGCCTGGCGGAAGGGTTGTTCGTCCAGATCGCTGGTGAACGCCTTGGTCGAGCGCCGGCGAACTGGGTTGGCGAAACTAGGGTCACTCCAGTTGGGTCGACCAATTCCGCGCGCGCGCCAATTGAGCTGCTCCGATTTTGCGCCTTTGGCGAGCGGCCTCAAGGGCATCCGACCCTTTGCACCGGCAGCGGCGAGTCGACGGCGGAATCCGTCGACTCACCCTTGATGCGACTACGCGATCAGCTAAAGAAACACTGAGGCGCAGGCGCGCCGGTCTGGTTGAGAGCCTCGTCGAAGCTCTCGACAAACGCGAATTGGGTAGTCTCCAACGCAATCGTCCGCGAGTCTGGAAGCGTTAGTGTGCCCGTCGCCCGCGCTTGCGAGGACTGGTCACTGAAGTGAATGGTCACGGTGGTCCCGGTGCAGTGCGACGTCGTGTCACTGACGCTGCTGAAGGCTGCGCCAGGGCCCGTCCAGGTCACCGAAACCTGAAGGGGGAGAGGGATACCACCTCCGGGCGGGTAAGCCGCCTGCCCAGGACCAGGTCCCGGAATCAGCGGTTGCGCAAAGCCAGGGCACGCCTGGTCGGCGGTTAGCGTGGTGTTCAAGGTTGCGGCCTGAAGATCTTTGCTAACGACAAACGCTGAGTCGGGAATCACGAAGCACCCGAAGCCATAACCAGATGAACCCGCAAGCTGAATGTTCAGCACTGTCGAGTGCTGAATGACTGCCGGACCGGATCCGCGCTGCTGAAAGCTGAATGTGCCCCGGAACGGAGAGATCTGTGCGTAGTACAGGTCCGGCCCGCTGAGCTGCCAGAAGCCGTTGGCGTCGGTGACCTGGTCAGTGCACCGCAAGTTGCCGGTTCCGCACCCAACTCCCTTCTGCGCTGACACCGCTGTGATGGTCGTGCCCATAACTGCAAGTGCACAAAGCGCCACGAGGATGACTCTGAAACGGCGCGTCATGGTCTACCTCCAATGCTTCGCCGGGATTCAGCCCGGTCCTTGCGGGAGGTTCCGTCGCAACCGGTCTCAAACGCAGTCTCAAACGAGTCTCTAATTGAGTCTCGTCGGATCGGCTCGTTTGCCCGATACGCCGCGCGTGCCGGCTGGCGCGGGCTTGCACTCGGTTCGAAACCCGCCGCAGCTGGCACGCGCGGCAAATCGTCCGTCAGTGAAAAACAAATCCTGAGTCGATCGCCAGCACCTGTCCTGTGGTCGTGTCCGAGCGGCAGAAGGTGACCACCTGGTCCGCGACGTCGTCCGATGAAGTGCCTTTGTGAAGAACCGCTCTCTGAAGAGCTCCTTCGCGAACTGCATCTGGCAGGCGGCCCGCCATCCGGGTACCTTCGATCAATCCAGGCGCCACGCAGTTGACAAGGACCGCGGGAGCCAGCGCCACCGCCAGACACCTGGTGAGATGGATCAAGCCTGCCTTGGTGGTCGAGTACGCGATGCTGCTGCCTGACGGATAAAGGCCGCCGATCGACGCGATGTTTACTATGCGGCCTTCGCCTTGGGCCAGCATGGTTTTCGCTGCGGCCCGCGCAAGGAGGTATGGCCCTCGAAGGTTTGTCGCGTACATCCGGTCCCAGACCTCAGGCGTAAGTGCATCGAGGTCGGCGAACGGGATTCCGATGTTCCAGGCGGCATTGTTCACGAGCACGTCTAGCCGCCCGAAATGTTCGGCCGTAGAGGCCACGACCTCGTCTGGCATCGTGGCGCTTGACTGATCGAGCTGGACAGTCCAGGAGCGGCAGCCGGCCTCTTCCATTTCCGCCGCCACTCGCTCGGCGCGCTTTTTCTCGCCCACGTACGCGACCGCCACGTTCACCTTGGTTCGCGCCAGCGCGCGACAGATCGCAGATCCCAGGTCGCCCGAACCCCCGGTTACGAGCGCGACACGTCCAGCCAGATCCATCCGTTTCGTCTCCTTAGTCCATCGATTAACCGCAATCACGGGGAAATGCGGGTTTCGCACCCAGTTTGATGCCCGCATTGCTCGGCATCGGCGGGAAAAAAGAAGAGCGGGCTGGCAACGCGCCGGCCCGCTCTCGTGTTTATCGCCTCGCTATTGCTTCAGGATGCCGAACATCGCTCCCTGCGGGTCCTGGAGGATGGCGAAGCGCCCGCCAGGAAACTCCTGCGGCGCCAGCATCTCCTTTCCGCCGGCATCAGTCGCCTTCTTGAAGGCCTTGTCGACGTCATCGACGTTGAAGTACACCATCCAGTAGCTCGGCACCTCGGCCGGAACCATCGGGTTCATCTCCATGCCGCCGGCGATGCTTTCACCGCCTGCCAGGAATTCGGTGTATTCAGCCTGACCCTGACCCATATCGCTCTTCTTGTCGCCCCAGCCGAACAACTTCTTGTAGAAGGGGATCGACTTCTGGACGCCGCGCGAGTTGAGCTCAGCCCAGCCGTAGGTGTTCGGCGCACCGGTCGTTTCCGCGCCTGTCATGTTCTGCGACTGCCAGATCCCGAAAACAGCTCCGGTCGGATCCTGGACGACGGACATCGCGCCCTGGTCACCAACCTTCATGAGAGGCGCGATGACCTTGCCTCCGGCCGCCTCGGCCTTCTTGGTCGTGTCGGCGGCGTCGGTCGTGCCGATGTAGACCATCCAGGCGTTTGGCGCATCCGGTGACTGCTTCGGGCCGATGCCCGCGACATCTTTGCCGCTGATCTTGGCCAACGCATACCCGCCGTACTGCGGGTCAGGGTTCACCTCGACCTTCCAGCCGAACAGCTTCGCGTAGTAGTTGCGTGCCCCTTCGGCATCGCTTGTCGAGAGATCGACCCATACCGGCTTGTGCGCTACAGACGTTTTGGCTTCTGCCATAAGCACCTCCTGGTACCGATTGCCCCGAACCCGTCCCACATCCATTGAGTGGGGGATGAGTCCATTGTGCACCCGTCGCTCAGGGCCTCGCTTCACAGCAAATCCTAAGGAACTCTCCAACCACCTCCCAGTCTCCAACCGCATCTTGGGGGAACACAAATAGTCATCCCAGGCGTTACGGAGGTAGAGGCCGATGTCGGAAATCCAAAGATCGTCAAATGATCCCGCCGGATCCCCGGCTGATCAGTCGCTGCTGCCTCCCGGGAGCTCGGACTCATTGGGTTCTCCGGTGCCGTCCTGGGCGCCCCCTCCGCCACCTGCCCCGCCAGCACCACCCGTTAGCAACTTCTGGCACCGCCTGGCGGCAGGTGTTGTCGTGCTTGCTGTCATTGCGGCCGCGGCCGGCGCGGGTCTCGGCTGGAGCCTCGCCCGCACCATCAACTCGCATACCCCGACGGCTCAAGTCACGCAGCCCTCGACCCAGTCCGAGTCGCCGATCCAGCCGACGAGCCCGAGCAACGGTGGCAGCCTCAACGCCCAGGCAATCGCCGCGAAGGTCGATCCCGCGATCGTCGACATCAACACGGTCGTTGGATCGGGCCACGCCGCCGGCACGGGCATGATCATCAGCTCCAACGGCGAGATCCTCACCAACAATCACGTGGTGGATGGCTCGACGAGCATCCAGGTCACAATTGCCGGTCGCTCTCAGCCCTACAGCGCCCATGTGATCGGAGCCGCTCCGAGCCAGGACATCGCGGTCATCAAGGTCGATGGGTTGTCGGGGCTGCCCACTGTCAGCTTTGCCAGCTCGTCTTCGGTGAACGTCGGCGACGCAATCGTCGCGCTCGGCAACGCGCTCGGCCAGGGCGGGACGCCCGATGTTTCGCAGGGCAGTGTCACCGCTCTCGACCAGACCATCACCGCCAGCGAAGGCGGCGGCAAGTCCGAGCAGCTGAGCGGCATGATCCAGAGCGACGCGACCATCTACCCCGGCGACTCTGGCGGTCCGCTGGTCAACGCGTCCGGCCAGGTCATCGGAATGATCACCGCCGGCAACGTTCAGGGCTTCCGCTCGAGCGCATCCAACGTCAACTATGCGATCGCCTCGGACACTCTGCTCAGCGTCACGAACCAGATCCGCTCCGGGCAGGCGAGCGCGGGCATCATCTACGGCCAGGTCGGCTACATCGGCGTCACGGTAGAGACGATCGACGCCAATATCGCCTCGCAGCTCGGGCTCAATGTTTCGTCGGGCGCACTCGTTCGCAGTGTCGTGCCGGGCTCGCCCGCGGCGGCCGCAGGCATCACCGCAAATTCAGTCATCACCACCGTTGCCGGCACGACCGTCACTGGCACCGACAGCCTCGGCACCGCGATCCGGGCGCACAGGCCAGGAGAGCGGGTCTCTTTCTCATGGGTGAACAGGGGCGGCGCGCACACTGCGACCTTGACCCTGGGCGGAGTCAATCCCTAAATAGCTGTCACAAAACTCGCCGTCGCGGTGCTCAACTAAGAAGTGGCCAGCACAGCGGCGGCGATTCGCGCCATCGGCTTATCCAAGTCCTATGGCAAACGGCTTGCGGTCGACCACCTCGACCTGGAGGTCGAGCGAGCCGAGCTCTTCGGCTTCTTAGGCCCCAACGGAGCGGGGAAGACCACCACCATCCGGATGGCGTTGGGCCTGATCGCGCCGACAGGTGGCACGGTCGAGATTCTCGGCCTGGAGGTTCGCTCGCACCGTTCTCAGGTTCTCCCTCGTGTCGGCGCCCTCGTCGAGTCGCCCGCACTCTACGGATATCTGTCCGGCCGCGACAATCTGCGCGCCGTCGGCAACCTGCTGGGCGGCGTTTCAGAGAAGCGCATCGACGAGGTGCTTGAGATCGTGGCATTGAAGGGCCGCGATGGCGACCGAGTGAGGACGTACTCGATGGGCATGAAGCAGCGACTCGGACTGGCTCTTGCCCTGCTCAACAACCCCGATGTTCTGATCCTTGATGAGCCGGCCAACGGCCTCGACCCCGCCGGCATCGTCGAGATGCGCGACCTCTTGCGCGACCTGGCAGGACAGGGCAAGACGGTCTTTATCTCCAGCCATGTGTTGACTGAGGTTCAGCAGATCTGCACGCGCGTGGCGATCATCAACCACGGCAAGCTTGTCCGCGTCGCGCCGGTGCACGATCTCCTCAAATCGACCGGCGAGTTCGCGGTCAAGGTCGACTCGCCGTCTGAGCTGATGGAAACGCTTCGCCTGCAGCCGTGGGCGCAAAAGGCGCGAACCGAGGATGGGTTCGTGATCACCCCTGCACCCGACGGTCGAGGCCGCAACCTCATCAAGTTCCTGGTCGAGAGCGGGCACGCTCCCGACTCGGTCAGCGAGCGCCAGACCGACCTCGAGGACATTTTCCTCAGCCTTACCGGAGGCAGCTCGTGAGCACCGCCACGATCCGTCCGCGCTTTTTCGGGACGGTGCGAGGCGAGGCGCTCAAGGTTTCACGACAGCTCAGCTTCTGGCTGATGCTCGCGGGCTCGGTCGTGTTGCTGGCGATCATCACGCTGGCGATCACCAGTGCCTCGAACATCCAGGATCAGCTGAAATCAGATCCGACCGCATGGGCGTATGGCGCGAGGGACATCTTCGGGACGATCTTTCAGATCGGCTCAGGCATCTTCCTTCTGATCGTCGGTTCGCGCCTCTTTGCCATGGAGTATTCGTCCGGGACGATTCGCATCATCTACGCGCGGGGGACGGGACGTCTGCGCCTGCTGCTCGCCAAGATGCTCACCCTCGCGGTCATCGGCATCCTCCTGCTGGTCGGATACCTCGTGATCGCCGGAGGAATCATCGCCCTGCTCGTCAACGCCTGGACCGGCAGCATCGCGCCGCTCCAGCACCTGCCCAACGAGTTCTGGCAGGACCTTGGCATGTGGGCGGTGGTTCAGGGCATGAGCATTGGGATCGCCATCCTCATGGCCGCAGCCGCGGCGGGGATTGGGCGCTCCCTCGCTTTCGCGATGGCAGCCTCCCTGGCGTTCTTCCCGGTCGACAACTTCTCGGTCATCCTCGAGGCGCTGGGCTCGCGCATCACGAAGCAAGACCACCCCTGGCTGAACATCAGCCAGTACCAGCTCGGACCTAACCTCAATGCTGTCTTGAGCCTCATCGAGCCCGGCCATCACGCCCGCGCGGCCTTCGCGACACCGCTTCAGAAGGTCGACGGGGCGCACGCGCTGGTGGTGATCGGCGCGTTCGCCGTCGCGTTCGCCGCGATCGCAGTCTTCCGGGCTGTTCGCCCGGACGTCCTGGAATAGGGCTCTACAGAGCGTGGTCCTCCCTCAATCGGTATCCTTGTCGGGTTGTGCGAATAGTCGTCAAGGATCCCGAGGAGTTCGAGCAGGCGCTTCGGGAATTCCGCCGCAAGGTGCAGGAGCAGGGGCTCGTGCGCGAGATGCGACGCCGTTCGCACTACGTGCCGCCGGCCGAGGCCCGCAAGATCAAGAGCCTCCGCGCCCGGCGCCGCCGCACCAGATAAATAGATAGTGACTTCCCCGCCTGCGGGGAAGGTGGCGCGCAGCGCCGGATGGGGCCCACTTATGGGGAAGGCGGCGCGCAGCGCCGGATGGGTTAGATAAGTCACTTCCCCACCTGTGGGGAAGGTGGCGCGCAGCGCCGGATGGGCTAGATAAGTCACTTCCCCACCTGTGGGGAAGGTGCCCGCAGCGCCGGATGGGCTAGATAAGTCACTTCCCCACCTGTGGGGAAGGTGGCCCGAAGGGCCGGATGGGGATGGTGTCTCTGGCACGGCGGTATAATCCCCCCGTTCGGTGATTATTGCGGAGGGGAAACACCCGTTCCCATTCCGAACACGGAAGTTAAGCCCTCCAGCGCCGATGGTACTGTCGGGGTAACCCGATGGGAGAGTAGGTCGTTGCCGAGCGTTCTAATAAGTCCCGAGGTTCGCAAGGACCGCGGGACTTGTTTTTTACTTCCTCGCTCAGCCGGGTGAGCCGGCCGTGAGCTCCGGCTCCACCAGGCTTGTGGCGTGCAGCGTGGGCAGCAGCATGTAGCACCGGATGCTCAGCAGCACAAGCAGGCCGATGAGCGCGATCAGCACGTCGAGCACGATCTGGCCGACCCGCGCATGGAAAAGGAAGATCAGCACGCCTTCAACCAAGCACCCAAACGCCAGGATCGGAACGAAGACGCGATCGTGCACCGCCATGAAAAACTGAACCAGCAGGTTGTCGAGCGAGAGCGCGAGCCCAATGAGGCCCACGGCGAAAACGTAAGGGGTCGCGTCACGAAAAGCCGGGCCAAAAAGGATGCCGACGACGAGGCCTGGCGCCAGCAGGAACACGAGGATCGCGCCCCCGCCGAGCGCTGAGAGGATCCCAGCTGACGAGAGCAGGATCCGCCCCGGATGCTGTTCCTTCGCGACAGCCTCGACCACACGAGGGAACAGCACCTGGCTCACGCTCAATGTCAGGAAATACATGATCGTGCCGATCTTGTTCAGCCCGCCGTAGATCCCGCCGTCATGGCTGCTCAAGTAGTGCTCGGCGAGGATGACGTCCTGGTTGTAGAGGATCTGGATTCCGATGATCCCGGCCGCCGCCGTCAGCGAAAACCCCGCCATCACGCGAAGCTGCACGCGCGCACCGAGGCGCTTGAAATGGTCGCGCAGGGTGTAAAGGCCAAGGACAAAGCTGAAAGCCAATCCGATGAGTACGGCGGCCATCGCACCAGACACGGCGTAGCCCGCCTTCAGCAACGTGACGACCGCGACGGTGCGAACCACGAGCTCGAGAGAGAGGTTGAGTGAGAGGGCTGGGAATCTCTGGAGCCCCTGCAGGATGCCGCGGGGGATCGCGACCTGCCAGATCAACGCGATCGAGAAGCCAAGGATGAGGATGGGGATCGTCGAGCCGAGGTGCTCGAACGCCGCGATCGGGCGGGCGAGCAGAGCGGTCATCAGCACGGCGACAAGACACGGAATGGCGACCAGCCGCGCCGTGCGAGTGAGCAGCGTGGCGAGGCCGGCGTCGCCTCGGGCCGCGAGCGTGGCCGTGTACCGGGCCAGGACCACGATCAGGATCAAGGCCGGCGCGGTGCCGACCGCGTAAACAGCGATCAGAAAAGCGACCTGGCCGTATGTGGCCGGACCTAGCACCCGGCCGGCGATGGCGTGGTACACGAAGCCGCCAATGCCGGCGGTGAGGCCCCCGGCGAACAGGATGATGTTCTGCCGGACCAGCCGGTTCCGCCGGACCTGGGCCAGGCGCTGGCCGAGACCCAGTCGCGCACCGGTCTGCACAGTCCTGGGCATTCTACTTGAGGCGTCAGGAGCGTCCCGGCGGGGATAATGCCTTCCCGATGCCCGATCAAGCGAAGCCGCTCGTCTCAGCGCTGGTTGTCAGCTACAACGCCAAGGACCTGCTGCTCCAATGCCTGAACGCGTTTTACACGAGCGCGGACGTCCCGGTAGAGGCCGTGGTCGTCGACAACGACTCATCTGACGGGTCGGCCGCGGCCGTGACAGACGACTTTCCACAAGCCACGGTGCTGGTGCAGCCGAAGAATCTCGGCTACGGCCGCGCCGCGAACATCGGCCTGGAGCGCTGCCAGGGCCGCTTCGTCTTGCTCCTCGGCTCGGATGTCACTGTGGATCCGCAGTCGGTGGGGAGGATGGCCGACTTCCTGCTCACGCGGCCCGACGCGGGCGCGGTCGGTCCACGCGTCGTGCTGCCGGGTGGCCGCCCGGATCCCGACGCACGGCGGGCCTTCCCCCTTCCCAGCACTCTCTTCTACCGCACGGTTGGACTCAACCGGCTCTTTCCGAAGAGCCCTCGTTTCGGGCGCCACAACATGGGCCACCTACCCGAGTCGGACGTGCATGAGATGGACGCCGGAACAGGCGCCTGCTTGATGCTGCGGATGGCGGCGCTGGACCGGGTGGGATTCTTCGACCCTCGATACTTCATGTTCGGAGAGGACCTCGATCTCCAGTACCGGCTGAAGCTAGGCGGATGGAAGGTGTTCTACCTGCCCACGGCCGGTGCGACGCACCACCTCACCCCGGCCGCGCCGGAGAAGCAGCGCCAGATGTCCTATGAGCGGCACCGGTCAATGTGGACCTATCACTTCAAGCATCACGCCGAGGACGTTTCTGCCTTCGGCAACGGGCTGGTGTGGGCGCAGATCTGGGGCCGTTGGGCGGCCGAGCGCCTGAAGGAAACGGTCACGAGGCCCAAGCGCGAATCGGGATAGCTGATGTACCACCAGATTGCTCACAACAAGCGCAACAGCATCATCCTGGTCGCCCTCTTCCTGGTGGTGTGGCTGCTCGCGGGCTTCGTCATCGGGGAGTTCGGTGGTGGCACCTCGACCGCGATCGCAGGAGCGATCATCCTCGGCCTCCTCGGCCTGGGCGCAGCCGCTTTTTCGTACTACTTCGGCGCAGCTACGGTGCTGGCGGCCGCCGGGGCGCATGAGGCTGACCCACGTCAGTACCAGCAGCTCTACAACATCGTCCAGACGCTCTCCATCGGCGATGGCCTGCCGGTCCCCAAGATCTACGTCGTCGACGACCCGAGCCCCAATGCTTTCGCCACCGGGCGTGATCCCAACCATGCCGTGGTAGCGGTGACGACCGGCTTGCTTCAAATGATGAATCGCGAAGAGCTGGAAGGCGTCCTGAGTCACGAAATGAGCCACATCAAGAACTACGACGTGCGGCTGCTGCTTATCGTCTCGACCATGATCGGCATGGCGGCCCTCATCGCGAGCTTCGTCTGGCGAGGCGCATTTCGCATCCGATCGAGGGACGCTCGCGCGATGCTCGTCATCCTTGCGATCGGCATCGTGTTCGGCCTCCTCGCCGCGATCGTCGGACCGATCATGCAGATGGCCCTTTCGCGACAGCGTGAATCGCTGGCCGACGCCAGCGGGGTAGAGCTGACCCGCAATCCGCAAGGCTTGCTCAGCGCGCTGAAGAAGATCGCGCAGAACGACAAGCCGGTCGAACGCTTCAATCACGCCACCGCGGCGATGTACATCGACAATCCCAAGGAGCATCACGGCAGCTTCTTCAATCATCTCTTCGACTCACATCCGCCGATCGAGGAGCGAATCGCCGCGCTGGAAAGGATCGCCGCCGTCCAGCAAACCTGATGCAGGCCCGGCACATAGTCCAACCGGCCGCAATGTCGCCGTGGGTCGCCAAATTCCTGCACGTCCGGCGCACCGAGCTGAATCGAACCCTGCAGGTGGCGGGCTTCGCGATCGTTTTGGGCTGGGCGATGTACACCGCCTTCAGCGCGGCGCAGTCGATCTTCCTCAACAAGGCGGGCCCGCAAGCCTATCCGCTGTTCTTCATCGTCCTGGCGCTCGCGGTCTGGCCGATGGTCGCGCTCCTTGGCGCCCTCACGCGACGAGTCGGTATCGGGCGTGCTTTCCGGATCAACCTGGGCGCGAACGCGATCATGGCCGTGGGCGTCTACGTCGCCTACGTCATCCGCGAGGACTCGACTGTGGCGTTCGCGGCCTATGTCGTGTATTCGGTCGCGTTCGAGCTCGTCATGCTCCACTTCTGGGGCTTCGTCAGCCAGCACTTCAACGTACTCGAGAGCAAACGTATTTTCCCGGTGATCGCGGCCGGGCTCAGCATCGGCTACATCCTGGCGGGCGTCACGACCACGGTGGTCGCGGTCTTTGCCACGGAGCCGCTCATCTTCGTGTGGGCCATCGGCTCGATCGCTGCGGCGGTCATGTCTCGAAGCCTCGAGCGCACGCTGTTCCGTCCCGCCTACATCGACGACGTGGACGAGTTCTTCGCCGAGCACGAGGCGGCGATCAAGAAGCACGGTGTGATGGCGGCGCTAAGAGGAGCGGTCAACTACCTGACCGGCAGCCGGCTCGTGTTCGCGCTGGTCCTATTCACGTTTGTGCTGCAGATTGCCAGCCGGGTGGGTGACTACCTCGTCGCGGTGCTCTTCGTCCAGGCGACTCACAACAACTTGCAGTCGCTGACGATCCTGATCGGCAACGCATGGTTGGCCAGCTACATCGTGCAGCTGGTCGTCAGCCTCTTCGTGACGCCCTGGATTCTCAACCGGCTTGGCGTAAAGAACGCGATCATGGTCTTGCCGATCTTTACGCTGCTCGGCTTCACTGCTGTGGCCGTCTCGCCAATCCTCGGGACCGCGCTCTTCCTCTTCATCGTTCGCAACGGATTGCAAACCGGAGTCGACGACCCCGTTGAGAACGTGCTGGGCAACGCACTCCCCGCCCAGGTCGGCCCCAAGCTGAAATTGCTCCTCGACAACGCGGTGCTACCGGGCGCGGCAGTGGCGAGCGGAGTGATCCTGTTCGCGGTTCAAAGCACGGGAGGTGCGAGCGTAGAGGTGCTCGCTTTGATGGGCATCGGGATGGCCGCCCTTTTCATACTCGCCGCCCTCCGCGTCCGATCGCTGTACGTGTCGGCCATCTACAACCGGCTACGCACCCACGCCCTGAGCCTGACCGATTTCCAGCAAGCCCTCGGGCGTCCTGGCCCAGAGCAGATCGCCGAGCTGCAGGGTTACATCCGAGGCGGCGATGACAAGGTCCGACCTTTTGCGACAGCCATTCTCGGGAAAGCTTCGCCGCAAGCGTTCACCGCGATGCTGCCCGAGCTGCTCGCTGCCGCGGATCCCGCCGTGCGCAAGCTGGCGTTCCAGATGGCGCCGCCGGACAGCTTTACGATCGATCAGCTGGAGGTCGCCTGCAGCGATTCCGATGGCTGGGTGCGCGCCGCGGTGGCGGTGGCGGGTGCAACCCGCAAGGGTGACCGCTGGCCACGGTCCGAAGCCCTGCTTCGTGACCTCTGGCACTCAGGCGTTCCAGGCGACCGCGCGGCAGCCGTATGGGCGGCGGCCTTCACCGGTGACCACGCGACTGTGAGTGAGGCCATGCAAGACGGCGATTCGCGTGTCCGGCTCGAGTCGCTCCGGAGCTTCGCCAAGCAGAAGGGCGAGACCGAAGGCATCGCCGTGGCGCTGATCGCATGCTTGCGCGACGACGACATCGAGGTGCGTCGAGAGGCTCTCCGCCAGGCGGTTCGGTGGGCGCCGCCATCCGACAAGCACCAGCCGTATGCGGAAGCACTGGCCGACGGCCTCGCGAGCGGCGACCGCGACGTCCGCCGTCTGGCCGCCGAGGCGATGGCCGCCCAGTCGCCGGATGCGCTGATGCTGACCCTGCCCCTGCTCGTGGCGCAGGACGAGGCCGCGTCCGCGACGGTCGAAGCGCTGATCCGCAGCGGCCGTCCGGATCTTTTCCAGCGTGCTCGTGTCCACCTCGAAGCCCAGCTGGCAGACGCGCTGCACCTGGCCAGGCTGTCGGCCCGAGCGGCGCGGGCGGCGAGCCGCCAGGCCGACGGCGAAGCTGCCGGATACGCCCTGCTCCGAGTTGGTCTCGACGACTACGTCCGCGGCGGAATCCACCTGGGGCTCGGTGCAATGGGGGCTCTGCACGGCAAGCGTGGCTTCGCGACTGTCGAGCGAGGCCTGCTTTCAGATGAGACGCAGGCCAGGGTCGAGGCTCTGGAAACGCTGATAAACTTCGGCCCGGGCTGGCTGGCTGGGCCTCTGGCGCAGCTGCTCGATCCCGAGTCTCTTGACTCAGGCTCCGCTCGCCCGCTGACCCATGCCGAGCTCGAAGCACTCTCGAACCACCGCGACAAATGGGTCAAGGAGACCGCGCAAGCCGCCTCGACCGGACCCGGCCAGCACATGAAAGAGCTGATCGCTCTCAAACGGGTGCCCCTCTTCAGCACGCTCACTCTCGAGCAGCTGGCCAGCATCGACCGCCTGATGGTGACGCGCCATTACGTCAAGGGTGAGCCGATCTTCAGAAAGGGTGACGTCGGCGCCGAGCTGTACGTGGTACTCGACGGCGAGATTCGCGTGCACCTCGATCACGACGGGCATGAGGTGACGCTGGCCAGGCACGGCCCGAGCAAGGTGGTGGGGGAGATGTCGGTCTTCGACGACCAGCCACGGTCCGCCAGCGCGGAGGCGACGCAAGACACGACGGCGCGCGTGCTGAGGCGCGACCGGATGCAAGCCATCGTGCACGAGCACCCAGAGGTCTTGTTGGAGTTCGTCAAGAATCTGAGCCAACGACTCCGCGTGATGAACGAGCAGCTCGAGTCGGCATCCGCCGGTGACGTACCGACCCCTGTCGGATAATTGGCCTCGTGCTCGAGCTTTCAGACTTCCGGCTCGGTTCCAGGGTGGTCGACACTGATGGTCAGACGGCCGGCACGCTGGTGAGCGTCATCGTGGATGAGCAAGGATTCGCCCCTCACTCGATCGTCGTAAAGGACGAGGTGACCCTTGCCGGACGCTTGCTGTCAAGCGAGAAATTCAAGACCACCGACGAGGTGGTGATTCCGATCAGTTCGGTCGAGTCCGCCACTCATGACCTGGTCAAGCTTTCGATCTCGGCCGAAGATGTCCGCAAATACCCGCTCTACCTCAGCTATCGGCCCCAGGAAGAGACCCCGGGGGAAGCGGTGCTGGAGGAAGGCGAGCTTCTCGGAGGCGGACTGGCCCTGCCCAGGCTCGACGAGATTGCAAACAAGCCTGCCAGCGAGATAGAGATCGACCGCGGAGAGAACGTGATGCTCGGCACGACCGGTCACCGGTTGGGCCGCGTCGAAGATGTGCTTTTCGACCACGGGGAACTGATCGGTGTTGTGATCCGTCCCGATGGCTTCTTCAAGCGACATGTTGTGCTGCCTACAAGGTTCATCAACCGCGCGGACGACATGGCGCTCTTCGCCGATCTCACCGAGGCCGATATCGAGGAGCTGAAGCCGTTCGTCGACGCGGAATAGCCCGGAGCCGGATTATTCCGAAGCCGTCTCTGGTTCGGCCCTGATCTCGATCTTCTTGCGTGCGACCTCGAGTCGCTCGGTGCACACCTTCAAGTAGACGCGCGCTTCGTCGACCGCCTTCAGTGCGTCTTCGAGCGAGAGGTCTCCGTCTTCGAGGAGCTTGAGCTTCTCATCCAGCTTTTCGAGCGCCTGCTCGTAGGTCAGCTCTTCGCTCATTGCTCCACCTCGTCCACGCGAGCTCCCAGCCGACCAGCCCCGAGCCTGATGCGAACTCTTCGATTGGCCTTCGTTTCGGCGGACGACCGCAGCACAGCGCCCGACTCCGCGTCCTGCGTGATGCTGTAACCGCGCGAAAGCACACCGTCGGGGCTCAGCGCGACCAGGCGCTGCCGGCGGTATTCGAGCCCCCGCGTGGCTGAGGCGAAGCGCTCGGTGAGAGCGCGGTCCAGGCGATCCGCCACCCGCCTTTTGACTAGCTCGCTACGGCTGCGCGCCAACCGAGTCGAGGCCGCGCTGCCGAGGCGCCGGCTACGATCCCGAAGGGCTTCCTCGCGGCGAGCCACCTGCGCCAGTGGGCTCAACCGCCCAAGCTCGCCCGCCGCACGCGCGAGGCGCTCCACGCGTTGGCGCACGAGCGCAATGAGCAGCTGCATGAGGCGCTGCTTCTTGTTCAGCAGCTGGTCGGCCGCGCGCGCCACACGCTGAGTTATCTCCCTGTCCATTCGCTTCCCGCGCTCGCGAAGTTGAAGCAGCAGATCCGACTTTTTTGGCACGACGCGAGACCCGGCCTCGGTCGGCGTGCGGCACTCGGCGTCGCCCACGAGATCCGCCACCGTTCGGTCGGAGGTGTGCCCGAGGGCGGTCACCACAGGCAGACGGGATTCGAGGATCGCCCGCGCCACGATCTCGGTGTTGAAGGCATAGAGCTCCTCGAAGCTCCCGCCACCACGCGCCAGCACGATCACGTCCGCCAGCTGCTCCTGGTTGCAGCGCCTCAGCGCGCGTGCCACGCTCATCGGGGCGGCCGCCCCTTGCACCTGGACCGGGTAGACCACGACGCCCATGTTCGGGTAGCGCTCCCAGATCGTTTCCTGCAGGTCGTGAATGACGGCGCCCGTGGGAGAGGTCAGCAGCGCCACGGCGCGTGGCAAGAACGGAAGCCGGCGCTTCCGACCGGCGGCGAACGCCCCTTCTGCCTCGAGCCTTCGCTTCAGCTCCTCCAATCGAGCCCGCAGCTTGCCGACATCGTCGAACTCGATCTGGTCCACCACGAAACGGACCGTCCCGTACAGGGGCCAGAAGTCGACGCGCCCGCGGAAGACGAAGACCTGGCCGTCCTCGGGCAGCGTAGTGACGCGGCGCGCATCGTCCGCGTACAGAAAGCCGTTGATAAGGCTCTGGCCGTCCTTGATGGCAAAGCTGTAGTGGCCTTTCGCACCTCGTTTCATTCCGCTGACCTCGCCCTTGACAAGCAGAGCTGTGAGCGGGCGCAGCTCGCGCCGGATCTCATTGGCGAGCTCGGTCACCGTAAAAGGCCGTTGTGCTTCTTCAGGCCGCAGCATGATTCGCTAGCTTACGGATCAGATGGGCCGCGAGAAATGGAAGTCGGCGATGCGCAGCTTCTTGTTGAAATACAGGCGGTGCGCGTCAGCGCGGTCCTCGCCCAACCCAGAGTCGAGGTGAAACTCAGCGAGGTGTAGCCGTTTCGCCTCGTCGATCATCCAGTCGATCAACCGGCCGGCATAGCCTTGCTTGCGGTGCTCGAACCGGGTGCTGAGGTCATCGCAGTACATCGAGTGACCCCAGGCGAGGTAGTTGATGACACGGAAACCGGCCACCGCCACCGCATACGTGTCTTCTTTGACGAAAAAGCCGACCAGCCGGTAGCCTTCAGGCCGCAACACCTTGTCGATGTGATCGGTAAAGACCAGCTCGGGACCTACGTTCGGCCGGAGCTCGAGCACTGCCTTGTAAGCGAGATGAGTCGCCGGGGCCTGAATCTCCTGGATCAACCGCCAATCTGTGACATCGACTTAGCCGGCTTGATGAAGCCCGGCTTGTTGATGAGGTGTCCCTCCTCTTTGCGCCAGATGGCGGTTTCGATGACGCGGCCGAGATGATCGTCGGACACCCCCGACCGCATCAGGTCTCGGAGCGGCGTCTCCTGCAGTGAGAACAAACAGGTGCGCAGGCCGCCCTCAGCGGTGAGCCGGATGCGGTTGCACGTCGTGCAGAACGCCTGGCTCACCGAGGAGATGAAGCCGACTCCTCCGGACTTGCCGTCCGCGAACTTGAAGCGCGTCGCGGGACCAGGCCGCGGATCAGCGACCGGAACAAGCGGAAACAAGTCTTCGATCTGCTCCTGGATGCGCAGGCTCGGCACAACCTGCTCGTTGGTCCAGATGCCGTCGCCGTCCAGCGGCATGAACTCAATGAAGCGGACCTCGTAGCCCTCGTCGCGGGCGAGCCGGGCGAAGTCGACGACCTCGTCGTCGTTGTGGCCTTTCATGACGACCATGTTCAGCTTGATCGGCCACAACCCCGCTTCACGCGCGGCCTGGATGCCGTCCATGGTGCGGCTGAACTGATCGCTCCGAGCGATCTCGTGGAAGCGCTCCATGTTGAGAGTGTCGAGCGAGATGTTGATTCGCTTCAAGCCCGCATCCTTGAGCAGCTGGGCCTTGTCGCGGAGCAGGACGCCGTTGGTGGTCATCGTGATGTCGAGCGTCGGGTCGATCGCGTTGATCATGCCGATCAGCTCTTCGACCTTGATGCGCACGAGAGGTTCGCCGCCGGTGATGCGGATCGTCCTGACGCCGTAGCGCTCCACGAAGATGCGCGCGAGGCGCGTGATCTCTTCGAAGCGCAGGATGTCGTCGCGCTTCAACCATTTGAGGCCTTCCGCCGGCATGCAGTAGATGCAGCGGAAGTTGCAGCGGTCGGTGATCGATATCCGGAGGTCGTCCGCGACCCGCCCATAGGAGTCGCGAAGCGCAGTCGTCCCCATTTGGTCGATGATAGCCCCGGTGGCTTACGAGCACATCCTGGTCGAGATCGAGGCCCCGATCGCCACAGTCACGCTGAACCGGCCAAAGGTGCTCAACGCATTGAGCCCGGCGCTCATCAGCGAGGTCAACGTGGCGCTTGGCGAGCTGGACGCCGACGAGAACGTGCGGGCGGTGGTGCTCACGGGGGGCCCCAAGGTCTTCGCCGCGGGGGCCGACATCAGCGATATGGCCGACCGCACGGCGGTTGACCAGCTGCGCCGCGACCAGACGGGCCGCTGGGCGGGAATCGCCACCTTCAGCAAGCCCCTGATCGCGGCGATCAACGGCTACGCGTTGGGTGGAGGCTGCGAGCTGGCCCTCATGTGCGACTTGATCGTCGCCGGCGACAACGCGAGGCTTGGGCAACCCGAGATCAACCTCGGCATCATCCCGGGCGCCGGCGGGACTCAGCGGTGGCCCCGCACTGCCGGCAAGTACGTCGCGATGGAGGCGATGCTCACCGGTGGACCGGTGACGGCACAGCGGGCCTACCAGCTTGGAATCGTCAACAAGGTCGTGCCGGCCGAGATGACCGTCGTCGTCGCCAGGCGCATCGCGCGGCAGCTGGCGGATAAACCGCCGCTTGCGCTGCGGATGGCGAAGGAGGCGGTGCTCAAGGCGTTCGAGTCACCGCTTTCGGAAGGCCTTGCGATGGAGCGCAAGAGCTTCTATTTCCTCTTTTCGACTGAGGACCAGAAAGAAGGCATGCACGCATTCCTGGAAAAGCGAAAAGGCGTATTCAAAGGTAGGTAGGTAGGTAGGCATGGCAACCACCGAAGTGGAACAACACGTAAAGGTCGAGACGGAAGGGGGAGTCGGGTGGATCCGGCTCAACCGCCCGGAGAAGATGAACGCGATCGGCGCGCTGACTCGCAAGCAGCTGGGCGAGGCGATCAAGCAGGCCGAGCGCGACGACGCGGTGCATGTTGTGGTGCTGACAGGCTCGGGTCGTGCATTCTGCTCCGGCGCCGACGTCACCGAGATGGCCCAGGAGGGCGGGGGCATGCGGACGCCCGAAGACGTCGGCAACGTTTTGCGCACCGAGTACATGCCGATGCTCACTCGCCTGCGCACCATGCCGAAGCCGGTGATCGCGGCTATGAACGGCCCCGCGGTGGGTATCGGCGCGAGCTACGCGCTCGCCTGCGACATCCGGATCGCCGTCCCTGAGGCGTACTTGCTCGAAGCTTTCATCAACATCGGGCTGGCGCCCGACGGTGGTGTCAGCTGGCTCCTGCCACGACTGGCCGGGACCGGCATCGCGTACGAGATGTTCTTCACCGGGAAGCCGCTGCAAGCCATCGACGCACAGCGCCTTGGTGTGATCAATCGGCTGGTGCCGGCGGAAAGGCTCGAGGACGAAGTTCGCGAGCTCGCGGGCCAGCTTGCAGCTCAGCCGAAGGGGGCGCTGGCCGCCGCCAAGCGCGCGGTGAACCACGCGCTGGAATCGAGCTACGAAGAAGCCCTCGAGTTCGAGTCCTACCTGCAAGAGGCGCAAGCCGGCAGCCAAGAATTTCGGGATGGAGTAAGCGCGTTCCTCGCAAAACGCTCGAAAAAATGAAGTTAAGGCACTTCCCCACCTGTGGGGAAGGTGGCCCGAAGGGCCGGATGGGGGGCGAACTCCCTTGATTGACGCCGTGATCGTCGCCAGCGCGAGGACACCCATGGGCCGATATGGCGGACAGCTGAAGGACGTAAGGCCGGACGACCTCGCGGCGATCGTGCTCAAAGAGGTCTGCGAGCGCGCACACGTCAAGCCAGGCGAGGTGGAGGACGTCATCCTCGGGTGTGCCAACCAGGCTGGCGAGGACAACCGGAACGTCGCGCGCATGGCTCTGCTCCTGGCGGGCTTCCCGGTGGAGGTGCCAGGCCAGACCGTCAACCGGCTGTGCGGTTCCGGCATGCAGGCGACGATCGCCGCGGCTCGCGAGATCCAGGTCGGCGCGGCTGACATCGTCATCGCCGGCGGCGTCGAGAGCATGACGCGCGCGCCGTGGGTGATGCCAAAGCCAGACAGCGCCTACCCGCGGGGTCCACAAACCGTTTACGACACCGCGTTGGGCTGGAGGCTCGTCAACCCGAAGCTGGCGGAGCTCTACGGAACTCTGCAGATGGGGGAGACCGCAGAGCGCGTGGCACAGAAATACGAGGTGTCGCGTGAGGACCAGGACGCATTCGCCTTGCGAAGCCACCAGCGTGCAATCGCGGCACAGGAATCTGGCCGCCTCGCCGAGGAGATCGTCCCGGTCGTGGTGCCGCAGCGAAAGGGCGAACCGATCCGATTGAGCTCTGATGAAGGCCCACGTCCGGACAGCTCGCTCGAGGCCCTGGCCAGGCTCCGCCCGGCCTTCGCCAGGGATGGCTCGGTCACAGCCGGAAACTCGTCGCCACTGAACGATGGCGCGACGGCTCTGGTCCTGATGTCGGCCGCAAAAGCCAGGGGGCGCGGATTGAAGCCGCTTGGCAGGCTCGTCGCCGCCGCGCCCGCGGGAGTCCATCCTGACTACATGGGCATCGGCCCCGTCCCATCGTCGCTGAAGGCTCTCGAGAAGGCAGGCCTGCAGCCCACCGACATGGGGGTGGTTGAGCTCAACGAGGCCTTCGCGTCGCAATCTCTTGCGTGCCTCCGGCTCCTCGGACTGGACGAAAACAAGGTCAACGTGAATGGAGGCGCGATAGCACTCGGCCATCCGCTGGGCAGCAGCGGGGCCCGTTTGGTGAGCACCCTGGTCCGCCAGATGGTCCACAGCGACTCCGAATACGGACTCGCCACCATGTGCATCGGCGTCGGGCAGGGCATCGCCTCCGTGTGGCAGAGGATTTAGCGATCGACGAAAGGGACCCTCAGGCCGTACGCGCGATGTTCGACCGCATCGCCCGGCGTTACGACCTGGTCAACACGGTCCTCTCCGGCGGCACCGACGGCGGCTGGCGCCGGCGTGCAGCCCGCGCCACTAACCTCAAGGCGGGTGGGTCCGCCTTGGACGTAGCTTGCGGCTCGGGCAAGCTGACGGCCGAGCTCGCGCGAATCGCTGGTCCCAAGGGTCGTGTGGTCGGGCTCGACTTCAGCCCACAGATGCTGGAGGTCGCGCATCGCGACCATCCAGGGATTGAATTCCTCGAAGGCGACGCGTTGAAGCTCCCGTTTGACGACGCCGAGTTCGACGCTTCGACGGTCGCCTTCGGGCTGCGCAACCTGTCCGATCCGATCGCGGGCCTGCGCGAGATGCTCCGCGTCGTCAAGCCCGGTGGCCGCTCAGTCGTGCTCGAGTTCGTCCGGCCGCCCCAGAACCTGGTTGGCGGCGCGTATCGGATTTACCTTCGCACGCTCCTGCCGGCGATTGGCGGAGTGCTTTCGGGACAGCCTGCCGCATACCGCTACCTGAGCGATACGGTGGACTCGTATCGAACGCCCGACGAGCTGCGCGCGATGGCGATGGCGGCCGGCTGGTCGCACGTGGCTTACAAGGGGCTGGCGATGGATACAGTCGGGATCCTGTCAGGCGGGGGTTAGATTCTCGAACCCGGTTGGAGGTTCTTTTGGCAGCGCTGGCACGAGCTCGTCGATGATCTCGAGAAGTCCGGCCAACGATTGCGAGTGGTTGTCCTTGCGGTAGGCCACGCCGCACTCGAGCATCGGTCTCGGCGACAAAGGCCGGACGACGAGCCCAAGATGTACGGCGGCAGACGCTCGAACGGTGTTCATCATGGTCACCGCATTCGCGGTATGAACCACGGCTTCAGCCAGCTGATCGGGAGGCTCATGGGCCACGTAGTTGGGCTCCTCCTGCATGTGGTGAGCGAGCCATGTCGAGGTTGCTTTCACCACGGCGTCGCTCACTCCGGGAGAGAGCGAGATCATCGGGACCCCGCGCAGCTGACCGACTGGCACCTGATCCAACTTTGCCAGCGGATTGGTTGGCGTCATCAAAAGGACGATCTCCTTGCGATCGATTGAACGAACCGAAAGCTCGTCGGGGGTTCCGGTCCCAATCGCGAAGAACGCAAGGTCTGCGTCGCGCTTCATCACTCGGTCCAGGTTCGGCACCGAGTAGCCCGACATGGTGTCTA
>WNGJ01003303.1_pt1 | contig 23458 bp, 20 predicted proteins | sample 5400611 | NCBI WGS metagenome assembly WNGJ01 (sample SAMN13153375, study PRJNA577476) | soil metagenome | isolation source: 40 cm soil or saprolite under Garry oak tree replicate 1 | place: USA:California | collected 2016-06-15
AGCCGGCGCCGGTTTCTGCGTTCGGACCAGCATCCGTTTCGATCCAGCTCAGGGGCGCACCACGTCGGTCGGCAAGCGCAATCGCTGCGGCCATGTCAAGGCGCAACGCGAAAGGATCGCCAGCCTCCCGGTGCCGTCGGCGCTCGGCCGCGGATAAGGTCTTGGCGCCGCCCGGATAGAGCGGCACCCCGTCGGGATCGCGCGGCCACGGGCCGGCACGATCGCGGTCCGCGACGAGGCGCGCGATCTCGGCGCGGCTCTCGAAGCTCGGATAGATGAGCCCCATGGCGTCGAGCCGCCCGAGCGCTGCCTCATAGGCGTCCAGGCGGGCTGATTGCCGCAGCACCGGCTCCTCCCAGCGAAGCCCCAGCCAGGCGAGGTCCTCATAGATGGCGGCTTCGTACTCAGGGCGGCATCGCGACTTGTCGATGTCCTCGATGCGCAGGAGAAACCGTCCGCCGCTCCGCCGCGCCATATCGAAGTTCAGCATTGCGGACAACGCATGGCCGAGATGGAGATAACCGTTCGGGCTCGGCGCGAAGCGGAAGATCGGCGTCGTCATGCAGGCGCTCCCCGTCAGGCATTCCTGTTATGCCTTGCCATGGGTGCTTGTCAGGCTGCCTGTCCAGAGTCGAATCTGATAAATCATCGATCTACCGCAATCTTGGCTATGTCACGTCCGCGCACCGAGGCAAGCGACGACATGCACCGCCGCATAGACACCGATGCCGATATTGCCGCAGGGCTTGATGTCCTGATTGCGGCCGATCCGCGACTTGCCGTGGTGGCGGCGACCGCCGGACCGCTGCCGTTGCGCCGCCGGCCCGGTGGGTTTGCCGGAATAGCCGCCATCGTGGTCTCGCAGCAACTCTCGATCGCGAGCGCCAGTGCGATCTGGGGACGGCTCGCCGCCGCCTACGATCCGTTCACTCCGCAAAGCCTGATCAAGGCGCGCGCCGGCCGGCTCGGCCGGCTTGGCCTGTCGCGGCCCAAAATCCGCGCCCTCAAGGAGATCGCACGCGCCATCGCCGGCGGGGTGCTGGATTGCGAGGCGCTGCCGGACATGGCGGCCGACGATGCCCATCGGGCGCTCTGCGCCATCCACGGCATCGGCCCGTGGACGGCGGACATCTACCTCTTGTTCTGCCTCGGCCATCCCGATGCCTGGCCGGCCGGCGACCTTGCCCTCCAGGAAGGCGCCCGGCTCGCCTTTGGGCTGCCGGAGCGACCGAGCGCAAAAGAAATCACCGTGTTTGCGGAGCCATGGCGGCCCTGGCGCGGCGTGGCGGCGCGTCTCTTGTGGGCATACTACCGGGCCATTAAACAGCGCGATGTGATCCCGGTACAACCTTAGCTGAACCACGGAGGAATGATGGCTGCAGAACTCACCGGGCCGCGGCTTGCCCCGCGCTCCCGCGGACCAGCCCGTCAGCTTGTGATCTTCCTCCATGGTTATGGCGCCGACGGCAATGACCTGATCGAACTCGGACGCGCCTGGCAAAACCTCCTCCCGGACGCCGCCTTCGCGTCCCCTCACGCACCCGAGCCGTGCGGTCAGGCGCCGCCCGGCCGGCAGTGGTTTCCGCTTACTTTCCGGGACAAGAACGAGCGTTGGATCGGCGTCAACAAGTCGGCCCCGGTCCTCGAGCGGTTCATCGGCGAGGAACTCAAGCGCAACAACCTGGCCGCAGGAGCGCTTGCCCTGGTGGGATTCAGCCAGGGCAGCATGATGGCGCTTCACGTGGGGCTCCGATGTGCCGAACGGCCGGCTGCGATCGTCGGGTACTCCGGGCTGTTCGTGCTGCCGGACGGCGCCGAACCCGAGGCGGTGTCGGGCGAGATCAAGGTGCGCCCGCCAGTCCTGCTGATCCATGGCGACCGTGACGACCTCATTCCGGCACAGGCGCTGTTTTTGTCAGCCCAATATCTCGCGGCGCTCGAAATTCCAACGGAATGGCACATGTCGGGCGGACTGGGCCATGGCATCGACCAGGAGGGCCTGCGCCATGGCGGTGAATTCCTGGCGCGGCGGTTCGGGTCGAAGGGGCGGTAACGGGTCCGGGGCCGTTCAGGCGCCCACCCCGACCCTCATGGGCGCTAGGCTAACAAACGTCGACCGGGCGGACTCCCCTCCCCCCTTGTGGGGAGGGATGGGGTGGGGGGTCGTGCCGTGGAGCACGGAAGTGCCACATCTCCCGACCCCCACCCCCGACCCCTCCCCAGCCGACCCTCGCTATAGCGAGGGTTCGGCCACTCGGCAAAGTGATCGAAGTCGGCAACAGCCGACTTCGATTGGGGGAGGGAGGAGTCTGCGGCAACGTCTGCGCCCTGCCCTGTCCCGAACGCACCGAAGGGGGTGTGGGGCGAAAGGGTGCACGTGGTTTTGGCGTAAGCTTCACAATCCTGTAACGTCCCCCTATAAAGTGGAAGGCAAGTGCTTCGGTCGGTGCGCGGATCGCGTTTCCCGGACCGGGCTGTTCAGACGAGGTGGAGGAGCGTCGGCGTGAACGCTCATGTGGGACATAACGGTTGGCCAGCCCTGGTACTCAACGCGGATTTTCGTCCGTTGAGCTACTATCCGTTGTCGCTGTGGTGCTGGCAGGACGCGATCAAGGCGGTATTTCTGGACCGCGTGAACATCGTGGCCAATTATGAGAAAGCGGTGCGCAGCCCAAGCTTCGAGATGCTGCTGCCCAGCGTCGTTTCGCTCAAGACGTTTGTGAAACCGTCGACCTATCCGGCGTTCACCCGGTTCAACGTGTTCTTGCGCGACCGCTTCTCCTGCCAATATTGCGGCGCGGACGACGATCTGACCTTCGATCATCTGCTGCCTCGTTCGCGCGGCGGGCAGACCATGTGGAACAACGTGGTTGCGGCGTGCTCGCCCTGCAACCTGCGCAAGGGCAGCCTGACGCCTCAGGAGGCCCGCATGTTCCCCACACAGATGCCGTTCCAACCCACGGTCCACCAGCTACACCGCAACGGCCGGCTGTTCCCGCCGAACTATCTCCACGACAGCTGGCTCGACTACCTCTACTGGGACAGCGAGCTCGAGCCGTAAGCGGGGAAATTTTCCAATCACATGCGCCGTCATTCCGGGGCGCCGCGAAAGCGGCGAGCCCGGAATCCATAGCCACGGGCCGAGGGTTATGGATTCCGGGCTCGCCACCTTCGGTGGCGCCACGGAATGACTGAACTCGATTTATAGACGGCGCCGGTGGCGTCCTCGGTTACGGCTCCCCCGCCACCGGACCGAAATCCTTCGGCGGCTTGCGATGACGGGTTGCGGCCTCGTAGGCCGCGGCGATGCGGATCAGCAGCGGCTCGCTGAATGCCCGTCCGAGGAAGTCCATCGACACCGGTAGCTCGACGGCTTTGGGTGGCAGGAAATCGCCGGCCGCAATGGTCGGATAGCCGGAATTCGGGCTCAGCCGCGGCGTGAGCGGCGCCCGCAGGTCGATCACCCGCTCGACCGTGCGCTCGTATTCCTCGCCGTCGATGATAACCGTTACCTTGTCCTGAACGGTCTTGAGATTGCTCGGCTCGACAGGCTCGCCAAGCCGCGGCGCCAGTATCGTCTTGGTCGGGTAGATGAGCGCATCGAGCTTGTTGTCCGCCATCACCTTGTTGATGAGCATCTGGAGCACGGTCCGGTTGGCGTGCCAGCCGCTGATGTCGAGCGTGGTATTGGCGAGCTTGCGTACCAGCGGTCTGCCGTCGCTCTTGCGGGTGAGCCGCTCGGTGCGGGCCACGAGGTCCCCGAGCCGCCCTTTGGGCGGCACGGTCACGCCGGCGATCGGCGCATGATCATAGAAGACCGACTTGTCGATGAGATCGGCGACATGGCGGATGTTCCGGTCGCCGCGGTCGCGCAAGTAGCGCTCCAGTCCGAACAGCACTTCGCCTGGTGCCGGGGCGTCGCGCTCCGCGATGACGCGCAGGGTGAGTTCGGCTGGGAACTGGCCGGCCTTGCCGGTCATCGCGACGCTTTTCTCCACAAGGTCGGTACCGCGCGGGAACGCCTCCGCGAACACGGCGGCGAGCGTCGGCGCATCGAGCGCCGGCAGGATCTCGGCGAGCGCGTCCCGGAACAGGGCGCCCCCAGAGCCGGGATCGACAAGCGTCGCGCCGGCCTTGGCGAGATCGCGTAGCGCCGCCTCGGCGATCGCTACGCTGTCCTCGTCGGCCTTGGTGTGGACGTTCATGAACTCACGCACGACACCGAGGTGGACGCCGCGCAGGTCGGCATTATCGGCATTGTCCGGATAGGGCCGGCTCGACACTTCGCCGTCGCTCGCCGCTGTCGCCGGGTCGCGCGGATCGTAACCGGCCACTGCAGCAAGGACGGTCGCGGCGTCCTTCACGGTGCGGCATAAGATGCCGGCCCGGTCACGGGTGAGCGAGGCCGGGATGATGCCGGCGCGACTCACCAGGCTGTGGGTCGCCACGATGCCGACGAGACTGCCGTTTGCGGCCGGATTTCGTGCCGACGGCCCGGTCTCCTCACCGAATGCGCAGGTGACGAGGTTGGCCGCGACCGCGGCGCCAGAGCCGCCGCTGGAGCGGCCCGCACTGCGCGACGTGTCGTAGGGATTGCAGGTGGTGCCGCCGTAGGTGCTGCGGTCGCCCGAGGCATATTCGCCCATGTTCGACTTGGCGAGGATGATGGCGCCGGCGGCGCGCAGGCGCGCCACGATCTCGGCGTCCCGCGGCGGCCGGTCATTCGCATAATCGGCGGCGGCGCCGTTGGTCGAACGCATATCGAAGGTGTCGAACTGGTCCTTGATGGCGACCACGACGCCGTGCAGCGGCCCCTTCAGGCGGCCGGTGCGCGTGAACTCCTCATCGAGCGCACGCGCGGTCTCGAGCGCGTCCGGCATGTTGGGGGCGCCGTCCGCGGTGTCGGTCTTCGACCGCTTGCCGCGGATATTGAGGGTCATGAGGGCGCCGAGCTTGCCGGCATGCTCGGTCGGCTCGATGTCACCAAGCACAAGACCGCCAGCGTCCACGTCGCCTTTGACGCATCGTCCGTTATAGGCCTCGATTCGCTTGAGGTAGAGCCCCACGAGCTCGGTGGCGGTGAGCTCCTTGGCCAGGATGGCGCGGTGGATGTCGGCGATCGTCGCCTCTTGGAGCTGAAACGCGCTGGCGGCAAACGGCCACAGGCCGAGCAGCAATGAGGCAACAGCGGCACGAAGCGCTTTCTCGCCCATTTCGCATCCTCCAAATTCACCGGCAGGCGTATAGTCGCCAAGTCCAGCGCCGCTCACAAGGGCGATCGCGAAGACAACGCGAGGGAGCGAAGCGTCGTAGGGTGGGCAAAGTCGCCTGCCGCGGCTGAGACGTGGCGCGCTGACCGCGCGCGACTTTGCCCACGCGGTCAAGCGGCGAGGTCGGACAGCGTGGGCAAAAGCGCATGATGGTCAGTGCCAATAACCCTACTCGGCGCGATGCGCCTTTGCCCACCCTACGAGGGATCGCAATACAAGTGATCGCATTCGATCGAAATCCGCTTTAGTGTAATTAAATCCGGCTTCCCCCCAACCGCCATTCGCCAATCACCCCCCACGGACCCTCATGAGCGACATCTCCGCCCTGGTGCGCGACCTCGTGGTCGCAAACCGCATCCTGGCCCGCGAGAACGTGGTGGACGCCTATGGCCATGTGAGCGTGCGTCATCCCGACGATCCGCACCGGTTCCTGCTCGCAACCTCGGTCGCGCCCGAGATGGTCGAGGAAGATCATATCGTCGAGTTCCATCTCGATTGCAGGCCGGTGCGCGAAGACGGCCGCCCGCTCTATCACGAGCGGTTCATTCATGGCGGCATCTACGAGGCGCGGCCGGACGTGCACGCCGTGGTGCACGCTCATGCGGAGGATGTGCTGCCGTTTTCGATCTCCACGACGCCGCTGCGCCCCGTCATCCATTCGGGCAGCTTCATGGGCGCCAGCGTGCCGGTGTGGGACATGGCGGATCGATTCGGTACCGCCACCAACATGCTGGTGACCAATATGGAACAGGCCCGCGATCTCGCCCGCTGCCTCGGCCCCAACAACGTCGCCCTGATGCGCGGGCACGGCTTTTCGGCTGCGGCGCGATCGCTGATCGAGGTGGTGCGGATGTCCGTCTACCTACCGCGCAATGCGCGCGTGCAGATGAATGCACTGCGCCTCGGCGGCGAGATCAGGCCTCTCCACGACGGCGAGATCGCCGCACGCGACGCAGGCTACAAGCCCTATTCGCTGGAAACCCGCCGCGCCTGGCGCTATTGGGCCCACAAGGCGGGCTGCGCCCATCTGGTCGAGGAACAGCCGGTTGATCTTGTGCATAAGCCATGGGGGTCCGAGTGATCCGCCCAGGGCTTAGGTTATCGTGAATCGGAGATGTGTGACCGCCAAGGGAGCGGGTAAACGAATGCAGGAAGCGGCGGTAAGAGAATGCAGGAAGGAGTGATCGATGGCCGACTCGTTGCACAGTGAACTCGACAAGCAGACCGTCACGAAAGCCTATGCGCGATGGGCGCCGGTTTATGATCTGGTGTTTGGAGCAGTGTTCGAGCGCGGCCGCCAGGCGGCGATCGAGGCCGCCGAGCGGATCGGCGGACGAATTCTTGAGGTCGGCATCGGCACTGGCATCTCGCTCCCTGACTATTCCCGCGCCAATCGCATTTGCGGCGTCGATATCTCCGAGCCCATGCTGCAAAAGGCCCGGGAGCGAGTGGCAGCGCTTGCCATGACCAATGTCGAGGGTCTCTGGGTCATGGATGCCGAACATCTTGCTTTTCCTGACGAATCTTTCGACGTGGTGGTGGCGCAGTACGTTGTCACGACGGTGCCAAACCCGGAGGCGACCCTCGACGAATTCGCCCGCGTGCTCAAACCCGGAGGCGAGATCGTGCTGGTAAGCCGCGTCGGCGCGGAAGCTGGATTGCGGCGTGCGCTGGAGAAATGGTTCGCGCCGGCGGCGCGAAAACTCGGCTGGCGGACCGAGTTCTCGTGGCAACGCTATGCGGATTGGGCCGAACGCACCGATGACATGCGGCTGGCCGAGCGGCGCGCCATGCCACCTTTCGGACACTTCGCTCTTATCCGCTTCGCCAAGCGCGCGGAATCGGCAACACGCCGACGGGGCCGGCCTATGATGCGCGCTGCCGGGTAGTTTAACGATTTCCGCAATGGTCTCCGACGGTTATCCTTCTGCGTTCGAATTTCTCCGTTGTCATGTACCTTCAATAGAATCGCAATACAAATGAAGGATTGGCGTGGAATGGGGAGAATCATGAAGGACTTCCTCGAAGCTCTAAGAGTGCAACGCTGGGACGATCACCGCTACTACCATCACAGCAGGATCAACCAGTCCCTTCACCTGGTAAGCGCCATCAGCTTCCTGTTTGCCTATGTGATGGTATTCAAAGACCCTGCTATGGCGGCCTTGGTCGGGTGGCTCCTGGCAATGACCAGCCGGCAAATCGGGCACTTCTTCTTCGAGCCCAGAGATTATGATGTCGTGAACGACGCCAGTCACGAACACAAGGAAGAGATCAAGGTCGGCTACAATCTGCGCCGCAAGGTCGTGCTGTTGGCGATCTGGGCGATGTCGCCGCTGCCGCTCCGCTTCGACCCGACTTACTTCGGCATCTTCACTCCTCACGGTGACGGCGCCGAGTTGCTGCGGCACGTCGCGCAGATCTGGCTTGTCGTCGGCGCCGGCGGAGTGCTGTTCCGCACGGTGCAGCTTTTCTTCCTCAAGGACATCCAGACCGGGCTGGTGTGGGCCGCCAAAATTCTGACGGACCCGTTCCACGACATCGTGCTTTATCACAAGGCGCCGTTATACCTGCTGCAAGGTCAGTTGCTTGATCCTCATCTCACTGCCGGGTACGAGGAGGAGGACCCCGAAGAGGTTCCGAGAGCAGGCTAGAATTGAATTGACGGATTGCGATCACTGTAGGGTGGGCAAGGGCGCATCACCCAGAGCGAGGGCGTTGGTACAGACTGTCGTGCGCCTTTGCCCACGCCGTCGGACCTCTCCGTTTGACCGCGTGGGCAAAGTCGCTCGCGGCCAGCGCGCCATGTCATCAGCTGCGGCAGGCGACTTTGCCCACCCTACGCGGCTAGTCCTGGAGCGCCGACCCCGGGTTTTTGCGCCGTCTGGCAAAACGATGCACTATCATCTCCTTCAAGATATCTCGCTTGACCGAGCGGTTCGTCGCCGACGGATTGCACCACCACCAGCCGTCGCGCTCCATTGCCCGGGCCGCGGCGACGAATCGGTCCCTCACGGCCTCGAAGTCGCTGTCGGAATAGTTGAGGCTGAAGATCAGGCGGCCGGTGCCGATCCAGCTCAGCGCCAGGCCTTCGGCGCGCAGGTAGTATTGCAGCATCCAGTTGTAGCGCGAAGGCCTCGTATAGCAGACCGTCCAGATCGACGACATGTTGGCCACCTGCACCGGAAGGGACTCCTCGCGCAAGCCCATATTCAGCCGCCTCGCGCGATCGTTCCACCGCTCATCGAGGTCGCGATAAAGCTCACGGACGTCCGGCGTATCCAGGAGCTGGAGGAACTCGTTCATCGCGCCCATCACGACGGGATGCGAATTGAACGTTCCGCGCGCAAAGCAGATGTCGGCGGGCCTCTCCTCGCGGAACCGCTTCATCAGCTCCTTGCGGCCACAGATGACTCCAATTGGAAAGCCTCCGCCGACGGTCTTTCCGTATGTCACGAGGTCGGCCCGCACCCCGAAATATTCCTGCGCGCCGCCGCGGGCGAGGCGAAAGCCGACGAAGACCTCATCGAAAATCAAGACGATATTTCGCTCTGTGCATACCGCCCGCAGCCGCCGGAGCCAGTCCGCGTAGGCCTCCCGGTCGAAGCCTGTCCGCCTGGCGCCGTCCACCAGCGACGAGTCGGCCGGTGCTGCGTCGTTCGGGTGCAGCGCCTGAACCGGGTTGACCAGGACGCACGCGATGTTGCGGCGCGTCCGCAGCACGCGCAGCGAGTCCTCCGAAATGTCCTCGAGCGTGTAGGTTTGCCGCGCCGGCAGCGGATTTCCGATGCCCGGCTGCACATCGCCCCACCAGCCGTGATAGGCGCCGCAGAAGCGCACCAGATGCGAGCGCCCGGTATGATATCGCGCGAGCCGCACCGCCTGCATCACGGCTTCGGTGCCGGACATATGGAACGAGACCTCGTCAAGCCCGGAGATACGGGTCAAGCGCTTGACATTGTCGACGACCACCGGGTGATACGGGCCCAGCACCGCGCCAAGCTCTCGAACGCGGGCAAGACCGCGCTCCATCGTCCCCTTGTAGCAGTCATAGCCCAGGAGATTGACGCCGTACGATCCGCCGAGATCGTAGAACCGGTTGCCGTCGAGATCGACAAGCATCACGCCTTCGGACGACCGCACGAAGGTGCCGATCTTGAGATGCTCACGCACCAGGCGGCTGTACTGGAACGGCACCCGATAGGCCTGGGTGAACGCAAGGTCGGAGATGGTGTCGATGACCTCTGCGGTATGCCGGGCAGTTTCGCGAAAGCGCGAGGCGTAAAGCGCCGACAGCCGCATGAAACCATCCCGGCGCAGTTCGGCGATCTTGGCAGGCGCATTATCGGAAGAGAAGAATCGGCCTTCGTCGTATTCGTAGAACGGCACCAGAGAGGCTATTCGCCGCGCCATTCGCGCGTGGCCATTGAGCGAGGCGTGTTTCGCCCTGGACAGCGCCAGCCGGTGTTTCAGCGCCACCAGCGAGGCCGCGACCACGCCGGCGCCGAGCCCGTAAAATGCCAATACGGTGCCACTTATTTCCATCATGCCGGGGCCTAGCTGCGAGAGATTACGGCATCATGACGCTGCGATCGCAAATTCTGCGGCTGTTCGCGCAGGAGGATCTGAATTTTCTGCTGACCAACCGTATCCCCCGCCGATTGGCCACGCAATTCGTCGGCTGGTTCAGCAAGATCGAGCAACCGCTCGTTCGCGATCTGTCCATCGCACTGTGGGGATTCTTTTCTGATCTGGACCTCAGCGAAGCAAAAAAAACCCGTTTCCGAAGCATGCATGATTGCTTCGTCCGCGAACTCAAGGATGGCAGGCGGCCAATCTGCTCGGACGCGAAGGTTCTCGTAAGCCCCTGTGATGCGATCATCGGCGCCTGCGGCGCAGTCGCGGACACCACCCTCCTTCAGATCAAGGGCTTTCCGTACACGCTCGACGATCTCATGGGCGACCGCGATCTGGTCGAATTGCACCGCAATGCCCGTTACGTGACGCTGAGATTGACCTCAAGCATGTACCACCGCTTCCATGCGCCCCATGACTGCCGGGTCGAGCAAGTGGCGTACATATCGGGCGACACCTGGAACGTTAATCCGATCGCTCTGCGGCGGGTCGAGCGATTGTTTTGCAAGAACGAGCGCGCCGTTCTGAAGACGACGCTCAGCGCCGCCGGTCATGTCGTGACCCTGGTGCCCGTGGCGGCGATACTCGTCGCCAGCATTCGCCTGCATTTCCTGGATGTCCTGCTCAGCCTCCAGTACCGCGGTCCCAACGTCATCGCCTGCAATGCCGATTTCAGGAAAGGCGAGGAAATGGGCTGGTTCGAGCACGGATCGACCATCATCGTGTTCGCCCCCCAGGACTTCAGCCTATGCAACACGGTGAAGGAGGGCACGACAATCCGGATGGGCGAGCCGCTTATGCGCTTGCCGTAGGGTGGGCAAAGGCGCATCGACGTGCCGAGGAAACTGTGCACCGCCTACTGCGCCTTTGCCCACGCTGTCGACCTCGCCGTTTGACCGCGTGGGCAAAGTCGCGCGAGGCCGGCGGCAATGTCATCGGCTGCGGCAGGCGACTTTGCCCACCCTACGCGTCCATGATTGGAGGTGCCATAGCTACAGAATAGGATGCACTGCGGCTGCCATCCTGGTACTGACAAATGTTCCCTGCGTCTCTGGCCTCTGACCTCGCTCGCACCATGCACAAGATCAAACTCACCTTCGCCACCACTGACTACGATCATTTCCGCGATTTCCGCACCGGCGCGGTGCAGGCCGAGGGAATCGAGCACATCTGGCTCACACTCGGGCACCACGAGATTTTCTCCCGCTTCACCTTCAATCGCGAATGGGACGTGACGGAGCTGTCGTTCGCCAAATTCGCCGCCCAGGTGACGCGGCCCAATCCGGACATCATCGGCCTGCCGGTGTTCGCGTCGCGCCTGTTCCGCTTCGGCTCGTTCTACGTGAACCGGAACAGCGGCATCAAGACCGCGGCAGATCTTAAGGGCAAATCGATCGGCTCGCCCGAATGGGCGCACACCGCCGCGGTCTACATGCGCGGCTGGCTGCACCATGAGGCCGGGGTCACGCTCTCTGACGTGCACTGGTATCAGGCCGGCGCCAACGAGGCGGGCCGCATCGAGAAGGTGGAGCTGAGCCTGCCGTCGGGCGTGAAACTCACGCGCGTCGCCGACAAATCGCTCTCCGAGATGATCGCCTCGGGCGAGATCGACTGCGCCTTGATTGCGCGCCCGCCGAACTCGTTCCTCGCCGGCCACCCTGACGTGGCCCGGCTGTTTGCGAATTTCCACGAGCTTGAGGAACAGCATTTTGCCAAATCAAAGGTGTTCCCGATCATGCATGTGATCGCCATAAAACGGGAAATCCTCGACGCCCATCCGTGGGCGGCGCGCAACCTCTACAACGCCTTCAACGAATCGAAGCGCCGCAGCGTCGAGCGCCTGCTCGACCCGGCAGTGTCGCGCTATCCGCTGCCGTGGCTGCCGACCTACGGGCGCAAGATGCGCGACCTGTTCGGCGGCGACCCCTACCCGTTCGGGATCGAGGAGAATCGGCCGACGCTGGAACTCTTCCTGCAATACACATTCGAGCAGGGCATCGCCCATCGGCACGCCAAACCGGAGGAGATTTTCCCGCCCGGCATCATGGCGCCGGTGAAGATTTAGCCAAAGCATGATCCCGAAAAGTGAACCGGTTTTCGGAAAAGATCATGCGCCAACAATAAGCTCGAGCGGGATGACGATTCGAACAAAAATCATCCCGCTCTAGAGCGCGTTCCGCTCATATCGAACCATTTATTCGGAGTCATGGCCGGGCTTGTCCCGGCCATCCACGTCTTTCTAGCTGAAAGCCCGCAAGAAAGACGTGGATGCCCGCGACAAGCGCGGACATGACGCTGGAGGAGATGATTCGATCTGATCGGAACGCGCTCTAGCCGGCGGACCTTCGCGTCTCCTTTTTCGTCTCCCGTCAATTGATCCGCTGACCCGTGATCTGCCAGGGCCCCGGATTGAGCACCAATCTCGTCGCCTCGCCCGCCCCATCACGCAAAAAGGCAACGCGTGTATGGTCGCCGCGATCCACGAAGAACTCATTGCTCGACATAGGGACGACCGTGATGGGTGCGCCCTTCTCAAAATCGAGGACCGGCAGGTCTCCGCTGGCCTCGATCTGGGGCTTGCCATCCTTGACGACGACTTGAAGATCTGGCCCCCCTTGCAGTCGGATCGGGGCGCGGACGATCGTCAGCTCGATCGGCTTGTCCTGCCCCTGACGCACGATCCTCAGGCGGATCTTGGTGTTGACGGGTCCACGCATCTTGTCGAGCGCTTGGTTGAGGGTGATGCCTTGCGTGGCCTCGTCGTCGAGATGCGTGATGATGTCATTGGCCATGACCCCAGCTTTGGCGGCGGGCGCGTCCCGGATCGGAGACCGCACCTTGACGAGACCACCCTCCATCGTGAAATCGATCCCGAGGCCGCCGAACGGCACTTGCTCTTGCTTGTCGCGTGAGCTGTACGATGCGAACCTGTAGGTTCCCTCGAAAGCCGCGAGCGCCGCTTCCTCCATCGCCGCGGGCGCGGTCGCTGATACCGGCACGCCCTGGTCGGGAACCCGCAAGGCGCCGTAGGTCAGACTGCGAAAGGGAGCCCGGCCGAAATTGCCCGTCGCAACCTGGATGAGCTGTATGGCGATTAGCTGCTCTGCTGGATCAACCCAGAAATAAGTGCCCCAGGCGCCGCCCCAGGTGAAGCTTCCGACCGATCCGGGCACCCCGCTCCTTGCGGCATCGCTGCGGATCCCAAAACCGAGCCCAAAGGTCGAGCCACCCAGCGGCCCTATGGCGGTGGCGGCGCCACCGGCGAAGCGGATCCCCGACGGCAGCGCGGTCGTGGTCATCCGACGGACGGTTGCGGGCGAAAGGATGCGCACCCCGTCGAGTTCACCGCCGTTGAGCAGCATCTGGCAGAACCGCAGATAGTCGGCGGCCGTCGACACCAGTCCGCCGCCGCCCGAGAACAGCGTGGTCGGCTTGGTGACGTCCCAATCAAAAAGAATTTCTGCGCCAACCGGCGGGTCGACCAGGCGGGCGAGCTTCTCCGACGGCACCCAGAAGCCGGTGTCGACCATGCCGAGCGGTTTGAACAGGCGGTTGTCGAGAAACTGATCGAGCGGCTGGCCTGAGGCGACCTCGATGACCCGTCCGAGCACGTCGACGCTGGGGCTATATTCCCAAACTTCGCCCGGCTGATGGGCGAGCGGGACCCGCGCCAAGCGGGACACGAAGTCCTTCAATGAGCTGTCGCGTGCGAGAGCTCTGACGCCGCTCTCGCCGTAGAGCTTGTGCACGGCCGTATTGCCTTCGCGGTAGACGAGGCCGGATGTGTGGCGGAGCAGGTCCTCGACGGTCATCGGGCGCTTCTGCGGCTCAAGCGCGAGCTTGCTCTGTCCGTTCGCCGGATCGGTGCTCTCGACGCCAACCATCATTTCCTTGAGCTCGGGAAGATACTGGTGGACGGGGGCAGCGAGATCGAGCTTTCCCTCCTCGGCCAGCATCATGGCGGCCACGCTGGTGACCGGCTTGGTCATCGAGGCAATCCAGAAGATTGCGTCAGGCTGCAGCGGGATCGTCTTGGCATGGTCACGAAAACCGACGGCCCGCAGATACGCGACCCTGCCGTTCCGCGCAATCGCCGCAATCGCGCCCGAGAAGGCGCCGCCATCGACCTGCGACTGCTGCCAGGCGGCGATCCGCGCCAGCCGCGATGACGAGAAGCCGAGCGCTTCGGGATCCCTCACCGGGGTGGTGTCATACGCACGGGCGGCGGTGGCGAGGCAGAGCACCAACAGTGTTGCGAGAGCGCGGTGCAGGGGCTTCATCTGGGCGTCCTTTCCGGCTGGGCGAGAGCGAAGGGCGACGAAAAACGTCATCGTCATCGAGTCGTTCGGAAAGCGGTCACGGGTCGGCAGATGCGCTACAATGCGTAGCCTTGACAGTAAGGAAAATCAATCCGGATCGCGCGCAAAGCTCGCTGATTGATCTCAATCCGCGCGTAAGTCGTCACTGATGCCTCTCGTCATGTTCCGCCGCGGTGCGATTCAACGCTTCCCGCAAGGCGCCACCCCAGTTCGTGTGGCGATTACTCGCGGAAGAGATTTTTCCGCCCGGCATCATGCGCCGGTGACGATGTAGCCTGTCCGCAAGGTGTGTGGGCTTGGTGCCGACAATGCAGTAACCTCGCGGCGACGCACAATGCGCCACGCTGATAGTTCGGCGGTGGATTTCGGGAGCTTAGCCATGGACGCACGTGATTATTTCCTCCGATCAGTGGCGATGCTGGTCGGTCTTCTCGCTGCGGCAATGCCGGTTGCGGCGGAGCCGGATGGTGCGAAAGCGGCGGCTTACGCCGCGGTCGAGCGCAACGCCGGCGAGATCGCAGCCATCGGCGACAGCGTCTACTATTTCGGCGAGCTCGGCATGCAGGAGTACGAGAGCGCGAAGTTTGTCAGGCAGGTGCTCGAGTCGATCGGTTTCACGGTCGAGGCCGGCGCCGCCGGCATGCCGACCAACATCTGGGCCCACTGGGGCGCCGGCAAGCCGCAGATCGTGATCGTCTCCGAAATGGATGCGCTTCCGGGCGGGTCGCAGACACCCGGCAGCATCGAGCGCAAGCCGCTGATTGCTGGCGCGCCGGGGCACATGGAGGGCCACAATACCCATCCCGCCGTCGCGATCGGAGCCGCCTATGCGGTCAAGCAGGCGATGCAGCGCTACAATATCCCGGGCAGCGTCGCGATTTCGCTCGGCCCGGCGGAAGAGCAGCTCATCAGCCGGCCCTATCTGGTGCGGGCCGGCCAGTTCAAGGATTCCGACATTGCGATCCTTTTACACCTCGGCGACAACTTCGCCGCCGGCTATGGCCTGATGAACTACGCGGCGATCAGCGCGAAATTCACCTTCCACGGCAAGACCGCCCACGGCGCCGTGAACCCATGGGACGGCAAGGACGCCGTGGATGCGGTCGAGCTGATGGACATCGGCTTCGACAAGCTGCGCGAACACCTGCGCCCAAGCTACCGCGCCCACCGCGCTATCACGGCCGGCGGCGTCCAGCCGAACATCATTCCGGATTATGCGCAGATCTGGTGGTTCGTGCGCGATGCCAACATGGCGTCCGCAAAGGAGACGTTCGACAAGCTCACCCGGGTCGCCGAGGGCGCTGCCCTGATGACCGGGACAACCCACGAATATCAGATCGATGCCGCCGCCTGGCCGCAGCTCGGCCTGAAGTCCATCGCCGAAGTCATACAAACCAACATCGATGCGGTCGGCATGCCGCAATGGAGCGACGACGAGCAGGCGTTCGCGCGCAAGTTCCAGGCCGCCCTGGGGGCGCGGGTGGTGGGCCTCAACACCAAGCAGACTGCCTTTGGTCAGCGCGGACAATCGACCTCGTCGAACGACAATGGCGACGTCACGTGGGTGGTGCCGAGCGCCGCCTTGAACTTTCCGGCGACGGTCCCGGGTATCACCGCGCACAACTGGCAGGCTGCCGTGACGCCGACCAGCACGATGGCGCACAAGGGGATGGTGTCGGCCGCAAAGGTGCTGGCTGGCGCGATGCTCGATTTCCTGACCAAGCCAGAACTCGTGCAGCAGGCGCGGGTCGAATTCGAGAAGGCGACGACCGAGATGAAATATTTCGCTGTATTGCCGCCTGACGCCAAGCCGCCGCTCGACCTCAACAAGGAAACCATGGATCGGTATCGAGCCGAGATGACCAAGCACTACCTGAACAGAACGGTGCGGTTCAATTGAGCGGGCCTTCCGCGCTTGGTCGCTCGCTTCAGCGAATCTGAAGGGATCTGAGTATCGTGAAAGCGACCTAAGGACGGTTGTAGGGGCGACGCTTGTGGTCGCCCCTATTCCCGGCGGACGCGGTGCGAAGACGGGGCGACCACAAGGGTCGCCCCTGCAGCAGGCAAGGCCTCCAATCTTTCAGATGAGCTGAAGCGATCGACTAGGCCCCTCGCAGAGCAGGAAAGCGTTCGGGAGGGGGCGCCCAGCCGGAACCGAAAGCTTATCTACCGCATTGCCTTGGATCGCGGTTGGGGATCCCAGAGGAGACCTCGATGCATTTGCCGCAGCAAGCCGCCATCCTCGCCGGTACGCCTGACCATCCGATCACTATTGCGCCGGCCCCGCACCGGGTGCGTGTCACCTTCGCGGGCTTTGTGGTGGCAGACACCATGCGGGCGCTATCGCTGGTGGAAGCATCTTATGCGCCGGTCATGTACATTCCGCGGGAGGATGTCGACCTCACAACTCTTGAGAAAACAAGCCGCAAGACGCACTGCCCTTACAAGGGCGATGCATCCTACTATTCGATCCACGCGGATGATCGCAACACGCAGAACGCCGTGTGGAGCTATGAACAGCCCCTTGAGGCGGTAGCCGCCATCGCGGGGTATATGGCATTCTACCCCGACCGGGTGGATAGCGTGGAGCAATTGCCGGATTGATGCGGTCTCCTCCAGCATTTCGCGCCGTAGGGGCGGCCCTGGGGGCGACCCTCATTGGCGCTAACTTAGGGCCGCGGTGGTCCCTCCCCCCTTGTGGGGAGGGTTGGGGTGGGGGGTCGTGCCGTGGTGCACGGACGGTGCCACTTGGCTCGACCCCCACCCCCGACCCCTCCCCACAAGGGGGAGGGGGGAGTACGCCGCACCGTCACGCCTTAAGTTAACCCCTATGGGGCGACCCTTGTGGTCGCCCCTTCGGGGGCGCTGCACGGGGCACCAGGGCGACCACAAGGGTCGCCCCTACCGATCAACATCACCGTTATGTCGGGGCTTTCCTGGCGAATATTTAACTGTTTTTTTGCCTTGTTCCTGCGCTACTTATTAAATAAAGAGGGCTCAATGGGGATTCCGAAGATGGATGCACGCTTCGCCGCCCGGATGGCGACCGGATTGAGCTTGGCTATTTTGGGCTTGGCGGGACTGCGAGGAGAAGCCTTCGCACAATTCTACCCGCCCAGCCCCTATACGCCTGTTCCGTCGCCGTATCGCCAGATGCCGCCCGTCCCGCAGGACGACGATGAGGATCTGCGTCCATTGCCGGCGCCGGGTCCTTACGGCCGGCCGTCAAATGCGCCGTATCCTTATGGTGCCCCGCAGAGACCGCCTTCCGGCATTCAGAGCGAAGCCTTACCGCCGCCTGGCCCCTCGCCATACGGTCCCGGCGCCTACCAGGAGGGAGGATTGCCCCCACCGCCGGGAGCCCGCCAACCATATGGTGGCGGCGCCTACCAGGAGGGAGGCCTGCCGCCCCCGCCGCCCAGCCGAGGCTATAGCTACGGAAATTGGGAGCCCATCCGTCCGCCTGGCGATGTGTATGCGCCCAATGAGCGCCCGCTTCCCCCGGGCCCGGGCGTGCCCTCCGACTATGCCAACAGGCCGCCGATGGAGATAACGCCGAACGTTGGAAGCCCTCCGCCCGGGTCCAGTTATCCTGGCTCCAGCTATCCCGGCTCCAGCTATCCCGGCTCCAGTTATGCGGCCCTCCCGCCCGACTATCGGCCGGAGACAGGTCAGCCTCGGGAACTGCCGGCGCAGTTCCGTCGCCAGATGGTCGATTACCCGACCCGCGAACCGGCTGGCACAATCGTCATCGACACGCCCAATACCTATTTGTACTTCGTCCTTGGTGGCGGTAAGGCAGTACGCTACGGCATCGGGGTCGGCCGCGAAGGCTTCACGTGGTCGGGCCGCGAAAAGGTCAGCCGAATGTCGGAATGGCCGGATTGGAATCCGCCCAAGGAAATGATCGAACGCCAACCCTATCTGCCGCGTTTCATGGCAGGTGGTGAAAGCAATCCCCTCGGCGCTCGCGCGCTTTACTTGGGGAGCACGCTGTATCGCATCCACGGCACCAATCAGCCATCAACCATCGGATCATTCGTGTCGTCAGGATGCATTCGGCTCACGAATGCGGACATCGAGGACCTTTACGGTCGCGTTACGGTGGGTACCCGTGTAGTCGTGCTGCCGGGAGGAAGGCGGTCGGCCGACTCGGCGATCATCCGGTAAGCCCGCACGCCTTATTCACATGCGACAGTTCCGGCAGGCCATCGTGTGGGGGTGCATCGGGTGGATCTCTGCCTGTCCGAATTTCGGCGTGCGCTCGAATGCGCTGCCGCTTGCGTTCGGCATGACGCCTGAAATTGCTGCCGCGGCGCTGGAAAGTCCGCTGGCCCGTGTTTCCGGCCGCCGCGATTCCGACATATACTATGCAGAGAGGACCGCTCTTGTGACGGGCTTTATCGTCCATGACCGGCAGCGGCTGTGGCTGCAGTTCCGCCATCACCGACTCACCGGCTGGAAATACGACTGGGATCGACCGATCGTCTGGTAGCCGCCCAGAGAGCCAGTAGGGTGGGCAAAGCGAAGCGTGCCCACCTTGGGCCTTTCCGGTGGGCACGGCGCGAAGACGCGCCTTTGCCGACCCTACAGCGCTAGGGGGCGACCCTCCCCGTTGGATCGCCGGGTCGCCCCATAAGCGCGGAGCCGTTACCTACTCTCCGCTGGCAGCCTCGCGGTGCGCCTCGCTTTCCGCCTTCTGCTTGGCCTCGAGGTCTTCACCGGTTTGCTGGTCGACCATCTTCATCGAAAGCCGAACCTTCCCGCGTTCGTCGAAGCCCAACAGCTTGACCTTCACCTTGTCGCCTTCCTTGACGACATCGGACGTCTTTTGCACGCGGCGCGGTGCGAGCTGGCTGATGTGCACGAGGCCGTCGCGCGAGCCGAAGAAATTCACGAATGCGCCGAAGTCCATCACCTTCACGACGGTTCCGTCGTAGATCATGCCGACCTCCGGATCGGAGGCAATCGACTTGATCCAGTTGATGGCTGCCTTGATCGACTCGCCCGATGAAGAGGCGACCTTGATGGTGCCGTCGTCGGAAATATCCACCTTGGCGCCGGTCTTCTCGACGATCTCGCGGATCACCTTGCCGCCGGAGCCGATCACCTCGCGAATCTTGTCGGTCGGAATCGTCAGCACCTCGATTCGCGGTGCGTGCTCTCCGAGCTCGGCGCGGGCAGACGTGATCGCCTTCGCCATTTCGCCGAGAATATGCAGCCGTCCATCTTTGGCCTGGGTCAACGCGACCCGCATGATCTCCTCGGTAATGCCGGAGATCTTGATGTCCATCTGTAGCGACGTGATGCCCTTCTCGGTGCCGGCGACCTTGAAGTCCATGTCGCCGAGATGGTCCTCGTCGCCGAGAATGTCGGAGAGAACGGCGTAACGTTTGTCTTCCAGGATGAGGCCCATGGCGATGCCGGCCGTCGGAGCGCGCAACGGCACGCCGGCGTCCATCAGCGCAAGCGATGCGCCGCACACCGTCGCCATCGACGACGAACCGTTCGACTCGGTGATCTCCGACACCACCCGGATCGTGTAGGGGAACTCGTGCTTGAGCGGCAGCATCGGGCGCACGGCGCGCCACGCCAGCTTTCCGTGCCCGATTTCGCGCCGTCCCGGCGAACCGAGGCGGCCGGTTTCGCCCACCGAGAACGGCGGGAAGTTGTAATGCAGCATGAACGGTCGCTTTGGCCGCATCTACGGCGGCATGGCGCGCCATCTTGTCGGGGATCGCGTAGGCGGATCGCAGTTGCGGCTCGACCAGGCCGAGCATTTCCTTTTCCAGCTCCGTATTGTCCACGTCCACCAACTCGCGCGGCTCTTTGGCGGCCTTTTCGGCAAGACGGATGATCGCCCCGATCACCGGCTGGAAGTGCCGGTGGCCGAACATCACGGCGCCCAGCATGACCTCCTCGGGAAGTTCCTTTGCCTCGGATTCAACCATCAGCACCGCTTCCTCGGTACCGGCGACCACGAGGTCGAGGTTGCTCTCCGTCATCTCGTCGATTTGCGGATTGAGGACATATTCGTTGTTGATGAAGCCAACTCTGGCGGCGCCCACTGGGCCCATGAAAGGTGCGCCGGAGAGCGTCAGGGCGGCAGACGCTGCCACCATTGCCAGGATCGTGCGACATGCACGTTGCGATAACCTGCGTGTCGCAGCGCCAGCCGTCCGCGAACAACGGACGAATCGGGCGATCCATCAACCGCGACACCAAGGTCTCGCGTTCGGTCGGGCGCCCCTCGCGCTTGAAGTAGCCGCCCGGAATGCGGCCGGCGGCAAAGAACTTTTCCTGATAGTTGCAGGTCAGCGGCATGAAATCGACGCCTTCCTTAGGCTTCTTCGCCGCCACAACGGTCGCCATGACGGTGGTCTCGCCATAGCTGGCGAATACGGCGCCGTCGGCCTGCCGGGCTATTCTGCCGGTTTCGAGAACGAGCTTGCGCCCGCCCCAATCGAGTTCCTCACGATGGATGTTAAACATTGGTTTCGACTTCTTTCATGGTTTTGCGCCACGAATGCCATGAGCAAGATAGCGGGAGACTGCGCGCCAGCATCCTCAAACCCCAACCCTCCACACGCGACCTTCCCCCGCTTGCGGGGAGAGAGCAGGGTGGGAGTGAGGTTTTGGGTCACAGTGTCCGGCAATCCTGCCATGGCGTTCTGGCCTTGGGCTGCCGGGCATTCTTTGCCCGGCCCAGCACCCCCAGCCTACCCTCCCCCGCAAGCGGGGGGAGAGTAGGCTGGGGGCGAATGCAGCGGATGCACCATGCTTCCGCTGAAAATTGCGCAACCGCCAAGTACAAACCTCCGTGTTCCCAGCATCCCAATTACGGATGGCCGCGGAAAACGGGTCAACAAGTTCTGCTCAACGACGGATACCGAGTTTCTGGATCAGAGTCCGATAGCGGCTTTCATCGGTGCGCTTGAGATAGTCAAGAAGCTGGCGACGCTGGGACACAAGTTTCAACAATCCCCGTCGAGAGTGATTGTCCTTTACGTGCTTCTTGAAATGCTCAGTGAGATTGTTAATGCGCTCCGACAGAATCCCGACCTGTACCTCGGGTGACCCTGTATCGCCCGCCTTTTTGGCATGCGTTTTGATGACTTCCGATTTACGCTCGGCAGTAATCGACATCGTCAACGACCTTCCTGTCGGCCGGCTCTGCCTTGCAGCCCGGCGAGGTTGAACACGCGCTTGGGGACGATTTCGCCGCGGTCGACTTCGGCTAGGGCAACCAAGTTGCCTGAGGCCGTAACGTAAACCGTGCCACGGACGACAGGGGCGTCCCGTCCGCGCATCAAGACGGCTTGGCCTCTTTGGAGCCTCGCCGCATCGGCCCTGCTGACGGCTAGCGCCGGGATGTCGTCCAGCGCAGTCGCAACCGGGAATAGTGCATCGGCAAGGCTACCCTCGCCGGCAGCGGCTCTATGGCACAAAGCCTCAACTTCTTCCAGGGAAATCATGTCCCGCTCGGCAAACGGGCCGACGGCTATTCGACGCAATGCGGCGACATGCCCCCGGCAGCCAAGGGCGCGGCCGAGATCACGTGCCAGCGCCCGCACGTACGTCCCTTTGCCGCACTCTGCCTCAAAGCCGGCATGATCCGGATCCGGCATGTCGACCAGCGCCAGGCGGTCGATGTTCACGACCCGCGGCTTGAGTTCGGGCTCCTCGCCGTCGCGCGCGATGTCATAAGCCCGTTCGCCGTCAATCTTGATGGCGGAAAACCGTGGCGGCACCTGTTCGATGGCGCCCACGTATCCCGGCAAAAGCGCCTTGATTGCGCCCGGCGTCGGACGTACATCGCTCGACGCCACGACCCTTCCCTCGGCGTCGTCGGTATCTCGTTCTTCGCCCCAGCGAATCGTAAAGCGATAGGTTTTGCGCCCGTCCATCACGAACGGCACCGTTTTGGTGGCGTCCCCCAGAGCAATCGGCAGGCATCCGGACGCAAGCGGATCGAGGGTGCCGGCGTGACCGGCCCGTTTGGCTGCGAACAGGCGCTTTATCACCGACACCGCATAGGTTGACGTCATGCCGATCGGCTTGTCGAGCACGACCCAGCCATGGACGTCGTATTTTTCGCGCTTGAACTGCTGCGCCTTACCGGCGCGACGGGGACGGTCGAGCGGAGGGGCCGGTTCGGGTGCGGATGGCGGAACGCCGTCGACAACCTTCGGCCCATCGGGAGCGGCGTCAACGGGACGTCGATCGGCTATGATGGAATTCATTCGTGCTCGCCTGAATCGTTGTCGAGGTCGCGTCTTACCTGTGGGGACCGCAGCAGCCGTTCGACTCGCTCGGCCTCGTCAAAGCTTTCATCGAGGCGAAAGCGGATGTCGGGCGCAAATTTGAGATTCACCCGCCGGGCGATTTCCCCGCGAAGGTAGCGCTTGTTGCGGTCCAGCGCCGCAAGCACCGCTGAGGCGTCCAGGCCGCCGAGCGGAAGGACGTATACGGTAGCGATCCGCAAGTCCGGCGACATGCGGACCTGCGGAACCGTGATGAGATGGGTTTCGATCACCGGATCGTGGACTTCGCCGCGCACCAGAATCTCTGCCAGTGCGTGGCGAACAAGCTCGCCGGCGCGCAGTGAACGCTGGGTAGGCCCCTTGGCGGGCTCACGGGCATGACCGCGCGACATCGTCTTTTAAGCTCAGAGCGTGCGTTGCACCGTCTCCACCCGGTAACATTCGATCACGTCGCCAACCCTCATATCCTGGTAATTCTCGAAAGACATGCCGCATTCCTGGCCGGCGACGACTTCCTTGGCATCGTCCTTAAAGCGCTTGAGCTGCGACAGCTTGCCCTCGTGAATCACCACATTGTCGCGGATGAGGCGCACATTGGCGCCGCGCTCGACCGTTCCGTCGGTGACCCGGCAGCCGGCAATCTTGCCCACCTTGGAGATATTGAAGATCTCCAGGATGAGGGCAGTGCCGAGCATCGTCTCCCGCAATATCGGCGCCAGCAGGCCCGACATTGCTTTTTTCACGTCATCGACGAGATCGTAGATGATGTTGTAGTAACGGATCTCCACTCCATCGCGCTCGGCCATTTCGCGCGCTTCCTTGTGGGCGCGCACGTTGAAGCCAATGATCGCGGCGCCCGCGGCCTCGGCAAGCGTGACGTCGGATTCGCTGATGCCGCCGGCGCCAGCGAGGATAATCCGCGCCCCCACCTCGGTGGTCGAGAGTTTTTCAAGCGCGCCCACAATGGCTTCGA
>WNGJ01003437.1_pt1 | contig 23451 bp, 25 predicted proteins | sample 5400611 | NCBI WGS metagenome assembly WNGJ01 (sample SAMN13153375, study PRJNA577476) | soil metagenome | isolation source: 40 cm soil or saprolite under Garry oak tree replicate 1 | place: USA:California | collected 2016-06-15
GTGTGTTCCCAGGCCCGTACCTGAAGGTCAGGTCCTGCAGCGGGCACTCGCCGCCCTTGTCGCAAACCGGACAGTCGAGCGGATGGTTGACGAGGATGAATTCGAGCGTGGCGTTTTGGCCCACTCGTGCCATCTCGGACGTGCGGGCGGTCTTGACGACCATCCCGTCCTGAGCGGTCAACGTGCAGCCGGCCTGCGGCTTCGGCGGCATCCCCTCCACCTCGACCAGGCACATCCGGCAGGCTCCGATCGCGGCGCCGAGCCGCGGCTCGTAGCAGAACACCGGGATCTCGATCCCGGCCGCGGCGGCCGTCTCGACGAGCCCGGTGCCCTTGGGAACTTGCACCGAGCGCTCGTCGATCTTGACGGTGACGAGCTCGGCCGCGCTCATTCCGGACCTCTCCGTGGACCTGGTCCCCGGACCGGTCCGCGGACCAGGTCCCGGGACATGTCTGGGGACCAGGTCCCGGGGCACTGACCGTTCAAGCCGGCACCCCCTCCTCGACGACGGGGTGATGCGCGTGCTGGTCGACCGGCGCGAACAGGCCCTCGAGCGACGACTCGCCGCCGAAGGGGCAGCCGCCCTGGTCGACGTGGGCGCGAAACTCGTCGCGGAACTTGACGACGTACGAGGCGACCGGCAACGCGGCGGCATCGCCCAGCGGACACAGGCACTTGCCCAAGATCCGGTCGCAGACATCGAGTAGCAGGTCGAGCTGCGAATGCGTCGCCTCGCCCGCCTCGATCGCCTCGAGCAGTTGCACCATCCAGCGCGTCCCCTCCCGGCAGGGGGTGCACTTACCGCACGACTCGTGCATGTAGAACTGCGCAACGCGCAGTCCGAGCTGCACCATGCAGGCGCGGTCGTCGACGACGATCACGGCCGCCGCGCCAAGGAACGTGTCCAAAGCCCGCAACGCGTCGTGCTCCAAAGGAACGTCGATCTGGTCGGCGGTCAGGATCGGCATCGACGAGCCGCCGGGAATGACCGCCTTCAGCTCGCGTCCGTCGGGGATTCCGCCAGCCAACTCGTAAATCACCTCACGGATCGTGATCCCCATCGGCAGCTCGTAGTTCCCGCCGTTGACGACGTTGCCCGAGACGCAGAACAAGCGGGTGCCGGTCGAATCCGGTGGGGTTCCGATTTTCGCGTACTCGGCGCCGCCGAGCTCGAGAACCTTCGGGATGGTCGCGATTGTCTCGACGTTGTTGATCAGCGTCGGCGACGCGTACAGGCCGGAAACGGCCGGAAACGGCGGCCGCGAGCGGGCCTGGCCGCGCCTGCCCTCGAGCGACTCGAGCAGCCCGGACTCCTCGCCGCAGATGTAGGCGCCGGCGCCGCGGTGGAGCACGACTGTGACGCCGTCGAACAGTCCGGCGTCCCGCGCTTCGTCAAGCGCCACGCGGAGCGTTTCGAACGCGTCGAGGTACTCGCCGCGGATGTAGATGAAGACGTGCTGTGAGTCGATCGCCCGCGCCGCGATCAGCGAGCCCTCGATCAGGCGATGCGGCACCCGGTTCATGATCTCGCGATCCTTGAAAGTCCCCGGCTCCGACTCGTCGGCGTTGACGCAGACGTAATGCGGCTTCGGAATCTGATCCGTCGGCGGGATGAACTGCATCTTCCTGCCGGTCGGGAAAAAGGCACCCCCGCGGCCGCGGAGATTCGCCGTGTTCAGCTCGTCGATGATCGCCGCGGGCTCGAGCCCGCGTGCCCGCTCGAGCTGGGCGTAGCCGCCCACGGCCCGATACTCGGCCAGCTTCGTCAGGTCGCGCTCGTCAGCGCCGGCGAGGACGATCAGCTCACTCATCACGCAGCTCCTGGAGGATCTGAGGGACCTCGCCGGCCGTCACGTTCAGCCGGTGACGGTCGTCGATCGCGACAACCGTGGGCCAGCCGCAGCCGCCGATGCACTCGACGGCGCGGAGGGTGAACTGGCCGTCAGCCGTCGTCTCACCCGGCGCGACGCCCAACTCGGACTCGAACGCGGCAAGCACGTCCTGCGCGCCGCGAAGGCCGCAGCAGATGTTCGTGCACACCTCGACCAGGCGCCGTCCTACCGGCTCCAGATGGAACATGTCGTAGAAGGTCGCTACCCCCTTGCAGTACGCGGGCGTCAGGTCCAGGGCATCGCCCACCTCCTGGAAGGCCTCCGGCGGCAACCAGCCGCCATGGCGTTCCTGCGCGATCCGCAGCGCCGGCATGACCGCGGAGCGCGACTCCGGATATTGCTCCGCGATCGCGCGCACCTCGCTGGCAAACGAGCGCGCCATCAGCGGTCGACCTCCCCCATCAAGGTGTCGAGCGAGCCGACGATCGCAATCAGGTCGGCGATGTAGCTCCCCTGCACGGTCGTGGCAGTTGCCTCCAGGGCAGCGAATGACGGGGCGCGGAACTTCACCCGCCAGGGGCGGGGTCCTCCGTCCGAGACGACGTAGCAGCCGAGCTCGCCGCGCGGCGACTCGACAGCGACGTAGACCTCGCCTTCGGGCACGCGGTACCCCTCGGTGACGATCTTGAAGTGATGGATCAGGGATTCCATCGAGGTGTGGAGCTCCTCCCGCGGCGGCAGCACGACCTTCCGGTCGTCCGAGATCCAAGGCTCTCCCTCCATCCGCTCGAGACGGTCGAGGCACTGCTCGATGATGTCCACCGACGCGCGCATCTCCTCGATGCGCACCCGGTAGCGGTCGTAGGTGTCCCCGTGGGGGAGGACCGGCACGTGGAAGTTCGCGCGGTCGTAAAAGAGGTACGGCTGGTCGCGCCGGAGATCCCAGTCGACGCCGGACGCCCGCAGCACAGGCCCGCTTTGTCCAAGAGCGATTGCGTCGGCGCGGTTGAGCAGCCCCAGCCCGCGCGTCCGCTCTTCCCAGATCTCGTTCTTTGCGAGCAGGCCGTCGTAGTCTGCGATCGCCGTCGGCATCCACTCGACGAACTTGCGGCACTCGGGGTAGAAGCCCCCAGGGATGTCCTCGGCGAGCCCGCCGGTCTGGAAGTACCGCGTGTGCATGCGGTAGCCGGCGACAAGCTCCGAGAGGTCGAGGACCATCTCGCGCTCGCGGAACGTGTACCAGAACATCGAGATCGCCCCGAGCTCGAGCGCCGCGGTCCCCAGCCAGACCAGGTGCGAGTGAATCCGGTTCAGCTCGCAGAGAAGCATCCGCATCCAGGTCGCCTTTGCCGGGACCTCCAGGCCGAGCAGCTTCTCGATCGCGAGCACGAAGACGAGCTCGTTGTTCTGGTAGGCGAGGTAGTCGATCCGCGGGGCGTACGTGATCGCCTTCCACCACGACTTCTGCTCCATGTTCTTCTCGAAGCCGGTGTGGACGTAGCCGACCTTTGCATGGACCCCGACCACGACCTCGCCGTCGAGGTCGACGATCAGGCGCAGGACGCCGTGCGTCGAAGGGTGATTCGGCCCGAAGTTGACGGTCAGGATGTCGTCGGTGTCCCTGACCGCGGGGTCGACCTCGAGGACGGTCGGGATCGGCGACGGGATCCTGGTGCCCTCGTAGATTGAATCCGGGGCGGGCCAGGCGCCGCCAGGCGTTGCCGGGAGAGCCACTTACTCCTCCCCCGAGAAACGGACCGGCTCGCCGCCAAGGGGGTAGTCCTTCCGCAGCGGATGGCCTTCCCAGTCCTCGTCCATGAGCAGCCGTTCGGGATGCGGGTGGCCTTCGAGCGGGATCCCCATCATGTCCCACGCTTCGCGCTCGAACCAGTCTGCTCCGGGCCAGACCGAGACCACGCTCGGTATTGGCTCTCCGTCGTCGAGCCAGACCTGCACCCGAACGCGCGGTGCGCCCGGCCGGATCGCGAGCAGGTGGTAATTGAGCGAGAAGCGCTTGGGTTTCGGAGCAGGGAGCGCCTGCAGCCCCTGGGTCATCGGCCGGTTCAGATTGCGGCCCGCGGCAGTGCCGATGTAGCCGGAGACGCCCGGAGCGCCCCAGCCGAGGTAGTCGGTCGCCGCAATGTCGACGAGCATGTCGAAGCCGTGCTCGTCGCGGAGGGACGTGCAGGCCTCGACGAGGCGCGCCGTATCGACCACGAGGGTCGTCTCGCCGAAGGCTTCGGTTTCAGTCACCAAGCCGGGAACGTCACTGAAGGCCATTCATCTCTCCCGAGCGAAGCGATGGGACAAGCCAGCCCCGCGGAAAATGCGCAGCATTTTTCGCGGAAAACGCCACTATTTGGCGACTCCGCCGACCTCGTAGGCCGCCGGGACGCCGGCCTGGACGCGCTCGTGCAGCCGGATGATTCCCTCCATCAGGGCCTCGGGCCGAGGCGGACAGCCGGGGACGTAGATGTCGACTGGCAGGATCTTGTCGACGCTCTGGAGGACGGCGTAGTTGTTGAACATGCCGCCGGAACTCGCGCAGGCGCCCATCGCGATCACCCACTTCGGCTCGAGCATCTGGTCGTAGATCTGCTTGATCGGCGCGGCCATCTTCTGGGCGACGCGACCCGAAATGATCAGCAGGTCGGCCTGGCGCGGCGAGGAGCGGAACGCCTCCATGCCGAAGCGCGCGATGTCGTAGCGCGAAGAGACGATCGACATCATCTCGATCGCGCAGCAGGCAAGCCCGAACGTGTCCGGCCACATCGACTTCGTCTGCGACCAGGCAATTGCCTTCTGCAGCGTGGTCAAGCCGAGCTGCGACTCGATGTCGCCGAGCTCCTGCTCGAACTCGCTCGGTCCCTTGTCCGGCCAGAGGACGCGCTCGGATTTGAGGCCGTGGTCCGCCAGGCGGGGCGACTTCGGCCGGTCTACTGCCACTCGAGCGCGCCCTTACGCCAGACGTAGACGTACGCGATCAGGAGGATCAGGAGGAAGAACGCGAACTCGGCAAACCCGAACCAGGCGAGCTGGTGCAGGACGACCCCGAGCGGATACAGGAAGACGATCTCGATGTCGAAGACGATGAACAGCATCGCCGTCAGGTAAAAGCTGATCGTGAAGCGCTGGCGCCGGGGCGGCCCGGTCGAAACGCCGGACTCGAACGGGATTCCACGACTGCGCGTGCGGCGCTTCGGACGGGTCGCGAAGACGAACGACATCACGATCATCGAGATCGGGATCGCCGCCGCGAACAGCCCGTAGATCAGAAACGGCAGCCAGTTGTCGAGCACCCGTGTTCTCCTCCCGCCAGCCCCTGGCGGCCGGAACGTATCAACTATCGGCGCGGTGGCACGAGGTCACCGAAAACCGTGGAGGAGTGCCGGAGACAGGTGTTACAAAGTCCCGCTTGCCGAGGCCCCAAAACAATGCTCCTTTGGGGCATGAACGGCGACAGGGGACGCTGCTACGATGGGCGCGTGGCAACCGTTGAGCAGCCCACTCTCGTCACCCTGACGGAGAGCGCGGCAAGCAAGATCCGAGACCTGATGGCCGAGGAGCCCGAGGGCGAGGCCGCGGTCCTGCGGATCGCTGTCCAGGGCGGTGGGTGCTCGGGCTTCCAGTACGCGCTCGGCTTCGACCGAGGTGCTCAGGAGGGCGACAACGAGCTCCGGGTGAACGGTGTCGAAGTGGTCGTCGACCCCTTCAGCGCGCCGTACCTCGCCGGCACCGAGATCGATTGGGTCGAGGGACTGCAGGCAGGCTTCGCGATCAACAACCCGAATGTCTCGGCGTCGTGCGGCTGCGGCCACTCGTTCCAGGTGGAAGAAGGCGAAGCTTCCGAAGGCGAAGCGGCTTGCGGCTCCGGCTGCAGCCACTAGTAGCGCTCCTCGTACCTCTCCTTTTCGTCCTCAGCGCCTGCGGCTCATCGGATAAGCAGGCCGCCTCCAAGCCGGTCGTCTGGGTTGGTGCCCCGGTCTCGGAGGCCAACGGGAAGTCGGTTGTCCGGCGATTCAACGCCTACCTCGCGCAGCGAAGCGGGCCTGCCTCGCCGACCGAGCTCGCACTCGAGTTCATCCGCGCCGACAAAACCCTGGTCGCGAGAACGACCACCGAGGCGCAGGCCTCGCCGGAAGGCGGCGGCCCAACGAGGGTGACCGTGATCCAGGACGGGCTCGCGGACGACTCGGTACGAGCAGCGCGGCACGTCCTTCGCTTCGTTCCCGCAGGTAAGAGCTGGCGGCTCGACTCGGCCGCCCGGACCCAGCGCTGCCATCCCGGCCGCGGGCACCAGGATTTCTCGGCGAGCGCATGCGTCTGAGATCGCATAAGGTGCCCGCCCGCCAATCCCCCGCACAGGAGGTCTCTGCATGAACGCGGCTTTTCGGATCTGGGCTTCGCTCGTCTCGCTGGCAATCATCGTCCAGGTCGGATTGGCCAGTTACGGCGCTTTCCACGCCGTCGACGTCTCTGACGACAAGGGCGCGATCAGCAAGAAAGGCGTCGAGCACGGCTTCAACGCGCATGCCGCGCTCGGCTACGTGATCGTGCTTGCCGCGCTCGTGCTCCTGATCCTGGCCTTCCTCGTCCGCCGGCAGTCACCCGGCGGGGCTCGGCCGAAGTGGGCCGGGATCCTGCTCGTCCTGCTCGTCGTCCAGGTCTTGCTCGCCGCGCTCGGGGGAGCGGTGGCCTGGCTCGGCGTTCTGCACGGAATGAATGCGCTCGCAGTCGCAGGTGTCGCCGGCAGCCTCGCAGGCCGGGAATGGGCCATACACCGGGCCGCTTCCGCAGAGCCCCAGGCGACCTAGGCGCGAGTACCATTCCGTCGCCGTGAGCGAGAACGGCGTCGTCGACATCACGATCCTCGGGGCCGGCCCGTCCGGCCTGGCTGCCGCGTACTACGCGGGGCATCGCGACGCGTCCGTTCGGATCATCGAGAGCCTCGAGCAGATCGGCGGCCAGGTCGCCGCCGTATACCCCGAGAAGCACGTCTTCGACGTCGCAGGCCATCCGAAGATCCAGGGCCAGGCGCTCGTCGAGCTCTGCGCCGAGCAGGGACTCCAGTACGGCCCGGAGGTTCTGCTCGGGGAGGAGGTTCAGACCCTCGAACGCCTGAACGAGAACGGAGAGGAGCTTCTCTCGGTGACGACCGAGAAGGGAGGCCCGTACCTGAGCCGAGCATTGATCATCACCGCCGGCCACGGCGCCTTCGAGCCGCGCAAGCTCGGGGTCGACGACATCGACGCCTGGGAGGGAAGAGGCCTTCACTACTTCGTGCGCGAGAAGGACGTCTTCCGCGACCGCACCTGTGTGATCGTCGGAGGCGGGGACAGTGCGCTCGACTGGACGCTCGGCCTTCAGGACACCGCCAGGCACCCGATCGCTCTCGTCCACCGCCGTGACAACTTCAGGGCCCTCGAAACCTCGGTCAACGAGGCGAAGCAGCTGGAGACGGTGGGCCGGGTGAAGATTCTCACCCCGTACGAGGTGCGGGAGGTCCACGGAGACGGTCACATCAGCGCGGTCACGGTCGAGAACACGCAGAGCGGCGAATCGGAGCAGGTCGAATGCGACGCTCTGATCACGTTGCTTGGCTTTCACTCGCACCTCGGCGCGATCGCGGATTGGGGTCTCGAGCTCGAAGGCAAGCGCCAGATCAAGATCGACCCCATGACGTGCGAGACGAATCTGCCAGGTGTCTATGCGGCGGGTGACGTCGCGGGTTATCCGGGCAAGATCACCCTGATCACGATCGGCATGGGCGAGGCCGCAATCGCGGCGAACAACGCGGTCGCGGCGATCCGGGGCGAGAAGGTTCAGCCGAAGTACTCCACGGACTAATGTTTCCGTTGCGACTGAACGCGAGCGCCTTTCGCACTCGGGATTAGCGGCCGCGCGAGTAAATCGCGCGGCCTCTCAGCCGGCATCGCAAGCGATGCCTGAGCCGATTAGAGCGCTGATACCCAGTTGTATTTCCCGCTTGAGGGCGATACTTTTCGGACGCCCGAGGACCGACCTGGGAGGAGTCATGAAGAGATTCGGCCTGGCGCTCGCAACCGCGTTGGTTGTCGCTCTCGCTGTTGCGACAGTGGCTGCGGCGACTCCATCTGTCGCCTTCAACACCAACGTCGATCAAGACCACAACGCCCTCTTTCCGCAGAACAAACAGAATGAGCCGACCGTCACGCAGGACCCGAGGACCGGCGTCCTGATCGCCGCCGCCAACGACGAGATCAACGAGCCGTTGTGCCAGACGCCGACGGCGCCGCTGACGAGCCCGTGCCCGTTTGGACCGAGCGTCAGCGTCGACGGCTACTACCGCTCGATCGACGGCGGCGCGACGTGGTCGGGCGGCATCCTTCCGAACGTCGCAGGCCGAGTGGGCGGGGGCGACCCGTCCCTCGACTACGGGCCGCGGAAGTGCGAAGACGGCAGCTTCAGTTTCGGCTGCGGAACGGTCATCTACTACGCCAGCTTGGGCGATCCGTTTCCGGAGTTCGGTGGAGAGCAAATCCTCTCGTATCGCAGCTATAACGATGGCTCTACCTGGTCGACTCCCGCGCTCGCCGCGTCCCTGACTCGCAAGTCGAACTTCGCCGACCACGAGTGGATCGCCGTCGCGCACACGCCCGGAGCTCAGCACTTCGGACGCGCATACCTCTTCTGGGCGAACTTCTGCAACACCTGCGCGGGCAACGGGAACGTGAAGCTCTACGTCAGCCACTCGGATGACGAAGGCCGCACCTGGTCGCCGGCGTTGCAGATCAGCGACGCCAGCAACAATGGCGCCCAGGGCTTCCGCGAGACTGGGCAACTCGCGGTGTCCTCAGACGGCACCGTCGAGGCCTTCTGGACTGAGAACGCCGACTCTAAGAAGAACGGGTCGCTGCAGGTCGTCGCGACCTCGAAAGACGGCGGCGCCAGCTTCACCGCCCCAATCACGATCGCCGGCGTGACGGACTACCCACTGACCGGGACGCCGTTCGACGTCGTCGACCTCTTCAACCGCGTGCCCGGGATGAGTGCGCGTGTCGACTGCTATCCGCACCCCGCTTCGGATCCTCGGCCAGGCTCCGGCGCGGTCTACGTCGTGTGGTGCGACTTCAACGGCGGCCACGGCGTCGTCAAAGGAGCTGTCTCGTATGACGGTCTCAACTGGACCAACCTCGGGACGATCGGAGACGTGGCAGGCAGGAACGCCTTCTTCCCCGGCGCGTCGGTAGCACCGACCGGTTTGCTCGCGGTGAGCTTCGATGCCCTCACCGCGCCCCCGGATTCGGATCCGTGGCAGACCGGCGTCCAGGTTTACGACAACTACTACGTCCAGTCGCTGGACGGCGGCGCTTCGTTCTCGGATCCCAAGAAGGTGAGCACGGCTTCATCGAATCCGGAGGCCTCGGCGTACAACGGCACTCAGGAACAGTTCATCGGCGACTACCTCGGGGTCGTTGCGGGGCCGGCGAGCGCGACGATCGTCTGGACCGATGAGCGCGACGCCTCGACCTGTAGCGCGGTCAGCGCCTACCAGCAGTCGCTCTATTCAGGCTCGAAGACTGCAGTCGCGCCGAATCCCGACACGGCCTGCCCGTCGACCTTCGGCAACTCCGATACGGAAGCGGCGGTAGTCACGTACTGAGGTCTCGGCGGGGGCGGCGCTCCATTAACCGGTGATTGACGTTTCCATTGAGGATGAACTCCAGCGCCTTTCGCACTCGGATTAGCGGCCGCGCGAGTAAATCGCTCGGCCTCTTAGCCGGCATCGCAAGCGATGCCTCGGCCGATCCCTCGTTCGAGGGACGGCAGCGACTCCAACTGACGCCGATTCCCTAGGTGCGATGGAGATGCTCACCCTCGAATGCCTGCGTTGCGGCGACACGCGCGACGTTCTCGCATCTGCTCGGCTACACGCGGGCGAGTGTGAGCGGTGCGAGTACGTGGGCTGGGCTCTCGTCGCGGACCTGACCGAGAAGCTTCGCCGCGTCCTACGCGAGCGGCCGCCGGAACGCCGGCGGCTCTACGCGGCGTAGCTAGACTCGCGCCGTGTCGACAGAGACGCGGGACGAGCTCTGGGGAGGCGAAACGCGTAAGGCGGTCGAGAACTTTCCGGTTTCCGGTCAGCCGATCCCGCCACCTGTAGCGCGCTGGCTCGGGCGGATCAAATCCGCCGCCGCTCGCGTGAACGCCGAGCTCGGCCTGCTCGATGCCGACAAGGCGGAGCGGATCGCCGCGGCTGCCGACCGCGTCGCGGCCGGTGAGCTCGACGACCAGTTCCCGATCGACGTCTTCCAGACCGGCTCCGGCACCTCGTCGAACATGAACGCGAACGAGGTGATTGCCGCGCTGGCCGGCGAGGACATCCATGCGAATGACGACGTCAACATGGGCCAGTCGTCGAACGACGTCTTCCCCTCGGCCGTGCACCTCGCCGCTCTGGACGAGCTGACACACGACCTCTTGCCCGCGCTCGGCTCGCTGGGCGAGGCGCTCGAGGCCAAGGCGCGGGAATTCGACGACGTCGTCAAGGCGGGACGCACTCACCTGATGGACGCCGTGCCGGTGACGCTCGGCCAGGAATTCGGCGGCTACGCCGCACAGGTTCGGCAGGGGATCTCGCGGCTCGAGGTCACGACGCGCCGGCTCGGCCAGGTCCCGCTCGGCGGAACCGCGGTCGGTACCGGCCTGAACACGCATCCCGAGTTCGCCGCGCGCGTGCGCGAGATCCTGACCGAGGAAACCGGTCTCGAGGTGCTGCCGCCGGCCGACCCGTTCGAGGCTCAGGCGGCACGCGACGCCATCGTCGAGACGTCGGGCGCGCTCAAGGTACTCGCGGTCTCGCTGACGAAGATCTCCAACGACCTGCGCTGGATGGCTTCCGGGCCGCGGGCGGGCCTCGCGGAGATCCGCCTCCCGGAGCTCCAGAAGGGGAGCTCAATCATGCCCGGGAAGGTGAATCCGGTGATCCCCGAGGTCGTCACCCAGGTCTCGGCCCAGGTGATTGGCAACGACACCGCGATCACCGTCGGCGGCCTACAGGGCCACTTCGAGCTGAACGTCTTCGTGCCGCTCCTGGCCCGAAACCTGTTGGAGTCGATCAAGCTGCTCGCGTCGGCGTCGCGCCTTCTGAACGAGAAGTGCGTCCAGGGGATCGAGGCCAACCGGGAGACTGCAGAGCACTACGCGGAGCTGACGCTCTCAGCGGCGACCGCGCTGAACCCGTACATCGGCTACGACAAGGCGACCGAGATCGTCAAGGAGGCGGCGAGCTCCGGACGCCCCCTGCGCGACGTCGCCCGCGAGGCGGGCGTCGACGAGGAGACGCTCGACAAGGCGCTGGATTACCGGGCGATGGCGAAGCCTCACGACCGCTGACACGTCGCTCCCCGAAATCGTCTTGGTTAGCGGGTAGGAGCTAACAAAGCGGCCTCAATTGGCCGCGATCGAGGGTCAAGACCCAGCGGTTTCCTGCCGACAGATGCCTTGCGGTGAAGCGGCTCGTTCTCACGTCCTTGTGCGCAGCAGCATTCCTCGCTGCCGCTCCCGCCTACGCGAGCGACAAGCCAAACCCCTTCGGAATCACGATCGTCCGCTTCGACGGCGGCACCACGCCCGTCCAGATGCGGGCCGCGATTGCGAAGGCCGGCGGCGTTGTCGTTACGGATCTGAGCCCCGTCGGCGCGATGGCGGTCGGCCCGGTCGCGCCCGACTTCGGCGCACGGATCGGAGCCAACTCGCGCGTGACCACCTTCTATCCCGAGTCGATGTTCGATGGCCCGCTCACTCTCGACGGAACAGAGGGAGGTGGGTCGGTCGGTCCGCTCAACTTCGGTAAGTCACCTTCGTTCCCGGACCCCTGGCACGACGCTTCGTCTTTCCTGGGCGTCACCAACCCCGAGGGAATCCTCCAATGGGATGACGCCCGGATGAACGTACCCGCCGCGTGGGCGACGACCCTCGGCGACAAGACCATCAAGGTCGCAGTCCTCGACACGGGCGTGCAGACGTCCCACCGGGAGCTGAAGGACAACGTCGTCGGCAAGACCCAGACCTTTGTGCCCTGCGCCGCGCTCAAGCACGAATACGGCGAGAAGGCGCTCAAGGCGGCCGGCCTGACCGACTGTGGCACCGATGACAGGGAAGGCCATGGCACCTGGGTCGTAAGCCGAATCGCCGGCGAGCTGAACGGCTTCGCCTCGAACGGCGTCGCGCCGCGGGTGCAGGTGTCCAGCTACAAGGTCCTCGCCTCCGGTTTCGGGGGCCTCCCGGATTGGATCCTTTCCGGTCTTCTGGCGGCCTGCTCCGATGGAGTCGACCTCGTCAACATGTCGATCACGGGCTACCTCGACCCGAACGATCCGACTGACGCCCAGACCTACCTGCTCTTCCACGATGTCGTGCAGTACTGCCGCGCCCGCGGGGTCACGATCTTCGCTGCGGCCGGCAACGAGCACGTACGCGTCGACCGTGTGACAGCGACTGTCGCTGGTGAAACGTTGGGCGGCGTCGGTCGCGTCTCGGGCGGCACCGATGGAATCGCCACCACGCCTCCGGGCGCCGACTCCGCGAACTTCGACCTTCGCGGGATGCTCGAGACGCCTGCTGGAGTTCCCGGCGTAGTCATGGTTTCGGCCACCAACAACGGCAACGGCGCCGCCCCGGCCGACGACCCGTTCGGGTTCGGGATGCACGTCGGCGCCCGCGACCAGCTCGCCTATTACTCGAGCTACGGCTCACGCGTCGACCTCGCTGCTCCAGGCGGCGCCCGGCGGTTCAACCTCCCCGGCTGGGACGGTGGGTCCGGCAACATCCTCTACGGCGGTTGGGGTTCGCTCGGGGCGCTCTCCGCCGACGGGCGCATCTGCCGGGATCCGCTCGAGTCCTCGCTCTTCAACTTCGCTTGCTTTCAGTCCCAAGGGGCGGGTTTTGGCTGGCTCCAGGGAACGTCGATGTCGGCTCCGAACGCGCTCGGCGTGGCAGCGCTCGTGCTCTCGGCGAAGCCGCTGCTGCGGCACAGCCCGGGCGCTCTCGTCTCGCGCCTCGAGACGACTGCACGGCAGACGATGACCAACTTCACGGGCCCTGACGATCCGCGCAACACGGCGCCGACGTACGACGGCCGTCCGTGCGCGACCGGCTACTGCCACCTCGATACGTCGGCATCGATCCCCTTCGCGGACGCCTACGGGGCCGGCCTGATCGACGCGGGCGCCGCAGTAGCTCCATAGTTTCTCTGAGCGCGCGGCCGAGTCTCAACCCGTCGCCGGCGGTGACGCTAAGAGCGTCTTCGGAAGCCTCTTCCCCTTGCGAGGCGCCTTTCTAGCCGTATCCCTCGAACCTCGGTCTCGGAAGCGATCGCTTGGAGAATTGACATTCCTAGATCGACTTGGCAATCTCCGCCCGTTCAGGGGCCCGCAGCGTAAGTCGCAGGCACAGGTCGCCTCGCGGCGGGACTCATCCGTGAGGGGAGGAGAAAAAGTGGGAAAAGCCTCACTACGACTGCTGTTCGCACTGACAGCGGGTGCGGCCGCGGTCATCATGTTCAGTGCCGCCTCGGCCTCGGCCGGCGGCGGCAGCCAGGTTCCGATCGCCGGCACCGGCGGTCCTCAGACTGGCGCCTTCACGCCATCGGGGGTCGGCGATTTCACCGCGGAGTTCGCAGGAGAAGGCGACAGCGAAGCGGGGCCAGACGCATACGGTGGAACCATCGTCGACCGTAGCCTCTCGACCGGCGGCGGCCATGGCGTCTCCGCCAACAGCGGTAAGAAGGCGAAGTCGAATCCGACTTTCAACTTTGGCTTCGAAGGTCTGAACCACTACCAGCAGCGGTATTCGCGTGGTGGAAACCAGTTCTCCGTTGAGCCGCCCGACCAGGGCATGTGCGTCGGCAACGGCTACGTCGTCGAGGTCGTCAATAATGTCCTCAACGTCTACAGCGCCGCGACGGGAGCCTCCGCGCTCCCGGACAACACCGCCACGAACATCGTCGGCGGTTTCCCGCGAAATGTGAATCATGCCGTCGATCTGAACTCGTTCTACGGCTATCCGGCCGCGGTCAACCGTAGCGTTCCAAACGGTCAGCCCAACCACTTCGGGCAATTCGTCACCGACCCCAGCTGCCTCTACGATGCGCAGACCCAGCGCTGGTTCGTGGTCGCTCTGACGCTCGAGACGAACTCGACGACAGGCGGGTTCACGACCGTGAACCACCTCGACACCGCAGTCAGCCAGACGGCTGACCCGACGGGTAGTTGGAACATCTACCGCGTCGACGTCACCAACGACGGGACGGATACCGGTGGAGCGAATCCCGGCCCGTACCTTGGCGACTACCCGCACATCGGCGCCGACGCGAACGGGTTCTACATCACGACGAACGCATACCCCTGGTGCTGCAATGGCTTCAGCGGCGCGCAGATCTACGCCTTCTCGAAGTCGCAGCTCGCCGCGGGTGCCGCCAGTGTGACCTTGCAGAACATCGATACGTCCGGCATGGTCAACGAGCCCAGCGAGACCGGGTCGACGCAGCCGGGCTTCACGGTCTGGCCGGCGCAGTCTCCGGGGACCACGTCCTTCAACGTCAACAACGGCGGCACCGAGTACTTCCTGAGCTCGAACGCGGCCGACGAGGCCCAGAAACCGGTGTCAGGGACGGCCGGCACGCGGACGTCGGATCAACTCGTCGTCTGGACGCTGACGAACACGTCGTCGCTGAGCGCGGCCAGCCCGGCGGTGAGCCTTAGCAACACGGTGCTGAGCGTCGGCCAGTACGGAGTCCCGCCCAAGCAGAAACAGCCGGGATCCGGTGCGGCGCCGACGACGGACGTCGCACAGGGCTTCTGCCTCAACGACGAGACGACGCTTCTGTTCGACGGCGTAACACAGGGATGCTGGAAGCTGCTCGTCGGTGCTACGGCGCACAATGCGACGAAGCCGGAGGTCGTCCAGTCGCCCGACTCGAACGACACCCGGATGCAGCAGGTCATGTACGCAAACGGCAAGCTCTGGGGTGCCCTCGACACGGCCCTCAATCCCGACAGCGGGCCTCAGCGGGCCGGAATCGCCTGGTACATCGTGAACCCGGTCGCGGGAAAGGTCGTCACGGACGGCTACCTCGGAGCCGCCGGGCACGACTTCACGTACCCGGCGATCGGAGTGACCGCGAATGGCCGAGGTGTGATGGCGTTCACCGATACGGGTGACACCACATACCCGAGTGCGGCTTACGCACCGATCGACGCAATCGGAGGCGTCGGCGCGTGGAACGACGTCACGGGCGGCCTGGGCGCCGCCGCGGACGACGGCTTCTCTGGCTACAAGGCCCTGCGCTATCCGAATCCCATCCGCTCACGCTGGGGGGACTACGGAGCGGCGGCGGTCAATGGCAACTCGGTCTGGATCGCCAGCGAGTACATCGCCGACGCGTGTAACTACACCGACTGGGGCGGCCCGTTCTTCTTCGGCGGGACCGGCGACAACCTGCTCGGAACGTGCGGGGGCGCGAGCCACGGCCCAGGCACGCGGTCCGCACTCGCCAACTGGTCGACGCGGATTAGCAAGCTGACGCCGTAACGGCCGAAGCGCTGACAGACAAACGGGGCCGGCCGCAAGCCGGCCCCGTTTCGTTTTCGTCTGATCGAGGTATTCTGCGTTTCGAGATGCGTGTTCTCGCCGCTCTCGCTGCTTTCGTCGCTGTCTCGTCGACCGGGGCGGCTACAAGCTTGAGCGGGCTCCGCGGGATGGTTACGCGAGGCCCGATCGTCCCTGTTTGCGTCGCCGAGCAGCCGTGTGACGGTCCCGCGAAGAACGTCACGCTCGCCTTTGTGCGCGACGGTCATGTTGTCCGGCGTACGACTACGAACGACCAGGGACGCTACCGGGTGACGCTCGCGCCCGGCCTCTACTCTGTCCGGGTCATGGTGGGGCAGCAGGTCGGTCGTGGCCTCGAGCCGAGTCGCGCGCGCGTTGTCCTCAACCGCGTCCGCCGCGTCGACTTCTCGATCGACACGGGCATCCGTTAGCGCGTCGCGGCTCGGGCCGTTCGGACTAGCCAGTCAGTACGCGACTGCGCCGCGGCCTGTCTCGGCTGCGTGCCGTTGCTCGTCCGCTCGATAGCTCGACCGCACGAGCGGCCCCGAGAACACTGAGCCGAACCCGAGTTCCTCGCCCTGCTCGCGGAACCAGCGGAACTCGTCGGGATGCACCCAGCGGTCGATCGTCGCGTGCTTGGCGCTCGGCTGCAGGTACTGGCCGATCGTGACGACGTCGACGCCGTGCGCACGCAGGTCGCGCAGCGTCTCGACGACCTCGTCGTTCGTCTCCCCCAGGCCGACCATGATCCCGGACTTCGTCAGCACCGGATAATCGGCGAGCTCCTTTGCGCGCGCGAGCAACCAAAGAGCCTTGTCGTAGCTCGCCTTGGCGCCGCGCATGCGGGCGTGGAGGCGTCGCACGGTCTCGATGTTGTGGTTGACAGCGCCTCCTCCTCGACCCCGAGGAAGTCTGGCGTCAGCACCTCGACGGATGCCTCGGGAAGCTTCGCTTTCAGCGCGCGGATCGTGGCGGCGTAGTGGCCCGCTCCCCGGTCCGGGACGTCGTCCCGGTCGACCGAGGTGACGACGACGTGCTTGAGCCCCATCTCGGCCGCGGCCTTCGCGAGCCTCAGCGGCTCGAGCGGGTCCGGCGGGTGCTCGGGGCGGCCGGAGTGGACGTAGCAGTAGCGGCAGGCACGCGTGCAGGTGTCGCCGAGGATCTGGAAGGTCGCCGTTCCGCGCCCCCAGCATTCGGCGATGTTCGGGCAGCGTGCTTCCTCGCAAATCGTGTGCAGCGACTGCCCGTGGATCAGCTTCTTGACGTCGAAGTACTGCGAATTCGCGCTCGGTGCGCGCACCTTCATCCACTCGGGGCGCCGCGGCCGCTCGGCGACGGGAAGCGAGCTTTCCACGGGGCCGAGTCTAGTTGCAGCCTCGAACGTGGCCGCAGCTCGATAGCCAAGTAACAGACTGTTACAAGGCCTCGCGTTCACCGTTTGCGTTGCGATGCGGGCTCTTGGATAACGGCCCTGCCAGCTCGGGACGTGACCGACTTCGTAACAGTTTGTTACTTGGAAACCGCGACGCGCTGTGTTGAGCGTTGGGGTACCGGCCGAGGCGGCAGGTTGCCGAGCGCCTCGTTCGGCAACTCGTCGAAGTCGAGCTTGAAGACCTCGGCCAGCGCGTTGAGCGCATGCGATCGGACCTCGTCGACCGCGACCGGCCGCCCGAGCTCCCGGGCGATCGTCGTGAACTGCGCGTCATCGATCCCACAAGCGGTGATCCACTCCGTGAACGGGGCCGGGTCGAGGTCGACATTGAGGGCGTATCCATGGGTCGTGACCCACTTCGAGATGTGGATGCCGATCGATGCGATCTTTCGGGGAGGCCTCTCCAACCAGATCCCGGTTAGGCCCTCGATCCGCGTCGCGTCGAGCCCGAACGCCCCGAGCGTCCGGATCAGGGCCTCCTCGAGGTCCCGGCAGTACTTCTTGACGTCCTGCCCGTGCCTCGTCAGATCGAAGATCTGGTAGCAAACGAGCTGTCCCGGCCCGTGGTACGTGGACTTGCCGCCGCGATCCGTCTGTACGATCTCGACCTCCGCGTCGGCAGGAACGTGCAGCTCACCATCCTCGGTGCGCCGCCCGAGCGTCACGACCGGGGGATGCTCGAGTAGCAAAACGGTGTCGGGCAACGCTCCCTGCGAGACCGCGCCCGCGACCGACCGCTGCAGCTCCCAAGCCTCGCTATACGGAACGAGCCCAAGGTTCAGGACGTATGCGTCAGGCATGGACCTAGTAGGCGGCTTCGTCCCAAGTTTGCAGCTTCTCGCGCAGGTCGCACAGGAAGCGGCCGGCCAGGGCGCCGTCGACGAGGCGGTGGTCGTACGTCAGCGTCAGGTTCATGATCGGGCGAATCGCGATCACGTCCTCGCCGCGGTCGTCCTGGATCACCCACGGGCGCTTGACGACCGCGTACGTGCCAAGGATCGCCGCCTGGGGCTGGCTGATCACCGGCGTGCCATGGAAGGTGCCGTAGCCGCCGGGATTCGTGATCGTGAACGTGCCGCCCTGGACTTCGTCGGGCGTCAGCTTCTTGTCACGGGCACGCTGCGCGATGTCGGTGACGCCGCGGGCGATCCCGAGCAGGTTCAGGCCCTCGGCGTGCTTGAGCACGGGAACGATCAGGCCCTTGCCGTCGGCGAGCTCGACCGCGAAGCCGAGGTTGACGTAGTCCCGCGTCACGATCTGTTCTCCGCGGATCTCACCATTGATCCAGGGGTACTCGCGTAGCGTCTCCACGGTCGCCCGCGCGACGAATGAGAGGTAGGTCGGGTTGACGCCGTAGGCCGCTTCGTACTCCTTCTTCAGGTTCTTGCGAATCGCGACCACGCCCGACATGTCGACCTCGATCGCGCTCGTGACGTGGGCGGAGGTGTCCAGCGAGCGGCGCATGTGCTCGGCGATGCCGCGGCGCATCGCGGACATCGGCTCCAGCTGCTCGCCGGTCTCGGCGACGACCGGTTGAGGCGGGGAAGGTGCCGGCTGCGGGGGCGCAGGAGCGGCGGGTGCCTCGGCCGGAGCTCGGGCTGGGGCTGGGGCCTCTGCGGGTGCGGCTACTGGTGGAGCCGGCTCCGGCGCCGCTGCCGGGGCGCCCTGCTCGATGAAGTCCAGGATGTCCTTCTTGGTCACGCGGCCGCCGCGGCCGCTGCCCTGCACCTGGCCTGGATCGACTCCGTGCTCGGATGCGATCCGCGCCACGACCGGAGAGACGAAGCTCTTGCCGTCGGTCGCGCCGTCGGCGGCCGGTGCGACCGGGGCGGGCGCTGGAGTGACCTCCGGCTCGGACTCGGCAGGTCTTGCTTCCTCCACCTGCGCCGCCGTCGGGGTCTCACCTTCGGAGCTCGAGGCGGCCTCCGACTGCACCGCCGCCTGCGCCGTCGCGGGCTCCGGCGGTGCGGCCTGAGCCTGGCCGTTGCCGGCCGGCGCGCCGCCGATCTGAGCCAGCTTCGTGCCGATCTCGACGGTCTCGCCTTCCTGCACGAGGATCTGCGTCACGGTGCCTGAGGCGGGTGAGGGAACCTCGGTGTCGACCTTGTCGGTCGAGATCTCGAGCAGCGGCTCGTCGGCCTCGATCTGCTCGCCCTCCTGCTTCAGCCACTTGGTGATCGTCCCCTCGGAGACGGAGACGCCCATCTGGGGCATCACGACGTCTACAGCAGTTTCCGTAGCCATTGGCTCTCCTAGTACTCGGCCAGGTCGCGCAAGCCTGCGACGACGTCGTCAACCTGCGGGATGAACGCCTTCTCGAGCGGCGGCGAGAACGGCACCGGTGTGTCCGGCGCGGTGAGCCGCTTCACCGGGGCGTCGAGGTCCTCGAACGCCTCCTCGGCGATCGTCGCGGCGATCTCGCCGCCGAAGCCGCCGGTGTGCGTGTCCTCGTGCAGAACGAGCACCTTCGAGGTCTTGCGCACCGATTCGAGCACGGCCTGCTTGTCCCAGGGAACGAGCGTGCGCAGGTCGAGGATCTCCACCGAGACGCCGTCACCGTCCAACTCGGCCGCGGCCTCCTCGGCGGTATAGACCATCGCGCCCCAGTGCTCGAAGTAGAGGCATGGATTCGGATCCTGGATCGCGCTTGCGAGCAGGCCCTTGGCGTCCTCCGGCGTCGCCGGGCAAATCACTTTGAGTCCCGGGATGTGGGCGAACGAGCTCTCGGGGTTCTGCGAGTGGAACGGCCCGCCTGAGAAGCCGCCACCCGAGGGGAGGCGAACCGTGATCGGGACCGGCGTCCCGGCGCGCCAGCGCTGCTTGGCCGCGACGGTGACCAGCTGGTCCCAGGCGCAGGAGATGAAATCGGCGAACTGCATCTCGGCGACCGGGCGCATGCCCATCATCGCCGCGCCGGTGCAGCCGCCGACGATCGCGGTCTCCGAGAGCGGCGCGTCGATCACGCGCCAGGCTCCGAACTCCTCCTGGAAGCCGAGCGTCACCTTGAAGGCCCCGCCGTAGACGCCGACGTCTTCGCCGATCACGAAGACGCGCTTGTCGCGGCGCATCTCCTCGCGGAGACCGTCTGAGATCGCCTGCAAATACGTTTTCTCGGCCATTACTTGTGGTGCGGCGTGTCGAGGTCTTCCGGCGTCGCGAAGACGCCCTCGCTCAGCTTGGCCGGGTCGGGAAGCGGCGACTCCTCCGCACGCGAGAGGGCCTCATTCAGCAGCTTCTTGACGCCCGCGCCGATCTCGTCCTCCTCGTCGCGCGTCATCTCGGCGTGCGCATCGAGCCATGTCCGGAAACGCTCGATCGGATCGTTCTTCGCCCACTCTTCGAACATCTGCTTGGGGACATAGAACGCGTCGTCGTGGACGGCGTGGCCTTCCATCCGTAGCGTCAGGGACTCGATCAGCGTCGGGCCGCCGCCGGCGCGCGCCTTCTCGATCGCGCGCTTGGCCTCGCGGTAGACGGCGAGCACATCGGTCCCATCGACGACCACGCCGTCGAAGCCGTAGCCCTGGGCGCGGTCGGCGAGGTGCTCGCACGCGTACTCGAGGTGAGTCGGCGTCGAGTACGCCCACTGGTTGTTGTCACAGATGAAGACGACCGGCAGCTGGCGGACGCCGGCGAAGTTCATCGCCTCGTGCGTGTCGCCTCGCGCGGAGGCACCCTCGCCGTACCACCCGACGGCGACGCGGTTCTCCTCGCGGATCCGGAACGCGAGCGCACAGCCGACCGCCACCGGAAGCATCGCGGGCAGATGGCTAACCATGGCGATCAGGCCAAGGTTCGAATCGGCCATGTGGACGTTGCCGTCCCGGCCGTGCGTCGGCCCGTCGGCGCGGCCCATGTACTGGGCGAAGATCCTCCACGGCTCGATCCCGCGCGTGACGTGGACGCCCATGTCGCGGTGTAGAGGCGTGCCGACGTCGTCGGGCCCGAGCGCCGTCGCGACACCAACCGCAGAGGCCTCGTTCCCCCGCCCGGTGTAGAACGAGCCCGGGATCTTCCCCTGCTTGTAGAGGATGTGACCGCGCTCCTCGATCCCGCGCGTGATCAACATGTTGCGGTAGATGCCGAGCAGGTCCTCGCGGTCGAGGCCCGCCTCTCGGACCTCTCTCAGTGAGCCGACCGGCTCTGCTTCACGGATCGCCATGGCCGTGGAACTCTAACGACTGGGCCAGCCTGCGCCCCGGGCTGAAAAACAGCTAACGAGGGGGTGCCTTGCAGTGCTCCACACGGCCGCGTACCAGGCAGGTAACGGAGCACACGGTGGACCAGCCGCTGTGGCCACCGCTGACCACCGGGACTAGGCTTCAGCGCATGAGGCGTGCGCTGACGCTCCTGATCGGCGCAGTGGTCGCGTGCGGCCTGGCAGGCGCCGCATCGTCGACCTCGCGCGATGTCTGGGCACAGCTCCACCGGCCGCTTCACATTCCGCACATCGCACCGGGGAGCCCGTGTCCCGCGAGTCCGCCGGACACGACTGTCGATTTCCGGTCCTACGGAGTCGGACAGGGCTATGGCCCTGGTCCGGCCTATCCGATCTTCCTCAACCGACCAGATCATGCCCAGCTCGACTTCAACTACCCCGTAGACGGAATCTTCGCCGGCGATCCCTGGGGCGGCCAGAAGGTGCTCTGGTTCCTTCGCCCGGGTTACGGAGATCGAGTCCTTGTGCGCGGGCGGGAGCTCGACGGGCCGTACCGCATCCGCTTTGGGGAGGAACCGAGTCCCTACCTGCCCGACGAGATGAGAATCGCGGCGATGGGTGATCACCCTTCGACTACGCGCCTGCGAACGGGTGGCTGCTACGGGTACCAGATCGACGGCCCGAGCTACAGCCGGGTGGTCGTGTTCGACGCCAAGCTCAGGTGCCTCGCCAAGACGGTGGACGGGGACAAGGTTCACGCGGGGCCGTTCACGGGTTTCATCGCGCCGCAGTACGACGTCGTCGACGGCCGCTTCAGGCTCCATGTCGGGGGCTTTCGTGACCGTGCAACGGGGTTGTCACAGAAGATCCCGTGGTACCTGCCGCACTCGTATCGGGTCGGCACTTTCCTCTTCGTTCACGGCCAGCGCCTTGCTCCACCTGGCGCTGCGTTTACCCAGAGGCTGGCGGAAGGTGGGTCTCCCGACCCCGCCCAGCACGTCTTCCCGGGCATTTTGCGCCCGCCCAGCGCGGGCTGCTGGAGGCTGTCCTTCCGGACGCGCTATGTGAGGGGATACCTTGTCGTGCGAGTCGATGGGTAAGGCCTCGGACTGGCTCCGCGAGGAGCGTCGGAAGACCCTTGGCGATTGGGTCGCTTTCTGCGTCAGCTGCGGGTTCGTGCAGCGCTACTTCGAGGACTTCGAGGACGAGTTGCCGACCGAGTGCCCCCAGTGTCGAGGTGAACTGCGCGCCCGCTGTCCGGTCTGCGACGCGCGCTTCAGCTCCGCATTCGCGGTCGAGTGTGAGGCCTGCGGTGGCGAGCTACGTCCACCGCAGCAGTTCGGCGTTCCGATCCGCAAATCCCGTTAGCCGTGAACGAGGTCGCAGCCTCCGCGGCGATCTTCGACCACCGCGGCCGGATTCTGCTCGTGTTCGAACGAGATGCTTGGAGCTATCCGGGCGGGCGCCTGGAGCCGGGAGAGACACCGGAGCAGGCGGTCGTGCGCGAGGCGCGGGAGGAGGCCGCCATCGAGATTGAAGCCGGGCGGCTCGTCTGCACCCGCCAATGGCCGGACGACTTTGTTCTCCACGTCTTCGCTGCGGAGATCCTCTCCGGCGAGCCGCACGCGCCGCCCGGCATCCGCGAGGTCGGCTGGTTCGATCCCGCCGGGCTGCCGAGTCCGAGCTCGCGCGCGCTCGAGACGCTTGCCGAAGTCCAGTGTGTGATCTAGATCACTAGCTCGGGACGGCTAGGGCCTGATCTGCGAGAAGCGGATCACCGTGACGGTCGCGTCATCCGAGACTTCACGGTTGTAGAGCTGCCCGAGAAAGTGAGCCATCTCTTCGGGCCGGCGGATCTCCGGGTTGTCGTGTTCGATCTCCCGCGGCGAGAGGTCGGCGAGCGTCTTCACGTCGACCTTGTCGATCACGGCCTCGAAGACCTTCTCGCGGGCGCTGTATCGCGCGCCCGCGAGGACCTGGACGATCATGCCCTTCTTGTACTTGCCGGACTTGTCGCCGAGGCGGATCGTCGCCGTCTTTCGCCCGGAACGCAATTGATCGGCCACCATCGGGGAGTAGAAGTTGAGGGCGTACATGGCTGCGGTTAGCTCGGATCCGAAAGCCGCGCAATCATACGATGACGCCTTGGAGGAAAGCGAGCGCTTTTTTGGTCATCTCGCGCTCGCCGCCGTACCCGAGTAACTTCGGCCCCTCCCTCAGGGGCAGCCAGCGCACCTCGTCGACCTCGTGCGCCGTCTCTCGCGGCAGGTCGCCGAGTCGACCGCTCGTGTAACGGAGCAGGAAGAAGCTGACGATCTTGAAGATCCGCTCCCCCGCCCAGGTGTAGGTGTAGCGGACGTCGCCGAGCTTCTCCACGAGCCGCCCGTTCGCGCCCGTCTCCTCCTTCACCTCGCGCAGAGCCGTTTCGCTCGGCTTCT
>WNGJ01002131.1_pt1 | contig 23448 bp, 27 predicted proteins | sample 5400611 | NCBI WGS metagenome assembly WNGJ01 (sample SAMN13153375, study PRJNA577476) | soil metagenome | isolation source: 40 cm soil or saprolite under Garry oak tree replicate 1 | place: USA:California | collected 2016-06-15
CCGCGAGCTCTGCGTAGACGGAGCCGACCTCGGGGCCCCATTGCTCGGCGTGATCCCACTCGGGATGCGACGCCGTCCAGCGCCACAAACCCGGCCTGAGCTCCTGGACCTCCATGCCTGCAAAACCTATCCTGGCCCGGCAGGGCGCTAGGCTCCCCGCATGCCGGCGCTCGCCGATACCACCATCCGTCTCCTCGGCCAGGAGCCGCTCGCCGGGCGATTGCCGACGGCCGAACAGCTTCGGATCGCAGCAATCCTCGACCGGGCTGGCTACGCCTATCTCGAGGTCTCGGGCGGCGGGTGCTTCGACAGCGCGGTTCGGCGGGGTGTGGAGAGCCCGTGGGAGCGAATTCGCGCTCTCAAGGCGCAGGTCAAGACACCCTTGGGCCTCGCGCTGCGCGGCCGTTTCCTCGTCGGATCGCGTCCGGTCGACAACGACTTCATCCGGAGATTCATCGCGTGCGCAGCGGAGAACGGCATCGACGTCTTTCGCCTACACGATCCCCTCAACGACGTCTCCAACCTGAGGGAGGCTGCGGACGCCGTCGCGCGTGCGGGCGGTGAGTTCGAGGCGGGCCTCGTCTACAGCCCGGGGCGAACCGGCGAGACCGATCCTTTGATGGAACAGGCCTCGGAGCTGCCGAATCTCGGCGCCGCGCGTGTGCTCCTGCACGACCCGACCGGCTCGCTGCAACCACATCGCGCGCGGGAGCTGGTCACGGGCCTGCGCGAGGTCACCGGTCTTCCGGTGGGGATCTACTGCCAGGGCTCGGGGGGCAACGCGCTTGCTGCCGCCCTCGAGGCTGCGCGCGCCGGAGCCGACCTGATCGCGTCCGCCGTCTATCCGATCGCGCTCACGCTGCACCGCGTGTCGGGAGAGGCGCTCGCGGAGGCGCTCGCGGGGCTCGGGCTCGACTGCGACATCGACGTCTCGGCTCTGTGGGAGGCGTCCGACGTGGTCGACGAGCACATCGGCGACGAGCCAGTCACGCCACTTGCCCCGCGCATCGCGGTTCGCGCGGCGCAGCACGACCTTCCGGCGAGCCTCGTCACGGCGCTCGACACCAATCTGCGCGCACAAGCAGCGGGTGCGAGGCTCGACGAGACCATCGCCGAGCTCGTGCGGATCCGCGCCGAGGTCGGCTGGCCGCCACTCGCCTCGCCGATCGGACAGCTGCTCGGCTCGCAGGCGCTGCTGAACGTCCTGTCCGCCAGCCGCTACTCCGTGGTGGTCGACGAGCTGCGGTCGCTGGTCGAAGGCCATCTCGGCACGACACCGGCCCCGATCGAGAAATCGATCGAGCGGATCGTTGCGCTCACGGCCGATCCGGAGTCGGTAGAAGACGCGACCGCGCCGCCGCTGCAGGAGGTTCGGGCCCAGTCCGAAGGCCTCGCCTCGAGCGAAGAAGAGCTGCTGCTGCTCGGTCTCTTCGGCGACAACGCGGAGCCGCTGCTCCGCACGATCCGCGGTCGGTCGTCGAGCGACGAGTTGACCGCAGGCGGTGTCGACCAGGCGCGGGCAGAGAGGATTCGCGAGCTCGTGCGCATCGTCCAGGAGACCGGAATCGGCGAGGTCACGATCGAAGAGTCGGGGATGCGCGTCTCGGTGCGCCGGACCGAAGATCGCGAGCCGGCGGCACCGCGATCCCAGTCTCCACTCGCGATGGACGAGGCGGAGCTCGCCCCGGTCGCTCCCAACGGCATCGTCCGTGTCGAGGCGCCGATGGTCGGGACGTTCTATCGAGCGCCGCAGCCGGGCGCGGCGCCGTTCGTCGAGGAGGGACAGCCGGTCGGTGCGGGGCAAACGCTCTGCATCCTGGAGGCCATGAAGCTCATGAACGAAGTGAAGGCCGAGGTCGAGGGCATCGTGCGCGGGATCCACGTCGAGAATGCGGCGCCGGTCGAATTTGGGCAACTCCTCTTCGAGCTCGAACCGCTGACCGCGCGTCCGCTGGACGCCCTCTAACGATGTTCTCGCGCGTGCTCGTGGCGAACCGTGGCGAGATCGCGGTGCGCGTCATCCGCGCGCTGCACGAGCTCGGCGGCTACGGCTTCCTCGCGGAGAACCCCGATTTCGTCAAGGCGTGCGAGGAGAACGACCTCGTGTTCGTCGGCCCGGACGCCGACGTCATGGCCCGCATGGGCGACAAGGTCGCGGCCAAGCGCGAGCTGGCAGAGGCCGGGCTCCCGCTCGTTCCCGGAACGGGGGCCGTCGAGGCGGATGAGGCGCGTGCCGGCGCGGCCGAGATCGGATTCCCCGTGCTGCTCAAGGCCTCGGCGGGTGGAGGTGGGAAGGGAATGCGGCTCGTGGAACGAGCGGATGACCTCGAGGATGCTTTCGCCAGGGCGCGCGCCGAGGCCCTCGCCGCGTTTGGCGACGGGACCCTCTACCTCGAGAAGCTGATCACTCCGGCACGGCACGTCGAGATCCAGGTGCTCTGTGATGCCGACGGCGGCGTGCTCACACTGGGCGAGCGCGAATGCTCGATCCAGCGGAGGCACCAGAAGCTGATCGAGGAATCGCCGTCGCCGGCTCTCGACGACTCGACGCGCGAAGCGATGGAGTCGGCCGTTACGCGCGCGTGCCGTGCGATCTCCTATCTCAATGCCGGCACGTTCGAGTTCCTGCTCGCGCCGGACGGCTCGTACTACTTCATCGAGCTCAACGCGCGGCTCCAGGTCGAACATCCCGTGAGCGAGCTCGTGACCGGAATCGACATCGTGCGTGAACAGCTGAAGATCGCTGCGGGCGAACAGCTGCACGAAACCGGACGCGCGGCGAGACGCGGACACGCGATCGAGGTCCGCCTCAACGCCGAGGATCCGTCGCGTGGCTTTGCGCCTGCGCCGGGGGTGATCGAGCGCTTCCGGCCGCCGCTCGGTCCCGGCATCCGACTCGACACGCACGTCGAGGAAGGCTCGGTGATCCCGCCCTACTACGACTCGCTGATCGGCAAGCTCATCGTGTGGGACGAGAATCGCGATGCAACGATCGAGCGGTCACTACGCGCGCTCGGCGAGCTCGATCTCCGTGGGGTGCGGACGACGCGCGAAGCGGCGCTGGAGATCCTCGCGAGCGACGGGTTCCGCAGCGGGCAGTATTCGACGAGCTTCCTCGACGAGACTCGACTCTCAGCGGTGGGCGTTCTATGAGCCTGGTCGTCTCGGAGCCCGCAGGGACGATCGCGGTGACTCCACCTGCGCTGGCGGGCCTCGTCGTCCAGGCCGCGGAGGCCGTTGACGGTGTACAGGTTCGTCGTGGACGGCGTCGGCTCGACATCGACGTTGCGCGCGGTGAGGCAAACGTGCGCTTGGAGCTGAGCGCGCGCTACGGGTTGGTGCTCCCGGACGTGGCCCGCGAGGTGCAGGAACAGGTGGCGGACGCGCTCGTGACGATGTGTGGGGTCAGCGTCGGAAGTGTCGACGTCTCTGTCGAGGAAGTCGAATGAGCGGACGTCGCGCCGCGCGTCGGACTGCGCTGTTCCTCCTCTACCAGTGGGACGTCACGGGTCAGCCCCTCGCGTCGCTCTATGAGGGCGAGGTCGATCCGTTTGCGCGCGAGACAGCCGAGGCCGTCACCGCGGAGGCCGCGGATTACGACCGCCGGATCACGGAGGCGGCAGAAGGGTGGACGGCCGACCGTCTCGGCGCAATCGAACGCAACATCCTCCGGATCGCCCTGCACGAACTGGACGGCGAGGAGGTCCCGGACGAAGTGGCCATCGACGAAGCGGTCAATCTGGCAAAGCGGTACGCAACCGACGATGCTGCGCGGTTGGTGAACGGGATTCTGGGACGGATCGTGCGGGAGCGAGTCCCGTGAGCGCTCCTGAGGACTCACTCGCCAAGGCGGAGGAGCTGCTCGCGCGCCTGGAGAAGACACGGGCCGAGCTCGAACGTCTCTCCCAGGCGAACGACGCCGAAAAGGCGTTGGACGTCCTTGCTGAGCTGTCGGAGTTGAGCAAGGCGATCGAAGAGGAGCTCCAGAAAGCGAAGCGGGTTGCCGAGACCGATGCGGAGCACTGAGGAGCTGCGCGTCCTCGTCGAGGAATACCTCGACGAGTTGGCGTTGACCCCCGAGTTGCATGGACAGGCCGAATCCGTGCGGTACGCGCTCGTTGGAGGCAAGCGAGTCCGTGCAGTCATCAGCCTTGCCACGGTCGAAGCTGCCGGCGTGGACGCCGAAGCCGGACTGCCTGCCGCTGCGGCGCTGGAGCTCGTTCATGCGTTCTCGCTCGTGCACGACGACCTGCCCGCGCTCGACAACGACGCAGAGCGCCGCGGCCGGCCCTCGGTCTGGGCGCAGCATGGAGAGGCGGTCGCCGTCCTGGCCGGGGACGCGTTGCTCGCGGAAGCGTTCCGGCTTGCGCTCTCGTACCACGTTCCACAGGTGGGCCGCGAGCTTGCGCAGGCGACGCTCGGCATGATCGGCGGCCAGTACCTCGACATCACCGGCTCGGCGCCGGACGAGGCGACCCTGCACAAGCTCAAGACCGGCTGCCTGTTCGCCGCTGCCGTCGGCACCGCGCTCTGGGTGGCAGGCGTGCCGGAGCGGGAGCAAGCTCCTTGGCGCGCGTTCGGCGACGAGCTCGGGTTGCTGTTCCAGATAGTCGACGACATCCTCGACGGCGACGGCTATGTCCTGGCACACGGCGAAGGCGGTGCCCGTGCACTCGCAGACGAAGCCGCGGCTCGTGCGCGCGAGCGCCTCGCCCATGTTCCGGCGGACACGTCGACGCTCGTGGACATCGTTGCCGGCCTCTCGACTCGGACGTCGTGAACGAACGGCCGGCGCGTTACATCGTCGCGGTCGGAAGTGGCAAGGGCGGCGTCGGCAAATCCACGGTCTCGCTCCATCTCGCCCTTGCGCTTGCGCGGCGCGGCCTGGCGGTCGGACTTCTCGATGCCGACGTGTATGGGCCCGACATTCCCCTCATGGTCAACCTGACGCGGCATGAAGACGCCCGCCGGTGGGACTTCTGGCGCGGTGGCGACGTTCGCCACGAGCCGGTCGACTCTCACGGGATACGCATCATGTCGGTGGGATTTCTCTTGGGAGAACAGCAAGCGCTGACGCTGGGGGCGCCTCTCCTGACCGCGGCGTTGAGGCAACTCGTTCATCAGGTGGAGTGGGGCGAGCTCGACATCCTCCTGCTCGACCTACCACCGGGGACCGCCGATCTCCAGCAGCAACTCGTGGGCGTCGTCCAGCTCGACGGTGCCGTCGTGGTCGTCGGCCCGCAGGACGTCGCGCATCTGGATGCTCGGAAGTTCCTCGCTTTCCTGCGAGACGTCGATGTCCCGTTGCTGGGTGCGGTTGAGAACATGAGCGGCGTGCAATGCCCGCACTGTGGTGAGTGGATCGAGGTCTTCACTCCCGTCGCGGAGTCACGATCGATCTGGGCCGAAGACGTGCCCGTGCTCGGTCGGATCCCGCTCGATCCCGCGCTTGGGACTCTCGACGGCGAGCCGTCACAGAGTGCAGCCTTCGACGCGGTTGCCGCGCAGATGTTCGACGCGCTCCAGCGGCGCGAAGCTGCGTGAAGAAGAGACTCGACGTCCTGCTCGTCGAGCGTGGACTGGCCGAGTCTCGTACACAGGCGCAGGCGCTCGTTCTCGCGGGACGAGTGCCCGGCTACGAGAAGCCCGGCACGCAGGTGGACGAGTCGGCGTCACTGGAGGTGGAGGCGCCGCCGCCGTACGTGTCGCGCGGCGGGCACAAGCTTGCGCACGCGCTCGACGTCCTCGGCGTCGATCCCACCGGTCGTGACTGTCTCGACGTCGGCGCCTCCACCGGTGGGTTCACAGACGTGCTGCTACAACGCGGGGCGGCGCGAGTCGCCGCGGTGGACGTCGGCTACGGCCAACTGCACGAACGCCTGCGCTCGAATCCTCAGGTGGCGGTGCTCGAGCGCACCAACGTGCGGGCGCTGCGCGAACTTCCCTTTGCGCCCGATCTAATCGTCTGCGACGTGTCTTTCATCAGCGTGCGGCTCGCGGTTCCGCCCGCGCTTGCACTCGCCAGTCCGGGCTGGGAGGCGGTCGTACTCGTCAAGCCGCAGTTCGAAGCCGGCCGGGGAGAGGTCGGCAAGGGCGGCGTCGTACGAGACGAGGGAGTCCGCCGCCGCGTGGTACGCGAAATTGCCCAGGCGGCGCTGGCTTGGGGTGGTGAGACACTGGCGGCCGTAGACTCTGGGCTACCCGGCCCCAAGGGCAACCGGGAAGTGTTCCTCCATCTTGTCCACCGTGAGCACCCCGATCTCCCCGACGACATCGACGACCGGATCGCGGCGGCGATCGTCTAAGCCCGTGCAGCGCGCCGCCGTCATCACGCACGGGAAGCCGCAGACCATCGGCCCAGCGCTGGAACGGCTGGAGAAGGTGGCGCGCGAGGCGGGAGTCGAATTGCTCCTGCCAGACGAAGAGGTGGAGAAGCATGGCGTCGGTGAGCCGGAGGACGATCTCTCGGACGCCGACATAGCCGTCGTCCTGGGAGGGGACGGAACGATGCTGCGCGCGTTGCACCGGTTTCTGGGCACGGAGATCCCCGTCGTCGGGGTCAATTTCGGCCGGGTCGGGTTCCTCGCGTCGGTCCCGCCGAACGAGCTCGAGTCCGGCCTCGCGCGGGTGTTCTCCGGCGATTACCGAGTCGTAAACCTCACGACGTTGGAGGTCGAGGTCGCCGGCATCCGTGGCGCCGCGATCAACGACGTCGTCGTGTTGAGCGCGATCAAGGGTCGCATGGTGGAGCTCGCCTGGGCGCTCGGAGGCGAGGACATGGGAGTGCAAGGCTGCGACGGAATGATCTGCGCCAGCCCGGCCGGCTCGACCGCGTACAACCTGTCGAACGGCGGGCCGGTGCTGGCGCGCGGGCTCGATGCGATGGTCGTCACCTTCATCGCCCCGCACTCGTTGCACGCTCGCCCGATCGTCGTCCCGCGCGGCGTCGATCTGGAGATCCGGAATCAGACGCTGGACGTCGATGTGACGGTGCTGGTCGACGGCCATCCGCTCACGGAGGTCGGCTACGGCCCGCCGATCACGATCCGGCTCAGCGAGCAGCGCAGTCTCCTCGCCACCCTTCCCGAGGCGACGTTCTTCAGGCGTTACCGGGACACCTTCGGCTCCTAGCGGCCGTTCGATTTCGGCGCAGTTGCGCCACCCGCGGGGGCGAATTCGGGGTCTACGCTCGACGTATGGGGAGGGAGGTGGGGTGTCCCACGGCTAGACGCGTGTACCTCTAAGACGGTCGCTCGGGGCCTGGGACTCTTCGACCATGGTGCCGCGCCGCCCGGCCGCCTACGATCTCGGCGGCACCATGCTCAGTCGCCTGCGCATCGAGAACCTCGTCCTGATCCAGGAGGCCGAGCTGACCCTTGCCCCCGGGCTCAACGCGATCACGGGCGAGACCGGGGCGGGCAAGACGATTCTCGCGCAGGCGATCGGCCTGCTGCTCGGCGCCAAGGGTGACGCCGGCTACATCGGGGCGGCTGGGGCCGAGGCTTACGTCGAGGCCGAGCTCGACCTCCCGGCGGGCTTGCTCGAAGAGGACGAGCTCGCGGCGATCGCCGGCCTCCGTCCCGAGGACGAGCACGGGCTCGTCGTCGCCCGCCGCGTCTTCGCGGACGGACGCACGCGCGCCTACGCATGGGGGCGCAGCGCGGCGCGCGAGGATCTTGCGGCCGCCGGCGAACGCCTGATCGCGATGTCCGGCCAGTTCGAACAACGGCGTCTCGCGCGTCCCGGTTACCAGCTACATGTCTTCGACTCGTTCATCGGGAGTGAACAGCTCGGTCTGCGGGCGGACGCGCGCCTCGCCTGGCGCGAGCTCGCCGCGGCACGGCGCCGCCACGAACAACTTGAACAGGGGGCCGCGGCGTCCGAGGCGCGGCTCGCCGAGCTCCGCGCACTCATCGAGGACACAGTCGGTTTCGAGCCTGATGCGGAAGCAAGTCTTCGCGGCGATCGCGAACGCCTCCGTCATGTCACCGAGCTCGCGGACGGCGCCGCTGCGGCGGCCGAGGCGCTCGCCCCGGACGAAGGCGAGGGCGCGGCGGGCCTGGTCGGGAGCGCCGAGCGGGCCCTCGCACCGCTCGAGCAGCTTGCACCGGAGCTTGCCGGCGCCGGTGACGAGCTCCGCGACGTCGAGCTGCGCCTCCGCGAGACCGCGAGCGAGCTCCGCGGATTCCTGACGACCCTCGAGGCCGAGCCGGGACGCCTCGAGCAGATCGAGGCGACTCTCGACCGCATCGCCGAGACGAAGCGTCGCTTCCGTGCTCAGTCGTACGAAGACCTGCTGGCACGAGCCACCGAGGCGCGGGCGGAGCTGGAGGCCATCGACGACGGGCTCGATCCGGCGGCTGCTGCGGCGGAGGCATTGACAACCGCGGAGCAAGAAGTCCGACGGCTCGCCGAGGAGCTTCGCGTTGCCCGACGCAACGCTGCACCTCGCTTTGCAGAGGAGGTTGCGCGCGAGCTTGTCGGAGTCGGTCTGGGTGAAGGCGAGTTCGTTGCCGAGCTACGCGAGCGAGATCCCGGCCAGGCCGGGGTCGACGAGGTCGCGTTCCTCATCCGGCCGAACCCGGGTCTGCCGCTTGCGCCTGTCGCAGAGACCGCCTCCGGCGGTGAGCTCTCGCGCATCGCCCTCGCGATCGCCGCCGTGGCGGGTGGCGAGACGATGGTCTTCGACGAGATCGATGCGGGCATCGGCGGGGAAACGGCCCACCGCGTCGCCGACACGCTGCGCAGACTCGCCGAGCGTGCGCAGGTCGTGACGATCACCCACCTCCCGCAGATCGCGAGTGTCGCCGAGCGGCACTTCCGTGTCGAAAAGATCTCGGGCGATCCGACTCACACGCGCATCAAGCTCCTCAATGACGGAGAGCGGCGCGACGAGTTGCAGCGCATGCTCGGAGGGCGAGAGTTCCTTGCGAGCGTTAAATGATGAGTTTCGTCGAGCTCACCGGGCACGCGAAGCTGGACCGGCGGACGAAGAATCTCGTCAAACGGCTCTCGGCGGACGACATCGCGATCATCGACCACACCGATCTGGATCGCGTCTCGGCGGAAGCACTCCTCGAATCCGGAGTACGCGTAGTGGTCAACGTGGCCTCGTCGCAATCCGGACGCTTTCCAAATCCAGGACCGCTCGCACTCGTACGCGGAGGCGTCCGGTTGATCGACGTGATGGCCGACGGCCTCTTCGAGCATGTGAACGAGGGAGAGCTCCTGACCGTTCGCGGCGCTGGTCTCTACCGCAATGGAACGTGTCTTGCGACAGGGCATGTGCTCGAGGAGCGGGAGCTCGAACGGAAGCTCGCCGAACAGCGCGGCAGAGTCACCGAAGCGCTCGAGGCATTTGCCGAGAACACGATGCGCTACCTCCGGGAGGAAGGGAAGCTGCTCGCCGAAGGGGTCGAGTTCCCGGCTCTGAAGACGCGCTTCCGTGACCGCCATGCGCTCGTGGTGGCACGCGGTCCGGGCTACAAGCGCGACCTGCGCATGGTGAAGCCCTACATCCGCGCGTTCAAGCCGGTCCTGATCGGCGTGGACGGGGGCGCCGACGCGCTCCTCGAGGCCGGCCACAAGCCGGACGTGATCGTGGGCGACATGGACTCCGTATCGGACAAAGCATTGCGGAGCGGCGCAGAGGTTCTCGTCCACGGATATCTCGACGGCGTAACGCCGGGGGAAGAGCGCGCAACACAGCTCGGCGTGAACTACGCGGTCGTGCGTGCGACAGGAATCAGCGAGGACGTGGCGCTACTGCTCGCGCAGGAGAAGGGCTCGGAGCTGATCGTTGCGGTCGGCACTCACTTCAACCTGATCGAGTTCCTCGAGCGCAACCGCGCGGGCATGTCGTCGACGTTCGTGACCCGCCTGAAGGTGGGTGAGATCCTCATCGACGCGAAAGGCGTGTCGCGGCTGGCGAGCAGGCAGGTGGGCATCTGGCCCCTCGTGCTCTTTGCGCTCGCGGGTCTGGGCGCGATCGCCGCCGCGATCCTCGTCTCTCCCGCGCTTCGCCACCTGCTCGAATACCTCGCACTGCGCCTCCGCGACCTGCTCGGGATCGGCTGACACCAACATGCCTCGGGCCTCTGCCGCGCGTGAGCTGCTGGCAGCGCGCGCAGACGTCTGGGCGTTCATCGCGGAGCCTCATCACTTTCCCGACTGGTGGCTCGGCATCGGAGGCGTTCAGCCGGACCGGCGCGGGTTCGCCGAAGGCGCGCGCTGGGGGATCAGCGGCATCGAGCGGCCAACGCTGCTGCGACGTGCGACATCGAGCGGCATGCTCCTCGTGACAGGCATCCACCCTCCTGAGCGCTTCGCCTGGACGTTGACCGGCGATCACATCGACGCCGAGCTTCGACTCGAGGAGCGTGGACCGGACCGGACGATCGCGACGCTCGACGTCGAGGCGCCCTGGCTGTACGGCTTCAGCCGCGCTCTGCCCCGTAGAGCGCTGACCCGTCTGCACGCCTTGTGCCAGACTGCCGCTGAGCTCTAACGAGCTCCTCGCCCCCTCATGTTCGATTTCCGCTACCACGTCGCGTCCCTTGCCGCGGTCTTCTTCGCGCTTGTCATCGGGATTCTCGTGGGGGTCGCGCTCGCGTCACACGGGCTCGGGAATACGGAGCGAAAACGACTCGAAGAGGACTTGCGGCGCGCCGAGAGCCAGGCCGACGTGCTCAGGACCCAGGTGGCGACGCTGATGAACGACGGCGCCTCCGACCGCGCCTTCGTCGCCGGAACGTACAAGAGTGTCATGGCGGACAGGCTGAAGGGCAAGAAGATCGCCGTCCTCTTCATCGGTTCGTCCGAGACGGCTCGACAGAGTGCGATCACGCAGGCGTTGAGCGACGCAGACGCGGGCACGCCGCTGCGAATGAGGTTCATCAAGGTTCCAGTGGACCCGTCCGCGTTGGCAACGAAGCTGGCGACGAAGCCGTTGCTCGCGAACTACGCCGCACCGGATCAGCTGAAAACCCTCGGTCACGACCTGGGGCGCGAGTTCGTGACGGGGACGGATACGCCGCTATGGGTTGCACTGCAGAACTTGATCGTCGAGGAGAAGGCGGGCCCTGCGAAGCCTCCGGCCGACGGCGTTGTGATCGTCCGCACTGCGAAAGCTCAGACCGGTCCGACGGCGATTTTCCTCAAAGGTCTCTACGCCGGCCTCGCGGATGTCGGCGTCCCGGTAATCGGTGTGGAGCGTACGAGCGATCCGGCCAGCGCGCTCAAAGCGTTCCAGCGGGCCGGGTTTTCGACGGTCGACGACATCGAGACTCGGATCGGGAAGCTCGCGCTCGTGGCTTTGCTCGCCGATCCGACTTCGACCGGTGCCTTCGGAGCCAAGAAGACCGCACGAGCCGAGTTGCCGACCATTTCCCCGCTGCCGGCGCCGGCGGGTGGATGAGCCGCTGACCATCCTCGTCCCCGCTCGCGACGAGGAGGCCGTGATCGGGACGACCGTGACGCGGCTGCGTAAGGGGTTTCCGCAGGCTGAGGTGATCGTTGCCGACGACGGCTCGCACGACCGCACCGCCGATGTCGCCGAAGAGGCCGGCGCCGTCGTTCTGCGCCTGCCTCGCCGTGGCAAAGGTCAGGCCTTGTCGGCTGGGGAGCGGGCCGCGCCGCCGGGAACGCTGCTGCTCTGCGACGCAGACTTGCAAGGCGAGCTCGATGCGCTGCTGCACGGGGGCGGCGATCTGAACGTTGCCGTGTTTGCGGAACGAGTGGGGGGTGGCTTCGGCCTGGCGAAGCGCGTGGCGCGTGAACTGATCGAACTGCTCGGCGGCCTCGAGGTACGCGAGCCCCTTTCCGGTCAGCGCGTTGTCTCTGCCGCTGCACGCAACGCATGCTTCCCCGTCGCGGCCGGGTTCGGTTGCGAGGTGCGCATGACGATAGACGCGGCTCGCTCCGGTCTGCGCGTGCGCGAGGTAGAGCTCGCACTCGGTCATCGCGCGACCGCCCGCAACTTCACCGGCTTCGTCCACCGCGCCCGGCAGCTGCGCGACACGATCTACGCCTGCGGGCCCCTGGGAGTCAACTTCCGCGGCGTGCGCCTGCCGCTCGTCGGCTGGAAGGTGGGCGTGACCGGCGGTCCCGCAGTCGCAGCGGTGTCCGCACTCGGTCTGGCGGACGATCTGTGGAGCGGCCCCGAGCGAGGCTTCCTTGCCCACCTGCGCACCCGCCGCACGACCGGCGTCCTCAAGCTGGTCGGCATTCCCGCGGTGGGCCTGCTCGCAACGCGGCGGGTGTCGGGGGCGCTCCTCGTCGGTCTTGCCGCGAACGCCCTCAATCAGCTCGACACGCGACCCGGTCGCGCCCTGAAGGCGTATCTGTTCGCGGCTGTCCCTCTAGGCGCTCCGGTCGGCGTCGCCGTCCTGCTCCTTCCCTACGATCTTCGCGAGATGGCGATGCTCGGCGACGCGGGGTCGAACGCGCTCGGCGCCCTGCTAGGCTTGAATTCCGTGAAGAGATTCACGGGAAGAGGCCAGTGGGTGGCGATCGGCGCCCTAGCAGGCCTCACCGTCCTCGGAGAGCGAAAGTCCATCGGTGCCTGGATCGAGCGGGCCCCGGTTCTATCGTGGATCGATCGGCTGGGTCGAGTTTGACCTCGTCGGCCCGACCGACGAAGTACGTCTTCGTCACCGGCGGCGTCGTCTCCGCTCTGGGGAAGGGGATCGTCGCCGCCTCGCTGGGGCGGCTGTTGAAGGCGCGGGGGCTGCAGGTGCAGGCTCAGAAATTCGATCCGTACCTCAACGTCGATCCCGGGACGATGAGCCCGTTTCAGCACGGCGAGGTCTTCGTCACCGAGGACGGCGCCGAGACCGACCTCGACATCGGCCACTACGAGCGCTTCATCGACGAGAACATGACGCGCGCGGCGAGTCACACTGCCGGTGCGATCTGGGATTCGGTGCTGCGCAAGGAGCGCAAGGGCGAGTTCCTGGGCGCGACCGTTCAGGTGATCCCGCACATCACGAACGAGATCAAGACCCGGATTCGGGCCAGCGCCGTGTCGACTCCGACGGACGTCGTCATCAGCGAGATCGGCGGAACGGTCGGCGACATCGAATCGCTCCCGTTCCTCGAGGCGATCCGCCAGTTCCGCCGCGAGGTCGGTGCCGAGAACGTCCTCTACCTGCACGTGACCCTCGTGCCCTTCCTGGAGGCGGCCGGCGAGCTGAAGACAAAGCCGACGCAGCATTCCGTCAACGAGCTACGTCGCATCGGTATTCACCCGGACATCGTCGTCTGCCGGTCGCACGAAGAGCTTTCGGCGGACATCCGCGAGAAGATCGCACTCTTCGCAGACGTCGAGCCCGGCGCGGTGATCGCAAGCCCCGACGTTCCCGATGTCTACCTCGTTCCGTCACGGCTGAAGGGCGAAGGGCTCGACCGCCTGGTCGTCGAGAAGCTCGGTCTGCCGCCGGTCGAAGCCGACCTCGGCGACTGGCTCGACCTCAACGAGCGCATGCAGCAAAGCGAGGAGGTCGTCGAGATCGCGCTCGTCGGCAAGTACGTGAAGCTGCAGGACGCGTACCTCTCGGTGCATGAGGCGCTCAAGCATGCGGGTGCTCACCACGGAACGAAGGTGCGGGTGAGTTGGGTCGACGCAGAAGGGATGTCGCTGGAAGAAGCGGCCAGGCTGCTCGAGCGGGTCGACGGGGTGCTCGTTCCCGGCGGGTTCGGGTCGCGGGGCTGGGAAGGGAAGATCCTGGCCTGCCGCGTTGCCCGTGAGCGCGAGATCCCGTATCTCGGAATCTGTCTGGGAATGCATGTCGCAGTCTCCGAGTTCTCACGTCATGTGCTCGGCCTCGACGGTGCCAACTCGACCGAGATGGATCCCGAGACCCCGCATCCGGTGATCGATCTGCTGCCCGAGCAGAAGGAGATCGAGGATCTCGGCGGCACGATGAGGCTCGGCGCGCAGGCGGTCGAGGTGGTGGACGGAACTCGTGCGCATGACGCGTACGGCGAGCCGGTCGTGCACGAGCGTCACCGGCACCGTTACGAGGTCAACAACCACTATCGGCCCGCGCTCGTGGAGGGAGGCTTGGTGGTCTCCGGAACGTTCCAGGAAGGCCGCCTGGTCGAGATCGTCGAGTTGCCCGACCATCCGTGGTTCGTCGCGAGCCAGTTCCATCCGGAGTTCAAGTCGCGTCCGACGCGCCCGGCACCCCTCTTCCGCGACTTCGTCGGTGCCGCACTCGCTCGCTCGCGCGAGCGTTCCGCCGTCGGCGCGGCCTCCGCCTAGTCCTACATAAAATCGCGCGATGGCCTCCGAGGTCGTGGACCTCTTCACCGAGCTGGCGGCGCTTCCGAGCCCGCCGGGCGAGGAACGCGCGGTTGCGGACGTCGTGATCGGCTATCTGCGCGCCCTCGGGCTGTCGGTCGACGAAGACGACGCGGGGCCGAAGGTCGGATCGAACATCGGCAACGTCTACTGCCGTCTCGAAGCGACGGACGGCGGCAAACCCATCTTCCTCTGTGCCCATCTCGACACCGTGCCGCCGGAGGGGCCGATCGAGCCGGTGATCGAGGAAGGGGTCGTGCGCAACGCGGCAGGCACCATCCTCGGGGCCGACAACAAATCCGCGGTTGCAGCGATGCTCGAAGGGGCTCGCCGCGTGCTTGCCGAGAACCGTCCGCACGGGGGGATCGAGCTCCTGTTCACCCCGAAGGAGGAAGTGGGCCTGCTCGGAGCCGCCGCCTTCGACCTCGACCGCCTGCACGCGCGCCTCGGGTACGTCTATGACCAGGCTGCGCCGATCGGCGACGTGATTCTGGGCGCCCCGTACTCGCGGGCGATGCAGGTCCGGTTCCACGGACGTGCCGCACACTCCGGCATGTACCCGGAAGAGGGACGCTCGGCGATCGCAGCCGCGGCGCGCGCGATTTCCGACCTCCGCCTCGGCCGCGTCGACGAGGAGACGACGGCGAACGTCGGCGTCATCCAAGGCGGGACCGCGGGCAACATCATTCCCGAGTGGTGCACGCTCGACGCCGAGGCTCGTTCCCACGACGAGCGCAAGCTCGAAGAGCTGGTGCAGGAAATGGTCGACGTCTTCTCGTTCGCAGCCGGGCTCGAGGATTGCGAGGTGGAGACGAAGGTGTCGAAAAGCTACAAGGGCTATCGCTTCAAGCCGGACGATACCGTCGTCCGGATCGCGTCGGCCGCACTCGCGCGCAGCGGTTACGAGCCGACGTACGGGCTCAGTGGGGGCGCAGCCGATGCGAACATCTTCAACGAGCGGGGGCTCGCGTGCCTCAACCTGGCGAACGGCATGCAGGACATCCACACGCCAGAGGAGCGCATTACCGTGGCAGACCTCGAGGGAATGGTGGAGGTCACGCTCGCCCTCGTCGATGCCGCTCGAGATGCTGACACTTAGGCGCGGCCGCGTCACCGCGGTCGTCGAGCGGGTCGAGGGTCTGGCCCGGCTCGAAGTGGACGGTGAAGCGTGCGTCGCGTACCCGCGCCTCACCGGCCCGGTTGCGCTCGGCGACGAGGTGATCGTGAACACGCAGGCTCGCGACCTCGCGCTCGGATCGGGTGGTTTCAACGTGCTGTACGCCAATCTCACTCGAGGTCTCGATCTCTTCCCGGAAACCGACGCCCACGTGATGAAGCTTCCTTACACGCCCGCTCAGGACGCGCGCCGCCACGCTGAAGAGGAACGCGCGCTACCGGAGTCGCTGGCCGGTCTCCCCGTTGTCTGCTGCTCGCTTCACAGCCAGATCGCGCCGGTCTGCGCGGGAATCGGTGAGGGGAGACGCGTGGCCTACGTGCAGTTGGCCGGCGGTGCGCTGCCGGTGTCGCTCTCGGACGCATTACGAGCGTTGCGCGTGCGAGGTCTCGTCGAGATGTCTGTCGCGGTCGGCGCGTGTCTTGACGGAGACGTCGAATGCGTCTCGGTGGCGTCGGGTCTGCTGTTGGCCGCCGCGGAGGCTTTCGAGGTCGTGGTGTGCGCGATCGGCCCGGGCATCGTCGGGACGGGATCCAGGTTCGGTCACGGTGGGCTCGCGGCCGCGGATGCGGCAAACGCCGCCGCTGCGCTGCACGGCACACCGATCCTTGCGGTCCGTGCATCGCAGAGCGATCCGCGTGAGCGTCACCGGGGCGTTTCCCACCACACCCGGGCGCTACTCGAGTTGTGCCTGGGCGACGTGATCGTGCCCTGGCCCACCGGATACGAGGCACCGCCCTGGCTCGAGCCGCGCGTAGACGTCGACGTCAGCGGCTGGGAACAGGCATGCGCCGGTCTCCCGCTTGCACACATGGGACGCGGGCCGCAGGCGGACCCGCTCTTTTTCGCAGCCGCTTTTGCAGCTGGGCGTGTTGCGGTAGAACGCATTCGCTGATGGACGAGCGGCGCCTCGGGCCCGTCGTCGGCCTTGGGACCTGGAACACATTCGGCAGTGACTCGCGTTTGGCGCACGCCGTCGTCGACGCTGCGCTCGACGCCGGGTGTCGCGTCTTCGACTCGTCACCGATGTACCGCGGTGCCGAGGCGTCGCTTGCGGCGGCGCTCGGCGGTCGACGAGAGGCGGCAGCCATCGCGACGAAGATCTGGACCGGCAGCGTCGAGGAGGGCCGCGAGCAATACCGCCGGCAGTGCGAGTGGTTCGGTGGCGTGCGAGATCGAGCAGATCCACAACTTGGTCGCCTGGGAGCAGCACGTGGAGTGGCTCGAGCAGGAGCGTGCCGAGGGACGCATCGACCGGCTCGGGGTCACGCACTACTCGCCGAGCGCGTTCCGAGAGCTTGGCCGCGCTCTCCGGTCGGGCCGCTTCGACACGGTTCAGGTGCCTCTCAACCCGCACGAGCGCGCGTGCGAGCAGGAGATCCTGCCGCTGGCGGCGGAGCTTGGCATCGGCGTGATCGTCATGCGGCCGCTCGGAGAAGGCACGCTCTTGCGGCGCTCGGTACCAGAGGAGGCGCTTGCGCAGCTTGGTGTCGAGTCGTGGGTCCAAGCACTCCTGAAATGGGCAATCTCGGACGAGCGCGTCGACGTGGTGATTCCCGCGACGCGCAATCCGGGCCACGTGGGTGAGAACGCCGCCGCGGGCAAACCGCCCTGGTTCGACGCGGAGCAGCGGCGTCTTGTAGAACGTCTTGCCGCATGAAGCCTGACTCCGCGAGAACCGTCTACGACGGGAAGCTGATCGACGTCACGCTCGAGCGCTGGGGCGAACACGAGCGCGAGATCGTCGAGCACCCCGGCGCCGTCGCGATCGTCGCGATCGATCGCGACGGGATGCTCACCCTCGTTCGCCAACGGCGCGAGGCCGTGCGCAGAGACCTTCTCGAGTTGCCGGCAGGCACGCTCGAGGCGGGCGAGGCACCGCTCGTCTGCGCTCGGCGAGAGCTCGAGGAGGAGACGGGCCTGACAGGCGGGACCTGGCAGGCGGTGACGGCCTTCTACACGACTCCCGGCTTCTGCCGCGAGCGAATGCACCTCTTCTTCGCCGAGGACCTCGAGCGCGGTGAGCCCAGTCCGGAGAGCGACGAAGAGCTCGAGGTCGTCCGCTGGGCCAAAAACGAGATCGCAATGAAGGTGGGCGGAGTCGAGGATGCGAAGACACTGGCCGGGCTGTTCCTGTATCTCCACAAACTCGAGGCGGGCGACGCGCACAAGGTAGGGTGACGCCGCTTTGAAGATCGGTGTCGCCAAGGAGATCAAGACCGACGAGTACCGCGTCGCGCTCACGCCTGCGGGTGCGCGTGAGCTCGGGCAGCGCGGACATGACGTCACCGTCGAGACCGGTGCCGGCGAAGGGAGCTCCTTCTCCGATGCCGCGTACGAGGCGGCAGGTGCGCGGATCGTTTCGCTCGACGAGGTCTGGGGCGAAGCCGAGTTGCTTTTGAAGGTGAAGGAGCCGATCGAGCCCGAGTACGCCCGTCTCCGCGAAGGGCTCGTGCTGTTCACCTACCTCCATATTGCAGCCCACGAAGCGCTGACCCGAGCGCTCCTCGAGAGCGGCATCACTGCCGTCGCCTACGAAACGGTCGAGACCGACGCAGGGGCTCTACCGCTGCTCGCACCGATGAGCGAGATCGCCGGTCGCCTCGCCGCGCAGGCAGGTGCGTACTTCCTCGAGAAGCCCCTCGGTGGGCGCGGGCTGCTGCTCGGGGGCGTACCCGGAGTTGCACCGGGCCGTGTCGTCGTCCTCGGCGGAGGGATCGTCGGTTACAACGCCGCGGTGATCGCGATCGGCCTTGGCGCGAACGTCACGATTCTCGAACGCTCGATCGACCGGATGCGTCATCTCGAGGAAATCCTGTCCGGCCGTGTCAGCCTCTTGATGTCGTCGAGCCTCCAGATCGAGGAGTCCGTGCGCGAGGCGGACGTGGTGATCGGCGCAGTGCTGATTCCCGGTGCGCTCGCGCCGCGATTGATCACCCGGGAGATGGTTGCGGGGATGAAGGAGGGCTCGGTGCTCGCCGATGTTGCGATCGACCAGGGTGGGTGTGCTGAGACGTCGCGACCGACGACGCACAGCCATCCGGTCTACACGGTCGAAGGGGTCACGCACTATTGCGTTGCGAACATGCCGGGCGCCGTGCCGATCACGTCCACGAAGGCGCTGACGAACGCAACGCTCCCGTACGTCGAGGCGATCGCCGACTACGGCCTGGCGGAGGCCGTCGCTCGCGACGCCGCCCTTGCGCGTGGAGTCAACGTCGTGGAGGGAACCGTCACCTATGAGGCAGTCGCAGACGCGCACGGCCTGGGCTACCGGCCGCTCGAGGACGTCCTACCGCTGTCCGCTGTTTAGCGCCCCTGCCAGCAATACACAACGGTCGTACAGGCGAAGCCGGCACGACCTCCTATGGCCGGCATCGCGAGCGATGCCTTAGTGCCGGTATTACTGGTAGGGGCGCCGGGCCGCTAGCTCGGCTTCTTCGCGGGCGAGAAGCGCACCACGACCCACGTGATTCCCGCCGCAAGCGTGATCACGGCGGCGCAGAAGAGGAGCATGCCGAGCAGTCCGATGGCGTCAATCATGGCCGACCTACAATAGCCGCATGCCGAGGGCGTGTGTCATCGTGCTCGATGCCGTGGGTGCCGGCGAGCTTCCCGACGCCGCCGAATACGGCGACGAGGGCTCCGACACCCTCGGCAACGTTGCGCGCGCCGTGCGAGGCCTCGATCTCCCGAACCTGGAGGCACTCGGACTCGGCAACGTCGAACCGCTGGAAGGCTGTCCCCCGCAGGCCGGCGCGCCTGCGGTGGCGGGCCGCCTGCTCGAACGCTCCAAGGGCAAGGACACGACCACAGGGCACTGGGAGCTGATGGGGGTCGTCACGCCGACGCCGATGCCGACGTACCCGCACGGCTTCCCGCACGACGTGATCGATCCGTTCATGCACAAGACCGGGCGCGGTGTGATCGGGAACAAGCCCGCGTCGGGAACGGAGATCATCCAGGAGCTCGGCGAGGAGCATCAGCGAACCGGTAAGTGGATCGTCTACACCTCGGCCGACTCGGTTTTCCAGATCGCAGCGCACGAGGAGACGATTCCGCTAGAAGAGCTCTACGCCGCCTCTCGCAGCGCACGCGAGATCCTGACCGGCAAGCACGCTGTTGGCCGCGTGATCGCACGACCGTTCGTCGGCGAGCCCGGCAACTACGAGCGGACGCCGAACCGTCACGACTTCTCGCTCGAGCCGAGGCGCCCGAACTACCTCACGCTCGTGCGTGACGAGGGGATGCAAGTGCACGGCGTCGGGAAGATCGGCGACATTTTCGCGGGCCAAGACATCGACGAATCGCATCCGACAAAGTCGAACGTCGACGGGATCACGCAGACGGAGAAGCTCTTGCGCGAGCTCGACGACGGACTGATCTTCACGAACCTCGTCGAGACCGACATGCTCTGGGGACATCGAAACGATCCGGAGAACTTCCATCGCTGCCTGCAGGACTTCGACCGCCGCTTGCCCGATCTGCTCGATGCGCTGCGTCCGCAGGACCTGCTGATTCTCACCTCCGATCACGGCTGCGACCCGACGACGCCGTCCACGGACCACTCCCGCGAGTACGCGCTGCTGCTTGTCTACGTCGAAGGCAAGAACGCCGCCGGGCGCATCCACCAAGGGGAGTTCGCGGACGTCGGCGCGACGGTGAACGCCTGGCTCGGAGGGAAGTCTCCCACTCGCGGCCTCCCCGGCCAGTCGATCGTCGAGCACTGACCGTTCCCGCGTGATCCACGCTGCCGAGCTGATCCGCCGCAAACGCGACGGCGAGCCGCTCTCGAGCGACGAGCTGGCGGAGCTCGTGCTCGCGTACGCGCGCGGCGACGTGCCGGACTACCAGATGGCCGCATTCTGCATGGCCGTGTACTTCCGAGGTCTGAACGGCAACGAGACCTTCGCGCTCACGGACGCGATGATCCGCAGCGGCGAGACGATCGAGCTCGGCGCTGCTCTGGGCCGCAAGGTGGTGGACAAGCATTCGACCGGGGGAGTGGGCGACAAGACGTCGCTTGCAGTCGGCCCGATCGTGGCCGCGTGCCAGGTGCCGTTCGGCAAGATGAGCGGCCGCGGGCTGGGCCACACCGGGGGCACGCTGGACAAGCTGGAATCCATTCCCGGCTTTCGCGTCGAGCTGACGACCGACGAGTTCCTGCAGCAGGTGCGAGAGGTGGGGCTCGCCATCATCGGACAGAGCGCGAATCTCGTTCCTGCGGACAAGCTGCTCTACGGCCTGCGCGACGTCACCGCAACCGTCGACAACGTCTCCCTGATCGCGGCCAGCATCATGTCCAAGAAGATCGCGGCCGGCGCCGACGCGATCGTCCTCGACGTCAAGGTCGGCGACGGCGCGTTCATGAAGACGGTCGAGGACGCACGCGAGCTCGCGGGGATGATGCTCGAGCTGGGGCGCCATGCAGGTCGCGAGGTCGTCTGCGTCCTCACGGACATGGACCAGCCGCTCGGGTACGCCGTCGGCAACGCACTAGAGATCCGCGAGACGATCGCGACCCTGAAGGGCGAGGGGCCGCCCGACTTCACCGAGCTCGTGCTCGGCGCGAGCGCCCACCTCCTCGCGCTCTCCGATCTGGGGATCGACGAAGAGGAGGGGCGCGACCGCGCGGCGGCCGCGGTCCAGGACGGAACGGCACTTGCGACGTACGAACGCTGGATCGCCGCGCAGGGTGGAGACCCGCGTGAAGCCGCGCTGCCGATGGCGCCCGAAGTCCGTCAGGTGCTCGCGCCCACGAAAGGGTTTGTCCGCTCCATCGGCGCGACCGCCGTCGGGATGGCGGCCCTGCGTCTGGGCGCGGGACGCCAGACGAAGGATGACGCGATCGACCACGCGGTCGGCATCCGCTGCCTCATGAAACGGGGCGACGCCGTCGCAGCCGGCGAGGTCCTGGCCGAGGTCCACGCCTGCGACGACGAGTCGGCGAAGCAAGCCGAAGCCGAGGTGCTCGTGGCCTACGAGTTGGCCGACGAAGCTCCGGCCGCACGCCCGATCGTGCTCGAGACGATCGCCTAAGACGATGCCGGAGCTACCCGAGGTCGAGACGATCCGACAGAAGCTGGAGCCACGCCTCGTCGGTCGGCGGCTCGAGAGCGTCGAGATCCACGATCCGCGCCTCGTGCGCCCCTTCGAGCCCGTCGCCGTGGCCGCCGAGCTCGAAGGCGAACGAGTGGTGGCGCTCGAACGCCGTGGCAAGTATCTGATTGTTCGGTTCGAATCTGGGAAGGCTCTCCTGATTCACCTCCGGATGACGGGGAGTCTGCGGCATGCGCCGAACGGAACATTGGCCGACGATCCGCATCGACGAGCCGCTCGAGCGCACCTTCACGGCGCGCAGGCTCGCGCAGCGACTCGAGGGCCGGCGCGCACCGATCAAAGCGGCGCTGCTCGACCAGCGCACGGTGGCGGGGCTCGGGAACATCTACGTCGACGAAGCGCTCTGGCGGGCGCAGGTCCATCCACTCCGCCCGGCCGGCACGCTCCAAGCCGACGAGCTCGCCCGCGTGACACGATCGATCAAGGACGCGCTGAGGGCCGGCGTCAAGCGGCAAGGTGCGAGCCTACGCGATTACTCGACACCCGACGGCGGACGCGGCCGCATGCAGGACCGCTTTCGGGTCTACGGACGCGAAGGACATCCGTGTGCGCGGTGCGGGACGCCGATCGACAAGATCCGCACAGCCGGCCGCGGCACCTGGTACTGCCCGAGCTGTCAACGCCTGGAACGTCAGGCGGCGAGCTCGTCCTCCAGCCGGCCGTCGCGGTCGAGGCGCCACAGCTCCGTGTAGCCGCCGATCGGCCGGTCGTCGATCAGGATCTGCGGAACGGTCCAGCCGCCGGTGAGATCGAACAGCTTCTGCCGGAAGGCGGGATCGTCGTCGAGGGAGATCTCCTCGTACTCGATGCCGCGGCTCTCGAGCAGCGACTTCGCACGAACGCAATAGCCACACCAGCGAGTCGAGTAGATGCGAACCCTTGCCATATGGCTTCTAACGAAGAAAGTCCCGCAAAGGTTCCCTCCACCGCCGGGACTAGACTGGCCGGAAGATGGGACGTTCTTACAAGACGGAGGCGGTCGTGCTGCGCTCGTTCCGGCTCGGCGAAGCGGACCGCGTGCTGCATATCTACACACTCGAGCGCGGTCGCATCGGGGCCGTCGCGAAGGGTATTCGCAAGACGAAGTCACGGTTCGGTGCGCGGCTCGAGCCGCTGTCGCACGTCGAGCTGATGCTGCACCAGGGCTCGAGCGAGCTGCAGACCGTCACGGGAGTCGAGCTCGTCCGTTCGCACCACGAGTCGCGCGAGCAGCAATACCGGCTCGGAGTCGGCCTGCTCGGCGCGGAGGCGATGCTGCGCCTCTTCACGGAGCAGGAGACGAATCCGCGCGCGTTTCAGGCGCTCACGCGCTTCCTCGATCTCCTCGACGACCTCGAGCCGCTGCCCAGTCGCACGTCGCTCGACCCGCTCGCCCTCTCCTTCCAGCTGAAGCTGCTCTGGCTGTCCGGCTATCTCCCGCACCTGACGAGTTGCGCCGAATGCGGTACCGAGAGCGAGACCCTGGTCGGCTACTCGGCGAAAGCGGGCGGCGCCGTGTGCAGCAACTGCGCAGCGGGCGGCTCGCTGGCTCTCTCGCCCGCCGGCATCGTGGGGATCGAAGCGCTGCTAGCACGTCCACTCGCGGAAGCGCGGGACGCCGGTCTGGCGGAACGTTCGACACGCGACGCACTCACCGTCATCACCGCCGCCTACGAGTACTTCGGGAACTTCAGGCTCCGCACTCTGCGCAGCGCCTAGTTCGCCTTCGGTGACTTCCAGTCGCGCTCGAGCGCGTTCTCGAGCCAGTCGCCGACGCCGGCGATCGGGATGCGTTCCTGCGCGAGTGAATCGCGGTCGCGGACGGTCACGGTGACGTCTGCGAGCGTCTGCTCGTCGACGGTGAACGCCCACG
>WNGJ01001435.1_pt1 | contig 23447 bp, 16 predicted proteins | sample 5400611 | NCBI WGS metagenome assembly WNGJ01 (sample SAMN13153375, study PRJNA577476) | soil metagenome | isolation source: 40 cm soil or saprolite under Garry oak tree replicate 1 | place: USA:California | collected 2016-06-15
AGCGCCATGCCGCTGATCGAGGTCAAGCTCTTCGACTTCCGGATGGACGAGGAGACGAGCCGCAAGCTGATCGCCGGGCTCACGGATGCGCTCTGCGACGCGACGACCGAAGGCCTGCGCGAGCACACGTGGGTCGTCGTCGAAGGACACTCGCCGAAGAACTGGGGCGTCGGCGGAGTGCCCTGGCCGGCAGAGAAGAGTCCGCCCCGCTAGGTCAGGCGAGCTCCAGCTCCACCGCCGGCGCGCCCGGCGTGATCGCGGCCGTCTCGCGCGCGTGTAACAGAGTCGTGCGCACGATCAGCTTCGCGCGGGCGAAGTTGTCCATCACCGTCGGCACGGGCCCGACGCGCTGCTTGAGCGCGTAACCGCCTGCGTTCCGGCCGATTGCGCGATAGGAGTCGAGCGTGAGCGACGGCGCCATGCCGAAGAGCTCGAGGTTGTCGAGCGGCTGGAGATCGGCTCTGTGGATGACCGTCGTCCCTTTCGACTGGATGCCGATCGCGACACCGGAGCCGGCGAGGGCGGCGCCGTCGTGGCCGATGAAGGCCACGTCGGACGCGCGCCGCACGCGGACGAGACGCGGCGCGGCGCCTGCGTCTTGCACTCCCTGCATCAGCGCCTCGAGCACGTCCTGATGAGCCAGGCCGCCAATCGTCGTCCGCAAGCCGTCGGCGAAGGCCGGCCCGAGCGCGATCACGACGTCGTCCGGTTCGTTGCCTACTATGGCAACATGCTTCTCGACGACCACGGCCCGTTGAGAGTCCGTCGCCTCGTCCAACGTGCGTGCGTCGAGCTCGTGCGGAAGGTGCTGCAGGCGCTGCCACCTCTCGCCGTTCAGGGTGTAGCCGGTGCCCGGGCCCGAGTAGCGGTTCGGATCGTTGACCGCGGCGCTGACCGCACCCGTCGAGTCGATGATCGCCGAGGTCTGCAGATAGTCGCCCGAGACGCGCTGACGCTGCATGCCGAGGATCGCCTCGGCGACGTCGGTGAAGGCGTGACGGTCGAGCTCGCGCGCAACATCAACGCCGCTGATTCCCTCTGCCAGCACCCGATCGGCCGCGGCGACATCCGCCGCGCGATCGCGATCGGGCAGGTCGCGGCTGTCGAGCGCATAGGTCGCCGCCTCGACTTCCTCGTCCGTGATCGCGGGAAAGTCGAGGGCCGCGAAGACGGCCTGGATCGCGCGCGCCGCACGCTCGCGCACGCTGATCGCTTCGTCCTCGCTAAGCGGCTCGATGCCGCCGTCCACCTGCCAGTCGCGCTGGATCGTCAGCCACTCGTCGATGTCGTCGGCGTCGTAGTTGCCGCCCCCGAACATGTTGTCGTAGCGCGGCATCACGCTCCAGCCCGACGTGACGAAGTCGGTTCCGGGAAGGAACTGGCCCATCAACTTGGCCGTGCGCCTGGTCGGAGAGTGCGAGGCGATCGCGTCGTTTCCGGATGCGACCTCGAGGTCGAGCCAGGCGGCGAGCAAGTTCTCGGCGAGAATCTCGCGCGATCCAGCGGGGACGCTCATCACGAGCGCAACGCACGAAATCGCTCCGTTCTGGACGCCCTGCGAGCCGGCCGCCCGCGCGAGAGACAAGCAGCGCGCTTCGAGGTAGAGCATCGAGCACCCGCCCGCGTGGCCCATCAGCGCTTCGGAGCCACCACCGGAAGTGAAGCGCACCTTGATCCCGCGCGACGCGTACGCCGAAGCGAGAAAGGCCTTCGACCAAGGGGTGTCGTCGCCGTCCACGAACACCGGCTCCGTGCCGTAGACCGAAAGCGTCTCCGCGTACGTGGTGATGCCCTGGATCGCCAGTTGCAGCGACCGTCGCTCTTCGATCGCGCACTGCGTCAGCACGCCCGGCCTCCCCGCCTGCGAACCGACGAGAATCGCCATTGCGTTCAGCGGTGCGTAGCGCGAGACGCCGACGGTGGTCTCGATCTCGGCGAAGCCACGCGCCGCCGCCTCCGCCGCGTCGGCCGCGAGCAGCGCCGGGTTCTCCTTCAGATTGGTGACGTGCGCCTGGTTCGCAGGGGCGCGGCGGGCGCGCAGCTTCTTGAGGGCGAACATCATCTCGACGGGATCGAGCAAGGAGACCACGCGCGCGAGTCGCGCGGGCGTGAGTCCACGTGCAAGGCGGACGAGCTCCTCACGCGGCACGTCGATATCCTCGAGTCGGCGGGCAAGCTCGACTTCATCAAGGGCCATGGCCTCGGCCGACTCTTCGAGGTCGAGACCGTGCCGCGCGATGAAGTGGTCGATGGCGTCGAACTCCTCTTCGCACCGTCCGTCGAGCCACACAACTCGCCCCTGCTCGATCTTCAGACCGGGCTCCGGGTCGTTCGGACCGTTCATGGCGACAAGCCCGAGCTCGGGATCCGGCTTGATCAGAACCTCACGCCGCAGCTCGCGACGCTCGCGCTCGACGAACCGTCTAGACCGCGGGCTCATCAGGGAGGAGAAGATTTCGCTTGGCGTAGACCGCCCCCGCTTCCCGGACGAAGGCGGCGGTCAGCGTCGCCTGGAACTCTCCTTCGAGCCGGTCGGCCCACCTCTCGAGCTCGTGGGCGGTCGAGCGATGCGGGCGCAGGGCGGTGTAGACCTCGAGGATCACCTCGTCCGGCACACCCGTCAGCTCGGCTCCCCGCGCCAGGTTGGCCGCAAGCTGCGCGCGACCGGCTGCGCGCGCCACCTGTGCCTGAAGCTCGAGCGTCTCGGCCGTCGCCCGCATCTCCGAGGCGTCCAAGCGGCCAGAGCGAAGCGCGTCGAGCGTGAGCTCCTCCAGCCCGAGCCCGCCGGGCGTGCGGACCAGATCGGGCCGCTGGCTCCCGAGCGGGAAATCCGCGATGGGATCGAACGCCACCGGCCAAGCTTAGTCCCAGTCCCGCGCTCCGTTCGCTCCGCGATATAAGACTGCGTGTGAATGCATACGACTTCGGCGGCCGCGTCGCCCTCGTCACAGGAGGCGCCAGCGGGATCGGCGCGGCGACCGTCGAGTTGCTGCGTACGAGCGGCGCACGAGTAGCCGTGCTCGACGTCGACCCTAACGGCCTCCACGAGGACGTTCTCCCGATTCGCGGCGACGTGACGAGATCGGAGGATGCCGAGGCCGCCGTCGCTCGAGTCCACTCCGAGCTCGGCGGCCTCGACATCCTCGTCTGCTCGGCGGGAGTCGGCGGCGATTCGGTTCGCGCCGTCGACATGCCCGACGAGGAATGGCGGCGCGTGTTCGCGATCAACTGTGACGGCACGTTCTTCTGTAACCGCGCAGCCTTGCGCAGGATGATCGACCGCGGCTACGGGCGCGTAGTCAACGTCGCCTCGATCGCAGGCAAGGAAGGCAACCCGAACGCCTCTGCGTACTCGGCGAGCAAAGCCGCAGTGATCGGCATGACCAAGTCGATCGGCAAGGAGGTCGCCGGCTCCGGCGTGCTCGTCAACTGCATCGCACCGGCCGTCATCGACACACCGATCCTCGGGCAGCTCAGCGAGGAGCACATCGGCTACATGCTGCAGAAGATCCCACTCGGGAGGGTCGGCAAGCCCGAAGAGGTGGCCCACCTGATCGCCTACCTCGCCAGCGAGAACCTGAGCTTCGCAACCGGCGCGTGCTTCGACATCTCCGGCGGCCGAGCGGTCTATTGATTCGCATCGCCCGCTTCAAAGAGCCGGACAACGAGCCGCGCCTCGGGCTCGTCGAGCCGGACACGCCGACGACCGTGGCCGAGCTCGCGAGCGACGACGTGCTCGCAGTGCTGCGAGGGTCGCGCGATGTGAACGGACGGACGATCGAGGCGCTCGACGCCGAGACACTCGAGCTGCCGCCGCCGTTCGAGCTGCTCGCGCCGCTCGTTCCGCCCGAGACGTGGGCCGCAGGCGTCACGTATGAGCGGAGCCGCGACGCCCGTGTCGACGAGAGCCGGGTCGAAGCAAGCGACGTGTACAGCCTCGTCTACGACGCGGAGCGTCCCGAGTTGTTCATGAAGGACGCAGACGGCCGTCGCACCGTCGGCCCGGGGGCGGCGGTCGGCGTCCGCTCCGATGCCCAGTGGACGGTGCCGGAACCGGAGCTGGCACTCGTACTGGATGCGGAAGGTGAATTGCTCGGCGCGACGATCGGCAACGACGTGACCGCGCGGGACATTGAAGGCGCGAACCCCCTCTACCTCCCCCAGGCGAAGCTCTTCGCTGCCGCCTGCGCACTCGGCCCGGCGATCGCGCTTCCGGACGACTGGTCGCAGCCGTTCGAAATCGAGCTGCGGCTCACGGGGCCGGACGGAAGCGTCATCTACCAGGCGCGAACCTCGACCGCCAGGATGCGTCGCTCATTCGAGGAGCTGGCCGGGTGGGTGGTGCGCGAGAATCCCGTCCCTGCAGGCAGTGTTCTACTGACGGGAACCGGTCTCGTCCCGCCCGACGACGTGACCCTGGCGCCTGGACAGCAAGTCGAGATCCGGATCCCGGGAATCGGCAAGCTGGTGAATCCGGTCGGCGCGGCAGCCGACCTTCTTCCCGCCGAAAGGAGCAAGACTCATGTCCGATAGCGTCCTGGAGGCGCCCGCGCGACCGGAGCTCGCCAACTACGTCGGCGGCGAATGGACGCCTGCGCGCAGCGGCCAAACGTACGAGAAACGCAATCCCGCGAACCCCGCCGAGATCGTCGGCGAGTTCCCGGCGTCCGGCGAGGAAGACGTGGTTGCGGCGGTCGAAGCTGCGGCGAAGGCATTCCCCGCCTGGTCGGGGCTGCCGGCGGCGGGGCGGGCCGCGGTGCTGATGCGCGCGGCCAATGCGATCGAAGCGCGCGTCGAGGAGATGGCGGCGGACATGACGCGCGAGATGGGCAAACCCTTGCGCGAAGCCCGCATGGAGTCAGCTCGCACGGCGGCGATCTTCCGCTACTTCGCCGGCGAGGCGGGACGCGCGAAAGGCGAGCTCTACGAGCAGTCGGCGACCGGCGCGACCCTCTACACCCTGCGGCGGCCGCTCGGCGTCGTCGGACTGATCACGCCGTGGAACTTCCCCGCGGCAATTCCCGCCTGGAAGATGGCTCCCGCGCTCGTCTACGGCAACACCGTGGTGCTGAAGCTGGCGCAGGAGGCGCCCCTCACCGGTCTGCACCTTGCGGCCGCGCTCGACGAGGCCGGCATTCCGGAGGGAGTGCTGAACGTCGTCATCGGCCGCGGCTCCGAGGTCGGAACCCCGCTCGTCCAGCATCCGAAGGTTCGCGCGATCTCGTTCACGGGGTCCGTCGCCGTCGGTCACCTGGTGCGCGACCAGGCGACGGCCCTCGGGAAGCGCGTGCAGCTCGAGCTCGGCGGGCACAACCCACTGATCGTCGCTGCCGACGCCGATCTGGGCCGCGCGGTCGAGGCCGCCTACGCGGGCGCCTTCTGGTCCGCGGGCCAGAAGTGCACCGCCACGCGTCGCATCTACGTCGCGGCGCCGGTCTACGACGAGTTCCGGCAGCGGCTGCTGGACCGCATCGACAGCGGCAAGGTCGGCGACCCCGCCGATCCCGAGACGGAGGTCGGCCCGCTCGTGAACGAGAAGCAGATGAACGACGTCCTCGAGGCGATCGAGCAAGGGAAGCGCGAGGGAGGCAAAGTGCTGGCCGGCGGCGAACGCATCGACGACGAGTCGTACCTCGTCGCGCCGACACTGTTCGAGGAAGTGGCCGACGACGCGATGCTTTCGTGCGAAGAGGTCTTCGGTCCCGTTACTTCGCTCTACAGATTCGAGACGCTCGACGAGGCGATCGATCGTGCAAACGCGGTCGAGTTCGGCCTGTCGGCGTCCATCTTCACGAACAGTCTCCAGGCGACGCAGGAATTCGTGCAGCGTCTCGAGGCCGGCATGCTGCATGTGAATTCGCAGACCGCCGGCGCCGACGTCCATGTTCCGTTCGGCGGGAGCAAGGCCTCGGGCTTCGGGCCCCACGAGCAGGGCCCCGCGGCGATCGAGTTCTACACAGAGGTCGTCACGGTCTACCAGGACGTATGAAAGACCAACGCTTCTTGATCACCGGTGCGCTCGGGTGCATCGGCGCTTGGTCGTGCGCGCAACTCGTGCGCGAGGACGTGCCGGTGATCCTGTACGACCTCGGCACGAACAAGGGGCGGCTCGAGCTGATCATGTCGCCCGACGAACTGGAGCAGCTCACACTCCTCCATGGGGACGTGACCGATCTCGATCACCTCGAGCGAACGATCGGAGAGAACGGCATCACGCACGTCGTGCACCTGGCGGCGATGCTCCTCCCGCTCGTGAAGGCCGAGCCGCCGCGCGGCGCCGCCGTCAACGTCGTCGGGACGACGAACCTCTTCGAAGCGGCGAAACGACAGGGCGTCCGCGGCATCGCCTATGCGAGCTCGGCGGCCGTCTACGGCCCCGGCTCGGGCCCGCGGATCTCGGATGCAGGTGAGCCGACGACCCTCTACGGGGTCTTCAAGCTCGCGAACGAGGGAACGGCGCAGGTCTACTTCGCAGACGAAGGGATCGGCAGCGTCGGCCTCCGCCCGTACGTCGTCTACGGACCGGGGCGAGACCAGGGCTTGACCGCGGATCCGACGCTGGCGATGGAGGCCGCCGCACGAGGTGAGGGTTACGAGATGCGTTGGGGAGGACGCTGCCAGCTTCAGTACGCGGCCGACGCCGCACGAATCTTCATCGCCGCCGCACGGTCCGAGCACGGCGGCGCAGCGGTCTTCAACCTCGGCGGGCCGTCGTCGCATGCGAGCGACGTCGTCAGCGCGATCGAAGCGGCTGCGCCCGAAGTGGCGGGGCGCATCACGTTCGACGACGTGCAGCTTCCGTTTCCGGAGGAAATGGAAGAAGGCGGGCTCGAAGACGTCGTCGGCCCGATCGAGTTGACGACGCTGCAAGAGGGAACACGTCAGACGATCGAGCTCTACCGCGCGCGCGTTTCCGCCTAGTCCTCTGCCTTTACGGGATTCGTCAGCGAGCCGAGCCCGTCGATCTCGATCGTCACTTCGTCGCCCGCCTTCAGCAGCACGGGCGGGTCGCGGAACACTCCCACTCCCGCCGGGGTGCCGGTAGCGATCAGGTCGCCCGGCTCGAGCGTCATCGTCGCGCTTGCGTAGGCGATGATGTCGGCGACGGTGAAGATCATGTTCGCGGTCGTGGAGTCCTGCATCGTCACGCCGTTCAGCACGCACCGGATGCCGAGCGCCTGTGGATCGGGCACGTCCGCCGCGGGCACGAGCTGCGGCCCGACCGGGCAGAACGTGTCCGCCGACTTCCCCCGCGTCCACTGGCCGTCCGAGAATTGGAGGTCGCGCGCGCTGACGTCGTTCAGACAGATGTAGCCCCGCACCGCCTCGAGCGCGTTGTCCTCCGACACGCGCCGCACGCGCTCTCCGATCACGACGCCGAGCTCGGCCTCGTAGTCCACCTGTTTCGACACGCGCGGTATGACGATCGGCTCGCCGGGCCCGATCAGAGCGTTGGGCCACTTTGCGAAGAGGAGCGGCGCGCTCGGCAGGTCGGTGCCTTGCTCCTCCGCGTGGTCGCGGTAGTTGAGGCCGACGCAGACGATCTTGCCCGGAATCCCGATCGGCAGACTCATGACCGAACTCCCGCATTCGCCGCGCTCGCGTAGTAAACGGCGCTCATGTCCTCGTCGCCGTGGCCGAGCTCGAAAGCGCGGTCGAATTGCTGCAAGGTCGCACGCACGAGTGGCAACTCGACCTCGCCTGCAGCGTCGAGGATCAGCGCCACGTCCTTCCGCGCGTGCACGAGCGGGAACGAGGCCGGGAAGTCCTGGTTCAGGATGGCCTCGCCCTTCAGGTGTGCGTAGGGCATGTCCATTCCGCCGCCGGAGATCGCCTCCAGGAAGCTGCGGGGATCGACACCGAGCGTCCGAGCCAAGACGAAGGTCTCAGAGAGGTTCTCGATCGTGCAAAGGATCCAGCTGTTGACCACGAGCTTCAGCCGAGTCCCCAGGCCGGCCTCGCCGAGCCAGACGTGACCCCTCGAGATCGCGTCGAACACCGGCTCACACCGAGCGCGGGCTTCCTCGGGGCCCGACGCCAGCATGAACAGCTGACCGTCCTCGGCCGGCTTCTTCGTGCCGAGCACCGGCGCGTCCACGAACGTGATCCCGCGTTCGCCGGCCTGCTCGGCCAGCCGCTCGGTCGCGGCGACCCCGATCGTGCTCGACTGGATCCACAGCGCACCCTGCGGCATGACGTCGAGGGCGCCACTCCCGACCAGCGTCTCCTCGACAGCCAGCGCGTCGGCGAGCATCGTGAGGACGATCTCCACCCCACGAACCGTGTCCGCGGGTGTCGATGCGACGCGGGCGCCCGCTTCTTCGAGCGCCTCGGCCTTCTTCACCGTCCGGTTCCAGACGGTCACCTCGTGCCCGGCCCGCAGCAGGTTGCGCGCCATCGGCGCACCCATGATCCCCACACCGAGCACTGCAACTCGCCGCACAGTTCCGCCTCCTCTCTGGGAGCGGCAACCTAACACCTCCAGAGTGATCGGTCGTCTTTCGTACGTTGCTCCGCGTGGCCCCGATATCCGACCCTTCGCGAAGCAAGAGATCCGACGTCTTGGCAACGGACCACGGGAGGTTCGCGTGCTAGGACTGATCGGGAGCTAGGGCTTCACGAGCGACGCAAGCCGCTCGATGCCGTCGTCGATCTTTGCTTCGTCGACGAGGCTGAACGACAGTCGCACGTTGTTGTCGCCGCTGCCGTCGGTGAAGAACAGCGAACCCGGGACGATGGCGACGCCACGGTCGACGGCCTGCCTCGCAAGATCCCCGGCGTCGCCGCCGTCAGGCAACGTCAGCCAGGAGAAGAAACCGCCCTTCGGAGACGTCCAGCGCGTGCCCACCGGCATGTAACGCTCGAGCGCGGTCAGCATTCGGTCGCACTTGCGCCGGTACAGCGACCTCGACTGCACGAGCTGCTCGTCGATCCAGCCGCGACGGACGTACTCCTCGAAGAGCCGCTGTCCGAGCGCACCCGCGCACTGGTCGGTGTTCTGCTTCGCCGAAACGAGCTGCGCCGACACGTCGGCCGGGCCAACCGCCCAGCCGAGCCGCACACCGGGGAACAACGTCTTCGATGTCGTGCCTGCCTGCACGACGACATCGGGGGCAAGGCTCCAGAGACTGGGCTCAGCTTCGTCGTCGAAGCCGAGCTCGCGGTAGGCGACGTCCTCGACGATCAGGAAGCCGTAGCGACGCGCGACGTCGACCAGCAGCTCGCGCCGCTCGCGCGAGAGGCTGACTCCGGCCGGGTTCTGGTGATCGGGGATGGTGTAGACGAGCTTTGGGCGCAGCCCGTCAGCGAGGCGCCGCTCCAGCCCGTCGACCTGGAGTCCGTGCTCGTCCATTGGGATGGCGACGAGCTCAGCCTCGAAGCTCCGGAACGCCTGAATCGCGCCGAGGTAGGTCGGGCCCTCCACGACCACAACGTCGCCGCGGTCGAGGAACGACTTGCCGACGAGCTCGAGCGCTTCGATTGCGCCGCTCGTGATGACCAGCTCGTCGTCTGCCGGGCGGCGCCCCTGCAGCGCTTCGAGCCTGCCGGCGATCGCCTCGAGCGGACCGGCGAGCCCTCGCGTGGGCGCATACTGAAAGGCGTTCGACTCGCCCGCCACGGCGAACTCCCCGAGCAGCGCCGCAGCGCGCTCACGCGGAAACGTCAGCGGGTCGGGGAAGCCACCGGCGAACGAGATCAGATCCGGCCGGCCAAGAAACGCGAGGACAGCCGCGATCCCCTCACCGACGTCCCCGCGCGTCCGCTCCGCAAAGAGACGATCCCAGCGAGGCGTCTCGCGCACAGCCATGCGACCCAATATAGAAGAGTGTCGTCGACAATCCTTCAGCAGACGAGAGGAGAAGTCGTGAACAGTGCCAAGGCGACCCCACACGCGAGGGACGGACTGTGAGAGCTGCCGTGATCAGCGAGCTCGGGCGGCCACCGGAGCTCGCGGACCGGCCTGACCCCGCCGGCGAGGCGATCTACGAAATCTCGGCGGTGTCCCTGAACCCGATCGACATCAACGTCGGCGCGGGACGCTTCTTCGGCGGCCACCCGGAGCTCCCGTACGTCCCGGGCTGCGAGGGCGTCGGCCGCGCCCCCGACGGCGGACGCGTCTACCTGTTCAGCGACGGCCTCGGCCTCGCTCGCGACGGACTGCTGTCGGAGCGCTCAGCCGCACCGGTGGACCTCGGCATCCCACTGCCGGACGCGGCCTCCGACGAGATCGCAGCCTCGTGTGGCATCGCCGGGATGGCCGGTTGGATGCCGGTCGCCTGGCGCGCGCCCGTGCGAAAAGACGACCGTGTGCTTGTGCTGGGCGCGACCGGCACGGTCGGACTGGTCGCCGTGCAGGCCGCGAAGCTCCTCGGCGCCACCTACGTCGTCGCGGCAGGCCGAAACCCAGAGCGGCTCGGGCGTGCAGCCGAGCTCGGCGCCGATGCGACCGTGAGCCTCGAAGAAGACGACCTTGTCACGGCCTTCAAGGAGGCGTCGGGGGGCGACGGCCCGACCTACATCGTCGACACGCTCTGGGGTCCTCCCGCGGCCGCCGCGATCCAGGCAGCGGCACCCGGCTGGCGCTTGGTCCAGGTCGGCCAGTCAGCGGGAGCGGAGGCGACGCTGACCTCGGCGGGGATCCGCGGCAAGATGGGCGAGCTCTACGGCTACCTCGACTTCGCCGTGCCGACGAAGGCGTTCCGCGAGCAATACCTTCGCCTGGTCGGTCACGCGGCCGCGAGCGAGATCGTCTTCGACATCGAGACGTATCCGCTGGAACGGGTCGCGGAAGCTTGGGAGCGGCAGGCCGCCGGCGCGAATGCCAAGATCGTGGTGACGCTGCCGTAAGCGGCCCGACCTCGCTCGGTCAGTCGCTTATGAACTCAGTTCCGCTAGCTGGCGCTCGATCCGATGCTGCGCTCCAGCGTCATCGAGCTTCTCGGCAACCGCCGCGGCACGCCTCCACAAGTCCACCGACTGCGTCTGGGCGCGAAGCGAGGTCGCACGACTCGCGGCCCGCTCGAGGTATTCGAGCGCGAGAGGAAGGTCACCCCCACGGGCGTGGTAGAAAGCCAGCCGTTCGAGCTGGTCGTCGAGTGAGTCTGCGAACGCCTGCTCGCTGGCTGCGGCTACGGCTCGGTAGAGCTCGCGCCGACGTGCCCGCGTCAGGGTCGAGAGGGCAGCCTCCTGGAGCAGGCCGTGCGTGAACGCATACTCGCGGTCCGGGATCGGGCGAGTCTCACGAATGATGTCTGCCCGCAATAGGCGCGCTAGATTCCTCTCCACGTCCTCGAGCGCGCTCACCAGGGCGAGCACGGCGGGAGAAAAGGTCCGACCAAACACGGCGGCGACCTGTGCCAACCGGCGCGCGTCGCGAGGAAGCGCGGCGATACGCGCCATGAGGAGGCTTTCTAGTCCGGCCGGAAGTTGCGCCGCCGGCACGGTGAGTGCCCATGTCCGGCGCGGCGTGAGCCCTCCTGTCTCGAGCAAAGACCGCAGGACTTGTTCGAGATAGAGCGCGTTTCCCTCCGCTCGTGCGATCACCTCGCGCAACGCCTCGGGAGCAAGCTCTCCCGGGGCGAGCTCCGTGAGGAGCTCCTCCGCCTCGGCGTCGGTGAGAGGCCCGAGCTCGAGCTCGACCACGCGGTCCGGATGATCAAGGCGGGCGCGCTCCCGGAGCCGCCGGTCATGGGAGTCCGGCTCGAGGCGGCTCGTCGCAGCGATGATGAGGGGAACGTCGCCGATCAGCTCCAGCAGGCTCTCGGCCAACTCGAGAGTGCAGTGATCCGCCCAATGGAGGTCGTGAATGGCCAGGACGACCGGTCTCTGTTCGCAAAGACCACGTAGCCAGCCGGCGTAAGCTCCTTGGACCCCGGCGCCGAACTCGTCCGGCGGAGCGCCTGCGACTCCATAGCCCCCCTCCCGACTGGAACTCGCGGACAAGAGGGTGGAAAAGTAAGGCAGTGCGTCCTGCCCGATGCCGAGTTGCGCGAGGGTCGTTGGTGGCCCGGCAACATCATCGGCCAGCCAGCCGCGGAGGACCTCGGTGAAAGCGAAGTACGACGGTTGTCCGCCGTACGAGGCGCACTGCCCCTCGAGCCACGTGACCTCGGCACCGACGTGCCCTCGAAACCACTCGAGCAGGCGCGTCTTTCCGATTCCCGGCTCTCCAACGAGCAGAACGAACTGTCCTCGGCCCGCGCGCAGAGCATCCGCTGCGGCAGTGAGGCGCGCGGTTTCCTGCGCCCGGCCGACGAGCGCGCGCGGTTCCCGGCGTGGACGGTCCGGCCGCGCGCGGAGAAGCCGCAACGCTTCGACTGGAGTTTCTCTCCCCCTTACGGCGATGTGCCCCAGCGGTGCCAATAGGAAGCGACCACCTAGCTTCCTCGCCGTCGCGCCGCCGATCACGATCGTGCCCGGCTCGGCCGCCGTCTGCAGCCGCGCGGCGACGTTCATCGTGTCGCCGAGGGCTACCGGATGGCGTTCCGCCCCGCCGACCACGCCAATTGCCACCTGCCCGCTGTTTACCCCGACGCGCACCCTCAGATCCGGAAGGTTCCAGGTCTTCCGCACCTCGTTCGCGTAGCTGTCGATGGCCCTCACGATGCTCAGGGCTGCTCTGGCCGCCCGGTCTGCATCGTGTTCGTTTGCCGTCGGAAAACCGAAGAAGGCGGCGATCCCGTCGCCCATATAGGCGTCAATGACACCGCCGTACTGCTCGACCGCGCGACACATGCGATCGACGCATCCGCCGATCAGTGCCGTGAAGTCCTCCGGCGCCAATCGCTCTGCGAGCGCCGTGGAACCCACGATGTCGGCGAACAGCGCGCTCACTGGTCGCAACTCGTCCTCAGCTGCGACGGGGGTCGGCGACGCTCGCTGCAGAGGCGCGGGTGCGCCGTTGGGTGGGCCGACGGAAACCGACAGCACCTCGACGCGGGTCGTGCCGACCTTGATCACATCCCCGGGCGCGAGGGGCATCGCGCCGGTGATGCGTTCGCCGTTCACCCAGGTTCCGTTGAGCGATCCGAGGTCCTCGATCTCGAGCCCCTTGCCGGTGGAAGCGAGAACCGCGTGTGCTCGTGAGATCTCTGGGTCGTCGATCACCAGGCCGGCGTCGTCGCCGCGTCCGACGGTGAGCTGACCCGCGATCGCGATACGTCGCCCACCCTCCGCGCCGTCGAGAATCGCCACTAGCGCCGTGTCCCGGGATGGGTCGCGCACTACGCGATGACCTTGCCGATCCGGTGGTGCCAAAATCTCCACCAGCCGTACAGGCCGGGGTGATCGCTCCCGCCCTCACGCGCGATTCCGAGGATGTCGGTGTGGGTTGCTTGTCCGAATTTCCGGTGCGTCCACACGATCACCACATCGTTGCCGGCGAAGTAGCAGAAGCGCGACCCGCCTGGTTTCGGGCTGGAGCCGGGAGCGGATGGGTTGTGAAGCCACGTCCCCTCACCGCCCCAGCTCAGGCCGTTGCACCTGCCCCGATTGCGCGGCACGTGGTGGCGGCGGCGTTCCGACTCGTAGGCGCGCTGAACGGCTGCGCCGCTCGCAAAGGATGAAATCTCCAGGCGATCAGGAGCGAAGGTCGTCGAATTCGCCGGCGGCAGGCAAGCCGCGGTCGCGACCGCGCCCGGACGCGGCGAGTCCTGCTCCTTGCACGTCTGCCAGACGGGTGACGGCACGAGATCGGAGAGTGGGTGAATGGCGCCAGGTTGCGGGGTTGCAAGCGGTGCCGCCGATCGGTCATGGCCGGTGAGGAAGTAGACGGCTACACCGGAAGCCGCAGCCGCTACGGCAACCAGGAGCCCGATCAACACCCACTGTTTGAGCGGCGTCATTCTGCGAGCAGGAATCGGGGCTTCGCCGGACGACGAGGGCGCGGCCGGCGTTTCCGGCGGCGGCGCCGGCGGCGGCGGCGGCGTGACGGGTGTCGAGGGGTCGGGCAGCGAAGGGATTGGCGGCGCAGTGACCGGCGTCGAGCGAATCGTGTCCACCGCTACAGGTGGGGGTGCGCCGCCATCGACCCGACGCGCCATTCCGGTCGCAGCGTTGCGTGCGGCGTGGGCGAGCTCTCCGCACGACGGGAAGCGGTCCTCAGCCGCCTTCGCCATGGCGGTGGCTACGACGCCGTCGAATGCCTGAGGCAGCTCCGGACGAGCGCGACTCACCGAAGGCGGGGGATCGACGAGATGCGCATGCAGCACCGCGTGTTCCGTCCCCTGCGCGAAGGGCGGCGCTCCGGTCAGACACTCGTACAACACGCAACCCAACGCGTAGACGTCGGTGCGGGCATCGACGGGCCCGCCTTCGATCTGCTCCGGCGCCGCGTACTCGACAGTGCCCAGGAAGTGCCCGGTCGACGTGAGCCCGCGCGCAGTCGTCTGCTTTGCTACGCCGAAGTCCGTCAGGTAAGCGTGGTCGGTGCTTTCCTCGACGAGAATGTTCCCCGGCTTCACATCTCGGTGCACGAGCGAGCGAGCGTGCGCAGCATCGAGCGCGCTCGCCAGCTGTTCGATGAGGAAGATCGTGCGACCGACGCCGAGGCTGCCGCGCTTGAGGATTTCCTTGAGATCGGGGCCTTCGACGAAACGCATGGCGATGTAGAGCAGCCCGTCGGCTTCGCCTGCGTCATAGATGGGGATGATGTTCGGATGGTCCGTGGCGGCAGCTATGTGCGATTCGCGCACGAATCGCTCGCGGAACTGTTCATCCCAAGCCAGCTCCGTCGTGAGAAGCTTCAGCGCGACCTTTCGACCAAGGCGAATCTGCTCGGCGACGTAGACGACGCTCATGCCGCCGCGGCCGAGGACCGATTCGATCCGGAACCCGGCGACCTCGGTTCCAATCCGTGTGTGGGCCGTCATCTCGAGGGGTTTGCCCATTATCTGCCCCAGCGCCTGGAAAACCCATGGCCAAGCAACAGGACTTCCGGCCGAGCCTCCATGCCCGCAGGACGCAGACCAGGCGGGACGTCTTCCACTGTGCCGCCTCGAGGTACTTGCAAATCCGCCCGATCAGCATGACCCAAGTAAGGCGAGATCCGCCCGCGCAGGCCACGGCCTCCCTGCGGCTCGCCGTCTGTTGAAATAGACCTTGCCTCACGTGAAGATCGTCGTCGCCACCGACCGGTCCGAAACGGCCCAGCGCGCAGTTGCCTGGGCGGCGCAGCTCGCCCAGAGTTTCGACGGCGAACTCATCCTCCTCAACGTGCGCCCCGCAGAGGAGGACGGAGCTGAAGATCTGCTGCGCGCGGACGCCGAGGCATTCTCGAATGCGCGCTCGATCTTCCGCGTCGACCACGACGTCCCGGGCGGCATCGTGCGCGCCGCCGAGGAGGAGAACGCCGACGTGCTCGTCGTCGGGAACGTCGGCATGGGTGGACGCCGCGAGTTTCTGCTCGGAAACGTGCCGAACCGAATCTCGCACACTGCACGGTGCACCGTCGTCATTGTCAACACGTCCGACGGCGTGGTACCAGAGCCCCCGACCGCGCCCGTGGTCGAAGGGCGGCTCCTCGAACGTGCCGCGCAGATCGCGCGGATCATCAGTCGGCTCGGGCTCGACGTCGGCGGCACAATCACGTCGGCCGAACGTGCACAACGCGTGCGCGCAGCACTGGAAGAGCTCGGGCCGACATTTGCGAAGCTCGGCCAGATCCTTTCGACCCGGCCCGATCTGCTGTCTGAGGAGTTCGTCGCCGAGCTGGAGAAGCTGCAGGACAACGTCAAGCCCCTGACGGAGGCGGAGGTGGTGCGCGTCATGGAGCAAGAGCTGCGCGTCCCCTGGGAGGACGTCTTCGCCTCGATCGATTCGGAGCCTCTCGCCGCAGGAACGATCGGGCAAGTGCATCGCGCAACGCTCGATGACGGGTCGCGCGTCGTCATCAAGGTGCAGCGGCCGCGAGCGGAGGCGGAGATCCTGCGTGACCTCGGCTTGTTCGAGCTCTTCGCGGAAAAGGCGCTCAAGCGTGAACAGCTCCGCGAAACGGTCGACATCCCGGCTCTCGTCGAGCACCTATCGGATTCGCTGCGGCGAGAGCTCGATTTCCGCGAGGAGGCGTCGAACGTCGAACGGATGCGGGAGGCGCTCGAGCCCTATGACCGACTGGACGTGCCGCGTCTCCACCCAGAGCTGTCGACGTCGCGCCTGCTCGTGCTCGAGTTCATCGACGGCGTTCCGATCCTGGACGCAGCGGAGAGCGCCGAGCGCCGCGATGCTGCGCAGCAACTACTCGAGGCGTTCTCCCGGCAGATCCTCGTCGATGGGTTCTTCCACGCGGATCCGCACCCGGGGAACCTCCTCTGGTCCGACGAGAAGATCTATCTCCTCGACTTGGGCATGGTGGGCGAGCTCGGGCCCGAGGTGCGGGAGATCCTGATCCTGCTTTTGCTCGCCTTCGCGCGCGACGACCCGAAGTTTCTCGCCGAGGCCGTCCTCATGCTCGCGGGCGAGGAGCGCCGGGCCGAGCTCGACCTGGGATCGATGGAACGCGATTTCGCGGACTTCATCGAGCGGTTCCGAATCGGTTCGCTCCGCGACATCAAGATCGGACCCATGCTCGACGGGATTCTGCAGATCGCCAGCCACCACGGCATTCGCCTACCGGCATCGCTCGCGCTCAGCGGCAAGGCGTTCGGCCAGATGCAGCTTGCAGTGACGAAGCTTGACCCGACGCTCGACCCATTCCGTGTCATTGGACGCTTTCTCCTTCGCAACGTCGGCCAGCGGCTCCGAAGACAGGCCGACCCACAGCAGCTCTACTACGAGGCCGAGAAGATCAAGCTACGCATCCTCAGATTTGTCGAGGCGGTCGAGCGTGCGACGGGTGCGCGACCGGGCCAAAAGCTGCAAGTGGACTTTCTTGGCGCCGCTTCGATCGAGGAAGCGATTCGCGGCGTCGGCCGTCGTTTGGCGTTGGCGGCGGGCGCTGCATCCGGCCTTGTCGGCGCGGCGGCGACCGCGGCCGCCGGCACCGCGGGCTGGATCCCGATCACGTTCGGCGGCGTGGCTGGAATCTTCGGCGCATGGCTCGCGCTCGATCTCGCACGGCGACGCTAACGCTGGAGTTTGCGTAAGCGTCGGTCGAGTAGAAAGGCGACCGCCGACATCAAGCCGCCGAGGAGCAGGCGCTCGATGCGCACCCTCACGGGACGCGAACCTTCCAGAGAAACAACCACCGAATCAATGCATCGTGGGAGCGCTCTCGGCCGCCCGGGGCAGCGGCGTCCCTGTTTGTGGCGACTCCACCTCGACGATGTCGCCTCGCATCGGCGCGAGTAGACCGAGCAGCTCTTCCTGCTCCGCTCTGGGAACGTCGAACTCGCCGAGCGTCAACACCAAGTCCTCGACAAGGGCATCGAACTCTCCGGCGGTGACCGCCATACCGTCGTGTGTCTGCCTCATGTCACGACCGGTGTACGTGCAAGGCCCGCCCGTCGCCTCGCAGACCTGGTCGACGAGCATCTTCTTGAGCCGGGGTATGTCGCTCCGCTCGAATTTCGTGTTGATCCGACCGTCGCCCGCGCAACGGACGACGAAAGAGTCGACCACTGAGGTGATCGCCTCCAGACCCCCGAGCCGCTCGTACAGAGACGCCATCTAGGTCACCCCCTTATGTCGTCGTGCTCACTGATTCCCGATCGTACTTCCTGGACGAAGAGGCATTCCCCTAAGGTCGGCCGCACTAGGGCTTCAGCAGATAGAAGCGCCAGAAGTCGTTCTCGATCGGCAAGACCGCACAGGTCGAAAAGCCGGCCTCGCTTGCGTACTGTCGAACCGTGTCGGCCCGGATCACAGTGCCCGTGCCTGCTGCGCCTTTCCCGACCATGCCGACCGGCAGGCAGTGGAACACGCTGAAGCCGTAGAAGAGCCGCTCCACTTCGCTCGCCGGAGCCGTGAAGGCGTCCTCGGTTCGCTCGTCGCCGATGAACATGACCCCACCGTCGGCGAGGAGTCCTCGCGCGGCGCGCAGAACGTCCACCGTGTACGACATGTCGTGCAACGCCTCGAAGATCGTGACGAGGTCGTAACGGCCGGCTAGCTCGGCATCCGCGGCGTCGCGCTCGTGGAACGTCACGCGGCCCTCGACTCCGCTACCCACGAGGTTCTCACGGGCACGTTCGATCGACGCGTGGTCGGAATCGATTCCGTCGACCTGCACTGTCGGGTATGCGCGGCCAATCTCGATGCTCGAGCGACCCTGGCCGCACGCGATGTCCGCTACCCGCGCGGGCGGATCGGCGAGAAGCCGTTCGTGGAGCTCCGGGACCGCCGGCAGCCACTCCTTCCCGAGCAAGTTTTCAAACAAGGGCCGCGTGAAGGCAGCCTGGCCCTCGTGCAAGTCTTCGCCGTAGTCGGAGTACGGCACGCCTTCGCCGGTCCTGAATGCGGCAAGCACTGCGTCAATCGGACGGATCGAGGCCAGAACGGCGCGAGCCATCGGCGCGATATAGCTGAGGCTCGAGACGTCTAGGAGCGCCTCGTCGTGCCCCTCCGGCAACCGGAACCGTCGCTGCTCCCGATCCCCGTCTACCTCCACCTCGAGGAGGTCGCTCGCAGCTTGTTGCTCGAGCCATTCACGTGCGTACCGCTCGTGAACGCCTGCCGCTTGCGCGAGCTCTACGGATGTCAGAGGGCCCCGATCGGCCATGATCCGGTAGAGACCGAGACGTTCACCGACGTAAACAGAAAAGAGATCGAACGCGCCGATCGCGTTCATGAACAGCCGTTCGACGAGGGCGTCGCGCCGTTCGGTGGAATCAGCCACGCTTGCCCCAAGAACCCTCCTGTCGCTCTCACGATCTTCCCTTCCGTGTGGAGCGAACGCAAGCGCACACCTTGACGACCACTCAACGCCCCCGGGGGCTGGCGCGAACGGGATTCGCTTGGAGACTGACGGCTAGCCTCGAGCGTCTCCACTTGCGCGCCGGCTCCTGAACCCGCCCGTTCTCACTCAGAGGAGCGGCGTTCGTTCAAGTCTGATCCCCGGTTACCGGCGAGGTGTCCCGAGAGAGGCTCGCAGTTGTTGCGTCGGTATCGAATTGGAGAGCGTCATGCAGACCGCGCAACTGATTTGCCACGTCCGCCAACTGAGAGCCGACGTAAAGGAGACCCCAGCGGAGAATCTCGCTCGGGTCGTCTTCCGAGCCGAGCCGGCGTTCGGCCTCTTCGGTGGCGGTGGCCAGACGGAGCCGCCGCCCCTGCGTTTCGATCAGGCGCCCAGCCAGATATTCATGCCGGATCCGGTTCTGGAGGAGGCCCGAATCGACATGGACCCAGTCATTGGCTCCGACGAGTCGGTCCAGCGTCTTGTTGCTGATTCGGTAGGTCTGGCCCTGTATGCGGACTGAGAGCATAGCGTTAACCGGGTCTTGCCCATCAGCCGCAGGGATCTTGGAGTTGGATGAATTCTACCGCAGTACCGTGTCTATTGCGACCACGGACAGGGATCCCTCGATCGTCCTGTCCTCCGCACGATCGTCGAGCTGCGGCGTTGTACCCTCAGACCCCGGCCCTGAATAGCTTGAGCACGTCGAGGAGGCTGGACCCGCTGCCCGGGATCCTCTCTGCCCAGCTCCGGGCGTAGCTCATGAGACCCGACTGGATCATCGGTGAGGGTTGCGACGCACCAGGACAAACACCCGAACCGGAGTCCGTGAACGTCTTGCCGGCCTGCGGGACGAACTGCCAGTCGTAGCCGGTCGGGTGCAGCGTCAGCTTGATCACACCCGCGGTGTCGTTGTTGCGCACCTCGCTGTTGGCGATCGGGGTGCCGATCCCATAGCCGCCCAACACTCCGCCCGTGCCGACCACAAATTCCCGGATGCCGTTCGGATCAGCAACGCCGGACGGGTTCTGGAGAGCGAACCGTTCGTACATGTGCTCGTGGCCGTTCAGGACCACTGCGGCGTGGGCGTTGTAGAGGGTCGTCCACAGGGGTCCCATCGACGAGTCGCTGCCGTGGGTCGTCCCCGACGAAAAGCGCGGCTCGTGCCAGTAGGCGAGGATGCACTGCCCCACGTGCGAAGCCAGGTCGTTCTGCAACCAAGCGTTCTGGGTCGAAACGCTGATCCCGGCACCGGCCAGTGAGACGAGGTGCCAGGCCCCGAGATCGAAGGAGTAGGTCAGCGCCGGGGCCCGCGCACCGTAATAGTCGCGGTAGCCCTGCGCGTTCGCGACGTGGAACTCGTGGTTCCCCGGGGACGGGTAAACCTGGAAGTCATGGCGACCCCATTGCGGCTTGTAGTAGGCGTTGTAGTCGGAGAGTGCCCCGTCGTCGTACTGGTTGTCGCCGAGAGTAAGCACCGCGTCCGGGTTGATCTGGTCGAGAAGGGTCGCAGTACCGGAGCAACTGGTGGTGTCGGTCCAGCAGATGTCGCCGGCGGCGGCGATCACCGGGTCGCCGGCTGACGAGCAGGCGCTCGTCGCGGCGTCCAGCGAAGCGACCACCGAGTGATTGCCACCCGCATCGTAGGCGTCGACGCCGAGCGTGTAGGTGGTGCCGCAGGCAAGTCCAGCAAACGTGTAGCTCGTGCCGGCGGTGCCCCCAAGCTCCGTGCCGTTACGGTAAACGTCGTAGCCAACGACGCCGACGTTGTCGGTCGAGGCCGACCAGGACAGAGAGACGTTCGTCTCACTCGTCCCTGTGTTCGCCAGATTGCTCGGCGAGCCCGGCGCCTGCAGATCGGGGCAGGCGCTCGTCGCGGCGACGATCGAGGCTCGCGCGGAATGGTTCCCGGCGGCGTCGTAGGCCTCGATGCCGAGCGTGTAGTTCGTGCCGCAGGCGAGCCCGCTGAAGGTGTAGCCCGTCAGAGGGGTCGACCCGACCTTGTTGTCATTCAAAAAGACGTCGTAACCGTTCACGCCGACGTTGTCGAACGACGGGCTCCACAGAGTGGAGATGCTCGTCTGGGTCGCGGCTGTGGCGGTGAGGTTGCCGGGAGTGGTCGGCGCGAGTGTGTCGGGACACGACGAGCTCGTCGCCGCGGTGAGAAACGTCTTGGCGGAGCGGTTTCCGGCCGCGTCGTAGGCGTCGACCGAGAAGGTGTAGCTGGTGCCGCAGGCAAGGCCGCCGACCGTGTAGCTCGTCCCGCTGGTGCTCGAGACGAGTGCACCGTCGCGATAGACGCCGTAGCCGCCGACGCCGACGTCGTCCGTGGACGCGTTCCAGGAGAGCGAGACGCTCGTCGTGTTCGAGGAGACCTCGCTCAGCCCGGTAGGTGTAGACGGTGGGGTCGTGTCAGCCGAGCCGCTCCCGGAGCTGCTGCCGTCGTTGAACTGCTTGAAGACGTCGAGCAGCGCGGGCTGGCTCGCCAGGTTGTTTCCGGCCCAGGTCCAGGCGAAGGTCATGTAACCGCTCTCCTTGGAAGCTGCCCATTGGGAGAGCATGTGACTCTCCTCGTCGGGAGTCGGCCAGCGCCAGGTCGAATCGTTGAAGGCCTGCGCGACGCCCCAGTAGGGCAGGCCGGCCTGATCTGCCGCCGTGATCACCTGGTCGATCCATGCGTAGTCGCACGGCTTGCCCTGGTAGCACGGGTAGGGATCGAGCCCGATGTAGTCGGCCGCCCCCAGCCAGAGCGGGATCTGGCTCAGAGTAGCGTTGCCGGAGTTCGCGTCCATCACCATCACCGTCAGCTTGCCGGGGTCGAGGGTGTGCAGCAGGCTCGAGCGGGCTTTGTGCGCGGCCGGGGCGCCCGGGCAGGCGTACGGGTTGGGCTCGTCGGAGAAGAAGTAGCCCGCGACCTTGGCGTCACCGACCATCGCGGAGACCTGGCCCTGCAGCGACGCGTCGGACACCTGCCAGCCGCACGTCGAGTTGTCGTAGTCGCCGACCCAGACCAGCCCCTTCGTGCCGGCCGGGAGCGCGTCCGCCGCCGACTTGGAACCCACATCGAGCAGGTTCCAGCCATACGAGGCGACGCCGGCCTGGTCCGAACCTGAGTCGTACATGTAGCGGTACTGCGGGCCCGTCGGCGGCGGCGGTGACGTGCAGGAGCTCGTCGCTGCGGCCACCGATGCTCGCGCCGAAACATTGCCGGCAGCGTCGTAGGCATCGACGCCCACGGTGTAGCTGGTGCCGCACGTGAGCCCGCCGAACGTGTAGTTCGTCAACGCCGTCGAGCCGACCTTGCTTCCATCCAGAAACACGTCGTAGCCACTCACGCCGAAATTGTCGAACGACGGATTCCACAAAGCCGAGATGCTCGTCGAGCCGGCCGTGGCTGCTAGGCCGGTCGGAAGCAACGGCGGCGACGTGTCCTGGCACGGGCTTGTCGCCGCAACCACCGAGCTCTGGGTCGAGACATTCGCGGCCGCATCGTAGGCCTGGACGCCCAGCGTGTAGCTCGCACCGCATTTGAGGCCGCTGAAGGTGTAGCTCGTCGCCGTCGTCGATCCGACCTTCTCCCCGTTCAAGAACACGTAGTAACCGGTGACGGCGACGTCGTCGCTCGAGGCGCTCCAGGAGAGGCTGATGCTCGATTGATCCGCCGCACCCACCTGCAGGTTCGAGGGCGGGGTCGGCGGGGTCGTATCTGGCGGGGTTGTCTCCGAGCAGGCCGCGGTCGCGCTCGTGAGCGCGCTCGTCGGGGAGCGGTTACCGGCCGCATCGTAGGCGGCGACACTAATCGTGTAGCCGGTGCCACAACTGAGCCCGCCGAAGCTGTAGCTGGTCGCTCCCGTCGATGCGACCTTTGTTCCGTTCAAGAACAGGTCGTAACCGGCGACGGCCACGTCGTCGCTCGAGGCGCTCCATTTCAGCGTGATGCTCGACTGGTCTGCCGCACCTGCTTGCAGGTTCGAGGGCGGGGTCGGCGGGGTTGTATCGGTCGGGGTTGAGCTGGTCTCCGAGCAGGCCGCCGTCGCGCTCGTGAGGGCGCTCGTCGGGGAGCCGTGACCCGCCGCATCGTAGGCGGCGACACCGATCGTGTAGCCGGTGCCGCAACTGAGCCCGCCGAAGCTGTAGCTGGTCGCTTCCGTCGATGCGACCTTCGTTCCGTTCAAGAACAGGTCGTAATCGGCGGTAGCCACGTCGTCGCTCGAGGCATTCCATGAGAGCGTGATGCTCGACTGGTCGGCAGTCGCGGTGAGGTCAGCCGGGGCACTGGGCGGCGAGGTGTCGTCGGAAGCAGCCACGACCATCGGCGTCGGCTGCGAGGCCGTGCTGCTCGAGCCGGCGCCGTTCGAGGCTGTGACGACCACGCGAAGCGTGTTTCCAACGTCGGCTGCGGTCGGGGTGTAGGTCGTGCCGCTCGCGCTCGGTAATTCGACGCAGCCGTCGCCGGATGCATCACAGCGCTGCCACTGATAGGCATACGAGATCGGCGGCGTGCCGGACCACGTTCCCGCTGCAGCCGAAAGATGCTGGCTCTCCTGCGCCGTTCCGGAGATGACCGGCAGAGCCTGGTCTGCGGGCGTCGTCGCCACCGTCTCGATCGACAACC
>WNGJ01001581.1_pt1 | contig 23444 bp, 17 predicted proteins | sample 5400611 | NCBI WGS metagenome assembly WNGJ01 (sample SAMN13153375, study PRJNA577476) | soil metagenome | isolation source: 40 cm soil or saprolite under Garry oak tree replicate 1 | place: USA:California | collected 2016-06-15
CACGGCCGAGGGCGTGACGCGGGCGTCAAGCTGCCGCTGGCGGACCTGCTCGACGGCCAGGCGTGGATTGCCTGCAAGTACGACGGAGAGGACCTGGCGCCCGAACACGGCGGCCCGGCCCGGCTGCTGGTTCCCCACCTGTACCTGTGGAAGTCGGCTAGATGGGTGCGCGGCATCCAGCTCCTGCTCCAGGACGAGCCCGGGTTCTGGGAGACCGCCGGGTACCACAACTACGGTGACCCGTGGCGCGAGCAGCGGCACCAGGGCGACCAGGCGGCCGCCGGATGATCTGGCGGGCCGCCCGGCTGGCCGGATACCGCGACGAGACGAGCGCGGCGCGAACCCTGGTCTTCGCGGTACCAGGCTGGCCGGGTCACCTGCCGGGCCAGCACGCCGACGTGCGGCTCACCGCCGCCGACGGTTACAGCACGCAGCGCAGTTACTCCTTTGCCGCGCCCGCCGACGGCGACCGCGTCGAGCTGACCGTGCAGCGGGTGCCGGACGGCGAAGTGTCGCCCTACCTCACCGGTGTGCTCAGCGCCGGCGACGAGGTGGAGCTCCGCGGCCCGGTGGGCGGCTGGTTCGTGTGGCGGCCCGCTGACGGCGATCCGGTGCTGCTTGTGGCCGGCGGCTCAGGCATCGTGCCGCTGATGGCGATGATCCGCGCTCGCCGGCTGGCGGCGAGCAAGGCGCCGTTCCGCCTCGTCTACTCGGTTCGCACGCCAGCAGACCGGTTCTACTCCGCCGAGCTCAGCGAACCGCCGCCCGGTGACAGCGGGGTGGCGGTGACCTACGTCTACAGCCGCGCCGCTCCCGCCGGCTGGGCCCGGCCACCGGGACGCCTGAACACGGCCGATCTCGCCGCGGCGGCCTGGGCACCCGAAGCGGCGCCCGCCTGCTTCGTCTGCGGGCCGACCGGATTCGTCGAGGCGGCCGCAGACATCCTTGTCGCCCTCGGCCACGACCCGCGCCGCATCAAGACAGAGCGTTTCGGCCCGAGCGGAGGCTGAATGAGCGAGCACCTTGATGGCAGCGCTCTGAGCCGCCAGGGCCGCCACCCGCGCGGGCGGCAGGGACTCGCCGGTGGCGGGGGAGGTCGCGGTGGCGGGGGAGGGCTGTCAGGGGCGCTTGCGTGCCCGTAGCACGGCATCGTGGATGGTGATCTCCTGGCCTGCCGGGTCGGTGGCCGGACGTGGCCTGGCGCCGGTGACAAGGATGTCCCACCGGGCGGGGTCGAGGGTGCCCGCGACCTCATCGGCGGTGTAGAAAAGCTCGGGCGTCGGCGGGCGCGGCATCGTGGTCTGCAGGTCGCTGGGGTGGTGGCCGACGATGAGCAAAGTTCCGCCGGGGGCCACCGCGGTGGCCAGCCGGGCGAACAGCGGCTGGCGCGCGGCGGCCGGCAGATGCAGGTACTGGGCGGAGACCAGGTCGAAGTGCTCCTCGCCGGGTGCCCAGGTGGTGAGGTCGGCGTGCACCCAGCGGATGCGCCCGGCCACGCCGGCGCCGAGGGCCTCGGCCTGTGCGGCGCCGCGCTGCAGGGCGGTGGTGGCGAAGTCCACGGCCGTGACCTGCCAGCCGCGTACGGCGAGCCAGTGGGCGTCGGCCCCTTCGCCGCTCCCCGCGTCGAGCGCCGCACCCGCGGTCAGGCCGGAAGCTTCGGCCACGAGCTGCAGGTTGGGCCGCCCGCTCCAGACACCGGTGTGAGCGCGGTAGCGCTCCTCCCAGGACTGCTCGCCGAACATGCTCACAGCGCTCCCGTCGGTTGAGGTACATCGTGGTGGCCGGGGTGCCCGGTGCTTCGGGGTGCCGGCTGCTTCGAGGTGCCGTGACCGCGCCCGGCAGTGGCGGCGGCCGCCAAGGCGGCCGTGGCAGCGCCCGGCTACCCGAGCACGACTGTCCGTCCCCAACGGCACGTTTGGCAGGCAACCTTGCCGGGACGGCGAACAGCTCGCTGCCGCCGCCGGCCGCGAGCCCGCCGGTGCCGTGCTCGATTATCACATCCAGGGACACCGGCGGGGCCGGAACGGGGTTTGCGGACGTGGTGGTGCAGCGCGGGGGCTGCACCGCCGTGCCATGCGGACGCTACGGATGTGATTGCGGGGCCTGCTGTTCCATCTGACCGATAATGTACATTATGTAAAGTTAAGCGGCCGGGCGGGCTGTCCTTCGCCGGTGCCGGAGCTGCCGGCGTCCCGTGTCACGCGATCCGCCCGGGAGCCACGCCCGCGTGCCGCCCGTTCCCGTGCCGCGCGCTGGCTGCTTCATGATCGTGGTCCCGCGCTGTAGCGCGACTGTCAATATGTCCCGTCCAGTCCGCCTCAAGACCATGACCGTGAATGTGCCATTGCGGGTTCTGCAGAACCCGCAATGGCACATTCACGGTCACCCCCGCACCGCTTCACCTGGTGCCGGGCACCGGATCGGTTCGCGGCGGCGCCTGGCCGAGCCGTGCAGAAGCCATGCAGTTGAAGACTGCAAGTAACTGCATGATTACACTTGATTCGGGTGGAGGCAGGCGGCGCCGCCCGGGGGGATGCGGCCATGACTGGAAGTGCCCGGGTGGCAGCGCGTCAGCCCGCCCGGCCCGGCGCCCGCCCGTCCCGCTGCGCCGCTGAACAGCCTTGACGGCTGCCGCGGATGCGCCGTCCGCTGGTGCGGGGGTCACCACGGCGGGTGTCGCGGTAACCTAGCTGGCGTGCCGCGATATGAGTACCGATGCCGCACCTGCGGTGACACGTTCGAGCGCAGCCGGCCGATGAGCGAGGCGTCCGCGCCGTGCCCGTGCCCGCAGGGCCACGACGACACGGTCAAGCTGCTGTCCGCGGTCTCCGTCGGCGGCACCGCAGCGGCCAGGCCAGGAGGCGCGCGGGGCGGCGGCTGCTGCGGCGGTGCCTGCGGCTGCGGCTGACCCGCGATGACCGGGCCGCGGGCGATGGCGGGTCTGGCCCGCGCCGCCGCACGCGCCGCGGCCGCGTTCGCCGTGGCCGGCGTGGCTGGCGTGCTTGCCGCGCCCGCGCTCGCCTCCACCGCCACGGCGGCCGCGGGGACGGGCCCGCCGCGGCCGGTGGTGCTCGTCGGCATCGCGGGGCTGCGCTGGGCTGATGTATCGCCCCGGGCAACGCCAAACCTGTGGCGGCTGGCCGGCGGCGGATCGCCTGGCACGCTTGTGGACCGTGCGGTGCTGCCGCACACCTGCGCTGCCGACGACTGGCTGACCCTGAACGCGGGTGCCCGGGCCATGGTGCGGCATGCCAACAAGGGCCAGTGCCCGCCGGTGCCGGCGCCGTCCGCGCTGCCCGCCCTCGCCGCCTACAACCGGCAGTTCCACTACAACGCGCACTGGGGGCTGCTCGCCACCGCGGCGGGGCCGGGTGGATGCGTCACCGCGGCAGGCCCTGGCGCGGCGCTCGCGCTGGCCGGCGCGAAGGGCGCGGCACCAGCGCAGGTGCCGGTGTCACGCGTCAGCCGTTCGGTATCTGTGGGGTGCCCGCTCACGGTGGTGGATCTCGGCACGGTCACCGCCGTGGGCGCCCGCGCCACCGCACTGAGCAGTGCTGACGCCGAACTTGGGCGGATAGCGGCGGCGATGCCGTCCGGCGGGCTGCTGGCCGTCGCCGGGCTCGCGGACGGGGGCACCCCGCATCTGCAGGTGGCCGTGGTCAGCGGCCCCGGTTACCTGCCCGGCCGGCCGGGCGGCCTGCGCGGCGGGGGGCTGCTGGCCGCGGCCTCCACGCGCCAGCCCGGCCTCGTGCAGCTCACCGACCTCACCGCCGCGATCCTTGCCTGGCGCCATCAGCCGGCGCCTGCGGACCTGGTTGGCTCGCCGCTGACCAGCTCGGGGCGGGGCAGCCTGGCCGGTGCGGCGGCTGGGCTGGCAGGCCAGGACACGGCCGCTCAGGTGTACCGTTCGTCGTCCGGCTGGTTCTTCGCCGTCTACGCGGTCGGCGACGCCGTGACCTTCGGCGCGATCATGCTGGCCTGCTTCGGCGCGGCGCGGCGCCGGCGGCGCCGCGCGGCCGCCCGGGTCGCGGGGGCGTTCGCCGGCGCCGTGCTGCCCGCGTCGTTTCTGGCCAGCGTGGTTCCGTGGTGGCTGCTCCCCCACCCGGCGGTCGCGCTGTACGCGATGACCGCGGCCTGGGCGGCCCTGATCGGCGCGGTGGCGCTGGCCGGGCCGTGGCGGCGTGATCCGTTCGGCCCGCCCGGTGTGGTCGGTCTCGTCACCGTAGCGGCCATCGGCCTGGATGTGATGACCGGCTCGCGGCTGCAGATCGGCACGCCGTTCGGCCTGTCCACGCTGGAAGCGGGGCGGTTCTACGGCGTGGGCAACAACGCGCTCGGCCCGTACGCGGTGGCCGGGATGCTCGCCGCCGCCTGGCTGGCCGGTGTCGCCGCGCGGCGCAGTCTGCGCTGGCGGCCGGGCCCGGACGGCGGCGAGCGCGTGGCCGCGCTCCCCTACGCGCGCAGGGATGCGACCCTGGCGGTCGCCGCGGTCGCGGTCTTCGCGGTGATCGCGTCCGGCTGGCCGGGGTTCGGCAGCAAGTTCGGCGGCACCGTCGCGATGGTCCCCGGGTTCATCCTGCTCGGCCTGCGCGCCGCGGGTGTGCGCGTCACCGCTCGCCGCGGGGCCGCGATCGCGGTCAGCGGAATCGCCGCGGTCGCGGTCTTCGCGCTGGTCAACTACTTCGTGCCGGTCACGGGGCACTCACACATCGGCGCGTTCGTCGGCCAGGTTCTGCACGGCGGCGCGGGCGGCGTGCTGCAAAGGAAGATCAGCTCCAACGTCGGCTCGCTGACCATCACCCCCTACAGCCCGCTTGTGCCCGTGGTCGTCATCGCGCTTGGGCTGCTCCTGCTTCGCCCCGGGTGGCTCGGTGCCCGGTGGCTGCCGGGCACCTGGGCGCGCGAGCCGATGCTCCGGCCCGCCATGGCAGCGATCTGGGTGGTCGCGGTGCTCGGCTGGCTCGCCGACGACTCCGGGGTCACCGTCGCCGCGGCCGCGCTGCCGCTCGCGCTGCCGCTCGCGATCGCCATCCATGCCGGCGTGCCCGGCGGGGTGCCAAGCGCGGACCCGGGTGGCGGGCCGTCGCCGCGCGGCGGCGGGGAGACGGTCATCCGGCCGCATTTCCTGGCCGCGAACCCGGAGGACGTGCCTGGGCCGGCGCCACGATCCTGACCTCCGGCACAGGAGTGAAATGTCCGCTGCCCGGGCCGCCCTCCGCCGTGCCCGTCTGCTCTGCTCACTTGCTCTGCTCACTTGCTCTGCTCACTTGCTCTGCTCGTTTGGTGCGCTCGTTTGGTGCGCGCCAATCTGGCGATGTGGGCTTAGCCCGTTGCAGCCTGGGTACGCAGGCAGTCGCTGACATCCGCGATGAGAGGAGCAGGGCATGGAAACCCCCGTGGCCCTGGTGCTGCTCGCTTTGGGCGCTATCTTGACCTTCGCGGTGCGGGTCAATGTGCCCGTCCTCAACCTGCACGTCGTCGGCGTTATCCTCATGCTCGTCGCCGTCGCCGGTATCTACTTCGCCCGGCGGGGCAACGCGTGGGTACGCAAGATCATTGTGATGCCCGGGCGCCGCCGGGGTGCGGGCCAGGACACCCTGGTCGAGGACTCGCTGTACCCGCCCTATGTGAAGGACAATCCGAACGCGATTCCGGGCACCGTGGTCGGGCCGGTGGAGCCGGGTGACACGACGGTCGCGAAACTGGCCGCGGAGCGGCTGGCCGAGAGGTCCTGGGACGAGTAGCCGGCGGTGGCCCGGCCTCGGGGCCGCCGGACGTGTGGCCGGCGGCCCCGAGGGCGGGAGTACTGCGGGTGCCGGGCACCGGCGGAACGTCGGCCCGGCCAGCGGCAGATGCCGGCCGGCCTGGCCGGGCGGCGGGCGGGCCATGCACGGGCCATGCAATCGTGTCAGGCATGGACGATGTCATGATCCGCGGTGCCGTGCCCGGCGACGACCGCGCCCTGGCCGCGCTCGATCATCGCGCGTGGTCCCGGGACTCCGCCGTCACGCAGCGGCCGCCGACTGAGCGGGCGTTCTTCGACGCGGGACACACTCCTGACCAGTTTCTCGTCGCCGTGCCAGGTGAGACCGCGCCGGGCGGCGGGCAGATCGCCGGGTTCATCCGCATGTTGCCGCCGACCCCCCTCCCGGCCAACGCGCACGTCCGGCAGATCCAGGGCCTGGCCGTCGAGCCCGCGCTGCGCGGCCGCGGGCTCGGCCGTGCGCTGCTCGGCGCCGCATGCGAGCGCGCGGCCCGGCAGGGCGCGCGGCGCATCACGCTGCGGGTGCTCGCGTCCAACGAGCCTGCGCGGCGCCTGTACGCGGCGGCCGGGTTCGCTGTCGAGGGAGTGCTCCCCGGCGAGTTTCACATCGCTGGCCGCTACGTGGACGACATCCTGATGGGCCGGTCGCTGAGCTGAATCGCCCCGGCCCGCGCCGCGCCCGGCCCGCGCCGCGATAGCAGGCCCCTGATGCACTGTTTCACCCGTTCCGTGCCTGCCTAGCCGGTTCGCCACCTTGCTGTCCGGTTGTGATCGTCCCGTAGCGACCGGCGCTGCGGCCGCGCGGCCGCGCCGCCGCGCTGCGGTGGTCACAATGAGTCCCCGCGAACCGTGAAGTTCCGTAATTTTGTGCGGCAAGTTGCGGCCTCACCGTACATTTGTGACCCAGCAGCGTCCCGGCGCCGCTCCCGTCAGGCGCGCTAGCTGCTGCGGTATCGGGATCTGCCGAGGGGGGCACGTGAGTCGCAGGCTGATAGGGCTGGAGCTACCCGTCTTCCCGGACCGGAGGACCATCAAGATCACGGATTCGGTGATCGAGCCGGAGGCTGGGTCACCGCTGCCAGCCGTCGGCGCGCTGATCAGTGTGAATCGAGAGCAGCTCTGGATCGGCAGCCTGCAGGACCACGTGGAGGTGCGCCTCACGCTGGAGGAGTGGGACGGGGCGCCGCCGAACGGCAGCGACGGATGGGACGAGGAAGCCAAAGGTGAGCTGTATCTGCGTGGCCAGCTCACCATCGACATGGGCTCGGCCGGCCGCGCCGTGCACGCCCTGCGCCTGGTCAGCGGTGTCGGCAGGTACGCTGCACGGGTGTACGCGCGAAACCGCGAGCAGGCCGCCCGGCTTTACGATCAGCTCTTCGATCGCTACGGCGATCCGCTTGGCGACGAGTTCGCCCGGGCCAAGCGGGAACTCGAGGGAATCGAGCAGTACCTGGTACAGCTATGGCGTGACTTATGACGGCATGACCGGACGACGGGCAGCGGCGCCATGACGGGGCACTCCGCGGACGGCGCAGACGGCGGCGGGCGCCAAGGCGGCGGCGCCAACTCCCCCGGCAGCGCCTGGACGATCGAGGGCCCGTGGAGCACATCAGCCACGGCGGGCAACGGCACCACCCGGGCGAAACGGCCGCGGGGCGTCATCGCCTTCGTTCTGGCCATCGTCCTGCTTGCCGTCGCGGCCGTCGCGGCCGGCAGCTACGTCCTGCTGCGGGCCAGGGGAAGCCCGGGCGAGACGGCCGCCCGCTACCTGTCGGCCTGGCAGCGCGGCAATGTCGCCGCGATGCGCGAGCTTTCCGTGGGCGTTCCGGCCGCCGGCCTGGCCGGCCCGCTCGCACAGGTGGACCGCGACCTGGGCGTGCGCGCCAGAAGCCTGCGGCTGGGCGCCGTCACCGGCAGCCGGCACGGCGCTGCGCGCGCGAGCTTCACGGCCACGCTCACCCTGGCGGACGGCGTGCGCTGGACATATCAGGGCAGGCTCCAGTTGCTGCAGCGGAGCCGCCACTGGTGGGTGAACTGGAGTCCCGCGGCCATCTACCCGCGGCTGACACAGGGCGAGCGGTTCGGGGTCGCGGCCGTCTGGCCCGCCAGGGCAGCGGTGCTGGCAGCCGACGGCACCAGGCTGGACTCACCGCAGGCGGTCGCGGAGTCCGGCTCGGTCCAGATGCTGGCCGGCATCACCGGCCCGGTGACCGCCGCACAGCTCAAGCAGCTTGGCCCGCCGTACCGGCAGGGCGACCTGGCCGGCCAGAGCGGCATCGAGCAGACCTACGAGCGGCACCTGGCGGGAGCACCGCGCACGTCCATCGAGCTGGTGGCCGGGCACCGGATCGTGGCGACGGTGGCGAACTTCGGCGGCCATCCGGGCACAGCGGTGCGGACCAGCATCGACATGCGGGTGCAGCAAGCCGCCTCGCGCGCGGTCGCCACGGTCGCCGGCTTCAACGTGGCGATGGTGGCGATCCGCCCGTCGACCGGCGACGTCCTCGCGGTCGTCAACAAGCCTGGCGGCTTCAACCGGGCGCTGCTCGGCACATACCCGCCCGGCTCGACGTTCAAGATGATCACCGCGTCCGCGCTCGCGATGACCGGGATGCGCCGCACCGACCCGGTCCAGTGCCCGGCGAAGATCGACATCGGCGGGCGCAGCTTCCACAACTTCGACTTCGAGCAGCTCGGCACGACCAGCTTGCTCACGGCGTTCGCCGTATCCTGCAACACCACCTTCGCCGGCCTCGCCGCCCAGCGCCTCGGCGGCGGGAAACTTGGCGCGATGGCAAGCAACTTCGGCTTCGGCGCCACACCGCACCTGGGTGTCCCGGCGGTGCTCGGGAGGTACACCGCGCCCGCCGACAGCACGCAGCTCGCCGCGAACGGCTTCGGCCAGGGCACGGACCTGGTCAACCCGCTCGAGATGGCCACCGTCGCCGGCGCTGTCGACAACGGCGCATGGCGGGCGCCGCGGCTGGTCACCGATCCGGCGCCACCCCGGTCGCCGCCCCGCCCACTCAGCGCGGTGATCACCGCTACGCTGCGGCCGATGATGGCCGCGGTGGTCAGTATCGGAACGGCGGCCAATGTCGGCTTCCCGCCGGGCGTGTTCGGCAAGACGGGGACCGCGGAGTTCGGCAGTGGCCCGAACCCGCCGTCGCACGCCTGGTTCGCCGGGTACCGGGGTGATCTCGCGTTCGCGGTCATCGTCGAGGGCGGCGGCACGGGCGCGGACAAGGCGGGCCCGGTGGCGAACGCGTTCCTGCGCGGCCTGTGACCCGGCGGCGCCGTGCGGCGTAGTTCCGTGCGGCCTTATTACAGCCTGAACGGCTGCGCAGCGTGACGCGCGCGAATCGGTGCGGCGAGGCGCTGCGGGGCGAGATTACGGGTGAGCCTGGCTCGGGCTGTTCGCGGCGCCGGCGGCGGGACTCGATGGGCTGCGCGCCCCGGCTGCCGGATGCCCCGAGTTGGCTGGCCGTCCGCTGGCCCCTGTTCGCACAGTTGCCGCCGGCTGGCTTGACGAGGGAGCGGGCCGCGGCCTGGCGGCGTGGCGCGTGGCAAGCGGCATGAGGGCGTACACCGCAACCGAGATCACGGCGAGCGTGACAAGTGCGATCAGCGAGGCGAGCATGCGGCCTCGCCGCGAACGCAGCGTGATGCCCAGGCCCGGGGGCCCGAAGGCAGTAAGCCGTGCGGCCAGCACGGGGTCTTCGTCGGCGAGGCGATGCTCGATCTCGTCAAGCATGCGTTGCTCGTCCATCGGCAGCGCCATTCCGCGACCTCCGCTTGGCGCGTTGATGTGGAGATGCATCTACTATCCCCCGCCTTGTGATCGTTATCCATCCCCAGTTAAGACTGTGTTAGCGCGCGATGACGGCGTTGGCCCGGGGGCCGGCGGCCCGGGTTCGCACCGCTGGCGCGCACGGGCCGCACGGCAGCCGGGCCGCTCGCCGCTTCACGGGTGCCGGGCACAGGTGATCTTGGCTGTGCCCGCCCAGCCGGTGGGTGGGGCCGGCCCCGGCGCGAGGAGCCGGCGCCGCAGCCGCGGCGGAACGGGCGGATAAGCCGCCGCAGCCAGTTCCCTGGCGGCCAGCCGCGTGCCGAGGCCGCCGGCGGCTAGCGAGCGGGCGTGGAAGAACAGTTCTCCGCTCACCCCGGGCTGGGTGCGGTCGAATGCCACGTGCCTGGGTATCTCCCCCGGATCGGCCCAGGCATCTGCCAGGTAGGCGGCCTGGCCGATGTAGAGCTGTGCGGATGTGCCCATGATCGCCCGTGACCACCAGCGCACCAGTTCCGCGTACGGTGCGGCCGGATTGGCCAGCTCCCAGTACAGCTGGGGTGCCACGTAGTCGAGCAGGCCGCCGCGAATCCAGCCGAGGGCGTCCGCGTAGAGGTCGTCGTAGGCCTGCAGGCCCGACGTGCGCGAGCCGCCGGGGCCGGCCGAGGCGTTGCGCCAGATGCCGAACGGGCTCACCCCGAACACCGCCCAGGGCCTGATGGTCCTCACCGCGGCGCAGACGGCCGCGACCAGCAGGTCGGCGTTGTGCCTGCGCCAGGCGGCACGCGAGGCGAAGCCGCCGCCGTAGCGGCGGAACGTGGCGCTGTCGGGAAACGCGAGCCGGCCGGCGGGATAGGGGTAGAAGTAATCGTCGAGGTGCACGCCGTCGACGTCGTACCTGCGGGTGACGTCGGCGATCACGTCCACGGCCAGGGCGCGCACCGCCGGGTTTCCCGGGTCGTACCAGAGCTGGCCGGCGTACGCGGCAACCCAGTCGGGGTGCCGCCGCGCCGGGTGGGCGGGTGCCAGCCGCGAAAGCCGGGGTTGCTCGCTCACCCGGAACGGGTTGAACCACGCGTGCAGCTCGAGCCCGCGGTCGTGTGCCGCGGCGACCGCGAACTCGAGCGGATCATAGCCGGGCGGACTGCCCTGCGTCCCGGTGAGCCATTTCGACCATGGCTCATAAGGGGATGGATACAACGCGTCCGCCGTTGGCCGGACCTGCAGCAGCACGGCATTGAGCCGCAGCGCCGCGGCCAGGTCGAGCAGTGCGGTGAGCTCACGCTGCGCAGCGGCGGCGGGCAGGCCGGGCCGCGGCGGCCAGTCGAGGTTCTTGAAGCTCGTGATCCAGGTGCCGCGCAGCTCCCGTGGCACACCGGGATCGGGCGCACATCCGGAGGGCGGGCCGCTGGCCCGTGGCTCGCGGGCCGCCCGGTCCGCCGCGCGCTGGCATCCGGCCACGGCGCCCACCGCGAGTGCCTGTCCCCCGGCGGTCAGCGCCGCGGCGAGAAACCCGCGCCGTCCCAGCGCAGGCGCGCCCGCCGCCTTTCCTGTGGATGCGGCTGGCGCCCGTGGATCCATTTGCCGGGATCGTACCGCGACCGGGCCCCGTGCCGCATCACGCTGTTAGAATAGGTGTTCTATTATGGGACAGGCTGGCGGGACAGGCTGGCACGGCCGCGGGTGCGGCAGGCCGCGGCGGTGCGTGTGGCGCAGGCCGGGCAGGGAGGCCGTGCGGTGTGGCCATGCGGGAGGTAGCGTGCGCTGGGACAACCTGAAACTCGACGGCACCGGGCCCGCGGCCGACGCGCCCACACCGGATGGTCCGGGCCGGGCGCCCATCGGCGGGCACACCGGGGCCACCCGGGCCACCGCGCCCGCCGCGCTGTTCGAGCGCGCAGCGGTCACCCGGACGTTCGACACCCCAGGGTTCCGCGGCATCACGTTCTACGAGATCCAGGCCCGGTCGGTCATCAACAAGGTGCCTGCCTCGTCGCGGATGGCCTTCGGCTGGACGATCAACCCATATCGCGGCTGCAGCCATGCGTGCACCTACTGCTATGCGCGGAACACTCATACGTACCTCGATCTCGACGCGGGCCTCGACTTCGACTCGAAGATCGTCGTCAAGGTCAACGCCCCGGAACTGGCCCGCAAGGAGCTTGCGGCGCCGCGCTGGGCGGGCGAGCACGTCGCCATGGGCACCAACGTGGACTGCTATCAGCGTGCCGAGGGCAAGTACCGGCTCATGCCCGGCATCATCGCGGCCTTGCGTGACGCGGCCAACCCCTTCTCGATCCTCACCAAGGGCACGCTCATCCTGCGTGACCTGGATCTGCTCCGCAGCGCCGCCGAGGTCACCGAGGTCGGGCTCAACGTCTCGGTGGGCTGCGTCGACAAAGAGCTCTGGCGGCTTGCGGAACCGGGGACGCCGAGCCCGCAGCGACGGCTCGATGTCTGCGCCACCCTCAACGCGAGCGGGCTGGGCTGCGGCGTCCTGATGGGGCCGGTGATTCCTTTTCTTTCTGACTCACCGGCCAAGCTCGAGGCGGCCGTGCGGCAGATCGCAGCGGCGGGCGCGCCGCGGGTGGCGCCGATCGTGCTGCACCTGCGCCCGGGCGCGCGCGAATGGTTCGCCGCATGGCTGCGCGAGCACCACCCCGGCCTGGTCCCCGCATACCGCGATCTTTACCGCGGGGGGAGCTACGCGCCAAAGGCGTACCAGCGGCGGATCAGCGACCAGGTGCGTGACCTCGCGCGGCGGTACGGGATCGGCCGGGCGCGCGCAGTGGGCAGGGCCGGCCTGCGCGTCACGGCGCCCGCGGGCGCGGCACCGGGCCCGGGCCCGGCAGCCGGGGCCGCCCGGGTGCGCGATGCGGGCGCTGGCCGGTCCGGGCCGGCCCAGCTCAGCCTTCTGTGATTCGGGCGAAGCGGCGGCCCGTCACTGGCGCGAGGCGGGCGCCTGTCACTGGCGCGAGGGGCGGGCCCGTCCGCGGCGCTGCGCTCCGCGCCCGTGGTGCGCATGGCAGGTTCCTGTGTCCACATGTTTGCCCTAGTCAGAAGGGCGGCTCTCCAGGGCGCCGCGGCGCCGCGGCACCCAGCGGCCACGCACGCCCACCGCCTCGCGGACGCGGCCGGGATGGGCCGTGCCCCGCGGGATCGCGGTGTCATCTCGCCTGGCCCTGCGCCGCCAGGGCATGGCGAACACAAGGAACGGCACGATCGCCAGCGAACTGTAGGCCCACGGTATGTGCATGAGCTCCCACGCATCGTCGGTTGGCGCCCGGCTGAGCCACAGGTAGCCGGCGCCGGCCCAGGCCGCGCACGCCACCAGGGCCACCTGCGTGCCGCGGGCCGGCCGCGCCTGCTGGCAGGGGACCGGCCAGACCAGGTACTGCGCGCTGACCCGGTCGGAGCTGGCGAGGAAGGCGAGGTTCATCGCCGCGATCAGGTCCACCGGGTGCGCTCGGCGCCACACGTACCAGACGGCGCCAAGGACGATCAGCAGGATCACCATTCCCGCCCGGGCCCAGGCCGGCATGATCGCCTGGTGCCCGCCGGTGACAAGGACGGTCCAGCCCCAGTCGCCGATGACGCCGCGCGGGGATGCCAGCGCGTGCACGTCACCGGGCAGGAAGCGGGCGGGGTAGCCGATGACGATGGGACCGGTGACCAGGAACGCCAGCGGGACCGCGCATGCCCAGGCGAGGGTGGTCAGGCGGCTGCGCCAGCCCGCAGCGGCCTGCAGCATGCCGGGCACCAGCAGGACCGGCCAGCTGTTGACGGCAATGGCCAGCCCCAGCAGGGCTCCGCTTGCGTGCGGGCGCGGCCGGCCGCGCATCGCCAGCAGCAGGGCGCCTACCCCGAGGGCCGATGCCACCGGCTCGACCTGCCCATGAATCGCGCAGATCATGATCGGAAGCGGATTCGACGCGTACTGGAAGGCCGCCATGCGCCGCCTGCTGCCGCCGCCCGCGAGCGCACCGACGAGCACGATCAGCACGACGTCCGCGCCGACGGGGACGACGCGCCCGATGAGCTGCCACGGCACGTGGGTCAGTTCGCCCAGCCGGTAGGCCCCGGCGTTGACGTACGCCATCGGCGGGAGGAAGTGCCACTCGCTGTTGGGCAGCCGCAGGGGGTCCTGATGGTGGAGCACGGCCCTGATGGCATCGGTGAACTGGTACATGAAGTCGGGCGGCTGCCATGAGTCGCGCCACGAGGTGACGGCGACGAACACGCGGAACGCGGCACCGGCGGCCACCGCGGCACCGACCGGGGGCGCCCAGCGCCGCCAGGCGGCGAGCAGGGCGAGCGCCACACCCGCCGCGAACGGGATCGCGGTGATCAGAAGGTGCAGCACCAGCCGCTCCCTCCCGGTACACGCTGCGGCACAGCCCGCGGTTCCCAGCATTGCTGCCTGGTCGGCGGGCCGCAGACGAGTCTGGCACATGAACCTGAAGATGAGCTGGACGACCCCCGCACATGCCCGCATCTGGCGAATTTCAAGATATAACTTGACAGCCCCGCCTTTACGGCGACACATCGTATCGGTTGATCCGTTAATACGACATATCTCGTTAAGGGAAGCCACGTATGGGCAGGCGGGCGAATGGCGGCCCCGCCACGTTCCGTGCCGCCGCGGCGCTGTCCGGACGGCGGACGACGTATGTCATCGTGGTGGCATGGCTGGTGGTCATCGCGGCCGGGGAGGTTCGCGATGCTCGGGACACTGCCGATGGTGATGTTCGCGGAAATCGGCTTCGCGGTGGCGCTCGGCGTGCTGCTCGACACGATCGTCGTCCGCTCGGTGCTGGTGACGGCGCTCACGCCCGGCATCGGCCGTGGATGTGGTGGCCGGCCCGGCTGGCGCGCCGGCGTGACGTTCAGCCGGCCGGGGAAGTGGCGGCCGCCGTCGGCCGGTTCCCCGCGGGCCCCACGGCCGCCGGCTCGCTTCCCGCGGCAGCCAAACGCTGATCAGGCGGCGGCCAGTGCACAGCGGCACCGGCGGAAACCGCCGGCCCGCCACGCCCGGCGCCCGCGGCCCCACCGTACAGTGGGGTGCCGTGGGAGCCGAGCGCTGCGATGGGTTGGGTCTGGGCAGGCTGGTAGTCCGTACCGAGCAGATCGCCGAGCCTGGCGATCTGCTCGCCGGGCTCCCCCACCCCAGCGCGGCCGCGGCCTGGGTGCACCGCGGTGATGGCCTGGTGGGCTGGGGTGAGGCAGCCCGGATCACTCTCCCGGCCGGAGCGGACAGGTTCACCGCCGGGCAGAAGTGGCTGCGCGCCCTGTTCGGCAGCGCGGATGTCATCGATCCGGTCGCCAGCCCTGGTTCCGGGCCCGTCGCCTTCTGCAGCTTCACGTTCGACCCGGCATCGGACGGCTCGGTGCTCGTCGTGCCGCGCGCCATCCTCGGGCGCCGGGCGGGCACGGCGTGGTTCACCACGATCGGCGAAGGGCCTGACCGGCCGGGCAGCGCCGCACGGAGCCCGTCGGGCCCGTTTCGCCACCGGCCGCTCAGCCCGGTCATCCCGCCGGCCGCGCCGGCCGAGGTCCGCTGGCAGGACGGATCGCTCACCGCGTTGCAGTGGGAGCATGCCGTGGCCCGGGCGGTGGACCGGATCAAGGCCGGGGGCCTCAGCAAGGTCGTGCTCGCGCGTGATCAGCGCGCCACCGCCGCGCAGCCGATCGATGTGCGGGTGCTCCTGGGCAGGCTGGCGCCGCGGTACCCGGACTGTTACACCTTCGCCGTCGCCGGGCTGGTGGGCGCCACCCCGGAGCTGCTCGTCCGGCGCCACGGGCTGCGGATCAGCTCACTGGTCCTGGCCGGCACGGCCCCGCGCGGATCGAGCCCGCGCGAGGACGCCGCGCTCGGCGCCGCGATGCTCGCCTCGGCCAAGGACGTCGAGGAGCACGAGTACGCCGTGGTCTCGGTGCGCGACGCCCTGGCACCCCTGTGCGCCCGCCTGCGGGTCCAGCCGCGGCCGTCCCTGCTCGCGCTCGCGAACGTGCAGCACCTGGCGACGGCGGTGACCGGCACGCTCGCCAACGGCCACAGCGCGCTTGGTGTGGCGGCCGCGCTGCACCCGACCGCCGCCGTCTGCGGCACGCCCGCCGGCGCCGCGATGGAGCTTATCCGCGAGCTCGAAGGCATGGACCGCGGCCGGTACGCGGGGCCGGTCGGCTGGGTGGACAGCCAGGGTAACGGCGAGTGGGGAATCGCCCTGCGCTGCGCGGAGGTGGACGGGCCGCGCGCACGGCTCTTCGCCGGCTGCGGGATAGTCGCGGGCTCCGACCCGGCGGCCGAGCTTGCCGAGGCCCAGCCGAAGTTCCGCCCCATGCAGTACGCGCTGGAGGGCTGACCGCCGCCGGACGCGGCGGGATCAGTGCAGGCGGACTCTGGGGTCGAGGACGGCATAGAGGGCATCGACGATGATGTTCGCCACCACGACCGCGGTCGCGGTCACGATCACCACGCCGATGATGACCGGCAGGTCCTGCTGCTGAATGGCCTGATAGGCGGTGAACCCGAGGCCGGGCATGCCGAACACGACCTCGGTGATGATCGCGCCGCCGAACAGCACGGCAACGTCGATGCCGAACTGGGTGACGATGGGCGTCAGCGCCGAGCGCAGCGCGTGCCGGAAGATCACCCGGCGCTCGGACAGCCCCTTCGCCCGCGCGGTGCGGATGTAGTCATCGCCCATGACGTCGAGCATCGACCCCCGGGTCAGCCGGGTGTAGACCGCGGCGGACACCAGCGCGAGGGTGAACCAGGGCAGGATCAGCCCGCGGAACCACTGAAACGGGTTGGCGGTGATCGAGGTGTAGCCAGCACCGGGGAACAGGCTGAAGCCGTGGATCGTGAGCTCGTAGTACAGCACCAGCAGGAAAAGGAAGCCGAGGACGAAGGTGGGCATCGAGTAGAAGATCAGCGCGAGCACGGTGAACGTGCGGTCCCAGATCGAGCGGCTGCGCACCGCGGACACGATGCCGCTGAGAACACCCATCGTGAGCCAGAGCAGCGCGGCGCCGGCGACGAGCGACAAGGTGATCGGGAATGCCGCCTTCAGGATCGAGTTGACCGACTCGTCGTGGTAGAAGTCATATCCCAGGTTGCCGCGCACGAGCAGCGAGAAGAAGTGCCCATACTGCACGTACAGCGGCCGGTCCAGCAGCAGGCGGTGCGACACCGCCGCGACCTGTGCGGGAGTCGCCTGCTTGCCGGCCAGCGTCCGCGCCACCGAGCCCGGGCCGGGGCCGATGAAGAAGAGTCCGAAGACGGCGAGCGTCATCAGCCACAGCACGAAGACGCCGAGCGTGATCCGGCGCACGAGAAAGCGGGCCACGGGTAGCTCCTAGACGAAAAGCTGGTCGCCGCGGGGATCGAACGCGTCGCGGACGCCATCCCCGAAGATGTTGAACGCTACGGTCGTGATCAGCAGGGCCAGGCTGGGGAACACCAGGAACCACCAGGTGCCGTTGTTGTAGTAGTTCGACGACTCGCTGATCATCTGCCCCCAGTCGGCGGTCGGCGGCTGCACCCCCACGCCGAGGAACGACAGCGACGCCTCCGCCACGATCGCCAGCGGGATCAGCAGGGTCGCGTACACGATGATCGGTGCGACGACGTTGGGCAGGATATCGATGAACATGATCCGCCACGGCCCGGCGCCCAGCGCCCGCGCGGCCTCGATGTACTCCTTCTCGCGGATCGACAGCACCTGGCCGCGGACGATTCTGGCCACCGACCCCCAGCCGAAGATGGCGATGACGATAATGACCACTTCCAGGCCCGCCCCAAAAATAGAGGCCAGGGCGATGCCCGCCAGGAAGAACGGGAACGCGAGCAGCAGGTCGATGAGCCGGGCCAGCACGGTGTCGATGACCTTGCCGAAATAGCCGGCCGCCAGTCCCGCGATGGTGGCGATCGCGACCGTCAGGGCGGTGGCGGCCACGCCGACGATCAGCGAGATCCGCGCGCCATAGGCGATGCGGACCATGATGTCGCGGCCCTGGTCGTCGGTGCCCATGAGGAAGGCGCCTCCGGGCCCGGTCGGCTGGCCCTCCGGATTCAGGCCCGTGGTACGGAACTGCTCGTAGACCCCGTGACCGGTGACCGCGGCGAAGACCGGCGCGAAGATCGCCACGAGGACGACGACGCCGATCACGCCAAGGGAGAGCATCGCCGCGCGATCACGCCCTAGCCGGCTCATGGCCAGGCGCCAGGGACTGCGGCCCTCGATCTTCTTCGCCGCTTCCCCTTCGGGGATCGGGGTAACGGGCGCCGAAGGTCCGCCACCGACCGCGATGAGGTCGCCGGAACCGATGCTCATCGTTCCCTCCCTTGATCAGGCCGGATGCCGGCTCAGGCGCCGCCGACGACACCGGGTTCGATGATGCGTTCCTCGGCGGCGATGGTCGGCTTGGCCTTCGTGAGGTCCTCGCCGTCCTCCACCGGCAGGTGGCACGCGGCCAGATGGCCCGGGCCGTCGCCGAGCCGCGGCTCGAGCAACGGCTCGGCGTCCACGCACACCTGGGCCGCCTTGGGGCATCTCGGGTGGAACCTGCACCCGGACGGCGGGCTGATCGGCGAGGGCACGTCGCCCACCAGGAGAATCCGCTGCCGCCGCTCCGCGTGCTCGGGGTCGGGCACCGGCACCGCGGAAAGCAGCGCCCCGGTGTACGGATGGCGCGGGTGGCTCCACAGGTCTTCGACGGGCGCATGCTCGGTGATCTTGCCGAGATACATGACCGCGACGGAGGTGCTCACATGCCGCACCACCGACAGGTCGTGGGCGATGAAGATGTAGGTGAGCCCGAACTCGCCCTGCAGGTCCACGAGCAGGTTGATGATCTGCGCCTGGATGGAGACGTCGAGGGCGGACACCGGCTCGTCGCAGACGATGAGCTTGGGCCGGAACGCCAGTGCCCTGGCCACGCCGATGCGCTGCCGCTGGCCGCCGGAGAATTCGGCCGGGAAGCGGTTGAAGTGCTCGGGGTTGAGGCCCACAAGCTCCATGACCTCCTGGACCCGGCGCTTGCGCTCCTTGCCGCTCGCGATCCCGTGGATCGCGAACGGGTCGCCGATGATCGAGCCGACGCGCCTGCGCGGGTTCAGCGACCCGTACGGGTCCTGGAAGATCATCTGAATCTGCCGCCGGAAGGGGCGCATCCGCCGGGCCGAGAGCGTGCTGATGTCCTCGCCGTCGAAAATGATCCGGCCGCTCGTGATGTCGTGCAGCCGCGTCACACAGCGGGCCAGGGTCGTTTTGCCGCAGCCGGTCTCGCCGACGAGCCCAATCGTCTGGCCGCGGCGCACCTCGAGGTCCACGCCGTCGACCGCGTGCACGGCTTCCTTCTGGCGCTGGAGCAGGCGCTGCGACCGGACGGGGAAATACTTGACCAGGTCGTCCACCCGCAGCAGCACGTCGCCGCGGCCGCCGTCACTGGCGGTGCCGGCCGCGGCTGTGCCGGTTTTGGAAGGCGTCGCCGGAATGTCCGCGCTCATGGTGCCGTGCCCCTCACGCCTCGGCCGGTGTGGGCAACGCCGTGCCGAGGACCTTGCGCCTGAGCTGTTCGCGCGCCGCCGTGTCATGCGGGAGGAAGCATGCGGACTGGTGCGCCGGGTCCGAGCCGACCTCCCCGAGCCGCGGGACCTCGGTGCGGCACCGGTCCATGACGTAGGGGCAGCGCGGGTGGAACGGGCAGCCGGCCGGCAGCGTGATGAGGCTGGGCGGCTGGCCGGGAATGGGCCGCAGCCGCGCACGCTCGCTGCCGTAGGCGGGCAGCGACTCGAGCAGCCCCTCGGTGTAGGGATGATGGTTGGCGAAGAAGGTCGTGTGCCGGTCGGCCTTCTCCATCGCGGCCCCCGCGTACATCACGACGACGTTGTCCGCGACGTCCGCGACGACCCCGAGGTCGTGCGTGATCAGGATGACCGCCATGCCGAACTCGTTCTGCAGGCGGCGGATCACCTCGAGCACCTGGGCCTGCACGGTCACGTCGAGCGCGGTCGTGGGCTCGTCGGCGATGAGCAGCGAAGGGTTGAGCGCCATGGCCATCGCGATCATCGCGCGCTGCCGCATGCCGCCGGAGAACTGGTGCGGGTAGTCGTCGACCCTGCGGTCCGCCTGCGGTATGCCAACCAGGCGGAGCAGCTCGACGGCGCGTGTCCGCGCCTTGTCCTTGCTCACCTCCTTGTCGTGCTCGCGGATCATCTCGACGATCTGCCAGCCGACGCGGTAGTACGGGTGCAGGCTCGACAGCGGATCCTGGAAGATCATGCCGATCTTCGCCCCCCGGATGCCGCGCAGCTCATCCCTGTTCATGGTGAGCAGGTCCCTGCCGTCGAACATCGCCTGGCCCTTGACCCGGGCACCGCGGGTCAGCCCCATGATCGTCTGAGTGGACACGCTCTTGCCCGATCCGGACTCACCGACGATGCCGAGGGTCTGCCCGGAATCGACGCTGAACGACAGGCCGCGAACCGCCTGCACGACGCCGTCCGGGGTGGGGAACGACACGTGCAGATCGTCGACCTCAAGAAGCGCCACGCTACCTACCCTTCACAAATTGCCGGGTCCGCGGCTGGCAACCGTAAAAGCGCAGCCCAGAACCCCAAAATGACTGTAATCCCGTCGGCCGCTCCGCGGTAGCTACCGGGGAGCGGCCGACGTGATCACAGCCTTACTGGCGTGCCTTGGCGAGGCTTTGGCCAAGCCTTGCTATGGCGTGCTCAGCCAGACATTGGTCGGGTCGAACTGCTGGATCGCCGGGATGTACACCGCGTTGTGGACATAGCTGGCGTGGTACAGCGGCTGCTGCGGGTCGGTGATCGGGAAGATCGGCGCGTCCGCCATGACCTTCTGGTCCAGCTGCGCCCACAGCGCGTTCGCGGCCGAGGCCGTGGGCGCGCTGGCGGCCTGGTCGATCATGCTGTTCACCGTTGGGTTGTTGTAGAACCCGAAGTTGCTGCCGGTCGGCGGGTAGGCCGCCGCACCTGAGTACAGCGGCCTGAAGAAGGACACCGCACCGTCGTTGTACCAGTCCGGGCCCCAGCCCGCGAGCGAGATGTCCCAGGTGCCGTTGTGCGCGACCGACGGGACTTCAAGGTACTTGGTGTAGAAGTCCGCGGCCGGCACGCCGAGCCCGGTGACCTTGACCCCGATGGTGGCCAGGTCCGCCTGCAGGGTCTGGAAAAGCTTGGAGGAAAGCGAGCTCGACGGCCGGTACAGCATCTTCAGCGTCAGCCCGTTCTTGAAGCCCGCCGCGGCCAGCATCTGCTTGGCCTTGCTCGGGTTGTACGGGTACGGGTCGAAGCCCGACGGGGCTCCTTCCACCTCTGGCGGCAGGATGTGGGTGAGCGGCGGGCTGATGACCGGGCCGTTGTCGTCCTGGATCAGGTGCGCCCGGTTGATCCCGTAGCTCAGCGCCTGGCGGACGGTGAGCTTGCTCAGCGCGCCGCCGTTGTTCGGTGACACCTGGTTGTACACGATGTACGGGTTCGATGACGAGCTCGGGCCGAGGTTGAAGTTCTTGCTGCCGGCCTTCATCTTGTTGACGAGGCCCTGGACCGCGGCGACCGGCGGGAAGCTGTCGAACTCCATCGACGCGGCCGCGGTGTTGGTCTGCAGTTGCTGCTGGTTGGTGTCCTGGGCGCCGGTCTCCGTCACGACGATCTTGTCGACGTACGCCTTGCGGATCGGGTCGCTGCTTGCGGTCCACGAGGGGTTGCGCACGAACACGATGCTGCGGGCCGGGGTGTAGCTCTGCACCATGTAGGGGCCGTCGGCGATGACGTGCTGCTGCGCCGCGGCGCTCGCCGGGACGTAGTTGAGGCTCTCGGCCGGCGCCGGGTTGAACGGGTCCAGGCTGAGCTGGCTGGCGAAGTACGACGCCGGGTGCGCCAGCTTGTAGGTGATCGTCTGGCCGGACACCGTCACGCCCGAGATCTGGTGACCGTCGATGTAGGCCTTGATCGCCGGCACGGTCGGCTTGACCGGCGCGAAGCCGTCGCAGAACGTCTTGAAGCCGACGATGAGGGTCTCGAAGTCGGGCAGGCCGCCGAACGGCTGCGCCGGGTTGCACGAGCGCTTGAGCCCGAGCAGCGCGTCGGCCGCGGTGACCTGGCGCGGCGGCGAGGAGTTCCACATCGCGCCGGAGCGGATCGTCACCGCGTAGCTCAGCCCGTCGCTGCTGATGGTCGGTGCCGCGGTCGCCAGGTCCGGCACCACGTGGAACGTCTGCCCGGGGGTGGCCGGGTAGGTGTAGAGCGCCCGCGCCCATATGCGCTGGCCGAGGCCGCCGATCGTGTAGTAGCTGATGTTGTAGTCCATGAAGTCGACATCACCGGTGCCGAGCATGTTCAGCGTGCCGCCCTTTTGCGGGGTGCCGGTGCCGGGGTTGAGCGCCTGGAAACCGGCGGATGCCCCGGTCGACGATGAGCTGGACGGCGTCGGTGTTTTACTGCTGCCCCCACAGGCAGTGACGACGAGTGCAAGGGTCGCTAGGCCAGCGATGGCGGCGTAACCCCGCGTGAATGTCCCCATCGACACTCTCCCTCCTTCCTCTTGTGCGCGAAGTTCGTCCGCGAGTCAATGGCCGCGGGCCGAACCGCCCCACGGCGCGACTGCCCGCCAGCCTCGGCGAACCGTCGAGCCATGGTAGGAGCCGCGCAGCCACGCTGTGAACAAGCTCGAAGGGACGGCGGCGAATCGTGACCCGACGGTAATCTGGCAATTATCGGACCGCTACAACACGGCGCCCGAACTTTGACAAACCATGACGGATCGGTGTAAACGGCGTTCACTTGAGTGCCGTGGGCGCGCCAATTTGACTATGGGCCGCGGCGCGATGCGTCAGCGGGCCGGGTGCCCCGCCGCGGGGCCCGCGCCTCGTGCGGGCGCGTGCTGCTGGCCCGGTCACCGCCCGGGTCGCCGCCTGGCTGAGCCGCCTACGCAGCGTAACCCCCGCCTCCCGGTCGGCCCTTACCTCGATCAGCCGGATCCCGGCCCCCGCCGAGGTGGCCGCGGCAAGTGCGGCCGGCAGCCCGGCCGGGTGGGCCAGACGCTGGTAGGGCACCGCGGCGGCGGCCGCGGCCGCGGACAGGTCAGTGCCGTGCGGGGTGCCGAAGACGCGCTCGAAGGGCGCGGGGAACTGAGCCTGTTCCAGCAGCGAGAAGATGCCCCCGCCGTCGTTGTTCACCACCACGATGGCCAGGTCGGGGCGTGGCTCGTCCGGGCCGAGCGCGAGGCCGCTGTGGTCGTGCAGGAAGGCCAGGTCGCCGAGGAGCGCGACCGCGCCGCCCCCGCCGTGGGCCTGATGGGCGAGCGCGGCGCCGATGGCGGCCGAGACCAGCCCGTCGATGCCGCTCGCGCCGCGGCTGGCGAGCACGCGCAGGCCCGGGCGTGGCGCCATGTGCTGGTCGAGGTCGCGGATGGGCAGGCTGGACGCGGCCCACAGCAGGGCGCCGTCGGGCAGCGCCGCGGCGATGTCGCGGGCGAGCCTGGGCTCGGACAGCCCGCCGCCCGCTCCGGCCGTGCCTGGCGGCGGCGTCTCGTCCAGGATCGCGTCGGCCGCGCGGCGGGCCGCGGCGTCGGCCCGCCGCCAGGCTGCCAGCCAGCCAGGATCACGGCGGCGAGCCCGTGCCGTAGCGCGCGCGCCCGGCGCGCCTTCCGCCGCGCCGGCGGGCCGGGCCTGGCCGGGCCCGATGACGGCCGACGCGGTCCGCGCGGGGTCGGCCCAGCGGCCCGGGCCCTGTGCGATGACGACGTGCCTGGCGGCCTGGCGCAAGAACGCGGTCTGCTGCCTGGACAGCCCGGGCCGTCCCGCGGTGACCACGACCTCTGGCTGGTGCGCCGCCACGAAGTCGGCCGTGGCGAGCAGGTAGGG
>WNGJ01009202.1_pt1 | contig 23441 bp, 18 predicted proteins | sample 5400611 | NCBI WGS metagenome assembly WNGJ01 (sample SAMN13153375, study PRJNA577476) | soil metagenome | isolation source: 40 cm soil or saprolite under Garry oak tree replicate 1 | place: USA:California | collected 2016-06-15
CTCACCCAGATATGTTTTCCAAAACCAGCCACCGCTTCATCAACCGCGTTATCAAGGGCTTCCCAGAGCAAATGGAATAAGCCAGAGGAAGATGTAGATCCTATATACATTCCAGGACGATGGCGTATAGCTGCAATGCCTTCCAGCACTTGAATATCTGCTGCTGAATAACTTGCTTGCTTCTTTGATCGTGGTACTGGCTTCCTCTCCAATTTGGACGCACCAGTATCTACTATCTCCCCGCTTCTCTTTGCCGCAAAAAGGGAGAGTTGTTCGTGTGACTCTAACTCATCTTGTATGGACGACGATATTTTGGCGGAACGAGCCATTTACCTGTATTCCTCTCTTGCATTAGCTTCATTGCTTCTCAGCATACAGTGTTCTATTCCGAAAGTCAATAGGAAATTCGGTCATTCGTTCTAGTAGCTTCACAGTGAACGGTAATTTGTATAAGCTGGTCTGTTTAATTATAATAACGGAGGGAATTATGCGAGATAAGCATTATTGCCGATGTTTATCATGGGCTTTCGATATTTAATGAGTAGATAGGAGATAGTATCTTTGTGATCAAATTTGGGGAAGAAAAAAGTTTGATCTCCCATCTAATCATATGATAAGATATGAACAGGCAACTTTTGGTAAATGAAGAACATTACACTAACAAAGCTTCTTGTATTAATCTCCAAGGGCCATGGTATTTCATCGTATTAGGAAAAAAGTTTGCTTTCACCAGGTACTGACCTATTTCCCTGGCCTTAGGTATTACGATTTTAGAGTACATTATTTAACTAATGATTTTCCAGTTATGTTAAGTTTAAAAACCTCATGTTTTGAGGCAAAGAAAGAGCAAACCAATGTCTAGGAAGGTTGGCATATAGATATGCCACGCCCATTAAAACCCGTCTCTCCTAACACCTTGGGAGGTGTAATTAGGTCCGCTCGACAGAAGCAACGTCTTTCCCTGGCACAAGTGGCAGGTGACAAATACAGCACGAGCCTGATATCACAAATTGAACGCAATCGCATTGAGCCATCACTCGAAAGCCTGGCATACCTGGCAGAGCGGTTAAATCTTCCTCTCGATGGGCTGATGACCTTAGCGCAACAGTCCCGTGAAACCCCGACAGATGAAAGTAAATTCAAAAGCTTTGACGATAAAAAAGTGCAGGCATCCCAATTTCTTGCTGATAATCGGCCCCGCAGAGCCTTGCAGCTGTTAGAAAACCTGAATGTGTTTCAGATACCTCCCTTTTTACGTTGGAGATTGATTGCACTACGCGGTCAGTGTTACTTTAGCTTGCGACAATTTCAACTTGCGCAGCAAGATTTTCTCTCAGCAGTTGCCATTCTCCCGGAGACAGTGCCGCAAGATCAGAGTCTAGAAGCTATGGAGTTACAGCTTCATCTTGCAGCCGCCACTAGAGAGCTCGGCCAGCTTGAAGCTGCACACTCGTACTATCAGCATGCGCTTGCTAGTATGAACGCTTCCACCCCTATACGTCTCGTTGCAGAGACCTATTGGGGCATGGCCCTGGTTGACTTTGAGCTTGCAAACAATGCTTCTAACCACAGCAATAACGGAGTCAGCCAGGCTGATCAGGTGAAGGCTCAAAAGCAAATCGCACTGAATCATGCTGAGAACGCGCGTATGCTCTATAGTGTTATCGATGAAGTACTACGTGTCGCTCTATTAGATTGCCAAATCGCATTGCTCGAACAGTCATTGGGAAATCTCAATGCAGCACGCAAGCGTCTTCAGAAGGTATTAGATATCTGGGTACCTACGTTAGACCCGAAGGCTCTCACATCTTTACAACCACTTGTCGACAAAATGCAACAATACAGCTTGAAAGAGCGAGCAAATGTTGTATCCGCTGCCGCTTGCTATCTTGCCAGTGTTGAACACGCAGAACAGTGTGATGATCAGGCCCTCTTGCATCTACAACAGGCTCTCGATGCAGGCGAATTAAGCTATATTCTCAGGCGGGCTGAAGCCTTCATGTTGAAAGGACAAATACTTGCGGACAGGGATATAAACGACCCGGAAGCGGAAAAAGCGTTACGTGCTGCCATTCAACAATTGGAACCTACCGATCGCATCGCGGCAAAAATCCGAGCCCATGACTTACTCGGCCGGCACTTATTGAAGCGAGGGAGAGTCGAAGAAGGCGATCAAGAGTTGGACAAAGCCCGTCGCCTCGCTAACTTACACACCACCTTTAGCGCTACGTCCTCTGCGGAAGATATGCCACCGAATGGCTAATGTCCTCCCCGGCCACTCTATCGAAAAAAACGCCCTGAATATCCAGCAGAACTAGAGTTGATCTTTCATCAACAATTCATAAGCAGCAATAATACGCCGCATCTCTCGCTGGTCTCCACCACGGTCAGGGTGATACTTTTTTGCAAGTGTACGGTAGCGGCGTTTAATTTGCTGGCGCGTAGCATTTGGTGGCAACCCCAGTACAGCCAACGCTTGTTGTCGCTCTAACAATGGGCGTACAGGATTGGCAAGACTACCCCATAGAGCCTGTGCTCCAAGGCGCAATACTTCCCACAGCAACGAGGCAAAGCTTTGCTGCTTAGGTGGTGGTCGTGAACTCATGCTTGCTTTTCAACCTCGTTCATATGTGCCGTCTCTCGATTTCGCAAAGCCGCTTGCAATGAAGTTTGCATTGACCCGCGCCTATTTTTACTATACTATAATACACACATCATCAATCTTTGTCACGAAAGCCCTTATGAGGAGCAATACAATGGCAACTGACAAGCAGGCACCATCAACCACTCCAGGAGTCGTAAAGACTGGTGTAAGAGCCTTCAAATCTCTAGGGGCATTTATCACCAAATTTAATAATGATTGGGTGTTGAGCTTAGCATCAGGCCTGGCGTTTAACCTTATGGTAGCGATTATCCCTCTGATTATTGCCATGATTGCACTTGCCGGGTTGATCTACGGGCGCCTGAACCCTGCAATCCAAGAAGAGCTTATCACAAATATTCAAAATAAATTCCCGCCACCAATACCATCACAAGAAGTCATTGCGCTGGCTCTGAACGCACTGAACAAAGATGCTGGCGTTTTGGGAATAATCGCCATTGTTACAGCTATCATTGGAGGCTCAGGCCTCTTTGTAGCTCTGGAGGGACAATTCGATATCATCTACCAAATTCGCACGCGCGGTATAATACAGCAGTATATGATGGCCCTGGGTATGCTCCTGGTATTCGTTGTTCTCTCTCCACTGATGATATTCGCAAACTCTCTTCCTACCTTAGTATACTCATTTGTGCAAACAACTCCCCTCAGCCAGATTCCTGGCAACAGTTTCTTTTTTGACGTACTCACGATATTTTGTGGGTTGCTTGCCACGTGGGTCTTAATAGAAATTATTTACCTGGTTGTGCCCAATCAACATATCAGTTTCCGTGACAGTTGGTTTGGAGCGCTCCTGGCAGCAGTGGCTATTCAGGCCTACCTGCAGCTCTTTCCATTCTACGCGACACATTTCTTAAGTGGCTATACCGGGACGGTAGGTTTTGCGATCATTTTTGTGTTCTTCTTCTACTTTTTTGCTGTAATCTTATTAGGAGGAGCAGAGATCAATGCATTCTACGCACAGGGCAAACGAGCCATACCCGATAACCTGGCCGTAATAGTACATGATCTTACAAATCCTTCGCCCAGGGGTGTAAAGGACTCACAAGAGCAGAGCGCAACCCTACACAAGCATGAAGAGCCTCGAAACATTTCACCGCATTGAACGTATATAATGTGTATTGCTAAATACGTCAATACGAAGCAACTTACATCAAGCAGCGCATTGTTAAGGACTTCTGGTGATGAAATCAATTACTGGCCAATATGAATGTTTTCACCGTTCCGGAATTGGACTTGATTACTTTACCTCTCGCATTGATCGGCTTACTCTACAAGCAAACGGGCATTTTGTCTTCGTCGTTCAGGAGCGCAGCCGTGTCAGCCATGCAGCCAAATCGCTTTTAAGTGGACAGCAAGTTGATATCAATGCTCCAGAAGTCCGCCGTGAGGGCAATTATTCCTACCAGGGCAATACCATCTCATTCAACTTCGATGATGGTACTCAAGAACAAGGGCAACTCACCACAGATGGCGTACAGATCGGCAACAATTTATACGAAAAAGTTTCAGATTCGACGTTGTTACCTCCCACACACCGTATGAAAAGCAATATGGAAGATATTGCTAAAGGTCTCAAAATCGCTGGAGCGCTTGGTGGAGCAGCTCTTAAGGCAGTAAAGACCATACAGGACACTATTCAGACAACCCAAGGAGTACAATCAACGCCAGCTTCTAAAACCTACTCACAAGGAGCTAACCAGCAAGTTCAAGGATATCAAGTTTCTCCAACTTCACCTGCTTCGGCTCCTACACACACAACACCAGCAACTTCCGCGCCTCCGGCTCAATCAGCGAACAGCGCAACGTCTGAACACGATTCCGAAACGCTATTCTGCGACCAGTGTGGTGCGCCTGTTCGCCCTGGCAAGCACTTCTGCAACCACTGTGGCGCGAGGTTGCCCTGAATATTTAGTACAATTGGATCAAAAGCAGAAAGAACCTGTCCAAATGTCTCATCGCGCTTGACGAATGAAAGGCTCATCTGTTACACTTCCACGAAGAGAGTTTCACAGATCAGGATTCTATGATCGTAGGCAAGGGGTTTCGCAACGACCAGCGTTGGCTCCCTTTAAGTTCTTTTTTCGACCAGAGTAATAGCTCATCCCCTTATTTATTCTGAAGGCAAAGGTTTTCGCAGCGCATACTTCGTAATCAGATAAAGCAACTAACCGGAGGAGTTACATAACACCTTTGTTTGGAGCAATTCAAGAGGTCTAGTGTATGTCAGTTGATCAACCTGCACCCCCTGATACCAAGGAGCATCAGCGCTTGCTTGCCGCACTGCGCGAAAGCGTAATTCTACGCGAGTTAGCAGAACTATTGGCATCCTCTCTCGATCTCGACCATATCTTGCAGGTCCTTGTAAAACGCACTACAGAGGTATGCGAAGTTGAACGTTGCGCCGTCTGGTTACTGGAGGACGCAAAAGGCATCTTGCGCCCGGTCACTTACTATCTCTCCTCTCAGCACTTAAATACAGATACGATTCAGGCGGCTGATCACATCTGGTACCATAGTACGCTACCATTTGATGATCCTGTCATCCATCGTCTTTTCGACGAAAATGGCATGCTTTTCCTTGAAGATTTATGTGCTGAACCAGGCATGCGCACTGTAGCAGAAACATTTCTTGTGCGTTCAATCCTGCTTGTCGCGCTGGTACGCGAAGGCCGGCCTGTTGGTATGCTCACGTTGGACAAACCTGGTGAAACACGCACATTTTCTCCTGAACAACAGCAACTCGCGCGTGCCATCGGACAACAGGCTGCTGTTGCCATCGATAATGCCCGAGTCTATCAGCAAGTACAGACCGAACAGCGGCGTGCAGAGAAATTGATTGATCGTGCCCGCGCTATCTATCAAGTGGCAATTGCCGTCAATTCAGGAGAAAACCTGCCAACAGTACTCGAAATTGCTACACATCACCTGGTACGTGGCTTAAACGCTGATGGAGGCTCGATTGCACTTTTAGACAACGAAACGATACAGTTAGCAAGTCATAGTATGCAACAAGAAGACATTCCCGGTACAGCAATTACCGCGGCACTGTCTGACCTCCCCAATTGCCGGCACGCTGCACAGGTGGGAACCCCACTCTTTGTCACTTCGGAGCAGGCCGAAGGCGAAGAAATTACCTGGTTCCGCAAAATAGGTTTAAACAACGCAATGCTGGTACCTCTTATGGTAGGTGCAACACCCGAAAATAAGCGAGAAAGCGATTCTACTACCACAACTCCCGCTTTGCGCTGTGTTGGCCTGGCTTTTGTTAACTACCGTTCACCTGATTTTCGTCCATCCAAGGGCCAATTTGCCTTTGCGCTAGATATAGCAGCACAGTGCGCGCTGGCAGTCGATAAAGCTCGTCTTCTGGAGGATGCCCATCAAGCTGCCAAGCTGGCAACTGAACGGGCCAATACGCTTGATGCCATTTTCCACGCCATGACCGAAGGCATTAGCGTACTCGACTTGGATGGTCGGATATTACTACGCAATAACGCTGCGGCCTCTTTCCTGGGCAAAGACAGGTACACCAAAGATCGACTGGACGAAGTACTCAAACGTCACCCAGCCTATACTATCCATGGACAACTCATCACTGGTGAAGACTTTCCCGTCACTCGTGCTCTGCGAGGTGAACGAATTCGCGGTGAGCGATTCGTTACTACACGAGCTGATGGTAGCGAGCGCATTTTAGAGATAAATATTGCGCCTATATTCGACTCTTCAGAGCAGCAAATCGGCATCGTTAGCGCCTTCCGTGATGTTACTCAGCAAATTCGCGTTGAGCAGCGTATCCGTCAGGCATTAGATACTCTCCTGCATGTTGCGGAGGCCGTATCAGGTATCACCGAAATCAAAGATATACTGCACAGTGTGCTCGAAAGAACGCTCATCACACTCAATTGTGAGCGTGGAGTAGTTCAGCTCTACGATGAGGAGCTGCATCGATTTCTACCACTGTTCTCCATCGGATTCTCGCCAGAAGCCGAACAGCAATGGTTTAGCGATCAAGAAGCCTGGCTCCATCCCATATCTGACCAATATCACGGGTTCCAGACACAGCTCATGGCAGGCCATGCTACTCTCATTAACGCTGAGCAGTGTCCGCATCAGCCTAATCCCTTCAACCACCTGATGATACTTGCGGCACCGATCATGCATAACAATCGGCTGCATGGGCTTATTTCGCTGGACCATTCCAGGTACCCCAGACATGATCCAGCACACCAGCCCGGGGAGCAGCGACAGCCATCACTAAATGAATTCACCCTTTGGGATATAGCGGTTACCGAAGGAATTGCCCAACTTGCAGGGTTGGCTGTTAACCAGGCTCTCTGGCAACGAGAAGCTATTAACGCCCGAGCGAGCGAAGCAGCTATGCGCGAAGCCAACGCGCTCAAAGACGAATTTCTTGCGATTACCGCCCATGAGTTTCGTACTCCGTTAACGGTTATCCTTGCACAGAGTCAGCTAGTATCACGTATACTCAGGCGTATCACGGATCAGGCCCAAGAGGCTGGAATCACAAAGGTGCCTCAGCTTCTCGATAATCTCTCTGTCATCGAGGAACAGACCCATCAATTGACCAACATCGTTGCCACGTTCCTGGAAGTATCACGCCTCAATCGCGGAGAACTTATCCTTACCTTAGAGGAAGTTGACCTGACTGCTATAGTTCAACAAGTAGTCACGCGACATAGCTCGATCTCGAAAGAGCATACAATCAGTTGGGTTATCGAGCCAGGTGAACGGGCCTATCTCGTTATGGGCGATAGCGCGCGTCTGCAGCAAATTATTGCCAACCTCGTCGATAATGCGATAAAATATAGTCCACTGGGCGGGCCAGTCAAAGTCTGGCTACGCCGCTATCCAAACAATGAAGGTAAAGCGACTATCGAAATCTGTGTCGAAGATCATGGTATTGGCGTTCCCGTAGATGCGCAACCACGCCTCTTTGAACGTTTCTACCGTGCTCCTAACATCGAGGGAAGCAAGACCAGAGGCATTGGTCTTGGTCTTTATATCGTCGCCCAGTTGCTCAAGTTGCAAGGCGGGTCTATTCGTGTAGAGAGCAGTGGCATCCCCGGCGAAGGCAGCCGTTTTATTTTCACACTCCCCGCGCTAAAGTAAGTATAAGGACACGATACATTGCAATCCTGTAGAACATGGCTTCTTGAACTTGCCAGGCAGATCATGATAGACGAAGAAAGTGAAGATGCCGCGCACGACTATGACCATTTAGTGCGTGTCATGGCTCTCGCAGATAGGATTCAGGCCAGTGAAGGAGGTGATCTCCCCACCATTTGGGCTGCAGTTGCGCTCCACGATATTGGGCAGGAACGTGAGCGCCGCCATGGTGGCGATCATGCATTGATCGGGGCAGAATTAGCAGCAGAACTGCTCAACGATACGCCTTTCCCCCAACATTCCATTCCAGCGGTGCAGCAAGCTATCAGAGAACATCGTATGACAGGAGGAGTTACCCCACAAACACTTGAAGGACGCATACTTTACGACGCAGACAAAATCGATTGTCTTGGCGCGATCGGCATAGGGCGTCTCTATTGCATCACAGGCCGCTACAATCAGAAGGTGTTTGCCCCCGTACCTGACGAAATCGTCGAACCGGTTGATCCACATTTGATACGCCTTTTGAGACGCAGACCCGACTACTCTCCCAACATCGAGTTTCAGTTGCTTTTTGCAGACCTACCTGAACGTATGACAACCAACACCGGTCGAGAGCTGGCGCACGACCGATTTGTCTACATGCAAGAGTTTTTCGCACGCCTGCGACAAGAAGTTGAGGGGGAGCTTTAGAACAATTCTCCCATCAGAATCACATAATTAAACGGAGTTTCTGCCTCGGCAGGAGCGCTTAAATGTACGGTAAATCCAATCTGAGGCTGCAGGGTGATATACTTTACAACTACAGGACCAGGGTCCCCCACCAGGGTTACCACAATTACACTTGACGCCGAAATACGAGCATGAGCCACCACCGCTTCTGCTTGACCTTTCTTAAACACGCCAGAGCCTGCCAGGGAGCCATTTGCCACACTTCTCACTTGCCCCTCAACTAAAGCGCCGGCTTCTGACGCGGTACCTCGTTTCGCATTGCTTTTCACACTCGATTGCACTTCCCCATCAATGCTACGAACGTTTTTATCTGTCTCAATCGATATTTTCCCACCCGCTTTCTTCTCCGATTTGGGGACAGCTTGTAAATGCACTTTGGTTGTTCGTCCGGCCAGGCGCCGCTTTTTTTGCGAAGCTTGTGGAACCGCGACGGAGTCAGTTGTGGAGCGGGAATCGACCACTGTCACACCGATAGCTTTCCCAGGCTCGACGCGCACCACAGGCAGGGGTTTGGATTGAAGACTCAATAGAGGAGGGATGATCACCGACCTTTTGCTTTCTTGTACAGGCTCTTCCAGTTCATCCAATTCATCAGAGAAAGAATCCTCTGCTGGAGTATCGTCCGCAAGCGCTTCTTCAATCGAAATTGAAAGTTCTGCCCTTTTCTTCACTGAACGAGAATGCCAATCTTGTTGTGCCTGTTCAACAGGCTCGCCAGTCCATGCCATCGTACGCTCCTCACCGGAAATATCTATACTACGCTTTATGTGTGATACACAATGAAATATTTTATCGCAGTATAACACGCTCTACATCATCCAAAGTCAACCATAGCACATTTAGGCCAGGAAAAAGGAACAACACATCGAATACTTAACCCTGACATCATCGCTTTACGTGATGGTCGTATCTGCGTTCTGAGTAGACATAAAGCCCAGATGAGATAGGAATAATTGGTAACAGCCTGCTTCATCCTTGAAAATATACACCTGAACCGCTACAATATGCTGCGGGGAGACACCCATATATCTTTGTATTTGTTTTGTATATGTAAGGAAGGTTATATGAAGCTTAACGGAAGTCATAAGTTCAAGGCCAACAGTTGGCAAGTCTTTACTGCTATCCTCAACCCCGCAGTCCTACAATCTTGCATTCCTGGCTGCAATTCGATCGAATATCTAGATCCCACTCGTATAAAGGCAAACATCACTACGCCCTTGCCTGGTTTGAAGGGACCATATGGCGCCGTAATCCGTATTGCTCAACGCCATGATCCAAATGTACTTGTTCTGGAAGTATCACGCAAAGGCAGAGGTGGATCAGTTAGTGCAACCAGCCAGATCAGCATCCAGGACGAGCCTGGTGGGGCAGTACTAACCTACGACGCTATGGCTGACCTCGCAGGCCCCATCGCCATCGCCAACAATCCCATCGGCCAGGGCATCACAAAAAACTCTCTTAAATCATTCTTTGAAAAATTGGATAAAGCTATCGTCTAGATGCATACGCCGAAGTCAGCCTGGACGTTTCTCTGCTGGAAACCTGGTCACGATTCTTAGTGCGGTGCTGCTGGCCTTGGCTGCCTTTCTGCTCGCCTATGGCCTCATCGTCGCCCATACCTTAATGACAGAACATGAGCACACTTTCTTGTGAGCTACTAACACCAGTAAAGATGGTTGACTGTGTTATTTCTCCCACCAGATAATTGCGCTCACCATATCATGTAAGGGTGGTATCCACATGCCATCTCGTTCCACCAGCCACCCATCCAGCAAAGCACGCAATTCCTCGCGTGTCTTCTCATCACCTGGCAAAATAAGCTGTTCCGCTATCTCCGTTACAGCTACATCCAGCGAAGGATATCGCAGGCTTGGAGGAAGCATAACGATCTCCACGTTCGCATAAATTCCTATCTCATACAGCACATCCAGTGCATGTATATAACCCGGTGGCAATTGACGTTCATCACCATGAAAATGCCGCCAGAGGTCAGCGGTTGCGGCATCGATATGAGTAGCTCGCAAATAAATGTAGCAAACCTGGTGCGTAGCCTTTTGCAGTTTCGCCAGGAACGGCACGATATCCCTTATTGGATAAAGCACATGGCTGCAAATCACAAGATCAGCCTGGAGATTGCCGGGCGCATCCTGCCAGGTAGCCTGCACATATGAAATATTGTTTAGCCCTCGTTCGGCTGCGTCCTGGCGCAGGAAATCCAGCATTGCCGCGCTCGGCTCAACGGCAGTAACATGCTCAACCTGGAGCGCGAGAGCCAGGCTAAAACGTCCCGTTCCGGCGCCAACGTCTAATACACTTGTGTGTGGGGTAACTCTATCGCGCAAACGGAGATAGAAAGGATCACTGGTAATTGTATCCTTTGTTGAACGATGAAATCCACGCGCCCGGCGCTCCCAGAAATCGGCGCTGGTACGACCCAGGCGCGCATAGGCTGCATCCATTTGTCGTGCCCGCGCGTCGAGTATTTCATTCCAACGCTGAACAGCACTTTCCATCCGAGTTAACTATTCGTACTCACGGTATCAGGAGATGGAGCCTGCAACTTGGTTTTGAGACAATCGAAAAACTGTACGGTCAGTCGCTCCGCTGTACCTTGCAATAAACGGGCTCCCACGCTGGCAATCGTACCACTCACTACCACCGACGCTTTCCAATCCATTTGCGTTTCTCCGCCCTCAAGCGAGGTGAGATGCATATCCCCGGACAAATCAACAGCACTTCCAGGCGCTTTACCGCGTCCTTTCATAGTCATATGCTCTGGTTCACGCATCTCTGGCCGGGTGACATCCAACGTGAACTTGGCTTTTACCGCTCCAACACCAACAGCAACCACTGCTTTCCAGTGTTCATCTTCCAGCACTTCCAAACTTTGAAAACCAGGTGCACAAGCCGCAACATTATTCACATCCATGAGAAACGCCCACACCTTCTCAATGGGCGCAGCAACAGTTTGAATTCCAGAAAACTCCATGCCTCATTTACCTTTCGTTCTGTACGAGATATTCTTGCGGATTGCGCTCGAATAGCCGCTTACAGGCAGGACAACAGAAATAATAGTCTTGCCCATCGAGTGTACTGCGATGGCGGGCCGCGGATATTTCTACTATCATACCACACACTGGATCAACACCAGTTTCTGGCTCATGCACAATCGCAGTTTGATCACTTTCTAGATGCTCTTCATCAGCAGAATGAGTCAGTAATTGATTGGCTATTGAACCGCGACGACGTAGCTGTACTAGCTCAGCCAGAATACTTGCTGCAATTTCTTGTGGTGTTACAGCCCCAATATCAAGCCCGGCGGGCGCCTTCAGCCGTTCAATCTGTGATTCCACAAGTCCTGATGTACGTAAGTATCCCCGGCAAGCTTCGGCTCGTCTGTGGCTGCCTACCATTCCTACATAAGCGGCGGGACTGCGTAAAGCCTGTTCTAACGCATCCTCATCATACTGTCCATGTGTAGCAACGAGCACATACGTCCGCTCATCGATCTGTATCGTACTTAAATCGGCAGTATCGAGTTGAATAACCGCAAAATCGAGCACCTTAGCAAGTTGGCTGAGCGCTGCAACGACAGGCGAATCGCCGACCAACACAAGTTGTGGTTGAGGTAAATGCGGCTCCATATAAATATCCAATATACCTCCGCTCGTGCAACTCATCGGAAAGACCCGTACACCAGCACGTTCAATCCCAACCTCTGGTGCCCCCAGGCGTAAAAGATAGGGATCATCTCCTTCACGCAAAATCCGCAGAGCTTCACGCAGGACAACCGGTTGAGCGCAACTGCCACCAATCCAACCCGACATCGTTCCATCAGCCTGGACGATTACCTGTGCTCCAGGTTTAGCAGAAGTGGGCCGTTCGCACCACACTACCGTTGCCAGAACAAACGGCTCACCTGCTTGCGTGAGCCTGTATGCAAGTTCTAGTAGACTCTCAGCCATAGTATTTCCCTGGCAAAACCTTTGTAGGGGCGCAATGAATTGCGCCCTCTATCCTGAGGTTGGCTCCCCAGGCGAGCGCAATAAATTACACCCCCACAGGGTTTACGCTAATCCGAAGTCAGGCCTTTCTCCTTGAGGATACTCCACACTTTCCAGGGAGTAATAGGGATATCGATATGTCGTACACCCACATGTGCAAGAGCATCAACAACAGCATTCGCAATTGCCTGTGGTGCTCCAACGGTTGGTGACTCACCAACACCTTTGGCCCCAATCGGGTGATGTGGCGACGGTGTAACCGTTTTATCCGTCTCCCAGTTCGGCGTCTCCATTGATGTTGGAATCAAGTAATCCTGGAAGTTGCTGCCATGCACATTGCCATCCTCATCGTATGACAGCTCTTCATACAGCGCCGGAGCAAGCCCCTGCGTCAGTCCGCCATGAATCTGGCCCTCAACGACCATCGGATTGATGATCGTGCCACAGTCATCCACCGCCATGAAGCGGCGTATGTGAACCTCCCCGGTCCCCCGGTCGATATCCACTACACAGATATAACTACCGAACGGGTACGTCAGATTGGGGGGATCATAATAGTCGACCGCTTCCAAACCTGGCTCCAGGTATGGCGGGCAGTTCGTGTAGGCCGCAAACGCCAGTTCCTGGATCGTCTTGCCCTTGCTCGGCGTTCCTTTCACAAAGAAGCGCCCCGGTTCCCATTCAAGGTCCAATCTCGCAGCTATCAAACATCTGAAGGCCAGCAATATCGAAGTGCTTTCCAGGACCAGCGCCAACAATCTCAGTGAAGCTTGAGATGCCGATGCCCATCAGCTCTCCACGCGCCCGCTTCTCAGCCTGTTCGCGGCGTAACCCCTCGTAGTCCACATTTTTCATTGCCAGTTGCAGAGCAGCTTCGTAGTTGCCACTATCGTATGTCCAGTTCAGAGCAGAGCGATAGGGGAAGGCTTCTGGCTTGATGAAGTTTTGCAGGCGCAACTGAGCCGGATCTTTACCTACCTCACGCGCCAGGGTATCCATAGCGCGTTCGATCAGATAGGACGCTTCGGTCACGCGGAACGAACATCGATAGGCAATACCGCCAGGTGCCTTATTGGTATGCACCGCATCTACCTCTACAAAGGCATTCTTAAAGTCATACGAGCCAGTGCAGATGTGGAAGAGGCCTGCCGGAAACTTGGTTGGCTGTGCTGCCGCATCAAATGCACCATGATCGGCCAGCGTGTATACCCGCAGCGCTTTGACCGTTCCATCTTTATCAGCAGCGATCTCCGCCTTAATGTGATAATCACGCGCAAAGCCTGTACTGGTCAGGTTCTCAGTGCGGTCCTCAATCCACTTGACAGGCTTGCCTGTTGTGATTGATGCCACTACAGCGCATACGTAGCCAGGATAGATCGGCACTTTGTTACCAAACCCGCCGCCGATATCCGGTGAAATGATACGGATACGGTGTTCTGGCAGACCAGCAACGATGGCCAAGAGTGTGCGAACCGCGTGCGGCGCTTGCGAAGTCATCCAGACCGTGAGTTTCCCCGTTGCTTTGTGGTAGTCGGCCACGCAGCCACAGGTCTCAATAGGTGCAGGATGAATGCGCGGGATATACATATCTTGCCTGACAACTACACCATTAGCTGCGGCCTCGGCAAAGGCGGCATCCGTCGCAGCGCGCTCGCCTGTCTCCCAGTGATAAATATGGTTTGTTGGCTGCTTATCTTTCTTATCGGGGCGCAGCAATGGCGCATCTGGCTCAAGCGCCTTCTTCGCATCGACTACCGCTGGCAGAGGCTCATAATCCACCTCGACAGCGGCCACGCCATCGGCAGCGGCATAACGATTGGTGGCAACCACAAAAGCCACTTCCTGCATCTGGTAATGCACGCGATCCAGTGCCAGCACTGCCTCCGTATCAGCGGAGAGCGTGGGCATCCAGGCAAGCCCGGCTGCATCCAGGTCTTTGCCTGTAATTACTGCCAGGACACCTGGTACCTTCATTGCTTCACTGATATCAATATTCTTGATGAGCGCGTGCCCATACGGGCTACGTACGATATCACCATAAAGCATACCCGGTAGCTGCACATCGTCAACATAGTTGCCCTGCCCACGAATAAAGCGGGCATCCTCTTTGCGTTTGTATGCTTCTCCCAGGCCATGGGCATGAACTTGAGTAGCCATTATTCGCCTCCTTGACCGGCGCTTACCGGAACCTCTTCAGTCGCCTGCATTTTTTCGGCAGCATACTGAATTGCTTTGACGATATTCACATAGCCAGTACAGCGGCACAGATTTCCTGAGATGCCCACACGGATTTCATACTCGGTAGGATTGGGATTGCCCTGTAAAAGAGCCAGTCCGGTCATCATCATCCCTGGCGTGCAGTACCCGCACTGCAAAGCATGCTCCTCGTGGAATCCCTCTTGTAGTGGATGCAATTTGCCGTTCTGTTCCAGACCCTCTACAGTCATGAGCTGTCGCCCGTCCGCCTGTACTGCAAACATGGTACAGGATTTGGTGGCTTTGCCATCAACAAGAATGGTGCATGCTCCGCAGCTAGTTGTATCGCAACCAATGTGCGTCCCTGTCAAACGCAGCGTGTCACGGATCCAGTGTACAAGGAGCGTTCGAGAATCTACATCCTCTTCATAAGATGTTCCATTGATGGTAACGGAAATATGATGGGTACTCATACTATTCACCTCCTGTAGCGCGGGCGAGCGCTTTTCGCAATGCACGAACCGTGAGCGTGCGCACCATATCGCGCTTATATTCGGCGGGGCCACGTGTATCGCTTGTGGGCTGTGCAGCGGCGGCGGCAAGATCAGCAGCCTGGTGAATACTTGCATCGTTCAACGGCTTACCGAGCAATGAATGTTCGGCATCCCGTGCCTTAATCGGCACCTGCCCAACGTTGGTCAGGCCGATACCCGCATAGCTAACATTGCCATTGTTGTCCAGCGTAATGTAAGCTGCCACACCAGCAATAGCATAATCTCCCACCTTGCGCTCCAATTTGAAATATGCGCCACCACTTCCCTGTACGGGAGCAGGTACACGAATCTCCGTGAGCAACTCATTATGGTGAAGTGCTGTCTCGAAAGGCATATCAGTGAAGAACTCTTCGATGGGCAAAACTCGCTCACCGGCGGGACCAATAGCTACGACACGCGCCCCCATAGCCAACATCGTCGCGGGATGATCGTTGGCGGGATCAGCGTGAGCAATATTTCCGCCAACTGTGGCCCAGTTACGCACCACAGGGTCTGCAACCACTCTCGAGGTATCAAATAAGATGGGGTAGCGCTCGCGGATGAGACTGGAGCTATCCAATTCCGCCTCGCGTGTCAGAGCGCCTATGCGCAATGTGCCATCCGTCTCTCTCAGGTATTCAAGACCATCGATACGATTGATATCAATCAAGACCGACGGACTTGCGAGACGGAAGCGTAAGAGGGGGATGAGGCTCTGGCCGCCTGCCAGAACTTTGGCATCTTCGCCGTGTTGATCTAGCAGAGCAACGGCTTCGTTTATACTGTGCGCCGCCAGATAATCGAAAGAACCAGGAATCAAAATATCACCTCCAAACAGAGTCCTACATGCGCAACTTCCTGCGCTTCAAAGGAAACAAACGCCAGGCCAAAGGGGAGGCTAAGCGTCAGGTTTTGCACTACCTGACGTACACAGTATAGCACGCAATGTTAGCAGGTGTTACCTACAAAGTGAGGTAATCTTAAGCATACGAAGGGAGGTTACAACCATCCCTGCTTGACAGCAACCATCACCGCCTCGGTGCGATTCTTCACACCCAGACGATGCAAAATCTCCTGCACATATCCCTTCACTGTATTCTCACTTAAATAAAGCTGAGTGGCAATCTCGCGACTTGAAAGTCCCTGGGCAACCAGGCGCAATATGACAATTTGCTGTGGACTCAATGGATCAGGAGAAGGCTCCTGCTTCACCTGCGGCCCTCGGCGGAGTTGGGCCAACACTGCAACGGCGGCTTTGGGATCGATAGCAGCCTCACCACGTGCTACCGCCCGGATGGAACGTTTAAGATCGAAGCGTTCAATGTCTTTGACGATAAAACCACGCGCACCCGCCTGGATACATTGGGCAACCAGGCTTTCATCGGTAAACGTTGTCAAAATAATCACAGCCGTTTCTGGGTAGTGCTCTGTGACTGTACGACAAACATCAATACCGCTTACTCCCGGCAGTCGTACATCAAGCAAGATCACATCGGGGCGCGAGCGCTCAATCAATTCTAAAGCCTGCTCGGCATTAGCTGCGTCCCCCACAATCTCAAAGTCAGACTCCGACGTAAGCATTGCTTTCAGTCCTTCACGCACCATCTCATGATCATCGATGATTAGTAAGCGGATCATAACGGTATCACCGCCTTAACAATCAGGCCACCCTCTTCACCGTTCGTCAGCAAAAACTGACCCCCAAGGTCTTCAGTACGATGATGCATACCCCTGAGACCTAGATGCATCGTATTGCTTCGATACGACTGAAGCACCTGAGCTGGAAGGCCCACACCATTATCCTGCACTACCAGCACGGCCTGCTCGCTATTTACCTGGATGGTCACAATCACTATCGTAGCCCGGGCATGACGGCGCGCATTCGATAAAGCCTCCTGGGCAATCGTGAAAAGTGTACTCTCAACATGCGACGGTAGAGTTGCAGCCCACTCAGTAACGACAAGATCAGCTTCAATAGAAGAAGATTCACGTAAGTTTTGAATCAATGTATAGAGCATCCTCACCAGGCCACCCTCTTGCGATTCCGCTGAGGATAGGGCGAATATCGCGTCACGCACCTGCGCCGTACCCAACGAGGCCAGTTGTTTAATCGAGCTCAATGGGCGAGCCAGCGATATGTGAGGTGGCAAGTGCTGCATAATCCAGTCGGCTTTCAGGCCAATCGTAAAAAGCGTTTGTTGCACGCGATCATGGAGTTCCTGTGCGATACGACTGCGTTCCTCTGTCAGCATCTGGCGTTTCTGCGCTTCAGTCAATTCGTGGTGCAGCGTCTGTAAATCGGTCGCTATCTTGCTCAATTCCTGGTTTCGTCGCTCCAATTCAGCGGTACGCTCGCTTACTTCCCACTCCAATTTTGCAGCGTGTTCCTCCATAGCGCGGCGCTCGCGTGACACGAGTTGCGCATTGTGAATTGCGACCGCGGCCTGCGCACTCAAAGCCTCGATCAACTCGACATGGCGAGCGCTAAACCGTGAGGAACGTGTATCACCAATAAGAAATGCGCCCAATATCGATCCCTCGCGCGTTCGTAGCTGTACTCCAAGAAAGCTCCGTACGGGGATATGTCCACGAGGCACACCTACATAACGTGGGTCTTCATGCACATCGTCAACAACTATCGATGCTCCATCCCAAAACACGGGTTGCAGCACCCCAATCCCCTCCACAGGCCCAAGGTGGCGAAAGTGCTTCTCGATTGCCGGTGTCGCACCAGAAATAGCAGCGAGATTGAATATCTCCTTATTGACATACCCGTTAGTATTCTCGCCTGCAACCTCTGGAATCAGGAAAAAAGCGGCATATTGGGCAGCAGTCACCTTGCGGGCAGCATCAGTAATCATCTGCAACAGGCGCTGCAGATCAAATTCGGAAGTAAGCGCAATCGCAATGCGGTTCAGTTGCGCCAGTTCTTCTGCCCGCTCTCGCAAATTTGCTATGAGTTGCGCACGACTCTCATAAATAGTCTGAGTCATAGAATTTACCCCCAAAGCGAAAGACAATAGAGTGAGAGGGTTGGAAGTAGTATATCACAAGCCTCGCCTCTACCCTACTCTACAAAACACCGCCTTCAAATATGCCGTTTCCGGCATCGCGATATTGATAGGGTGATCAACGCCATGTGTATACGTTTCTAACAACTGCACTGGACGTTGTAAACGCTGTGCGCTTTGCGATAGTGCTCCAAGTAGATCATCCATACCAATTATACCTGAACAGGAGCAGGTCAGTAGAATACCTCCTGGGCGTAGCACCTGCATGCCAAGCAAATTCAGTCGGCGATATGCTTTCAGCGCCTGCGTACGCGCGCTCTGTGTCTTGGCAAAGGCAGGAGGATCCAACACAACCACGTCAAACTGCTCCCCCATACTCTGTGCCTGCTCCAGATAATCAAACACATCGGCTATAAGAAATTGATGCCGGTTAGGATCAAGCCCGTTCAGTATAAATTGTTGCCGCGCTGTTTCAATGGCCGGCTCTGAGACATCAACACTGGTTACACGAGTTTTGTCACTGGTCAATGCGGCATATACTGAGAAACCGCCCGTATAACTAAAGCAATTTAACACTCGTTTAGCATGCGCATATTTTCGTAGCGCCTCGCGCTTATCACGCTGATCGAGATAAAAGCCCGTTTTCTGACCCTGCCACGGATCTATCAAAAACAGCACATCATTTTCCCGCACTGTCACTTGCATTGGAACTCCGCCAGCCACTACCCGCGGTTCCTCAAGCTCCAAACCTTCACGACGACGTGACTGGCTATCATTGCGCAGTAATAATCCTCGTGTCTCAGTCTCCTCCATTAGCATGTCAATAAGCAGTGAACGCAGGCGCTCTATACCAAAAGTGTGAATCTGCGCAACGAGTAGTTCGGCGAAACGATCAACAATCAAACCTGGTAAACCGTCGCCTTCTGAGTTAATCAGCCGGTATGTGTTGGTTTTGTTCGAATCAAACACCTGTCGCAACTCCACCGCGCTACGAATACGCCTGCGTAAAAAATCCTCGTCAATGGCTTCCTCAATGTCACGCGTCAGTATGCGGACTGCGATATCAGTTCGGGGATTGTAGTAACCACGCGCCACAAATTGCCCGGTAGATGACTTCACATCGACCAGGCCACCAGGCTCAATCCAGTGTGGAGGCTGCTGTAAGGCTCCTGAGAAAATCCATAAGTGTCCACCCAGCAGACTCTCTTCCCTACGTGGCTTCAGACTTGCTGTAGCATAGTGAATGAATGATGACACGATATGCTCTTTCTGCGATAGTGCATTTTTCGTCATTATCGCATAATTCACCAGCCTATCGTGTCATCAGCTATCAGAAGTTTTCTGTCAGCGTTACTGGGACCGATACAGGACTGTTCTGGATAACTTCTCCACTGCTCTCAGCAGCAGAAATGACGATTTGACCGGTATAAACTCCCGGAACTAATGCCCTGGATTTCACTCTTACAACAATAACACTGCCTTGATTACTAACTGTCCCGGATGTAGCAGAGAGGATGAGCCATCCCTGATTACCGCTATTAGCCGATGCAGTCCACGAGACCAATTGTGGACACTTCCCCGCTATAGTTAACACAAGGTCTTGACCAAGTGGCCTTGGTTGTAAATACGTAGCTGTAAACGCGAGGCTCGCAGGCGTCACCTGAAAAGAACACGATGACAAAACGGTCAACATCACCGGGATTGTTTGTGGGCTGCCTTGCACCTGGTTACCCGAGTTATCAGTGGCAGTCATAGTAATCTGCGTACTATAGTTTCCAGCAGGCAGGCCAGCACCATTAACATTCACTCCTATCTGCATACCCTGAGCAGAGCTAATGGTCCCTCCTACAGGGCCGACGGTCAACCAGGGTGCGGCAGATGAGTCGATATTGGCTTGCCAGGAGAAACTACCCTCCCCGGTGTTGCTCACGATGAGCGTCTGCCCGGTGGGATTTCCCTGCCCTTGAGTCATCGTAAATTGAAAGCTCCCAGGCGATATTCCTAAAACTGCGGCAGGAGATGGCGTTCCAGTTGGGCCTGGCACAGGCGAGGTGGAACTGGTTTGTTGACCCCCGGCTGTCGAAGATCTGACTACCAACTGCACTATCACTGTTTGAGAACGCTGTGGTGCCACGAAAAGAATAGATCCAGTATATATGCCTGACTGGAGCCCTCCTGCGCTTATCTGCACAGTTACCAAAGAGTTGACCTTTGCTTGTAACTGACCTCTGCCAGGCGTTATACCCAACCAGCTTGATGAGGTAAAACCCTGCCAGTTGACAGTACCCGTACAGCCAATTGTAGTACTCAAGCTCAGAAGCTGATTATCTGGGGTACTTTGACCATCGATCGATGTGAATGACAAACTCCCCAGGTTTGTTACTACGCCGCAACGTCGCTGTATTGTTAAAGAGACAGCCACCGTTTGAGGAGCATTGAGTGTATCTCTTCCAGAAGTAAACGTAAATAATGCACCATAAACACTCGGCAACAAGTTGTTACTATGGATCGTGACTTGTATCTCTATGCTCTTATTTGGGGAAACCGTTCCCGAAGTCGTACTTGTACTCAGCCAGGTTACATCGTACTGCGAGGAAAAATTCTGATTGAAGGTATCCTGTAAAGCGCTCACAGTCAGAAACCAGGTCAAAGGTTGAGAACCTGGATTGCTGATCATCAATTTTTGGGAAGCCGGGTCCATCCCACCATCAGTACTGATAAATGAAAGCGCTGGAGGTGTCACCTGCATTATCGAAGTAGCAGCAGCAGCAGCAGACAGGGAAAGAACTGTCATGTTGACTTGTACGGAAAGAGGAGCGCCAGCATTGGATACAAAAGTAATTGTTCCCTCGTAGTCTCCCGCTTTGAGATGAGCGCGCGTAACAGCAACAATGATGCTTTGACCCTCCCGGAAAATACCTTGTTGGGGTGATGTCCTCAACCAGGGTTGATTGCTGGTGGCGCTCCACGAGATCCAACCCCCACCGCTGTTACGCAAGACTAACGACTGAAGCGTATTCGCTCCCTGTTCATTACTCCCCATATCTAACAGACCTTTGAGGGCTGTAGTCATACCGGGACGGCTGATAAGAAGATGCGGGGGGTGCGAAGGAATATCACTCAATACTTGTAATACCGTACTGGCAGTATAGTGCGTTGTGACATCTTCAGCTTCAATCGTATGAGAGCCTGCTCCCCAGCTATCATCAACAAATATCCGTACATCGCCATCGCCATTTGCTTCTAGCACGATAGAAGGAGTGCTTGTGTCCGTTCGTACGCTTTCTAGCGCATCATGAGTCAGTCGAATCTTCGCCGAAGGGGAGAAATTGCTTATATGCACTTGCGCGATTTGGTCAAGATACACGCTAGCAGGTGTAACCGTCAAAGCAGGTAGGGCTTTTGATACGTTTTCATGAACAGGTCGACGCATTGTATTGAGGAAAAGTAAAACGCTGCTAGCGATCAGCGCGACAATCACTACTACAGTTAGAAAGAAGAAGGCAAGGCGTAAGCGTAAACGCCCTGGCACTGCGGGTTTCTGAAAACCACGTCCCGGATGGTGTGGCTCAGCAGAAGAGGCTAACTGTGGTACCATCGCACCCTCATCAATTGCGCGCTGGATGTCCTCCTCCTCGATTTTAGCAGATTCAGTGTTGTTAGGCAGTTGCCGGGATAAGAGGGGATCAAATTCATCTAGCAGAGCATCATTCCCATCTCTATCCTCGTCCTTTATCAAGATTATTTTCTTTTTTTCCCTGACTGGGAGCATTGGTGTTTGTGATAAGAATGCATACCAATCTTTCGGGCCAACAGCGTCATTTTGTTTTGAGTTAGATATACTTTGTACAATTGCCTGTCTTGAATTGCTTGTAGCCGCAAGGACAGTTTCTACGGCTCGTTCAGGAAGCAAAGGCTGGGGCAGTATCTTGCTTCGTTGTAGCCTACTTTGCAAGTGTGAACGGCAGATCTCACAAAATTCCGTATCATCTCCGCATGGCTTTTCGCATCGCAAACATTGATTCACCAGTACGTCCTACTCTTTCCGACTCAAGCAAATTCTAGACACCAACATATACTCATCTGAATGCATATACATACTATTCACAGACTTGTACTATATTAGATGACGATTTAACTGCCCTGTTAATGCTGCCCATGACCATTAGGCTATATTGGAGCATAGAGCGATGAAGCCAAAAATGAGCAAGAGCGAACAGGTGGTTCACTCTTGCTGAATAATGAATGCTATTACCTACCGAGCTGGCCGTTCGTTCCGTGTAACTTGATCGCAGCCACCAGCGGATCGGTCTGATGCTCAGCCTGGCGCAGCTCCGCTTTTTTCAGGTTATATGCGCTGTTGATTAACGCGATGTGCGTAAAGGCCTGCGGGTAGTTGCCCAGTGCTTTGATCCCATTACGGCCGATCTCCTCTGAAAACAGCCCCAGCTCTCCCGCATAGCTCAACAGGCGCTCAAAGAGCGAGCGCGCCTCAGCCACCCGCCCCTGCATCGCCAGGTTGTCGACCAGCCAGAAGGTACAGATGGTGAAGGTGCCCTCACTTCCCGGCAAGCCGTCGTCCGCATGATAGCGGTAGACGAAGCCCTGCTCATCGGTCAAGTGCTCCATGATGCGATCCACCGTCGAGCGCATGCGCGGATCATCCGGCGCAATAAAGCCGACCAGCGGCAACAACAGATTGGAGGCATCCAACGCCGTGCTCTCGTAGGACTGCGTGAAAGCGCCCAGCTGCGGCTGGTAGCCATGCGTGAGGATATCGGCGCGAATGTGCTCGCGCACCTGGCGCCAGCGCGGCAGCTCCGCCTCCAGGTGCAGGGCTTCGGCTGCGCGGATGCCGCGATCCAGCGCCACCCAGCACATGACTTTCGAATACACGAAATGACGCACGCCTCCCTGCACTTCCCAGATGCCACTATCAGGCTCCTGCCAGTGGGCGCACACATGCTCCACCAGCAGGCGCAGCATGGCCCACAACGGTCCCTCCAACTGCTCCCCGTAGCGCTCGAAGCCGCCCTGGCGCCGGAACAGGTGAATACAATCCAACACTTCCCCGAACACATCCAGTTGCTGCTGGCCGACCGCGCCGTTGCCGATGCGCACCGGTCGAGAGTCGTGGTAGCCGCTCAGGTGCGGCAAGGCGCGTTCGGCCAGCTCA